>JAAUYI010093024.1_pt1 | contig 14031 bp, 12 predicted proteins | sample 7278041 | NCBI WGS metagenome assembly JAAUYI01 (sample SAMN14350216, study PRJNA611818) | marine sediment metagenome | isolation source: surface marine sediment (0.6m) | place: French Polynesia: Moorea | collected 2018-08
CTGGACACCGGCCGCCTCGGCGGTCAGGGCGAACTCCAGCGCGCCGAAGAGGTTGCCGCTGTCGGTCACCGCGACCGCGGGCATCCCCTGCTCTCGGCAGGTCTTGACCAAGTCCTTGAGCCTGAGCGCGCCCTCGGAGAGCGAGTAGGCCGAGTGGACGCGAAGATGAACGAATCCGGCGTGAGGCATGGTTCGAGGATTCCACGCGCGGCCGGCCGCGTCATCTCCCGAGACGACGACCGGCCTGTGGAAATCGTGGATGAGGCGGCCCGGCCGCTATTCGTAGCGAAGCGCTTCGACCGGATCGAGCCGGGCGGCCCGCCAGGCCGGCTGCAGGCTCGCCAGCAAGGTCAGGGCCAGGGCGGTGACCACGACGACGGTCACCTCGACCGGGTCGATCTTGGCCGGCATCTGCGACAGGAAGCGAATCGTTCCTTCCAGGTAGTCCGAGAGGGGAGCGAAGACCGGTATCCGCCGGACGGCGGCCTGAAGCTGCTGGAGCAGCCGGCCGAGTTCCTCGATATGGGTCGAGAAGGCGACCCCCAGCAGGAGACCCAGGAAGGTGCCCGCGAAGCCGATGGTGGCACCGCTCAGCAGGAAGACCCGCAGGATCGTGCCCCGGGAGGCCCCCATGCTGCGCAGGATCGCGATGTCCGAGCCCTTGTCCTTCACCAGCATGGTCTGGCCCGAGATGATGTTGAAGGCCGCCACGACGACGATCAGGGTCAGGATCAAGAAGGTGGCGATGCGCTCGACCTGGAGCGCTGTGACCAAGCTGGCGTTCGCCTCCTGCCAGTCGACCGCGTCGTATCCGGGTCCGAGCAGCGCCTCGATCTCGGCCGAGATCCGGTCGACCTCCTCCAGGTCCTGAACGAAGACCTCGACCGCGTTGACCTGTCCGGGCAATTCGAACACCGATTGCGCCGCCGACAGCGACATGTAGATCAGCGTCGCATCGTAATCGGCGCTGCCGACCTGGAAGACTCCGGCCACGGTGGAAGCGCTGATCTCGGGCGCCATGACGATGCCGTCGTCGCCCCGCCGGGGCAGCACGAAGGCCATCCGGTCGCCGACCGAGATCCCCAGCCGCGGGCCCAGAAGCACCCCGATCAGGACCTTGCCGCCGTCCCGCAGGTCGTCGATATCGCCCGCGATGACGTTCTCGGCGATCAGCCGCCGCGACTTCAGGTCGTCCAGGGCGATGCCGCGCACCAGGGCCCCGGTGGCCGCGTTGCCGACCGCGACCATGACCTCGGCCTGAATCTGCGGGATCACCTGGACGACTCCCCGGATCTCCATCAGGCGCTCGACCAGCGCGCCGTCGGCGTCGATCCTGCCGCCGTCCTTGCGGATCGTGATGTGGCCGTTGACCCCGAGAAGCTGGCCCATCAGGTCCTGGCGAAAGCCGCTCATGACCGCCATGGCGACGATCAGGACCGCCACGCCGAGGGCGATTCCCAGCATGGAGAAGAAGGCGATCGCGGAGATCGAGCGGCCCTGCCGGCGGGGCCTCAGGTAGCGCAGCGCGACCAGGCGTTCGAAGGCGTTGAAGATCATCGGCCAACCCTCACCGGCGCCTCGGCCTGCGCCGCACGGCAATGCCGGCGGCCGCTGCCATGCCGGGTTCAAAGGCCTTCGACAATGCCGCCCTCCTCCAGCCGCAGGATCCGGTCCATGCGCCGCGCCAGGTCGTAGTTGTGAGTCGCGACCACGGCGGCGAGCTTGGCGTTGCGGACGACGTTGATCAGCAGGTCGAAGACATCGTCCGCGGTGTGGGGGTCGAGGTTGCCGGTCGGCTCGTCGGCGAGCAGCACAGAGGGCCGGTTGGCGAGCGCGCGGACGATCGCGACCCGCTGCTGCTCGCCGCCGGAGAGCTCGGCCGGGCGATGCTGTGCCCGCTCCGACAGGCCGACGACGGTCAGGAGCTCCAGAGCGCGTTTCGCCGCCTTGCGCCGCGACCTTCCGGCGATCATCTGGGGCAGGACCACGTTCTCCAGCGCCGAGAACTCCGGCAGCAGGTGATGGTATTGGTAGACGAAGCCGATGGCCCGGCTGCGCAGCGCCGTCCGATCGTCGTCGGGCAGGCCGAGGGTCGCGCGCCCGTCGATCTCGATCTCGCCGGAATCCGGGCCTTCCAGAAGTCCGGCGATGTGCAGCAGGGTCGACTTGCCGGCGCCCGAGGGGCCGACCAGGGCGACCATCTCGCCTTTCCGGATCGAGAGGTTGACGCCGGACAGCACGTCGAGCGATCGCGCGCCCTGATGGAAGGTCTTCCTCACGTCCCGGAGCCGCAGCCCGGACGCAGCCGCGTCATTCATATCGCAGGGCCTCCACCGGATCGAGGCGGGCGGCCCGCCGGGCCGGCTGGATCGTCGCCAGGAAGGACAGCAGGAGCGCCATGACGACCACGGCGGAGACCTCGGCCGGATCGATCTTGGCCGGCAACTCTGAGAGATAGTAGATCGAGGGGTCGAAGAGCTCGATTCCCAGAAGCCACGCGAACAAGGCGCGGATCAGCTCGATGTTGTCCGCAAGAGCCAGCCCCAAGGCGAAGCCGAGCAAGGTGCCGATCACCCCGATGCTGGCCCCGCTCAGGAGGAAGACCCGCATCACCATGCCGCGGGTCGCCCCCATGGTGCGCAGGATCGCGATGCTGCGCCCCTTGTCCTTCACCAGCATGATCTGGCCGGAGATGATGTTGAAGGCGGCGACCACGATGATCAGGGTCAGGATCAGGAAGAGCACGTTGCGCTGGACCTGGATCATGGCGAAGAAGCCGCTGGACGCCCGCCGCCAGTCGTTGATCCGGTAGCCGCCGCCCAGCACCTGGACCGCCGCCCGGGTGATGCGATCGGCCTCGTCGGGATCTTCGGTGAAGATCTCGATCGTGTTGACCTCGTCGCGCAGCCTGAAGAAGAGCTGACCGGCGGCGAGTGGCGCATAAATGATGAGGTTGTCGAAGTGGTAGATGCCGATCTCGAAGAGGCCGGCGACCTCGTAGGTCTTGAAGCGCGGTACCATGCCCAGCGGCGTGACGTTGCCGCGGGGCTGGACCAGGGTGATGCTGTCCCCGACCGAGATTCCCAGCTTGGACGCCATGCGGGTGCCGACCAGGACCCCCTCGCCGTCCACCATGGCGTCGATGCTCCCGGCCCGGATGTTGCCGGCCACAAGTTCCCGAGCCCGCAGGTCGTCGAGACCGATGGCCCGGACCTGGGCGCCCGCGGAGGCATCGCCGGCGACGACCATGACCTGACCTTGGACCTGCGGCGAAATCGAGGCGACGCCCGAGATCGCGCGCAGCCGGTCCGACAGGGCCTCGTGGTACTCGATCCGTCCGTCGTGAGCCTGGACGGTCAGCTGGCCGTTGACCCCAAGGACCAGGCGCAGGAACTCCTGCTGGAAGCCGTTCATGATCGACATCACCACGATCAGGGCTGCCACCCCGATGGCGATGCCGAGCAGCGAGAAAAGCGCGATCACAGAGATCACGCCTTGTTGCCGCCGCGGCCGCAGGTAGCGCAGGGCAACCAGGCGTTCGAAGGCGCTGAAGATCATTGCTTAGTCGGAAAGGCGGGCCAGGGCCGAGTCCAGCGACAGCTCCTCGCGATCGCCGCTCGCGCGGTTCTTGAGCTCGACCGTGCCGGCCTTGAGCCCGCGGGGGCCGATCACCAGCTGCCAGGGCAGCCCGATCAGGTCCATGGTGGCGAACTTGGCGCCGGCGCTCTCGTCGCGGTCGTCGTAGAGCACCTCGAGCCCGGCGTTCCGCAGCTTGCCGTAGGTCTCCTCGCAGAGCTGGCTGCAGGCCGCATCCGCGACCTTGAGGTTGACCAGGCCGACCCTGAAGGGCGCCACGGCCTCCGGCCAGATGATCCCGGAGTCGTCGTGGCTGGCCTCTATGATGCCGCCGACCAGGCGCGAGACGCCGATGCCGTAGGAGCCCATGTGCACGGGGACCTGGGTTCCGTCGGGCTTCGCGACCTCGGCGTCGAGGGGCTCTGAGTACTTGGTCCCGAAATAGAAGATATGCCCGACCTCGATCCCTCGCCCCTCGTAGCGCCGCTCCTCGGACACCGCCGCGGCGAAGGCCTCGGGATCGTGCTTCTCGTCGGTCCGGGCATAGAGGCTGGTGAAGGAATCGACCACGGTCTGAAGACCCGCCGGGTCCTCGTAGTCGATGTCCGAGCCGAGGACGTCGAAATCGAGGAAGTGCTTGTCGCAGTAGATCTCGCTCTCGCCGGTGTCGGCCTGGATGATGAACTCGTGGCTCAGGTTGCCGCCGATCGGCCCGGTGTCCGCCTCCATCGGGATCGCCTTCAGGCCCATGCGCGCGAAAGTCCTTAGGTAGGACACGAACATCTTGTTGTAAGCCGTTTTGGCTGCGTCGAAATCGAGATCGAAGGAATAGGAATCCTTCATCAGGAACTCGCGCCCGCGCATGACCCCGAAGCGCGGCCGGACCTCGTCGCGGAACTTCCACTGGATGTGGTAGAGCAGCCGCGGCAGGTCCCGGTAGCTCTTGATCGCATGACGGAAGATGTCGGTGATCAGCTCCTCGTTGGTCGGGCCGTAGAGCATGTCCCGGCCGTGGCGGTCCTCGATCCGCAGCATCTCCTTACCGTAGTCGTCGTAGCGGCCGGACTGCCGCCAGAGATCCGCCGACTGGATGGTCGGCATCAGCATTTCCTGGCAGCCGGCGCGATCCTGCTCCTCACGGACGATCTGCTCGATCTTGCGCAGCACCCGGTAGCCCAGGGGCAGCCAGGAATAGATCCCGGCGCTGGCCTGGCGCACCATGCCGGCGCGCAGCATCAGGCGGTGCGAAACGATCTCCGCCTCCTTCGGTGTCTCACGCAAAGTCGGCAGGAAGTAGACAGAGAGGCGCATCGGTCGGACGTCTCTTCGGCTGGACGGAATCTCGAAGGCTCTGACGAAAAGCGCGCAGAGACTAGGGGATGCCCGCGGCCTTGTCCATCGCGCTCAGGGTGTCTGGTGCAGCAGTTCCCGGCAGCGCCGGCCCAGCTCGAAGGCCGCCTCGGACTCCAGCGGCTGGCCGTTGAAGAGGACCCGGCCGTCCGCATCGACCAGGGCCTCCCCGACCGCGATATCGGCGTCGTAGGTCCCCGTTTTCGCCGGGATCCCGAAACGGTCGTCGCTGTCGACCTCGATCCGGACCCGGTAGCTTTCGGGCAGCACCAAGGCCGGCGCGCCGTCCAGGTCGGCGGGCGCGACCGGCCGGCCCCGCATGTCGACGCCGGGCCGGTAGGCCACGTCGTCGCCCGGAACATGGGCCACCAGGCGAACGCAGGCCGCCCGCGAGATGCGCAGCTCCAGGGGCTCGCCCAGCGCCTCGCCAGAGAGGCAAAAAATCGCGCCAAAACAGATGATTAGAGCGCCGGTTTGAGAGGACTTCATGACAAAAGGCTAGGCCGACCGGCTTAACAAACCCCTTAGCGCCGCCGCGCCTCAGCCGGGCCGGAAGGACAGTAGGCCGCTGGTGATCAGGAGATAGGCGATTCCCCAGACCACCGCCGAGATCACCGTCGTGACGGCCGCCTTGAGGAGCAGCCGGGGCCGGTCCGGCGCCCCGACCTCGTGGCCCGCCTCCGGGTTGTCCGGCGCCCGCACGCCCCAGGGCAGCACCGTGAAGATCACCACGAACCAGATGCAGGCATAGAGCACGATGCCGTTGAATACCGTCACGACCGGCTCCTAGGCTTGTTCGAGCTCGACCAGGGTTCCGCAGAAGTCCTTGGGGTGAAGGAAGAGCACCGGCTTGCCGTGGGCCCCGATCTTGGGCTCGCCGTCGCCGAGCACACGGGCCCCCTCCGACTGCAGGCGCTCGCGCGCCGCGTGGATGTCGTCGACCTCGTAGCAGATATGATGGATCCCGCCGGCCGGACTTCGCTCCAGGAACTTGGCGATCGGCGAGTCGGCACCCAGCGGATGCAGCAGCTCGATCTTGGTGTTGGGCAGGGACACGAAGACAACGGTCACGCCGTGCTCCGGCTGGTCCAGGGGCTCCGAGACCTCGGCGCCCAGAACGCCGCGGTACTGGGCACAGGCGGCCGCCAGGTCGGGGACCGCGATGGCAACGTGGTTCAAGCGTCCGATCATTCCTTATCCTCCGAACAGCTTCCTGGCAGAGCCGGAACCGGGTGTCAATCGAGGCGCAGGACGTGGACGTCGGTCACCGGCCGCTTGCCCAGCAGCCGGTAGGCCCAGCGCCGCAGCGCGACCCGCACGGTCTCGTGGACCGCGGCGTCGTCGCGCAGCTCGGAGCGGCCCAAGCCGGCCAGGGCCTCGCGGATCGTCGTCCTGGCCGCCTCCAGGCCCTCCTCCCCCTGGCTGTCCAAAAGGCCCTGCAGGGTGACGTGGGGATCGGTCCTGAGCGCGCCTTTGCTGTCGAGGACCACGGTCGCCATCGCCGCGCCGTTGAAGTTCATCCGCTGCCGGGCCCGGACCGACTCGTCTCCCAGGGGGACAAGCCTGGTGCCGTCCAGCGCCAGCCGGCCGGTCTCGACCCGCTCCAGCACCTCGGCCCCCTGCGGCGCCAGTCGGATCAGCTCGCCGTTCTCGGCCACCAGGGCCTGGGGGACCTGGCAGGCCCGGGCCAGCTCGGCGTGCTCCGCCAGGTGCCGGGCTTCGCCGTGCACGGGGATCGCGATCTTCGGGCGGACCCACTGGTACATCTGGGTCAGCTCCTCCCGCGCCGGATGGCCGGAGACGTGGATGAAGTGGTCGCGGTCGGTCACGACGTGCAGGCCCTGGCGGCTGAGAGCGTTCTGCAGGCGCCCGATCGAGATCTCGTTCCCGGGAATGACCCGCGAGGAGAAGATCACCGTGTCGCCCTCCTCCAGCACCACGTGCGGGTGCTCATCGCGGACGATGCGCCAGAGCGCGGAGCGCGGCTCGCCCTGGCTGCCGGTGCAGAGCAACAGGACCTCCTCGCGCGGCAGGTAGCCCAGGTCCTCGACCCGGATCGGCGCCTCCACATCGGCCAGGTAGCCGGTATCGCGCGCCGCCTGAAAGATCCGCAGCAGCGAGCGGCCGACCAGGGCGACCCTGCGACCGTGAGCCTCGGCGGCGCGGAACACCGCCTCGACCCGGGCGACGTTGGAGGCGAAGCAGGCGACCGCCACCCTGCCCTTCTGCTCGCCGATCAGCTGTTCCAGGTTCTCGCAGACCTCGGCTTCGGAGCCCGAGTCCCCATCAACCAGGGCATTGGTGGAATCGCAGACCATTGCAAGCACCCGCTCGTCGGCAAGACCGCGCAGCGCCGCCTCGTCGTAGTCGTCGCCGACCAGGGGGTCGGGGTCCAGCTTCCAGTCGCCGGTGTGCAGGACCGTGCCCGCCCCGGTCCGCAGGACCACGGCGTTGGGCTCGGGGATCGAATGGGTCAGGGTGATCAGCTCGAGCTCGAAGGGACCCACCGAGAAGCGGCCCGACATCGGCACCTCGGTGATCTCCGCCTCCTCCAGCAGGCCGGCCTCCTGGAGCTTGCCGCGCAGCACCTTTGCGGTGAAGGGCGTCGCGTAGATCGGGCAGCCCAGCCGGGGCCAGAGATAGGGGACCGCGCCGATGTGGTCCTCGTGGGCATGGGTCAGCACCAGGCCGGCCAGCCGGTCGCGCCGCGCCTCGATGAAGGCCGGATCGGGCATCAGAACGTCCAGGCCGCCCACCCGGTCGTCGGCGAAGGTGATGCCGAGGTCGATCATCAGCCAGGCGCCGTCGTGGCCGTAGAGGTTGAGGTTCATGCCGATCTCGCCGGTCCCGCCGAGTGGCAGGAAGACCAGCTCGTCGCTGGCGGGATCTTCGCTCATTCGTGTTCCCCGCTCTTCTTCCCGGCGTTGGCGCGGTGGATCAGGATCAGGCCCCGCAGGGTCAGGTCCGGCTCGGTGACCTCGATCGCGTCCGTGGCCTCGGCGTAGACCGGCGCCAGGCCGCCGGTCGCGATCACCTTCATCGGCTTGCCGTACTCGGCCTTGATCCGTGCCACCAGGCCCTCGATCAGCCCCACGTAGCCCCAGTAGACCCCGGACTTCATGGCCGGGACCGTGGCGCGGCCGATGACCTGCTCCGGAGGCTCGATGGCGACCCGCGGCAGCTGCGCCGCCATGCGGTAGAGCGCGTCGACCGAATGCTCCGCGGCCGGCGCGATCACGCCGCCCTCGTAGCCGCCGTCCTCGCCGATGATGTCGAAGGTGGTCGCGGTTCCGAAGTCGATCACGATCAATGGCCCGCCGTAGCGCTCGAAGGCCGCTACCGCGTTGACCAGCCGGTCGGCGCCGACCTGCTGGGCGCGCACGGGTATGCCGAGACCGACCTCCGGCCGGCCCACGACCAGAGGCTCGGCCTCGATATAGTCCCGGCAGAGCTTGACCAGGTTGTAGGTCGCCGCGGGCACGACGCTGGCGATGATCGCCTCCTCTATGTCGGCCAGCTCCAGCTCGCGCAGCGCCATCAGCTGGGCCAGCCAGACCGCGTATTCGTCGGCGGTCCGCTTGGCGTCGGTCGAAGCCCGCCATTTGCCGCGCTGGCGCTCGCCTTCGTAGACGGCGAAGACGGCGTTCGTGTTGCCTTGGTCGATCACCAGCAGCATCGCCGGCCTCCGGCTTCCGGTCTCACGGGAAAAAGACTTCGCCCGCGGTGACCCGGCGCTCACCGCCGCCGTCCTGGCCGAGGATCAGGGCACCGGTCTCGTCGAGATCCTTGAGGACGCCCGCGAGCTCCTCGCGCGCGAGCCGCACCCGGGTCGCCTCGCCCAGGCCATGGGCGTGATTGCACCAGGCCTTCCGGATCGGCGCGAAGCCTTCGCCCAGCCAGCGGTTGACCCAGGTCAGGAAGTGCTTGCCGAAGGACTCGAGCAGAGCGACCTCGGTCACCTCCGGCGGGCAGCCTTCGAAGCGCAGGCTGGTCGCCGGGAACTCGGTGCCCTCGGGGAAGCTCGCGAGGTTGACGCCCAGACCGAGGACCAGCCAGTCGCAGGCGCTGCCGACGGTGCCCTGGCTCTCGAGCAGGATCCCGGCCGCCTTTCGGCCATTGACCAGGACGTCGTTGGGCCACTTGTAGGTGACCTCGATCAGGGGCGGCGCCACCGAGCCGATCGCGTCGCCGATACCGAGCGCCGCAACGAAACCCAGCTGCGCGGCATCCGCGAGGCTGCACTGCGGCCGCAGCACGAGCGAGACGTAGAGGTTGCCCCTGGGGCTCTCCCAACGACGGCCTCGACGGCCGCGGCCCCCGCTCTGCTCGCGCGCCCAGACCAGGGTTCCGTCCTCGGCGCCCTCGGCTGCAAGGCGCCGCGCCTCGTCGTTGGTGCTGCCAACGGAGTCCAGCGCCACCAGGCGGTAGGCGGGGGGCAGTCTCGGCGTTTCGTCCTCAGGGATCGGGGCGCTCATTCAAGGAACAGCGAGGCTGCGGCCGCCTGAGCGGTATCGAGCAGCGGCCCCGGAGCGACGAAGAACAGCACGACCGCCAGGGCGGTAGCGGCGAGGATCACGCCGGTCTCCCGACCGATCGGCCGGTCGAAGCCCTCCAGCGGCTCGTCGAAGTACATCAGCTTGACGATCCGCAGGTAATAGAAGGCGCCGACCACGCTGGACAGCACGCCGATCACCGCGAGTGTGTAGAGCTCGGCCTCGATCGCCGCCATGAAGACGTAGAACTTTCCGAAGAAGCCGGCCAACGGCGGGATCCCGGCCATGGAGAACATGAAGGCGGCCAGGGCGAAGGCAACCATCGGGTGGGTCCTGGACAGCCCCTTGAGATCCTCGATCCCCTCGACCATGCGTTCCTTCTGGACCATGGACAGGATCACCGCGAAGGTCCCCAGGTTCATGACCACGTAAATCGCCAAATAGATCGCGACGCCGCGCACGCCCTCCTGGGTCCCGGCCGCCAGCCCGACCAGGGCGAAGCCGACGTGCCCGATCGAGGAGTAGGCCATCAGGCGCTTGATGTTGGTCTGGGCGATCGCGGCGAGGGCTCCGAGAACCATGGAGGCGATGGCGATCAGGCTGATGATCTGCTGCCACTGATCGACCAAACCACCAAAGGGCTCCATCAGGACCCGGACGAAGAGCGCCATCGCGGCGACCTTGGGCGCGGTGGCGAAGAAGGCCGTAACCGGCGTCGGCGCGCCCTCGTAGACGTCCGGCGTCCACATGTGGAAGGGCACGGCCGAGACCTTGAAGGCCAGGCCGGCAACCACGAAGACCAAGCCGAAGATGACACCGATCGAGGGCGCCTGCTCAGTCTGAGCGGCGGTGGTGAAGACCCGCGCCAGATCCTCGAAGCTGGTGGTGCCGGCGAAGCCGTAGACCATGGAGCTGCCATAGAGCAACATGCCCGAGGACAGGGCACCGAGGACGAAGTACTTCAGGCCGGCCTCGGTCGAACGCAGGGTGTCGCGCCTAAAGGCGGCGATGACGTAGAGCGAAAGACTCTGCAGCTCCAGCCCCAGGTACAGCGAGATCAGGTCGTTGGCCGAGACCATCATCAGCATGCCCAGGGTGGCGAAGAGCATCAGCACCGGGAATTCGAAGCGGGTCATCTTCTCGCGCTCAAGATAGCCGAGCGACATGATCATGGTCAGCGCAGAACCGATCAGGACCAGGGCCTTCATGAAATCGCCGAAGGCGTCGGCGACGAAGAGCCCGCCGAAGGCGGTGACGTCGTCCCGTGCCACCAGGGTGACCATGCCGAGGGCGATCGCCAGGGCAAGCACGCAGAGCCACAGCACCGGACGGGCATCGGAGCCGCCGCGGAAGACGCCGATCATCAGGATCGCCATGCCGGCACAGGCCAGGAAGAGCTCCGGCAGCGCGGTGGCCAGATCGGCTGAAATCATGGTCCCCTACTCCAGTCCCAGGACGCCCGCGACCGACAGGCCCTCGGAAGAGGCGATCGCGGCGGCGTGGTTGTCGATCAGGTTGCCGACCGAGGCCGCCATCATGTCGATGAAGGTGGCGGGATAGATTCCCATCCAGAACACCAGCACGATCAAAGGCGCGAAGACCGCCTTCTCGCGCCAGCCGATGTCCAGGACCGCCTTGAGATCGTCCTTGGTCATCACGCCGAAGATCGCCCGCCGGTAGAGGTAGAGCATGTAGGCGGCGCCGAGCACCATGCCGCTGGCGGCCAGCAGCGCCACCCAGGTGTTGACCTGGAAGACCCCGACCAGGACCAGGAACTCGCCGACGAAGCCGCTGGTTCCGGGCAGGCCGACCGAGGCCAGCATGAAGATCATGAAGACCAGGGCGTAGGCCGGCATGCGTTCCACCAGGCCATCGTATCGCTCGATCAACCGGGTATGGATGCGGTCATAGACCACGCCGACGATGAGGAAGAGCGCCGCCGAGACGATCCCGTGGGAGAGCATCTGATAGAGCGCGCCCTCGATGCCCTGCTGGGTCACCGTGAAGATGCCGATGGTGACGAAGCCCATGTGGGCCACCGAGGAATAGGCGATCAGCTTCTTCATATCCTCCTGGGCCAGGGCGACCAGCGAGGTATAGATCACCGCGACCACCGAGAGGCTGTAGACCAGGGGCGTGAAGAAGACCGAGGCCTCGGGCAGCATCGGCAGGGAGAACCTGAGGAAGCCGTAGGCGCCCATCTTCAGCAGCACGCCGGCCAGGATCACCGAGCCGGCGGTCGGCGCCTCGACGTGGGCGTCCGGCAGCCAGGTGTGGACCGGCCACATCGGAACCTTGACCGCGAAGGAGGCGAAGAAGGCGAGCCAGAGCCAGAACTGCAGGTCCGCCGGCAGGCGCGTGGTCAGCAGGGTCGGGATGTCGCTGGTACCGGCGGTGAAGTAGATCGCCAGGATCGCCAGCAGCATCAGCACCGAGCCGGCCAGGGTATAGAGGAAGAACTTGAAGGCCGCATAGACCCGCCGCGCACCGCCCCAGACTCCGATGATCAGGAACATCGGAATCAGCACGCCCTCGAAGAAGATGTAGAAGACGACCAAATCCAGGGCGCAGAACATGCCCACCATCAGGGTCTCGAGGACCAGGAAGGCGATCATGTACTCCCTGACCCGCGACTGGATCGCGTCCCAGCTGGCCAGGACGCAGATCGGCGTGAGCAGGGTCGACAGCAGCACGAAGAGCACCGAGATTCCGTCGACGCCCATCTTGTAGGTGATGCCGTACTCCGGAAGCCAGGCGACCTCTTCCAGGAACTGAAATTCCGCCGTGCCGGTCTGGAAGTTCTGGAAGAGCAGCAGCGACAGCAGGAACACGAAGGTCGAGGCGAAGAGCGCGGTCCAACGGGCGTTGCGCGCCACAGCCGCCTCGTCCGCGCCGCGGCAGAACAGGAAGATGCAAATCGCCGCCCCGAGGGGCAGGAAAGTGACCACCGAGAGGATCTTGTCCATCATGACGACCTACCCGGCCTGCGTGAAGATGTACCAGGTGGCCAGCACCACGACGCCGATCAGCATGGCGAAGGCGTAGTGATAGAGGTAGCCGCTCTGCAGGGCGCTGAAGCGCTTGGCCAGGCTACGGGCCGCGGCGGCGACGCCGTCCGGCCCGACCCCGTCGATGACCGCGCCGTCGCCCGCCTTCCAGAAGCCGTAGCCCAGGTAGACGGCCGGCCGGACGAAGATCCGGTCGTAGAGCTCGTCGAAGAACCACTTGTTGAAGAAGAAGGTATGGATCGGCCGGAAGAGCCGGACCGCCATGCCCGGCAGGTCGGGCCGCAGCATGTACATCACATAGGCCAGTCCAATCCCGCTCACCGCCATGACCAGCGGCAGAAGCTTGACCCAGAGCGGCACGTGGTGCGCACCCTCGATCGTGTCGTTGTCGGCCAAGACCCGGATCGCCTCGCCCCAGAAAGCCTCGCGGCCGTCGCCGACGAAGGCGTTGTAGCCGATGAGACCGGCGAGGACGGCGCCGACCGCCAAGACGACCAGCGGTCCGAGCATGACCCAGGGCGACTCGTGGACGTGGGACATCACCTCGTCGCCCGCCCGCGGGCGCCCGTGGAAGGTCATGATCAGCAGGCGCCAGGAATAGAAGGCGGTCATGAAGGCGGCGGCGATGCCCAGCCAGAAGGCAATGTTGCCGTGCAGGCTGTGATCCGCGAAGGCGGCCTCCAGGATCATGTCCTTGGAATAGAAGCCGGCGAATCCGAAGACCCCCGGGATGCCGATGCCGGCCAACGCCAGGCTGCCGATCCACATCATGGCGTAGGTGATCGGGATCGTCTTGTAGAGGCCGCCCATCTTGCGCATGTCCTGCTCGTCGGACATGGCATGGATCACCGAGCCCGAGCCGAGGAAAAGCAGCGCCTTGAAGAAGGCGTGGGTCATCAGGTGGAACATGGCCGCGCCGTAGGCCGAGACCCCAGCGGCGAAGAACATGTAGCCGAGCTGGCTGCAGGTCGAGTAGGCGATCACCCGCTTGATGTCGAACTGAGTGAGACCGATCGTGGCGGCGAAGAAAGCCGTCGCCGCGCCGACGTAGGTGACCATCTGCAGCGCGATCGGCGCGTACTCGAACATCGGCGACAGCCGGCAGACCATGAAGACGCCGGCGGTCACCATGGTCGCGGCGTGGATCAGCGCGGAGACCGGGGTCGGGCCCTCCATGGCGTCGGGCAGCCAGGTGTGCAGGCCGAGCTGGGCGGATTTCCCCATGGCGCCGATGAACAGCAGGATGCAGGTCACGGTGAGCGCGTGCCACTCGACGCCGAGGAAGACGAAGCGGGCCTCCTCGAGCTGCGGCACCACGGCGAAGACCTCGTCGAAGCTGACCGCGCCGAAGAGGACGAAGCAGGCCATGATCCCCAGCGCGAAGCCGACGTCACCGACCCGGTTGACCAGGAAAGCCTTGATCGCCGCCGCACAGGCACTCGGCCGCTCGTACCAGAAGCCGATCAGCAGGTAGGAGGCCAGGCCCACGCCCTCCCAGCCGAAGAACATCTGCACGAAGTTGTCGGCCGTCACCAGCATGAGCATGAAGAAGGTGAAGATGCTCAGGTAGGCGAAGAAGCGCGGGATCGACATGTCGCACGACA
>JAAUYI010024395.1_pt1 | contig 14016 bp, 10 predicted proteins | sample 7278041 | NCBI WGS metagenome assembly JAAUYI01 (sample SAMN14350216, study PRJNA611818) | marine sediment metagenome | isolation source: surface marine sediment (0.6m) | place: French Polynesia: Moorea | collected 2018-08
GCTTTGTTATACAGCAAAGCTTTGTCGGCAACAACCATTAGATTTTCATCTGATGCTATACAGGTGTTGCCTGCGAATACGCAGGTTTGCACAGGTTAAATGTTGCACAACGACACAAACACATTGACATATCCCAGAATCAAGCAACGATGTAATGAGGGTTTCAGCTTAACCCGAACTCAGGTTATTTAGTTAATCCCATCCTATTCCTGACAAAGGGAAGAAATGATGTTGATTGCAAAAATTGGATAATTGATTTTTTGGAGTTCTCTTAATAACACCGAACACCGAACACCGAACACCGAACTCCTATTTTGGATACACTGGTAGGGTGAAATGAAATAACGCTCCTCCATTGGCAGCATTATCCGCCCAGATTTGTCCATAATGGGCTTGGATAATACGTTGGCATAAAGATAACCCAATACCATAGCCATCCTTTTTTGCATCCCTTTCTAGGCGAAAACGATTTTCAAAGATTCGATCGCGGTTTTCTTCAGGAATCCCAGGACCAGTATCACCAATACTACATTGAATTTTCTGGGTAGTCCGGTGCAGCATACTAATAGTAATGGTTCCGCCTTCAGGAGTATACTTGATGGCGTTATCTAGCAGATTAATCAGAACTTGGCGAATGCGTTCCATGTCAGCATATACATAGGGCAAGTCTTCGGGAATATCTTTTTCGATGGTGAGGGATTTAGCAGTGTAGCGATGGCGCAATTCTTCTAGAACATCTAAGCAAAGTTTGCCTATTGCCATTTTTTCCGGTTGGACGGGAAACTCCTTGTCTTTACTGCTCCCCACCTGCAACATATCAGCAATCATGCGGTTCATTATCCGCATTTGACTACGGGATTGTTTCAACAAGTGGCTCGCCATTTTTGGTGATAAACGAGAAAATACACCCCCTTCAGCATTGTAGTCAGACTGTAAAGTATCTATGGCAATGGCAGCAGCAGTTAGGGGATTACGCAGATCGTGGGCTAACATGGCAATTACCCGATCCTTGAACTGAAGTTGCTCTTCCAGTTTTTCTTTTTCCTGTTTTAAGCGAAAAATTTCGTCAGATAAACGCATCAGTTCAGCGGAAACAGCTACCGAACTAATTGATGAGGGCTTTGGTAGTATTGTGCGATCGCGTTCCTCACCATCTGGTAAATTATTATGTAATTTTAAATATGCTTCTACCGCAGTCTGCCAACGGGGCCACCATATTTTTAGCTGGGTGATGATATTACTACCAGCAAGAATTTGTCTCGGTTCGGGCTGAATTTTAATTAGAGCCGGTGTGGCGACTAATTTAAAGTGTTCCGCCATGTATGGCTGTTGCCCAACATCAATGACTTGCAGCTCAAAGTCGTATGTGGCTTGCAATTCCTTTAAGTAATTACGAATTCGCTGTACCTGTTGTCGAGGCTTGGGTCGTCCATCGACAAATAGTAACAGTTGTAGTGGAGCCTCAGAATAAATAGCGGTATCCTGGGAAACTTGCATCTCATCTTGGGTCAGAACTGGTAACAAATCCGCGACACCTCACAGTTACAGTGAGTAAAATGGACAAGCTGTGGTCGATCGCATGATCGTTAATTTGTTTTTGAATTTAATATCTATTTTAGATTTTTCACACCCCTGTTCCACAAGAGCTTTTAAATAATATGCGATATTTATTTTTTGGTTTTTTCCTCCCTTGTTGTTTGTTTCCCCTTTTAGGAAATTCTGTTGTAGCACAATCCCAGTCGTCATCTTCCCGGAATCACAATCTTTCGTCAAGAGGGGATGCAAGTTTTTATACTGCTGCTAGCCGGTTAGTACAGCAGCAAATCAATTTGCTTGCTCGCATGGAAATGGCACTTGTAGAACCAGATCCCAATCCTATGAGGATTGTGCGGGGAAGATTACTGCTCCAGACTAAGGCGGTAGAGAGATTCCTCAAACATCGGTATGGAGGTCAAATACCTGTATGCGATCGCCCAACAAGTGTTTCTTTTGATACTTTAGCATCATCAAACCTACTGAATGAGTCACAAAGACGAATATACTGCTCTTTGTCTGCTTCTAACCAAGAGTTATTAAAATTAACTCCGGTAGTGGATAGACTTTTATCTCGCCGTGGTGAGTTAGCTTGGGTCAGAGATTTACCCTTGGTGAGTGGAGAGCGACAATCCCATCCTGTGCTTTCCATTGCACCTATCAAACGTCCCCGTTTAGGTGAGGTAGCAACTCGTTTTTCCGCAAGATCATCTTATTCTTCTTCAAGTACCCCAGCAGCGATCAGTGGAAATCGGAAAACGGCGATAGCTAATTATATAACGCCTATGGCTCCTGCGATCGCTCCACCTCCAGAGGTGTTGAAGATTATACAGTCTGCTCGAGCTTTATTAATGCCAGCAAAAGCTGCATTTCCTGGGGGAACTAAATTTGTAGATCCGCGCCAAATCGCGGCTTTAAATGATCGACGCTCTTTTGGACTCGACCCTCAGGAGAAACAAACCTACGCCCAATTTTTGGCAAAACCCCAAACAGGAATTTTTCGGGTGTTACCAGTTGGGGTAACTCAACAGGATAATGGTTGGGAAAATCGTTTACAACCTAATGTTCGTCAGCGTTATCCCTTTCCATCCCTAGGCAAAACAAATAATGGCTTTACTCCCAATCTAGCACTTCAGATTGTGGACGATAAATTTGCCATGTTAAACCAGGGAGCTGACTATAGTTTTATGGTGGATATGGGGGATATAACCCTAGATAAATTAGGCGATCGCCTGAAAAAAATCACCCATCCCCAGAAGGATTTTTTACTCAATTACCAGCCACCCCAAAAATTAGAACAGTTACAAATCCATCGCCGTCGGTTTTTGACTGGCAAGCAAAGCAATTGGCATCAAACACAGCCGATTTTGGCTCAGGTGCCAGTAAAATTAAACCATACTTATTTAGTGCGATCGCTCCAGTTCCAATTACCAGAGATAATTACAAGTGGCAAACCAGTGTCTTCGAGCCAGAGGCTGTACATTGATCAGTTATTAGAAATGCAAAGTAGTGATGTTATTGTCGCATTTCGACCAGTACGCCGCCGTGCTGATGGTAGTTACACAATTCTCTGGCGCGTTTTAAAACAGTTACCCAATCCACAAATTGAAGATTTAGAAGATTATTTGAAAATTGAACAATAAATAACAAACCTAAATAGAGTCATTGCGGTGCGTTACGCTGTTGCTAACGCACCCTTGTATCCTAGAAAAAGGTCCCTGCAAGTATGCGGCAAAAAGTATTTTATCCCAAAATTTACAGGTATAAAATGTATTTTATGAGTGTTAAAACCTATAGTAGGCATTTATCTTATTAAGCGATGAAAGCAAGAGATAAAATAAAAAAACTTAATGAGGAAATTGATAAGCTTCTGGTTATTCATTACTCATGTGAAAATCTGAGTGATGACAATGAAGGATACTCACCCAGAATTACATCAATAGCTGTTCAAAATGTCGATAGTCAGAATACTAATAGCTTTTCTATTCATCTGATAGCAGAAGAAGAACAATTACCGAGAGAGAATATTGAGCAACAATATAATCAATTAGAGAAAAAGATGCTAAGTAAATTTTATGAATTTGTCCGACGGCACAATAATTATAATTGGTTACATTGGAATATGAAGACTGTAAATTATGGATTTGAAGCAATTGCTCACAGATACAAAATACTTTCCTCAAAGGATGCCCCCAATATACCTGAGTCAAAAAAATTTAATTTATCCTCTTTGATACTGGAAATATATGGAGATAATTGTGTAGACCACCCAAGAATGATAGAACTGATGAAAATTAATGGTGGTGTTCATCGTTCTTTCCTGTCTGGAAAAGATGAGGTAGAAGCATTTAGAAATAAAGAATACTTAAAGCTTCATAAATCAACTTTGTGTAAAGTCAATTGGTTTCGTAAAATATTTACTTTGCTAATTGAAGGTAAACTCAAAACTCAAAGATCAAATTGGTTACATACAGTAAATAAGTTACTGGAATCATTGCCTGCAAAAAATCTAGGTTTTGTAGCCATTATTTTGACATTTTATTCAACTATTGACTTGATTTATAAAAACTATTTTGTTAACTTTGAAGACTCTAAACCTACTAATATACAAAATGAAAAGAAATAGCAACCTTCCCGGTAATTTGTTGGGCTTATTTCCTTGCATCAATTTTTTTTGGCGATGCTCCCAAGGTGTAATCCCACTTGACAATTAAGACAGTCGCTACAAATGGGATATTTTTTAATTAGGAATCTCTAGATTTTGCACAAAATAATGAATAGCAAGGACTTCTAAATTATGGTGATAACAGCACCATTAGCAGAAACCAGAACCTTATTACAAAACATTAGCTGGCAGACATTTAAAACCATGCTAGCGGAAATGGGTGATGAGCGTAACTCCCGAATTGCCTATGACAATGGAATAGTAGAAATTATCACCCCGTTAATGCCCCATGAAAACTCAAACCGTTTAATCGAGGCATTTGTAGGGGTACTGTGTGAGGAATTGGGTTTAGAAGTTAAAAGTACTGGTTCCCTAACCTTGACAAGGGATGACTTAGAGAAGGGAGGGGAACCAGATAGCAGTTACTATATCCAAAATGAGTCAATTGTTAGGGACAAGGAAAATATTGACCTAGAAACCGATCCGCCTCCAGACTTGATGCTGGAAGTGGAATACTCTAGACCAAAAGTAGATAAACTGAGTATTTATGCTGCAATGGGTATCCCTGAATTTTGGCGATATAACGGCACTGTATTACGGGTGTACGCGCTCAGTGCAGGGCAATATATAGAAGTCGAAACTAGTCCCACCTTCCCTGTGGTGCTAGTGAAACAAATACCTCTATTTATTCTCCAAGCTAAACAAGATGGACAAATCTCAACAATCCGGGCTTTTCGTACTTGGGTGAGACAGCAAGTTACCGAGTCATAAATTCCAGTGGTTTTTTCTTGGTTGATGTTTCCCATTTAACCAAAAGGTTGACCCCAATATTTCCAATTCTCTTTATTAAATGGGGACTTCCATTTTTTGATTAGTGCCAACTCTAACCGTTGTCGCGGGCGAGTTTTCACCGGTGCATCCCACCAAAAGGCAATATTTACCGCTGTTGGTAAATCATATTGGTAGTGCAAGTCTAAATAGTTTTCAATGTAACCCTTACAATCATGTACTCCCTTCCAACGATGGTTAGATTTACAAGTTTCCCCCACATACAGGAGTAAATGAGCCATCATATCAATGACAAAATAAAGGCAAGATTGACCGGGATCTTCCACAGGCGATCGATAAAATGATAGGGGAGATGGCGATAAACTAAAAGGATCGATCGCATCAGAGTCAATATGTGACTGAGGAACTGCAAATAAAGTACCTTGTTCTGTGGGTTCGGTTGTTCTTACCTGTTGTTGATGGGCGGATATTTGTGATTTCCAACGCTTCAGAGCCTTCACATCCATCAGTAACACGGGTGTTCTGCTCCTAGGTACAGAACTGATTTCTGAGGGTGAGAACAAGTCAAGTTGATTCGCTGTCAATGGCATTCCCAAAAACGCAACTTGGGAATACTATCACTAAATTGTTACTTTTTACACATAAAAATGGTGATTATAGTTACTTCTTATAGATAAGAGGAAAATGACAAAAGTCTTATATATTAAGCTTTTTTATTTTAATTTATACGCAAAAAATATTTATTTTTAGTTCAAAATAATACTATTAATCTCAATTCCGTCTTTTTAGAACGAGGAGTGTCAACAACTTTCTTCTCCTACAGCCTCACCCCAATTCACTTCATCATGCTGCATATCTGAAGAAACATCCTTGAGTAACTCATCAAGAGTATATTTTGGTCGTGCAGGTGACAGAATAATCTTGTCACCATCTGTAGAAATTGAAACTAATGCTCCTTCCTTTAATCCCATCTGTAGTGCGATCGCCTGTGGCAGTCTAATAGCAAGGGAATTACCCCACATCCTTACTTTTTGAGTAACCATTACTTAAACTGAAAACCTATGTATATATAGGACTCCTATTTGATTTTTGAAAAAATAATTTAGCTCAAAGCTTGCTGTACAAAGATTTGATTCTCAGTATACCTAGCAAGATTCAAGTAGGATTCCTATATATCTTGAACTACGGAGACGCTATCCAGCATTAAAATTGCTGGATTTCTGATACTTGTAGCACTTTGCAGATAAATGAGTTAGAATCCCATATTGTAAAATTCTTGCTTGTGGTACGGGCATCCCTGCCCGTGTGAATGTACTGAATTAGTGTTTTTGAGATATACCAAAATGAGTTCTAACTCCTACAATCCGAAAATCCAATCAGGCACTCCAGAGTGCAATCCCCCAGCATTTTACGATAAACACGAAAGACTAGACTACGGTTGGAAACCTCCCTTACCTCCTCAATCGTACCCATCCAACTTAACTCCAACTCACGAATGGGGAAGTCACAAAGACGGCAATTATGTTGCCGCCTATATACCTTCTAATTCTTCTAATATTGTTGTCATTTATCTCCACGGCTTCGCCTTGGGAAGCCCCTGGTTTTACCAAGACCACCTTTACCACCTGAGCCAAGAAAAAGGCTACAACGCTATCTTTGTCGATTATCAACAAGATGCCTTTGAGGGCTACACCTACCCCCCAGCTTCGGATTCCGGTAAACTAATTGAAGATATCGAAGGATTGTGGGATGCGGCCAAAGACTTGGTTGAAGGAGCATTAGACAGTCTGCATATCACTGCCTTGCAAACGGTTCAAAATGCTATCAATAATGCCCTGTATGCCCTCCAGCAACTGGAACTAACACCAAACGGCTCAAAAGGAGACCCAGAAATTTATATCTTTGGTCACTCTGTGGGAGGTTTCTTATCCCTTAGTTGGGTCTATGGTTTGACCCAAGCAACGATTGATGGAACTGGTAATCCCTCAGTTAGCCTTTCCCAACCTCCGTCCTCACCTAATCCTTCAAACGGCTTGACCTTAACTCAGGATCAGCAAACATTGCTGATGCCCAAAGCAATTGTTGCCGCGTCTCCTATGACCCACACAGCATCTCTACCGGACTGGATTGCAAAATTTTTGCCCCAAGGAGATCAACCTTTTCTTGAGAATTCCCTCGACATCGCTACTACAGGTGGGGTACTCGGTGATGCTGACACTCCTATTGCTATGCTCCTCGGTGCTGATGATACTCTTGCTCCCATCAGCAGTTGGCAAGATACAAAGTCTAAGGATAACGGGACGGAGAAAATTAATTGGGATTGGATTGCCTCTACGAAAAAGCGGATGTACATTTCCCAACGATATGCCAAAAGCGGTGACCGCTATGAACCTATAACTACTCAATCAGACTGTTTAGAAATACCCATGGGAGGTAATCAGCTTTGGGCATACCACAACCAGTCTGTAACAAACACCATTGCTAATGCCTGTGAAGGATTACAGATCGAAGTAATCGGTGGTCCTGGAAAAATGGACGCCATGCGATTTAATTACATCTGGAGTGGTCTCGACCAAGTCATTGAGGGAACAGATGTGACACAACTCACCTTTAACATGGGTGAGTGGACATGTGCGAAGAAACCGGAGGAAACTGTTCCTGTTGCTCCAGTTACTTCGTGGGTATCGAATTAAGTTGAAAAACAAGGTGGGTTGTGTTCTGATTTTCAAAACGCTCTGAGAGAGGATCGTAAAAAATAACCCAAGTTTCAAGATGTATTTGACTATATTTGTGTTGAATGTTTGTGATACTTTCAGGGGGAACCCCATAAGCAATAAGCCTCCGGCTTTACGCGGAGCGTATCGCAGCAAAGTTAACCATACTATTTTTGCAAAGTTAATAACTCTAAATCAAAAGCATAATCAACCTTATCCCGTTGTAAATCTTTCATATTTGCTAACATTAATTCATCCCGTTGCTGCCAAATAGCAAATATATCTTTTCTCCCATCATTCAAAGTATTGATGTCAATCAGGTGAATTCTATTTACTCGCTTCAGTTTCAATCCCAATAAATTCAATAATCTACTCAGAATTTTGATTGCGGAAACATTTTCTTGATTCCTCACTAAGTTAATTCCCAGTGCCCGTTTGATATGCCTACTACACTGTAATGTGGTATTTTTTAACAGAATTAAGTCGACATCATTCTCAATAAATTCCCTTTCATATTCAAGAAACTGCAACATTCCCAAGGCTCGCAACGCCTCAACTTTTAAAGTATAAGTTTTCAAATCTGGGAGAAAAACTTTACCCTTACCAGAACATAATTGCTGATGCCATTCTTGTTTATCTCGAATGCGGAAATACTCACTTTCATGGGTGAGGTAATAATGGGTTAATAGCTGGGCATAATATCCTTGGTCATCCCTTAATTTTAACCTGGGAGTAACATCTACACCATACCTTTGTCTGAGAATATATTTACTAATTTGGTAATTTTCCTCATCAGTAAGAGAATGTTTTGCAGCCAGTCGTTCGTATTCTACATAATCAATATCTTCTGAATTGGCAACCAAGTTAGCTATTGTTAATTGATTTTGCTGCTTAATTTTTTTGATTTGATTTTTTATTTCTTTATTCTTCTTCCGACTTTGTAACCATTCATTCTTGACTTTGACAATCTCTAAAATTAACCTTCTTCGAGTTACATCATCATTGGGGTCTGTTGCCAAAAATGCCATGCGTAAATCTCGAATAATATTATTATGAATGGCATTACTCCGCATCCATATTTGATGTCCATCTGCTATCAATCCCTCTTTCATTGATTGGCGATACAGGGTAATAGATGCATTTACCCGGGCAGATAATTTTGCCCAAGTACGTAAATGAATGGGGTCATAAACTAAAGGTAAATCCACATCTATTTTATGTAATGGACTGAGTAAAGCTAAGTTTTCCTTTTGATTTTCTTGATACCAATGGGATAGTAAACGATAATTAGTACTACCACTGCCAATTAAGCCAATACCCCGTTTAGCACACCAGACAATGCGCGGTACATCATCCCTAACCCTAGCTAAGGCTTGTCTGGCTTCTGAGTCTGGAATTACCCCTTGGAAAATGCCATAAACTCGGTCAAAATGTTGCACATCAATACTAACCCCAGTTCCTAAACTGGGAGTTACAAATACTGTTTCGTACTCTGTAATTTTCTGATTAATAGCTGCGACAAAATCAACTGCTTGGTGTCCGGGTGTATTAGTAGTACGACTGCTAACTACTAAACTTCGGGGAAACTGTCGGCGTAATTTTTCTAAACGTTCCCGCAGATAACGTTCTATGGTTTCACAACTATAACGTCCCGCACGACTATCGGTAGTAACATAACATTTTCGCCCTGCCAATAAATCTATTTCTAGTTGTTGAATTAGGGGCGTAGGATTTGGTGCATCATAAAATGTCACATCCCAACCCCGCTCTGGTTGCCATTGATTTAATAATACCCAAGGAGTAACTTGAATCCCTGCCAATCCTTGCAAATATTCTAAAGAAATATCTGATAAATCTGCATCCTGGGCAATTACTAATCCCCCAGTTGTCAATACGGTAGCAATTAATTGTTGGAAAAGTTTGAGAATCTTTACACGTTTATCTTTACAGGTATTACTGTTAAGCAGATGCCATAGGGATTGTTCTACCTCATCTAATATTACGATCGCTCCTTGCCAATCTTCTGGGTTTAGCTTCCAAATCGAGTCTACACAAAGTCCAAATGATTGGGTAGTAGTAAATAGCTTCGGTTCCCCCCTTCCCCACTCACTACTCCCTAACCCCCATGTAATGCCAACTTGTTCGCAGAGGAATCTCCCTAATTGGATGCGGTGGGTAATTAACAAAACCGACTGATGCCGATGCTTTGCCTTTGCTACTAAGGTTTTGAGTGCAGTGGTTTTTCCCGTCCCCTTGGCTGATTTTACTCCCACCAAGCCAGAGGTAGGAAAGGGAACATCCTCTAAATAGGGACTGTTCAGGGTAAGGGAAGGAGGAATAGTTAAGGTAGTATGAGGTTTACTGCGAGCAATATATACTTCTAAATCAATACTTTGACGATAAACCTTGTCAAAGGCAGTTGCGCCCTTAGCCACAATAAACTCATCTACACCCTTTTCTTCCCCTGGAAGTTCCACAACTTGTACGGGACAAATTTGTTCTTGAAATAAAAAACCAAGTTGGGAAATGGCGTTATTTACCGCCGCAATGGTTTTGGGTTTGGTTTCAAAGTCAAAACAGATGTGAAAAGTACGCTTGGTAATGGTAAATGCGGCTAAATCTGGTATGAGTTGACGACGAATAACCTTACCTTGTTCATCTTTCAAAACCCGATAACCATTGGTAATTCCGGGAATCCCAATGGCTACATAACCCTGTGTCAACAGAGAAGCAGCTTTCTTCACACCCTCGCAGATAATTACGGGTACATTGCTTGTCATTACCCATTGCCAAAAACCAACAGCTTCCCCATCTCCAGTCACATCAATATCGTTGGGTAGTTCTAAATTGTAGCGTTGGGCAACCTTTTGCCAGACTGGCATAGTTACCCGCAAGCAAAATACCCTGGTTGGGGTGCAGGGGGGGTGTTCGTACTTAATAGACTTACCTTTCTGATTATGCCGGGGTTGGTTGGGTTTAAAACATCCCCATTCCATCACTTGCCAATTATTTAAGGGATCTAGCCCAGAACACCACCAACCCCCTGTTGTCACGTGGGCATACATCTGTAACCACTTATGCTGAACCATACCCCTGTTATTACGGGGAACGCGCTCAGAAATTAATAAATAGTCATAAGCTGTGGAGTCTTGCAGCGACCTAAAATTTAGTTTCCCTAAGTGTAAATCTATGTTGCTGCCCTTGACTAATTCATCAAAGTGTTGTTCATGAAGATAATGCAGGTACATAGAGCTAGGCATTTGGTGAGTGGGGATGGATTCAAAACTTACCATGGCTCTACCCAGAATTTGTATTGGGGATTCTGTCATTTTCCGGATGCTTTTTTTTACTTGGTTGTGGGAGATACACCGGTTAATGATAAATTCGCCTGTATTGTCCTTGATCTGGTTCAGGTAATAATTTTGTATTGTGATATTTATATATTTTAAATTCTGATTTATCAGTAAAACAATTGATGCGATCCCAGAATTCTAAGTGCTTTGCAAGTTGTAATAGAAACTTCGTATATATACGGTTGTAATGATTTTTATCAATAAATGTATCAAGTATAAAATAAATATAAATTTTGACGGCAAACAGGCAAACAGATCCCCGACTTCTTAAAGAAGTCGGGGATCGCTCACACCGCGACTGCTCAAAATCTTATTTATTATTTTGCGTCAAAGTTTTTACTTGAGAAGCTGTTTCTTCCGGTTTCCCAGAGAGAGGAAAGACTAAAATACTCTTGATTCCTTGGTCATTTACTAATTCTTTGAAGCGATGAAATTGTTTATCGGTAATGGCGATACCATTATATTTTTTAGCATAATTTAACTCTTCTTTAAAATTATCCTCATTGTAAGCTTGAATAAACACTCGATCGACATTCCATTTTTCCCAATCAGCGGCGAAATATCGTTTAGCCCAATAAGGGTTATGATGACAAATATCAAAGCTAACTGAAGGGTTAGCTTTTTTCATCCCACTGATCATTTGTTGCAACAAATTGGTTAAATTAGCGGTGCGATCGACTTTACCCGGTAATTCGGCATGGTAGCCAAGATAATCATCCCATTGAACTGCATCAACTTGGGGATATTTTTTGACAAATTCTACTAAAATTTCTTTGAAAAAGTTAGCAACTTCAGGAATTTCGACATCAAGGACATAATGCTCGATTCCAGGGTAGGTTTTATCAACTCCAGGCACAACCCATTTACGAGCGATCGCTAAATCAAAAATAGGGCTATTTTTATCTATTTTAATCCCTTTTTCAAAATAAGCATGAACTTCCATTCCCTGCTTATGTGCTTCATCAATTAACCAGTCTAACCATTTATCTTGAAACTTATTCGGACAACTTCTATAACCTAGGGTTTGTTGCATAACTTGGCTATTGTACATAGTACAACCATTACCCCAAACACCATGAATAATTGTATTAATTCCTTGGGAGCGATAGTAGCGTACTCGCTCGCGAATTGTTTTTTCGTTAGTGTTATTAGTAATATAGTATCTACTTAAATAAATTCCCCTAATTGCTTTTTTATCCCAAGGTGTTTTCGGAATAATACTATCTTGTGATTTTTGATTATTAGTCTTTTTTTCAACAACAGGTGATGGTGTATTTTCAGGTGTAGGTGATGCTTGTATTGGGTTGGGTTGAGTTTTTGCAGTAATTGAGACAGAAGGAGTGGGAGTAGGAGTTGAAGCTAGAGTTGGAGTGGGAGTTGGAGTTGAAGCTGGAGCTGGAGTTGGTTTTGAAGTTAAAAAGGGAATATTTATCTGTTGATTATTAGGTAAAATATTACTTAGTCCTAAATTACTTCTTTGAGTAAATAACCAATAACCACCTCCTAATATCAATATAATTAAAGATATGGGGATATTGGCACATCCACATCCATTTGGCTTTTTATCTTGGCGCGACATAATAATATGATTTATGGTTTTATAATTAATTTATTGACCGAAGAAATTACACCACTGATTAATGTCAAACTTGGTTAATAATATATGTCGATACATTTTGATATACCATAGGATTCATATTTTGAAGAATTTTTACTAGGGAAATAAATCATTGATCTAGTTTAGAACTATATTTATTGACTTCAACCCTACTAGGATAAATTCCAGAAATGTAGAGAGGGTTATATTTTAACGGCTTTTGCGAAATTATCAAGGGAAAAATTTTTTTCGTCACCACTCTAGAGGAAGCCACTACCACGTTTACATCAATTCCCACATTACCCAAAATCTCCTCTCATACTAAGTTGCATTCAAAGATAGTACCCAGTCATTGCGACGTAAGGAAGCAATCCCATTGACTCGAACTACTATGATAGAACGCAACTTGGTATCAGTCTTAATTAACGTCAGTTCGGTTTAAGAAGGTTTATTTAACCTTGCATGGCCCAAACGACGCAAATACGTTGACATATCCCAGAATCAAGCAAGAGTGTAATGAGGATTTCAGCTTATCCCGAACTCAGGGTAATTAATGATTGTCGATTACTGAATTGATACCCTAGAGATCCAGTAAGTCACTCAGACTAAAATGTATTATATTTTACAATTATTGTTGGCTTCATTTGAGTACGAAACATGAAATCATTCATCCTACAAACCATTAATGCCTCATAACATACATGTACAAGTACTTGATGCTACTGATTTATGTGTATAAAATTATATTAAATTTACAAATGAGTATATAAAATCCAATGGCAAATATTAACGGTATTGAAGGTATGAGCGTAGAGGAAGTGAATCAAGAAATAGCCAAAGGAGGTAGATTTGTTATCTTTCTTTACTGCTTTTCTATATTTATTATGAGCTTCAAGCGCAGTTCAGATATTTATTTTATCAGAGCTGATGAAGGGACTCTCACTAAGAGCCTTCCTTTCAGTGCATTATCATTTTTTGTTGGTTGGTGGGGAATTCCCTGGGGAATAATATATACTATTCAATCTCTGATAACTAATTTCTCAGGTGGTCAAGATATAACTCAGCAAGTTATATCTGCTTTACGACAACCTCAATAAGCTACCGTAATTATGACTATTACGCTGACTGGTTGGCTGTTGGCGATGGAGATATAAATTCATTCTGGTGATGTTAATTCAGTAACCAGGTGTAAATTGTTTTAGTGACACCTCAAATCGTGGGTGTAACATCCCTTCCCTAATTATGTATCCGCTCCTTAAACAATTCGTAATTCGTAATTCGTAATTCGTAATTACGTTTTGTAATGGGGATTTAAACCCCAACACAAAACAAACAACCCGTAGGGGATGGGGTTTTAAACCCCTA
>JAAUYI010152527.1_pt1 | contig 14003 bp, 14 predicted proteins | sample 7278041 | NCBI WGS metagenome assembly JAAUYI01 (sample SAMN14350216, study PRJNA611818) | marine sediment metagenome | isolation source: surface marine sediment (0.6m) | place: French Polynesia: Moorea | collected 2018-08
GCGGTTAGAACTTGATACTGCTTAAAGGAAAAAAATTTTTTTGAAACTAAGTCTGGGAAAGGGTTTCAGCCGTTGCGTGGCGGCTGGTGACAGCTTCGCTACTTTCCCCCCAAGATTGTTGCCTGGAGTCACCTGTAACAATTCTCTACAACTGCCTTGTAAACACGTTCAAACTATTTTTTCTTCTTTCTCTGTGCAATGAGCAATTAAATTATGTAAATTTTGTAGCCTTTGGGGGTCGATCTCTAGGATCTCCCCAAGTAAAACAAAGCTAATACCTTGGCGCGAAGTGCGATCGCCTAGCAATAGCTTGATGTACTCTACGATTTGACTAAAGTCTTGAGCCTCCATCTCTACCATGTCGGGATTTTCGGGAATTTCCCCCATTTGGTTTAGGTCATCTAATCTAGATGCTAGAAGGTACGCCGCGACGGTTGCAGGTTTGCTATTTTTAACACCTTTGGCGTAACGGAAAAGTAGATCAACTGTTCCATCATCCAAAGATACTGATATTCTGTTACTTCGCTTCTCCTCTGGCTTTATCTGTCTTGGCATATATAAAAGTAAGCAAGTGTCAACCATCAGATTATCATGATTTTTTTTAATTGCTGCCACTTGACAGCAAACGCAAATTTGTTATAGTTACAAATTAGCATCAGTTGAAATTAACAGGAGGTGTGGAGGGGATTGCAATTAAGTTTTGTAAATAGTGCTAGATGGTTGTTAGGTGGCGATCGCATGACTAGGGTCGATTTCGCCAAAAGGATTGGTATAAGTGAAAAAACCATTTATGGATTTCAATGTCAAACTTGCAATACAAGGTGTGTTGGGAATTGGGGCGATCGCTTTTGTATTGGTGCAAGGGTTAGAGTTGCTACCAAAGGTCTGACTTAGAAATTCTTTGCGATCGCTCCCAAGTCAAAAGATGCTTCTATTGTCCCGGTACTGGCGAATGGCACATTATGCCCAAGCTCACCAACTACTCAACTTTTGACAGAGACACCAGGACTAGAATACAACCCACATCTACCCCTACTAGTCCCACAATCGTACAGACCACAACACCAACAAAATTACAAGATAAAAATCCTCAGCACGAGGCAATCTTGTTAAAATTAGAAGAGGTAAACACTTGCGATATCCTAGAGGCTGTTAAAACTATATTTCCTGACATCCCCAACAATAAATTAACTCAGATGGTGAACACCATTAAACAAATGTGTGTTACCCACGGCAAGCAAAATCTAATCTCTAAATTCTCTCTCTGAAATTTTCCCGTACCCCCTCTTCTTTGAGGGGCAAATTATAAAAAAAACCGTACACCATAATGCAAAATGCTTCTTGTACCCAGAGATTATCAAAATGATAATATTCAAGAAATATATGGCAAATTAAAAGTTGACAATCGCTGTCTATATGTCGCCCCTACGGGCGCGGGAAAGACAACAGTAGCCGCATTGGTAGCCAGGGAAGCGGTTAAAGCTGGTAGATTTGTAAGATTCTATGTACACAGGGATCGCCTAGTGGGACAAACTGTAAATAAGTTTGAGCAAGCAGGGCTAAAATGTGGGGTTGTTGCAGGTAACTATAAATATCATAAAGGTTGCCCAGTACAAATAATTAGCATTCAAACTATTACCAGTGGTAAACGGGACTTTGGATGGTTAGAGGTAGAAGGCGATCGCAAACCTTTAAGCCTGTTAGATGAAGCCCATGTAACACAATTTTACAAGGTCATACAGAATCAATTCCCCATGTTTCCTGACAATGGAACAGTACAGGAGGAAGGATTTTTAATTGGACTTACAGGAACGCCATTTAGATTAAGCAGAGAACAGAGTTTAGGACAGTTTTATCATCAATTGGTTCTCGCCCCTGGATATGATGAATTAATAGATAGGGGGTATTTGGTAGAACCTGCTTACTACAGAATTGAAAGCCGACCGGGAGATATGATAGCTGATGTTAAATTCTGCTTAGAATCCTGGAAAATATATGCTCAAAAATCCCTTTCGTTTGTATTTACATCTTCTGTAGCATTTGCAGAGCTAGCCTGTAAAAAATTTAATGAGGCTGGGATACCTTCAGCCGTAGTCAGTGGTAAAACTTCCCACAAAAAACGCGATCGCATCTTTGCTGACTTTGAAGATGAGAAAATTTTAGTTCTGTTTAGCGTGGACGCTTTAAGCGAGGGTTGCGATATTCCCAAGGCACGGGTCGCATTGTTCGCAGCATTCACCGAAAGTCTTGCTAAATTTATCCAGAGAGCAGGGCGAGTTATGCGCCCATATACACACCCAGACGGACGCAAGAAAAATGATTGCTTAATCCTAGACCAAATGGGGTTAATCGGAAAATTTGGTTATATAGAAGATATCCCCATCGATAAGTCAGTCCTTAATCTCCCAGAACCCAGAGAAAAAGGTGAAATGCCTGTCAAAGACTGCCCGGAATGCAACCGTATTAATGTTATCCAAGCACAATTTTGTGTTAACTGTGGATATGAGTTTGCAATCGTAGGCAGAGAAAGATTTCTCCCACAAGGGAAAATGAAGCGATGCTTCCGCAAACTTGAACATAAAATGCAGTTCGCTTTTTATCAACGGGCTTTAAAGCACGCTTGGAAGGCTAACGAACCTCCCGAAAGTGCAGACTTTAAGTTTATTCAAAAATTCGGTCGTTTCCCCCGCGATGACTGGAAACGCAACAGTGTATTGCAAGATGCTACAGACGAAGACAAAGAACGATATAAGCAGTATTTGTGCCAAGTTGCTAAGAAAAACAAGCGATCGCAATCCTGGATTGAAGGACAGTTAAGCCTACAACTTGGCGTTTAGACCCTCTGGAAAATTTTCCAAAGGATGTTGACACACTTTGTTATTTCATTTACACTATTGTGTAATGTCGAAGGATAAAAAGAATTATGGTTGCAATGTTAGAGATAGCACAATCAGCAGAAAATACCGTATGGAGCTATAATCATAATAATTATCTGCTGAAAGTCGAAAAAGAAGAGGATGGATTTTGGGGTACAATCTCGCGTAATAGCGAGGTAGAGTGGTCTAACGGCATGACTGAGACTGTGGAAGCTGCTAGAGGTGCAGTGGTGATAAAGTTCCATCGAATGATGGGGGATTTGAGCCAACAGTTTATGAGTGTTTCGCCAGAATTGTTAATTCACCATCCGTCGAACTCGGAGATATATAAGACGACGGATAACAAGGATTTGAAGGATCTGATCCGACAGTCGCGGAAAGTGGATCGGTTGTTGGTGAGTTCTGATGGAGTGGTGATATCTGGTAACAGAAGGTTAGCCAGTACTGACGATCTGAATCAAGAGGCGATCACCGCAAGTAAACCACCGATGTTTCCGGCGTTAGATGTAGAGGTAAAAGCCTACTCTGATGAAGTGGAAATGTTAGATGACCTGTTACGGATGAACCAATACAGGGTTAAGTCCAAGATAGAAATTACCAGGGAATTTCAGTTAATTAGAAATATTTTCAAAGTACAAGCTGAAATTCGGATGAAACAAGGCAGGAATGCCACTGGTGAGTCTTTGGATTCAGCACAGCAAGCGGCTGATGTTGTAAACCAGCGTACAGGTATAAACAAATCTGCTGATTCTCTGAGAAGAGATGAAAGGGGTTTGGTTTTTGTTCAAAAGATAGAGAAGGAATTAGGTAAAAACTCAGACTATGCTAAATCTTTGCGGGAATTGCTAGACACTGGATCGACTAGGACAGTTTTAGAGCTTGAGGGAGTGGATGAGGTTGATCGAGATTTAGCGGCTGAGATTGCTAACAGGAAATTAGCAGGAAACAAAAAATCTGTATCTGTTATCAAACAACAGATACAGGAAGAAAAGAGGATAGCGATCGCCGATCAACAAGCCCAGATTCAAGAAGAGATTGATAATGCCAACTCTTCAACACTTGGGGTTACAGAATTAGCCGCGACTGCTTTAAAATACGGCGCAAAATCTACCGATGATTGGCATACACCAGACTATCTAAAATTGATTTTTATTGATTTTCTTGTCGGTGCTGGCAATCAAGTAGATTGCGATCCCTTCGCTAATCTGGAGAAAGATAGCATCCCTGCAAAAGTTTCTTACAACTTCTTTGACGACGGATTTAAACAAGAATGGCATGGTGTAGTTTTAACTAACATCCCATTTTCCCAATCAACCAAAGCAGTAGAGTGTTTTGATAGGGAGATTCGGGAAAACCATACACCAATGGGTATTTTTATCGCACCTTGCGGAGTCCTGCAAAATAAAGGTACTCAGGATATCCTTATAGGGCATAAAATGTCAGTTTGTCTCTACAAAGGCAGAATAAATGATTTCGTACCAGGTAGTATCCTATTGTATGAAAACGTAAACGCCAACAGCGAGGATAGCTCCTATACCACTAATATCATCTTCGTGTATTACGGTGATCGCCATGAAGCTTTTCAACAAGAGTTTTCGAGGTACGGTCAAGTTGTTAGATTTGGTAACAATATTGATAGTACAACCGAAAATAGAATTATCTGGGAAAAACATCCACAAGACGGAAATCACGACGCATTAATCACTACTAACTACCTCAATAATCAAATTGCTATCAAGGAAGATGACGAAGGGTGCTATGTCCCCTACATCAATGATGTCTCCACTAATGAACAATTTGAGGAAATGAGAAACGCAAAAGCTTTTGCGATCGGATTGATAAATCTTGACAATATCAATGATGTTGAAATTAATACTGGTGATGTTTTTTAGTTAAAGTTTGCAATGTCAACGCCTTTACATTTTCTTTGTAAAAGCATTGACATTGACCACACTTTTACACTATAGTGTGAATATGGAGATTTGAAAAAGTCATGAGCTTTAATTTTTTAGGTTTGGGGGGAGAAATTTCCCCAGATATGACAATAGACGAGCAATTACAAGCATCTGGCTTGGATTGGCAAGTCCTCACTAGCCCTATGATTGCAGATATAGGGGGAGGGAAGTATATCAAGTATCACAATTCAACTATACTGATGCGATCTGATACCTTGGATCTGCTGACGATCGCAGGTAAAGGGTGGCAGCCCTACAGCAATCGTCATTTTCTAGGTGATTTTAATAAATTTTGCAATACTGCCGGATATCTGGTAGAAAGGGCTGGCTTTATCTATCAGCCCAGTGGCAGAAATACAGACGCGATCGCGTTCGCCTCTGCAACCATACCTGGTTCAAAGAATGGAAAATTTTCCCTTAAGGGGGATGACGAATCAGCCATGAGGGTGATATTGTTAAACCCTTTTAGTTATGGCAAGGGGATCGGTATCTTTGCCATGAATGAGAGACTGTTTTGTGAAAATCAGTTAACACTCAAGGGAAAGAGAGTTAAACGCAGTTTAAAACACGCTGCTACTAACCTTCATGGAAAAGAGGGGATTTGCAAGGTTGAGCAAACCTTGAAAAGCCTTGAGACTATGATTTCTAACTACTGGCATATTTCCACCATCCTAGCTGATACAAAAATATCAGACAGAGAGGCGGTGGATTTTTTAATTAACCACTTTGGCGATAAAAACAAGGAAATCCACAAACAGCCTCAAGCCGCCCGAATAATGATGGAAATTTTCTTCAATGAACGGTCAATAGACAAGGAAGGGGTCGATCTAGCAATGGATACCCAATCATGTCAACACACAGCCTACGGCTTACTTAACGCCGTAACCGCTTATGATAGCCACTTTCACGGATACGATCCGCAAACTGGACGCGCCACCATTGCCAATTCCCAAAGACTGCTAAATACATTTGATAGCCTGTCCACCAGGGCTTACACCGCTTTAAGCCGTCAGTACGCGACTAACCGAGATCGCAGAATCTTAACCCAACCCGTTCGTGCTTTTTGAGCCACAATCTGGGCTAAATAACGCTGTAAAATGACCCCATGTCTCATTCCTCTAAACCAGTCATTTACCAGTTAAAAATATTACTACTCAGCATTACTCCAACGATTTGGAGAAGGGTACTTGTCAGCAGCGACAGCACGATAATCGCTCATTTGGTAAAACGGAAAAACATTTTACTCGCAAATCTCCTAACTCTCATAAGTATTCAGAAGTTAGAACTAGGGAGCATTTGTTACCACAAGAAGTCTCTGCGATGCAGTTAGCCATCAAACAATCGAAGGGTCGCCATGCTCACCGAGATTCAACCTTGATTTTACTCATCTACCGTCACGGATTGCGAGTGTCAGAGGTAGCAGGGTTGCGATGGGAGCAGATAGACTTTAATGCTGGAACAATTTACGTGAAGCGGGTAAAAAAGGGAATACATAGTGTTCACCCACTTTATGGTGACGAGATTCGCTCACTCCGCAAGCTTCAACGAGATTATCCTCCTAGCCCCTATGTATTCCAGTCTTCTCGGTGTGGACCGTTAGCACGAGATACGATTGGTGGAATTGTTGAGCGGGCTGGTAAATTAGCAGGTCTACCTTTTCCAGTTCATGCACATATGCTACGGCATGGAACAGGTTACTATTTGGCTAATCGAGGTACTGATACTCGAACAATTCAGAACTACTTGAGGCATAACAACATCCAGCACACAGTGCGTTACACCGAACTTGCATCTACCAAGTTTCAAGGGCTTTGGGATGGTTAACTGCCAAAACATGAAGTTAAATCTTAAGTTGTCGCCAAACAACTCAGACCATCTCCCCCGAAAAAAATCACTCTCCATCCTCTGGAAAATTTTCCAGAGGATTACTAACCATCAATTTCATAAAACAGTTACACTATAATGTCAACCAGGAAAATTAGTATGGCTAACACAAGAACTACTAAAAAAACAACTGTTGGAAGAGGCAAAACTAAAAAGCCAGCAGCAAAAAAAATACCAACTGAGTTGGTAAATGAGTTGGTAAATGCTTTTATAGAGGCTGGGGGCACTGTTGTCGAGAATGATAATTCTTCAATGTACTTGACAATTAAAGAAAATTGCATAACTGTAGGGCGATCACAATTTGACCAATGGGTTGCAGATAACTTGGGTAAGATGCATGAAGCCTACGAGTTAGGCACTCAGGAAGACTGGATTAATTCTACTTTCCCAGAATCAATTAATAAGGGTGTGGAATTGCAGTCAGAGAAGCCCACAGAGCCACAATTAGAATTGGTAAAGGTGGAAAAGGAACCGGAAGCGGAACCTAATGCACAGATGGAAGAGAAGCAAGAAGGGGCATCAGACGTAAGCTTACAAGAGCTAATGTCAAAATCCATGATTACGCACTTTACAAGCGATCGCGCCGATACTAAAGACAGTGAGTTATGTCAACAAACGCAACTAAAAGCGATCAAGCGTGTAGAATTGTGTCAAATTTTTGAGTTAGACGAAAGCAAAGATGATAACTATCTCGCCAAAGCCTTGGCTAGAAGAGGGATCAGCCTGGAGGTAAACCGCAAAACATCAGGTTTAGCAACTTATCGCGCTTATTTGGGAATTTAAGGTAATATATAGCAGGATATAAATCAATGCTTCTTTCGATAGATTGCATTGATTTTATTTATGTCACTGCTGTAATAACACCTGTACTAGACAAACACATGAGTCCAAGCTTATCACCGTTTCGATACCCAGGAGGAAAATTTTACGCTCGAAAAATATTGTTAGATTTCATACCCTCTCATACTACTTACGCTGAAACGTTTGTAGGGGGAGGGCAAGTTTTTTTCACAAAGAAAAAATCATTGCGTAACATACTGAATGATATAGATCCTGATTTAATTGCTACATACAAAACAATAAGGGATAACCCGTTTAATTTAATCAGATCGCTAGCAAATGAAACTGTAAACAGGGAAAGACACAAGTTTTATAAGACCATGAAGCCAGAAGATGAGTTTCAGATGGCTAAACGTTGGTTTTACTTGAATAGAACCTCTTACAGTGGTATTCTAAGCGAAAAGGGCTGTTATCTTGGGTACAAGGAAGGAATTAGCATACCACCTGAAGGTTGGGGTAAATTAATCCTAGAGGCTTCCAAGTTCCTTCAGGGAGTTGAAATCACCTGTATGGATTTTGAGGATGCGATCGCAACTTATCAACCTGGTACATTTGCCTTTCTAGATCCTCCGTATTTCAACGCTGCTAGGGAATTGTATGCTTACGAATTTGATCTAAATGATCACAAAAGACTAGCAAATTTGCTGTATGAACGTCGTCATGATTTTAAATTCCTTTTAAGTTACGACGACGCGCCAGAAATACGTCATTTATATGAATGGGCAAACATCACAGAACACTCCTGGCGTTACTCTATACGCTATTCCCAAGAAGAAGATAGACAAGCAGAGGAGATTTTTATTAACAATTTCTCCTATGTTAAAATGTAGCTGTGCAGTGATCCTTAATTCTATCTCTAACATTAAGCGACTGCACGGCAGCCGCTCCTAGGGGTGGCTGTTCTTATGCTTTACCCTCTGGCAAATTTGCCAGAGGGTAGAATGTGCCAATTTTAAAAATTTTAAAAACTGTCACACATCTTTTGATTTTAACCTGATATTTACACTATTGTGTGATTATAGAGGTAGAGATAAAAATTAAGGGTCAAGATGATGGGGCAGGTGTTTAGTGAATCGCAGTTAAGGTTGATTGCTAAGGTAATTTCTGCTGATATATGTGTATGGGTGAAGCCAGAAGAAATTAAGATGGTAAGTGTGGAGTCTGGGATTTTTTCTTTTTGGTTTCAGGGGGATAAGCGGACAATGTTATCTAGAGAGCAATTTTGGGCGATTGCCTACGGCATAGCTCCGCTTACCGCCTCTTGGGTTATTGCTGAGAGTATGAGAGTAGAGCTAAAAGTTACCGTAAATATGAGAATAAATTAGTTAGACTTCAATACTTAAACCGAGATAAAGTTAAAGGTTCAAGTAATTGGGAAAAAGCCCACAAACAAATAGCTAAACTTCATTTTAAAATAGCTAACATCCGTAAAGATACATTGCATAAACTCACCACTTATTTAGCCAAGAACCACAGCAAAATAGTGATTGAAAATCTTAATGTTTCTGGAATGTTGGCTAATCACAAGTTAGCTAAAGCCGTTCAAGATATGGGTTTTTATGAATTCAGAAGACAGCTTGATTACAAAACTCAGTTGCATGGTTCTGAATTAATAATTGCTGATAGGTGGTTTCCTAGCAGTAAAACCTAACAAGGACGCAGGTTAGCATTAAACGACCGCTATTAGATAAAGAGCAAGGATATATCAGAACGGGGTTGAAGACTAACGGATCTACCGGGGCTGTATCTATACAACCATTACCAGAGTACATGGATTTACGCCGTGCTTGGCATCTAGCCAATGAATTAAAAAGGATGTCTGTTGCAATTCCCCCACAGGCGATCGCTGGGTTACTCAATGGTAATGCTGAAGCGGTAAATTATATTGATGTCGAGGTTGTACCAACTGAGGTACAGAAAGAGGATAAAGCACCCTTACTGATGCCTTCCACTATCAATAATGAGGAAAGGAGAGGATTATTTAAGGTATTTGTGGATCAACAAGGTTGGGAGCTATCAGTTATCAAATTTCTGCTGAATGAGAAATACGGATATACTGCAACTAGTGAAATTCTCGTTACTCAGATAGATGATTTAATTGCGATCGCTAAGGATAATCAAGAAAAGCAATACTGGCATTCTGAACATGCAAAGCAATTAATGGAATTTTAGGGCAATGTTAGAAATTATCACATCACCCAAGCCCAAATTACCTGATAATGCCCCAATCATGATTGACCTTTTTAATGCAACAGATGTCAGTGCCGCTATTGCCGTCTGCAACGCGATCGCATCCCTCAACGCCTCCTACCTAAAATAATGCGGGAGAAAGATAGCCCCGACTATTTATAGCGGGGTGGAATTCATAATATGATGTATATAACAAGAGGGTAAAAACAACATTTGAAGGTCGTCCGCGTAGCGTCGCCGAAGGTGATACAAATGGCTCGGAGTACAACGCACCCGTATTTTCAGAGATCGCTGTATACAAAGTTTTCACTTCCGCTTTTGTTGCCTTCTTATTCGGATCTGCGGCAAAGTAAGTATATACAGGCACGTCGAATGTATTACAGGTAGCGATCGCACTATCTACAGCTTTCCTCTGAGCAGGATCGTTTATCCCTGTCTCACCTCCTCCCTCTAACGACTCATCACCTATGTACAAAATCGCTCTGGCTGCACCATCACGCCAATCGAAATGAGTCGCTAAATCAATAATGGCGCGATCGGCATCCTCTTTTGCTCCCGCACCTGAAATACTGCCCACATCCCTAGAATGCAATTTACTCTTATCTACCCCTAAATCTAATAAATAGCTTTCTACACTCTTGTCAAAAGATGTACCTGCCCAAGTTCCTTGAATACCTAACCAAACAATCCTTGTATCCCCAGGACAAGATTTTTGCGCCGCATCTACCCCAGTCTTGGCAGACGCAGAGAAGTTTTCAGCTACTTTCTTCAATGAAATAAATCCTCTTCCTTCAAAAGAACTACTCACCCTAAGCTGATTGATGCAGGCTTAGTAAATGCAATGATAAAAGTGGCAGATGCTCTGTTAGACGACGGCAAGCATGATGTCGCTGATTTTTTAATGGATTTTGCCTCTGGGCTAGCTGAGTCTCTTGGATTATCAAGCAATTTAACAATACTCGTGAAGCATTTCCAGAAAAATTTGTGGGGACTCTTTTTAATCTAGGTCTTGCTTACCAAGATACTGAACAGTTTAACTCTGCTTACGAAGTATTCGCCAATGCAATTGATTCTGTTGAATTACTGCGCGGCGATATTATTTCTGGGAATGAAGCTAAACAAAAACTGTCTGAAGAATGGAATAAGCTCTATCGAAAAATTGTAGAAGTTTGTATAAAAATTAAATACTACACTCAAGCTATAGAATATGTTGAACGCAGTAAAGCCCGCAATTTCATAGACCTTTTAGCAAATCGTCACCTTAGTAATGTTTTTCCTCCAGACATTATTACTATACTTGAACAACTAAAATCTGAAGTAGCAATAGGTCAATATCAACTTCAAAATGGGACAGCAGAAAATCCAAAAACCTTAACCAAGCATCTCCACAATTTACGGTGGCAACGTAAAGAACTAGAAGACCGATACTTACCTATTGGTAATAGCTTCAAGTTTAATCAAATTCAAACAATTTTAGATAAGGACACAGCACTAATTGAGTGGTACATTGCTGATGATACTTTTTTCACCTTTATTGTAAATCATCAAACCTCACAGCCCATAGTTTGGCAATCTTCTCTAGAAGATAAAGAGGCATTGGTGGAATGTTTTATAGAATATATTCAGGATTATTATGACAACAAAAGCCATTGGTATCTTGCCTTTTCGTTTATCTACATCAGTTGTAATCTTAATTCCTGCTTGAGTCGCTTCTAGATTAAAAACATATCGACCATTTATCATGTAAATTGTAGTAAGAGAGCCGAGCGCAAATATCAATACTCCACCAAGCGGTAAGGTGATTTGCCAAATTGGGAGGTTGCGTTTCATGACTTGTTGTTCCTTGTATTGCCTCTTGAATCTCTATCGCTACAGAATAAAGAATTTCTGCATTAAGCAAAAATTTTGGCTTTTATTACAAAAACAAGTAATAGAACATGATTCACTGTAATCAGCTTTTTTGTTTAATCTTGGTTGAATTGAGGCAAAAGAGAACTAGCAATTACTTTCTGTACAAAGTCCCGCATTTAGCACATCTTGTGAACAAACAAAATTAGTGGCGATCGCATTCCCTAACCAGACTTTTGCAACTTCGCCATTTTTGTAAAACTCAAACAACAATGTAGACACTCTCCTTGAGCAACAGAAGCAACCAGGACGATGATCGCCAAGCAAAAGGCTGTAGCCACATTCGATCAATTATGCGCCCTACCAGTAGAAACCCTCAAGGCGATCGCAAAATCCAAAAACATCAAATTAGGTAATAGAAAGAAGCCAGAGGCGATCACCAAAATACTAGGCACTGTCAGAGTATCCGAGATCCCCGCTTGAATAATCACCCTCTGGAAAATGTTCCAGAGGGTAAGATGTGACAATCTATGAGTTTTACAAAACTATCATTATTTACTGTTTTTTTACTTGGTGTTTACACTATTATGTGAATATAGAGATAGAGTTTAAGGATATGACTGTTGCAAGTGCGTGGATCGAAAGTGTTAATAAAATGATTGCACTTGAAAGTGCATTGCGCCAGATCCCACTGGCTTTAGCCGATGGGTTTTGCGCTAAACTCTATAAATGTCATTGGATAGAAACTGGTTAGGTCAAATCGCTCGTCATGCCTGGGTAATATGAGCAAAAACACAAGAACTCTCTAAACCCTTATAATTGCTACCTTGGGAACAACTAGAGGAAAAGTATAAAGAAGCCAATCGCCCTAATCCTCAAACACCTTTAACCAGTGCTACAGTTGGCTTTGTTTTCCCTGACCACTACGTTATAATGTAAAAAAGAGGAAAACAAACAACGATGCCCGCAAAAAAATACTATAAATCACCTGATACGATACATTTTGCCAAGAAGAATAACCCTGGCTTTCCTAGTTGCGGTCGCCCTCCGGTTGATTCAGCAAACCTAAAGACGACCTCACACCCCCCAGATGTCACTTGCGATAGTTGTAAGCGCAGTTTAGCCTACAAAAATGCATACAAAAAATGGGAAATCAAGGCACTCAACGAAGCGATTGCATAGCATCTCCGAAGGAGTTTCGCATAACCCAAAATGACACCACTCCTCAGATCCTCTGGTAAATTTACCAGAGGGTTTCGACTGTGAAGGTTCCGCATACTTTAGAAAAGTGTCACATGCACCACTGATACTAATAGATATTTACATTATCGCTCTTCCATCACTCTCGTGAGAGAATAATAGGGTAAATTATCGTAAACTCTTTGCTGGAATATATTTGGGGCACTCTTGGGCTGCTGAAACTATAAAATTTGTGGGTAATTACTGTGAATGGTATAGAAAACTATTTCCAGAAGTCAGGAGTTATGAGGCGTTTAAATATCTACACGTAGGGATGATTTCAGATATTAAACGCAAAACTCTACCGGCGATATCACGTGTGGTGGGCTTAAGCAATGAGCAAGGGCTATTACATTTCTTGACAGATTTGCATTCAGTAGTACATAAGTTTTATTCTGTAAACTTTAAGCTCAGTCAGGGTTTGAGACCCTATAGTACAAATGAATGGAGGTAACTTCAGTTTATGGTTGAAATTACACTGTTTCTGCTGATTGGGTACAATAAGAATGTCTATATTGCTGTTTGAGTTTTACCAAAATGGCGAAACGACAGAAGTATGCTTAAGGAAAGCGATCGCAACCCCAACAACGGCAATGGGCGAGTAAGACAACGCCAGAACAGTCTTAGAACTGATGACGCAACCAGAGCTAAGAAAATCCTTAAATGGAATGGATTTAAAATTGGACTTCAATATTTGCCTTTTGAAGAGAGGCACGGGCGATCGCTCCAATCTGGCTATGGTTGGATTGCTAACACCATCGGGGCTGACAACATGGCTCTTGATTACTATTTCTGTCCCATGCCAACTAACAAGGTGTTCGTAGTCGAACAGGTCATCAATGGCGAGTTCGACGAAGAGAAACTTATTGTTGGGGCGCGATCGCTTGAACACGCCCGCGATATCTATCTATCCGCTATGCCAAGAGAATTTCTCGGCAAGATACGCAAAGAAAGCAGAGCAATCCTTTCTCTCTCAAATTACAACGGGAGCATCCCAATTTTTAAAAAAGACAAGAAAGGAAAAACAGCTTCGCGATAAGCCCTCGCGAATAAATGGGGGCTATACTTCTTTGCCCTAAAACTGCGAAAATATTTGCAGTTATGGAGAATATGTAATGTCAATGACACCAGAAGAGAAAGAGCGTTTAGCAGCCCACATACAAGAAATAGC
>JAAUYI010123896.1_pt1 | contig 13984 bp, 9 predicted proteins | sample 7278041 | NCBI WGS metagenome assembly JAAUYI01 (sample SAMN14350216, study PRJNA611818) | marine sediment metagenome | isolation source: surface marine sediment (0.6m) | place: French Polynesia: Moorea | collected 2018-08
AGAGACGTAAAATTTTACGTCTCTACCAACCAATTTGTGGGTAAATGTAGACGCGCTATGCGCGGCTTTGAGTAGAGTGGGGTCTCGCACCCAATTCGCCAGCAGCATCCTGGGAGAAGTCGGGGATATGTCTAACCAAACACTCGGTGTTGCAAACTCGGCATTTGACGACGTACTTGTTCTAAGCGAGAGGGACTAATTTCCGCAATGGCTACCCCTGGTTTATCCCCTGCATCGGCGAGAATTACCCCCCAAGGGTCTATAATCATGGCATGTCCGTGGGTTTGACGACGAGCATAATGGGTTCCGGTTTGTGCTGGTGCAATCACATAACAGGTGTTTTCAATGGCTCTAGCTTGTAATAAAACTTGCCAATGGTCTTTACCAGTAAAAGCCGTAAATGCTGCGGGTACAAATATCACATCAGTTTCCTTCCCGGACATGTGGCGGTAAAGTTCAGGAAAGCGGACATCATAACATACGGAAATGCCAATATTACCCAACTCTGGGGAAGAATAAACCCCAGGTAGGCGATCGCCAGCCATAACTGTACTAGATTCCTGATAGGTGTTACCGTCTGGAACATTCACATCAAATAGATGTACCTTTTGATAACGGCTAAGTTCTTGTCCGTTGGGGTCTACAAGTAATGCTGTGTTGTAAACTTTACCTGTATTATCTACGGGAATGGGAAAACCACCTCCTAGGAGGGTAATTTGATAGCGCTGCGCCATGGTTTTGAGAAATTTTTCGCTTTCATGGGCGATTTTTGCAGCTTGAGCCAGTTTGTCTTTTTCTTCTCCCATATAGGGGAAATTTTCTGGTAAACCCACCAATTCGGCACCTTGACGCACGGCTAAATCGATTAATTCCTCTGCTTGCAGCAAATTGTTTTGCAAATCGGACACACTTGTCATTTGAATAGCAGCGGCTAAATAAGGCTTCATAGATTCAATCAAGAACAGTAATTTGTGGGATAGATTCTCAAAATATATCTTTACTTGACTTCAGGAAAAGGATATTGGCTCAGTATTATCTGCAAATCTATAGAACCCAGACTTAAACTGCGTTCTATCTTAACTTTAACCATATGGCTCATGAGCAATAAAAGCTACTTTTATGACAATAATACTTAGTTGGATTTACTTGCATATTTTCATTGTTATTTGTAAATATTATTATCTACAAATGCGGGTTTTGGTCAGGTTCTGACTACAATAATCTTAGGAGGGAAATGAAGGATGTAGCGTCCGTTGTTGGAGGCTAGTATTGTAAATCTTAAATCTTCTTTTCATTATCGATCCATAAAAGAAACACCCCCACTGCCAGCCCCAGAAGTGCTGCCAAGCATAACAAAGGAAATTAGTCAATAAAGGGGGAAGTTATGAATTTTGCCAAAGTAACAATTTTTACCATTGCAGTAATGCTAGGTTTAATAGGCATACAGGGAATCACTAGAGAACGTCCGTTACTGATTGCTCTTGGAGCAGGAGGTGCTACAGTTACCTTGGCTATAGCATTCAAAGGGTAAATGATAATCAGGAAATTATACTAATCCTTGTTTTGGATTTAATGCCGGAGGTACATTTATAGCTGTTTCTAAGCCACGTACATTGTTCCAGTCTAGATGTTGATTCCAAGTCATTTCTTCTAGATTAGCTTCGCTGAGGTCTGCTCCTTCCAGGATGGCATAGCTAAGATTGGCATGGCTGAGATCAGCACCGTTAAGAATGGCTCCACTGAGGTTACAGCTACTAAGGTTAGCATTGTTGAGGTTAGCATAGGTGAGGTCGGTGCCAAAAAGCAGAGCTTCCCTGAGGTCAGAACCACTCAAGTCGGCTTCATTGAGAATAACTCCAGTGAGGTCGGCTTGTTTGAGAATTACTCCACTCAGGTCTGAACCATTCAGGTCTGCACCCAAGAGAATAGCACCTTGGAGGTTGGCACTTTGAAGTTTAGCACCGTTTAGCTTGGCGTAACTAATGTCAGCAGCAATCAGATTAGTATTGTTGAGATTGGTGCTAAAGAGAATGGTGTCGCTAAGGTTAATGCCATAAAGAACAGCGCTAGTGAGATCGGCACCACTCAGGTCAGCGCGACAACAATCTCCATGGGAAAGGTTAACTCTGGTGAGTTTGGCATCGCTGAGGTTAGCACCGAAAAGAATAGCATGACTCAAGTTGGCGTTGCTCAGATTTGCATCCTTGAGATTGGCACTGGTAAGATTTGCACCAGTGAGATCCGCACCAGTAAGGTTAGCACTACTGAGGTCAGCGCTACTGAGGTCAGCATGGTTAAGGTCAGCACCACTGAGGTTGGCACCACTGAGGTTAATACTGTTAAGGTCGGTGCGTCTCAGGTTGGCATTACTGAGGTTAGCACCGCTTAAGTTAGCATCACCGAGATTGGCAGTACTGAGATTTGTATCTGTGAGATTGGCACCAGTGAGGTTGGCATCACCAAGGTAAGCACCACTCAAATTAGCAGCGCGAAAATTCGCACCAGTGAGGTTGGCATCACCAAGGTAAGCACCACTAAAGTTACCTAATTGGAGAAATTCTCCAACTACGTTACTGAAATTACCAACTTCAATGGCATCACTATAGTTAATTATCCGCAGTAATTGGGATGTAAAAAAAGTTTCTGTATCTCTTTCTCCTGATGGATAAAAGTTAATTTGCTCCCTTAGTTTTTGTTGTTTTTGGGCATAACGGTGTAATTCCAAGAGCAAAATTAGCACATTTAATCCTGTATTTACATCTATTTGCCGCAGTCCCAGGTGAATATTTTTGCCTTGCATTTGTAGCATTTTTTGCTGTGGTAAATTATCATCTGGTAGAGCGTCAATAAACTCTCCTCGACACCAGCGTTGATAAAAATTTTGCAAACGTTGGAACAGTGGTAAGGGACGAAATGTCTGGTTAGCAACCAATGTTTGGATTACTGCTGTTAATGTTTCTGGCTTGAGTACCGCAGTACTTAGTAAATCGTAAATTTCTATATGGAATTGGCGATCGCTAATCTGAAATTTGCCAGTGCTTTTTGTTTGTGTCCATAAGTCTAAGTTTTTTTGCAATTGTGCTTGTAATTCCGAACTCCTCATTATTTCGCGTTCCAACCCAAAATTTCGATTTGGCTTATTAATAATTTTTATTATAGGTATAACTACGGTATTTTGCTCGGTAGTTTGATTAATATTTGTTTGTAACCACCTTCTATTCACATAAGTTTTCAACCATTTCCAAGCTTGAGATATATTAGAGTTTTTTGTATTCATTATTACTATGCACCAACTGAAGATTGAGATTTTTGCGGCAAATTTTTATCTGCCAGATAAATTATTAGTTACAGACAAATTGTATTTTTTACAAGTGTTTAATGTGTGAAAAGCTTTGTATTTGATAAAGGCTGTAGAACAAGTATGTAATCACATGGTCAGTCTGTGTTTTTGGGGTTTGTCTTAACTTTTGACTTCGGGGTTTCCCGTAGGGTAGCGGTTGACTGATATTTTTTGTTTTTGATTATACCTACTGTGACATTACATATCGTGAACCTATTTAGACTAGGGATTTTGCAAGCGTACATCGACACCTTTGGTTACAGTGTAGGTAGTTGAAGTTTTCTATGGTAATGGTAATGGTTCTCCTATTTTTGCACTGGCTTTTGCAATGGAATGTAAAAATAATACGTACTCTGTGCTAAAGAAGCAATTATTGGGAAGAATATTACAGTACAACAATGCCACCATCTGGTAAAAGGACAATCATACTTTGCACAACAACTTAGAGTAATGGATATGAGTTCAATTTATGCCCCAACTGAGGCTGTTTGAAGCGCAGGGGTAGTAATTTACATCTTGCACCACAAGAAACCGGGTTTATTGGGAATGTTGAGCAAACCCCGGCAGTAGAGACGTAGCATTGCTACGTCTCTACAACTGGTGGGGAACCCGCTGTTAGGGACTGCCTCGGTTTCTCAATGCTTACCCTCGAATGATGCAAGGTATGTGGTGTAAGACGTATTAACAAACTAAATGGGGTTTCTGCCCTATTTCCAAGAATGAGGGCAATATAATGGATTCTCTATGAGGAAAGGCAGCTTTGCTTTGCAGAAATTAACAATGTTAGGTAATCTTGGCAGAAATGGATGGGATGAAAAAATTAATCTATCACCTGGTTTTGTTGCAGAGTTTATTTTTCGGCTTAGCAACTGCTAGCGCTAAATCACTAGCTGCTAATGGGGATTTGCAAGAGTCGGTTACACCAAACCATGGAAGTAAACAAACAACAACAACAAGCTTGACAGATGCTTCTGTTCCCCAATGGGCAAAATCAAAAGTCTGGGTGATGAATGGTGATAAAGGTGATAAAAAAATAGAACGTCAGCCTTATATTTGGGTGGTTCCAGATTCTCAAAAAATTGGGCAGCAACCATATTTACAACTGACGGCAAAATCTAATGATACTGATAAAAAGCCTACTTCTAACTCTAAACCCTCAAAAAAAGATAAACTGGAAGCCTTTGAAAAGATAATTAAAGATACAAAAAAGCAAAGCGGACTGTTTACTCTCTACCGCAATTCAGAAAAGAATAAAATTTATCTAGAAATTAAACCAGAACAACTGAATAAAAATTTCCTAGCTACGGCAACTTTGGAATCTGGCATTGGAGAAAAGGGTATTTACAGTGGTATACCCTTGCAAGATTTTTTATTTTATTTTCAAAAGGTAGATAACAATTTAAATTTTGTAGTTAGAAATGTTAATTTTCGTACCCGTGACGGAGATCCACAGGTGCGATCGCTTGCTAGGTCTTTTAGTGATTCAATATTATACACAATTGAAATTAAAAGTATTCATCCCACACGCAACACAATTCTGATTGACCTAGAAAAATTACTACTTCAAGATGTAGCTGGATTATCTGCAAGTTTACAAGTAGTAGGCAGCCAAGAGGGGTCCTATTTTGGTAATGCCAAAGTTTTTCCCCAAAACATGGAAATTGAGACAGTACTCAATTTTTCTGGCAGTGGAGATAATACACAATCCGCTTTAAATTCCCTAGCTGACAGTCGTGGTTTTACTCTACGTGTACACTATAGCCTTTCCCAACTACCACAGAATAACTACCGACCCCGGTTTGCAGATGAGCGTGTAGGTTATTTTATCACTGCCTACCAAGATTTATCCAACGATGATCGTAACGATCCCTTTGTCCGCTATATTAACCGCTGGCACTTAGAAAAAAAAGACCCCAAAGCTGCGATTTCACCTCCGAAGAAACCGATTGTTTTTTGGATTGATAATGCAGTTCCCTTCCAGTATCGAGATGCTATTAAAGAAGGGGTGTTAATGTGGAATCAGGCTTTTGAAATAGCGGGTTTTAAAGATGCCATTCAAGTACGGCAGATGCCAGATAATGCTACATGGGAACCAGCAGATATCCGTTATAACACGATTCGCTGGATTAACACCGTAGATGGATATTTTGCCATGGGACCATCCCGTGTTAACCCACTCACAGGGGAAATTTTGGATGCAGATATTCTGATTGATAGCAGTTTTGTCAGGTCACTCAAGAGCAATTATCGCCAAATTGTCCAACCGAGTCAAAAACCAGTGCGGACTTCTCTGACAGCTTGGATGCAAAATCGTCTACTTTGTAGCAAAGGGTTTGCAACACCTAATTCACAAACAAAAAATCCTTTTACCAAACTTTTATCCCAAATGGCAGGAAAATATGACCTTTGCTACGGGATGGAAGCAGTTAACCAATTTGCCTTTGGATCTTTGGCAATGTCCCTGCTGCAAGAAAAACCCCCCAGCAGCGAACAGATGAAGCAGTATATTCATCAGTATTTAAAATTAATTATCGCCCATGAAGTGGGGCACACCCTGGGATTAAGACATAATTTCCGTGGTAGTACCCTGCTATCACCAAAACAGATGCACAATCCGAATGTAACTGCCACTCAAGGTTTAGTATCCTCGGTGATGGACTATATTCCCCCAAATATTGCCCCTCCAGGCAGCAAACAGGGAAACTTTTTTCCAACTACCGTGGGACTTTACGATATCTGGGCAATTCGCTATGGTTACACACCAATTAAAGCTGCATCTCCCATCGCTGAAAAGCCATTTTTAAATCAAATTGCCCAACAATCTTATAAGCCAGAATATAGTTATTCTACAGATGAAGATATATATGACCTCGACCCCACTGCCAACCCTTGGGACAATAGTAATGATGTGCTGCTTTATTCCCAGTGGCAGTTAGATAATGCCCGGTTAATGTGGAATCGACTCAACCAGCGTTATCCCTTGGAAGGAGACAGTTTTAGTGATGTCAGGGATAGATTTGGCACAGTACTGGGCAATTATTTTCAGAATGTTTACTACACTTCCAAATATATTGGTGGTCAATCTTTTTACAGAGTCCATGCTGGTAATCCCCAAGGACAATTACCATTCCAACCAGTACCCTTAGAACAGCAACGACAGGCATTACAAACCTTACAAAAATATGTCTTTGCTGAAGATGCCTTTAACTTTGCACCCCAGTTGTTGAATAAATTAGCACCCTCTCGATGGCGACATTGGGGTATGAATCCTAAGGTTGGTCGCTTGGACTATCCAATTCACGACTTGGTATTATTCTTTCAAAGTTCGCTATTGCAAGATTTACTCTCTAGTGATCGCCTTTCTCGCCTTAAGGACATAGAATTAAAAACAGAGAAGGATAAAGCACTTAGTTTGCCAGAATTATTTGATACTCTCCAAACAGGTATATGGACTGAGGTACTCAAACCCAAGAAAAACAAGCCTTTAGTTATTTCCAGCCTGCGTCGTGGTTTGCAACGGGAATATTTGGATCTGTTGAGTAATATGGTCTTACGTAAACAATCCGTCCCCGAAGATGCCCGTACCTTGGCATGGTATAAACTGCGGCAGCTAAATGAAAAGTTGGATGGGGCAAATTCCAAAGATGAGTATACCAAGGCACATTTGCTAGAAAGCCGCGATCGCATTAAAAAAGTCTTAGATGCACCACTGCAAGGAAATTAATATCATCTTCCTTTGAAACAGTTGGTAATCGGTAATCGGTAATGGGTAATAGGTAATCGGTAATGGGAGGGTGAACCAAAAAATCTCTGGGAAAACCAAAATCCTTATTACTTATTACTTATTATTGGGTAATAGGTAATTGGTAATAGGTAATGGGAGGGTGAAGGAAAAAATCTCTGGGAAAACCAAAATCCTTATTACTTATTATTCGGTAATTGGTAATCGGTAATAGGTAATGGGAGGGTGAAGGAAAAAATCTCTGGGAAAACCAAAATCCTTATTACTTATTACTTATTATTGGGTAATGGGTAATAGGTAATTGGTAATCGGTAATCGGTAATCGGTAATGGGAGGGTGAAGGAAAAAATTTATGGGAAAACCAAAATCCTTATTACTTATTACTTATTACTTATTCCTTGTTACTTTGCGTACTAACCAGGAACCAGCGATGGAACCGCTAACGGCAACTAAACCTAGGATAGAAGATGGTTCTGGAACTGTTGCTGCTTGTTGAAAAACAATGTTTTGTCCGATAGCAACCGAAGCTAGTCCCGTTGAACGAGAATCCTCTGGGGAGGGATTGCTATCAAGATTAGTGACAAAATGTTCGATATAGAGGGTTTGAACTGCATTATCAGCATATTCAAAGAAAACCCGTCCAAATTTGTCTGTGGGTCGATTGTTGCCTTGACTACCAATTCCCTGAGTTGTATAAACTTTATCTCCAATATTGGGATCTAAACCAATTAAAGAGGGAGTATCTGCATTGGCATTGTAAACACCCGATGTGGCACTACCGAAACGATTGCCGAAGAAATTTTCATAGGTGTCATATTTGGAGGCAGCAACCAAACTACCACTATCTACAGAAGTGCCAGAATAAGCAGACAAGCTTACCCATTCCTTACGGTTATTACTGAGAGTGGAAAGACTACCTACCCAAGTTTCATCAATATAAACAGCTTCGGAAAATGTCAGCTTCACCCAAGTATTTTCCAGGGGTCTAGAAGTGTCATTGGTAAAACGTAATGTGCCTTCGTAGGTATCTCCTAAAGGATGAGCGCTATAAATACCGGGAGTTCCATCCCACATATTGTCGGAATATTCTACCGTAATATCAATCCCCGAACTATCTACGTTATTGAAGGTAGTACCAGAAGCAGTGCTTGTACTCCATCCTACATTATTCCAATTAAATGTAGCAGCATTAGCGTTGCTGCCCATACCAGTAAGAGTCAGCAATAAAGTAGTTGTACCTAAGATTTTAGCAAAGCCGGACTTATTAACTAGAGAATTAATGACTTGGTTGCGAATTAACATTTTATAGTTCCTAATTTAATTGCTGGTTTTTTGTCGGGGTCTAAAATAAATCTGTTTGCTAGTTGCTTTCACTTAAGTACAGAATATTCAGTACACAACTGAAATGCCAATCGCATATTCACGCAATTTTCAAACTACTAATAAATCAAGGTTTTTCACAGTTTTTACAGCAACTATAAATAGTACAGATAAAAAAATACATATAAAAATTAATAATTAACCACTATTTTTAATTAAACATAAAAAAACAGCGCAAATTAATGGAGAAGAGTCTTTATCTCTTGAGTGTTTTTATCCATTGTCAGACTAGCTTGATAGTTAATACAATTTCACTTTAATAATGGTAAAAATATGTTGGTAGGGGCGCGGAAACCACGCCCCTACGATAAATCTATATATATCAAGATTGTTATCCTAGAGGCATTGAAAATATGTAAAGGTAAATCATTAGATTTGACAAATATATTCTCAGTCGAATAAAAAAACATATGATTTTGATTTTACGTTAGTTTAAAGTATTATTAACTACTTTACAAAAAGTAAATATAGCTATTATTACTGTAAAAATATGGCTAAAAGCCTTATTTTTATTTGACAAGCTTATTATTTTGAGTTATCTTTTATACAAAAATAGATAAGGATGCACACTATGAAAAAAGCTATTTCGGTTTTAATTCCTGCTGCTTTATTGAGTACAGGGTTAGCAGTTGTTTCTTCTGCTTTATCTGTGGCTAATGCAGCTCAATTAAATCTTACAAGTCAAGGTGCTTCGGGTTCTATAAATGGTGCTTTATTTGAACAAATTAGTAATGGAGAACCTGCTGGAACTGGGGTAATAAATTCATTTTTAAGGATTCAATCTCCAGGCAATAGTACAGTGGAAGCAGGTTACAATACTGATGCTCGTCCCTTAGAATTTGACGAGAATAATAGCCCGCAGTTTACCCGTTCTCTCTTATTCAGTGATGTCTCAATTGTAAACATTGATGGTAAAGATTATCGCCAGTTTATATTAGACTTAAACGAGCCTAATGCAAAAAAGAAGAATCCAGATGCACCAAATATTATCTTAGATGATTTGCAAATTTTTCTTGGTAATGCCCCCGATTTGACTGGCTTTAACACCACCGATTTTGCAAATAATACAACCAAAATTTTCGACCTCGACGCAGGGGGTGACAATTCTGTTTTACTTCGAGATCGCAACTCAGGTAGTGGCAGATATGATTATTTAGTATCCATTGAAAACAGCAAGTTTGAAAACAATTTTGTAGGCACTAACCAATACCTTTACCTCTACTCAAAATTCAGTAACGCTGAAGGAGGTTTTGAGGAATGGGCTACTAAAAAGAGAAGGGTTCCAGAACCAGCAACTTTGACAGGTTTAGCTTTATTGGGAGGTGCAATGGCTTTTTTACGTCGTCGTCGCAGCAATTAAACGGTATAAGTCCAAATTGTAGTAGGGGCGGGGTTACCCCGCCCCTACAAATGATATAATTGGCAAGCAAATAATTTATGATGGGGATTTTTTGTCAATTAAATCGGTTTTGAGGAATGGCTGACATCTTGCACCTGCATCAGAAACCGGGTTTCTAAACGTGAAATTTAGGCTTTCACCATTAGTCATTCCCAAGAAACCCGGTTTCTCGGTGCTTGTCCGACCAATGGTGCAAGATATGAGATGGGCTAGTAGAAACAGAAGAGTTCCAGAACCAGCAACTTTGGCAGGTTTAGCTTTATTGGGAGGTGCAATGGCTTTATCACCTCGTCGTCGCAGCAATCAAATGCTATAAGTCCAAATTCTAGTAGGGGCGCGGTTTCCGCGCCCTTACAAATGATATAATTGGCAAGCAAATAATTTATGATGGGGATTTTTTGTCAATTAAATCGAGTTAATCAGATCGAGCAGATTTTTGCAGCAACTTCAAAATATCTATTAGCTCCGTAATGCCCGCATAAAACGTTGTAAACTCTTCAACACATTAGGCTTAGTGACTGGTTTCCCTTCCCCTTCTGCTGGTGTTTGCGTCTGTCCCTGTCTAGCAATAATCATATCTAACTCATCCCCCGAAGGCTTTTGAGGTAACTCGGCAATTTTGTGATAATCGCCAGCACTCTCTAGCCATACTTCCCACATTCCCGGATAGGAACGAAATACCGCTGCTTCTTCAAAAATAGGACGCAGATAGTAACAAGATTCAATGGTACTCAAAAAACGCTGACGGGTTTGTCTTGCTGCATAACCAATACCCACAACTCCCGCATCTTCCAGACGGGGGTTTAATATAACTATAGGGCGATCGCCTATTTCTTCGCATAGCTTTTCCATTTGGCTTACTTCCACCGATGTCGGGGCAATAAATAGGAAAATTTCATCTTCTGGCTTAATTTTGGATGTTAAAAAATTACCTCTACCCGTACCGATGTCTTGAATGTGAAATTTTACATCAGTCCAGTCCCGACGGGCAAGGGCACAAGCACCAGCATCAGCAAAGAAAACCTTGAGTTTGTCTCCATATTCGTCAAAAATCGGCAGAAATTGCTCAGCTATGGGCATAGGTTTGAGTTCTGGAAATAGCAATTCCACTTGCAATCTTTTACACCCATCAGCTAATGCAGCTTGGGTAGCTTCACGGGCTTGAGCGATCGCATCTTCTAGGCTGTTTGGTAGTTGAGGCATGTTAAAGGATTCTCAATTCTAAACTAGGGGATAGGGAAATGGGAAATCCCACTTCTCCTTTTCCATGAACTAGTACCCCTACCCTGGGGGAACCCCCTACAGGGAACACGGAAGTCAAAAGTCACCCATTCAAAAGTACTGTGCTTTCTAGCTTTGAGCTTTTATAAATGGTTGCTTTATTTCTGCTGTGACGTACTAGGGATTTCCAAGTGACATTCTCCCAACACTGACCGCAAGCGGTACAGTGTGTTGCTCTCTCCAAATCGCTTTGAAGAGATTTCCTGCTTCAAAGGTCTTTACTCCAAATGCCCCAAGGACAAGCCATACAGCAACATTTGCGCTCAGATTCCTCCACAAGCAGATTATACTCTCCTGATGCCCCACAGAGAGTTGCACAAAAACCAAAGTGGATCACAGATTACACAAATTCCACTGTCCGTGCAATCCAAAAATCCGTGGTCAAGTTCTGCACAACCAACCAAACTCGTTTTACCCATCAATGGCTGTGCAAGCGCACACTTGTTGATCGAACCCCCTACGGGGAAGCAAGCTACATCCCGACTGCATAGTTAAAAAATATCCAAAATAGCAGGGGCACGGCCTTGGTAAAATTATTCCATACACTGAGACATTATGGATGCCGTGCCCCTACCGGATAATTTATTTTTGGTCTTCCCCTATTAACCAATCACAGATAATTCTACAGGGGCAAGGCGTTCTAGAACCTGTCTAAATACTATCGTCGTCCAATCAATATCAGCTTCGGTTGTATAGCGTCCCAATGTCATTCTAATGGCACCTAGGGCAGCTTTTTCGGGATAACCCATAGCTAGAAGTACCTTATTAGGACTAAGCTTACCACTATTACAGGCAGCACCAGCGCTAATACCAATACCAGCACGGTTTAATTCCCGTACCAAACTTCTACCGCTAATTTCCTCTCCATCAGCGTATTTTAGGCAAAAACTGACATGATGGGGTAAACGCTGCATTAAATCCCCTGTGGGTATTAAACCCGGAATACCTGACAACTGATAAAATAGGCGATCGCGCAGTTCAATTAACCGGGGTGTTTCCACAGACAAATCTCGTGCTGCTAATTCCGCTGCTACCCCAAATCCGGCTATAATTGGTACAGCTTGGGTACCTGAACGTAATCCTCCCTCTTGTCCCCCACCAGCCAATAGAGGTAATAATTCTACACCAGGACGCAAGTATAACGCCCCTGCACCTTGGGGACCATATATTTTATGACTAGATAGACTCAGTAAATCTACGGTTAATTTCTGGATATCAATAGGTAATCTGCCTGCGGCTTGTACAGCATCCGTGTGAAATAACACACCAGCACTACGGGCAATTTTTCCTAATTCTTCAATGGGTTGCACCACTCCCACTTCACTTTGTCCGTAAATTATCGATACCAGGACAGTATTAGGTTGCAAAGCTGCTTTTAAATCTTGGGGGTTAACCCTACCTTTAGCATCCACACCTAAGCGAGTGACTTCCCAACCCCATTGTTCTAATAACTTTACAGGTTCTGTAATTGCAGAATGTTCAACTTGAGAAATAATAATATGTTGGGGTTGATTGTATAAACGAGCAACACCGATAATAGCTAAATTATCAGCCTCCGTACCACCAGAAGTAAAAATGATGGATTCTGGATCGGATGCATTAATTAATCCTGCAACTTGCAATCTGGCTGTTTCCAAAACCGTTGCAGCTTGTTCTCCCCACAAATGTAAACTAGAGGGGTTACCCCACTGTTGGCTGAGAACCGATTGCATAACTGCGATCGCTTCGGGACGGGTGGGAGTAGTAGCGCTGTAGTCTAGATAGATTTGCATATTGATTTCACTCTAACTCTTTTAGCAATTCCCTGAACATTAATCTAGTGCCATAAGCAGCCACCTGTATTCCTGCTAACTTTGTGGGTTTGCTATTGGCTTTATCTTCATCCAGCCTTTTTCTCAAGATTTGCCCAATTTCCAATTGTGGACGGCTTTTAGCTGGTTTGATTTTAGTAAATATCCACTGCCACAAAGCAATTTTACACAAATTAGAACACCCTACAACTTTGTGTTTTTTATTGTCACCTAAAAATTCTCAAATAGGAGCAATACCCAGGTGTAATAAGTAATAAGTAATAAGTAATATAGCGCTTCCTAATCTGCTGAAGTACAAAAGGGCAGGCAAGGATGCCTACCCCACAATAATTTTACTAATTTCATCTGTACTTCACCAGACTGAGAAAAGCTATAAATAATAAGTAATAAGTTGAACCTCTGTCTGTTGCTGTAGCCTGCAGTCGGTATAATTAGAGGATTCACTCAACTCCTAACAAACACAGGGAATAGGAAATAGGGAATAGGGAATAGGAAACTCTTAACAGGGTAAGAGGAAAGAAGTGAATATCCATTCGTTGCGAGGGGTTTAATACTTTTGAATGCGTGACTTTTGAATGCGTGACTTTTGACTTTCCCCTTGTGGGGTGCTCATATCTTGTACCAACAAAAAATCAAGCTTTTCACAGGTCAATATTTCCAATTAACCCGGTTATAACTTGTTGAAAATGCTGCACTAATATAGGAAATAGGGAATAAAAAATATAAAATAATCAAATATTTTCCCAACAACAAAATATTCTTTTTATCAGAGGTTGTTTAACTAATTATTTATAGATTCATTCAGTATATAAACCGCCAGATATATCCTTGATTTATTCAATTTTTACTTTTTACTTTTTACTTTTTACTTGTTCTGACAATATGGTAAGTTTTGCAAAAGATGCTAGAATTGTCAATTATAGGACTTACGCAACTGGCATATTTTTTCTCTAGGGTGCGTGAGGTGCGCGAAAATATAGCGGTTTTGGGTTGGGTGCAATACAGACTTAACCTCACCCCGGCTAAAGCCA
>JAAUYI010213475.1_pt1 | contig 13949 bp, 10 predicted proteins | sample 7278041 | NCBI WGS metagenome assembly JAAUYI01 (sample SAMN14350216, study PRJNA611818) | marine sediment metagenome | isolation source: surface marine sediment (0.6m) | place: French Polynesia: Moorea | collected 2018-08
ACGCTCTTCCGATCTCCCCTTGCTTGGCTCTTTGAATTAACTCATCGCGGATTTTTTGGGGGGTAGAGGGAGATGACAATTGATAAAGAGCGGATGCAGCTATGCTTACTTGTGCAACTGTTGCACGTTCGGGGAAAGCTTCATAGACTTGAATAAAGTTATAAGCCGTACGTCTACTCCAGCCAAATTCGGCTTTCAACCAGCGATCGAAGTTTCCATAAGCCAACTGAGAACGTACTTCAAAGATCTTCTGACCTATTTCCCAAATATCCTGAGCAGAACGCTTTAAACGTTCTTTAATTTCTTCTGTTCTCAGTTGAACAATCGAACGTTGCTTAGAATCAAGAGTATCATAATCAAAATTATTTAAAATTTGAGCGTTTTTTCCCCTAATGTTCATTTTTTTGTTTACAGTGATGTTGTTCAAGGTCTATAGTTAAAAATTAATACAGCTTCAATTAATACAGCTTCAATTAATACAGCTTCAATTAATACAGCTTCAATTAATACAGCCTCAATTTATCTAGTTTACACTTTTAAAGAAATAAAATCTTGGAAACGAGCGACACTCTTTTTCTTGGTAAGATTTTTATTATACAACAGTGTTTTTAAAAGTAGACAATTTAAGCTGTTTTTAGCTAAAAGCATCTTCTTTTTAAATAAGATCTTAGACTTTTTGTTCTTAGCAAAATAGAGGGAAAATGCCGATTTATCCTCTCATAATCGGCTGACTTATCAGTATTTTTACTTAAAAATGTGGTGTGTAAACTTACATCTAAGCTAACTTAGTAGTCAAATACTAATGGTAGCGAATTAAACTCAATTATTCGTCTAGCTCGATTATTATTTAGCTTTAATTCTAGCTTGGGAACATCACCCCGTTTAATAGTAACTAAGTTAAGCTTATTAATCAAAGACAAAGTATCGCTCCAAGATGTCTTGGTCTTAACGGTAAGTCGCAAATCCATTATCTCACTGGTCTGTGAATAATAAGCAAGTAGTTTTTGTTTGATAATAGAAGTACTATCTAACAAACGTTCGGCGGTTAAAAAATCAGGTACAATACAGCAAACTGGCTCTTCTAATTTATTAAAATTTTCCCAGGAAAAATTAATTTGCGAAGCCAGCTGAGTGCGATCGCGATCGAGTCGCTCGGCTCGATTGCAGCGTCGTCTCGATTGATGTTTGGAATCGCTTGCGTAGCGAAAAACTAAGCCAAAGGGGATAGCCTGATTTTGTTGCCAGTAAGTACGGGCGAGAAGATCGATTTTATTTATAGCTGAATATTGAACGGTCAACTCGCGGTTTTCGATCTCAATTAACTCGAAGTTAATATTTTTTAAGAAAAAGAAATGAGAAATTGTGCCTTGCTCGCAGTTGCGTATGGTATATTCAAAGTGGTGCAAGTTTAATTGGCGTAAAGCATTTATTTCTGAAGTTTCCCTCACAAAAATCACCACTCGGTCAAGCTCGATTTGAAAGCAATCGACAACTAATGGCTGTTGCTTGTTGATAATTTTGTTTGACATAATGTAATCTAAGGTTGCTCATAGCATTACAGTTTCACCAAAATTCGAGAGTTTTTTACTAGATGTAAGTCTAGTAAAAGTAAATGCATCGCCAAGTTTTAGTTTAGTTTCTGGTGAATATTCGCTTCTATAAGTTTACACGGTACTATTTCGTTTTGGTTTTTAGTGTCACAGATTACTCAGTCGTTTTACGGCGGAGCTGGCTGTGACCGTTGGTAAATTTTATCTTGATGATGACTGGTTTAAAGTTCAAAATTGCATAGTAATATAAATACCAAAGCTAGATAGTACGGTTTAATACATAAGCCCAGGTGCGGATAATTACTGGCAAGAAAAACGAGCGCCATTTTTCCTAGTTTCTGCTCCCAAATCAATAAATGTTTGCTACAAATACTTCGTAGGAGGGTTTTCTACCGACTGCCTCTAGAAAAATAATCTGTTGCGTTACACTTTCGCTCTTGGTTAACTATCCAAAACTGGAATTGTTGGCTCGAACCAGATTGGGATTCCCCTTGGGCAATCTCTGTTTGGCGGATAAAAATTTGCTGCTTATTTACCAGTCATCACCTAGCTTGATGTCAGCTTACTTACATTTAATGCCGTTTAATAATTTTTTTTACGACCACTTCGGGCAAAGGCAAATGAAAACAGATATTCGCAAACCCAAGGCAATACGAATCAATCAGAGAACAGCTTGGTCTTGGCTGAGGACTATTATAGCTGCCTCGTTGGATAGTATGGCGATCGCTTTATCCTGGACAATAGCTAAAAAAATCAGCGCGGTAGATGGTCATCTAATTGTCAGGCACAATCAAGAACAATTAAATTTGCTCTGGTTGATTATTCCGATAAACTTATGTATTATAATGGCTTCGGGTATCTACGGTACTAATGAGAGTCACAAAGGCTACGGCAATTTGTTCAAAGCCATCTGCTTGGGTCAGGTTGCTATTTTACTAATTGTTTTTCTCTCAGGGCCTCAGTTATGGATATCTCGTCTGACTTTTATGCTTGCCTGGGGGTTAACTTTAATCGTAGTCGGTGGCAAAAAGACCTTGCTAGATCTGGCGACAACCAAAATCGAAAACCGATTCACTTTTTTGGGACGCAAAGTTTTACTTTTAGGAACTAAAGAAGACACCATTAAAGCCAAACAACTAATCGACCTGACAAGAGCCTACAAAATACAAGGAATTATTAATTTATCTACTTATCAAGATCGCCAAGAGTGGATTAAAGTTTTGAATCGAATTGACAACTATAAATTTGACGAAATATTTCTCTGCTCCTGGGAAAAAATCGAAAACCCCATTTCTTTATCCTGGGAACTCAAGTCGGCAGGGATCGACTGGAGAGTTTTAGTCGTCAATTTAAAACTGCCCCAACAATGGTCGCAGATGGCAATGTTAGAGGGAATGCCGACCGTGCGTTTTGATTCCTCGGCGGTGGTCGGAATTGATTTTTGGTGTAAGCGGATTTTCGATTTAGTAATTTCATTTTTCTTATTAATCGTACTGGCTTTACCAATGCTGGTAATTGCGATCGTCATCACGCTAGATTCTCCTGGCGAAGTTTTTTTTAAACAAAACCGTGTCGGTCTCAAAGGTCGTCATTTCAAAGTTTGGAAATTTCGCACCATGGTCAAAAACGCCCCCGAACTACAGCTAGCATTAGAAACCCAAAACGAAATAGAAGGAGGAGTTTTATTTAAAATCAAAGAAGACCCGCGTATTACCAAAGTAGGTAAGTTTTTACGTCGCTATAGTCTTGATGAAATACCACAGTTAATTAACGTTCTCAAAGGAGAAATGAGTCTGGTGGGGCCTCGACCTTTACCGTTGCGAGACGTTGCTAAGCTATCTTCAGAGCGACTTTTACGTCATGAAGTATTGCCAGGAATCACTGGTCTCTGGCAGGTTAGCGGTCGTTCTAATACCAATTCCGAACAGATTTTTGATTTAGATTCTAAATATATTCAAAATTGGTCTTTAATTCTAGATTTACAAATACTATTAAAAACAATTAAAGTCGTATTAACCAGTAAAGGAGCATACTAAACTATTGACAAAAAAGCTATAAGCTTAATGCGATCCTCTTTTTAAAATAGCAGCATCGAGCCTCCAGTTACCATCATTTTTAAAATTTAACTATTTAATCGCACCAGAGCTAACAATATGATTCCCACAATAGTATCGCCAACAAGCGAAGAATATATTGATTTTCAGAAATATTGGCTAGTTTTAAAACGTCGTTGGCTGCCTGCTGGTCTAATTTTTGCCAGCGTTACGGGTTTGTCTTTCATAGCAACCTTATCAAAGCAACCAATTTATGAAGCAGAAGCTCAAATTCTGATTAAAACCGATGAATCTTCCAAACTAGTAGGATTAGAAGCTGAAAGGGGGCAGATAGATGTTTTGGGTAAAGACAGCAACCCCATAGCCACCGAAGCGGAAATTTTGCGCTCGAGACCAGTTGTCGAAGAAACGATCGCCCAACTCGATTTAAGAAACGACTCGGGAGAATTAGCTGACTACGGTCAGATAGCAGGTGAACTGACCGTAAAGCCGATTATCGGCACGGATATTCTCCAGGTTTTTTATCAGGATGAAGACCCAGAACAAACAGCAATTATCGTCAACAAACTAATAGACGTGTATGTCGAAGAGGATACTCGCAGTAACAGGACTGTTGCTGTTGCAGCTAGAGAGTTTATCAAAACACAATTACCCAAAGTCGAATCCACCGTTGCCAAAGCAGAAGCGGATTTACGTCAATTCAAAGTAGACAACAAAATTGCCAGCTTATCCCAAGAAGCCAGTAGTAACATTGATGGTACCAAATCTTTAGAAAACGAAATTGACTCGGTTAAAGCAGAGCTTAAAGGCATCAATGGTAAATTTGAACAATTGCGTCGCCGATTAAATATTAGTTGGGAAGAAGCAGTAGCCATCAGTTCTCTCGGTCGCTCGGCAATACCACAGCTAGTTTCACAGCTACAACAAGTCAGGATCGATTTAGTCAATCAACGCGATCGCTTTTCCGAAAATGCTCCCCAGATTGTCAGTCTTAAAGAACGAGAAGCAGAGTTAGTAGCCCTTTTAGAAGGACAAATCGAGCAAATTCAAGGCGATATCCAGCGCGATTCCTTAAAAGATAAAATTTTGAGCATTAGTGCCAACAATTCTGAGCAAAATACGATCTCTGAGTTCGCCAATCTGGGGGTAGAGCGTTCTGGGTTACTAAGTAAGCTAGAAGCCCTAGAGAGCAATCTGCAAACTCGTCAAAAAAATTTAGAAAATCTGCCTCTACTAGAAGAACAACAAAGAGAATTAGAACGTCGAGTCCAAGCAACCCAGTCAACCTATCAAATGCTGTTAAGTCGGTTACAAGAAACCCAGGTAGCTGAAAATCAAAATGTAGGTAATGTTCGCGTTGTTGCCCGTGCGGTTACCCCCACACAGCCGATTAATACGAACCAAAAAAAGCTAATTATTCTGGCTGGCGGGGCAATAGGCGCGCTTTTAGGGACTGCATTTGCCTTTCTAATTGATTTTCAAGACCGTTCGATTAAAAACAGTAAGGAAGCAGAAGCAATTTTTGGTTATCCACTACAGGGAGTGATTCCCGATTTAGGTCGGCTAGCGCGAGAAAGTAGTGCAGCACAAATCGCCTCACAGCAGATTTCCGACCCCAACTCCAATGCTCTGGTTGCGGTCAACGCAGCTGATGCTAAACTAGCAGCACGAGCTAGAGAAGCATATCAAATGCTCCAGGCTAATCTCCAATTTCTCAGCACAGATGGGGAGCGAAAAGCGATCGCCATTACTAGCTCCGTAGCCCAAGAAGGTAAATCTCAGGTATCTGCTGGTTTGGCGATCTCGACCGCGCAGTTAGGTAAAAAAGTCTTGTTGATCGATGCAGATCTCCACAGACCGAGCCAACACCAAATTTTTAGACTACCCAATCTAGATGGTTTGAACAATATTCTGCGCCAAGAACTAGAATGGGAAGAAGCAATTCAGCAAGTAATGCCCAATCTAGACGTACTAACTTCGGGAGCAATTTCCGAAAATCCCATACCCCTACTGCGATCGCAGACAATGAAAACCCTGATGCAAACTCTCTCGGAGAATTACGATTGCGTTATTGTAGATACTCCGCCGTTAAATGGGATCGCCGACACGATCATTCTTGGCGGTATGGTTGACGGTCTTTTACTGGTGGTTCGCCCAGGGGTAGTAAATTATGATAGCGCGATCGCAGCTAAGAAAATGTTAATCAATACCGACCAACGCATACTAGGTATAGTTGCCAATGGAGTGGAACTAAATAACGAACCCTATGCTCCCTATGCCCAATACGATTTAAAAACTTCTTGAGTCAGAATCAGTAATGACCATCAGCAGAATAATTCTCTCAAATTAGATAGGATTGCTCTCGGCTAGATTTTAAAATAGCACCTGTATTCAACCAAAACTCGATTACCAACTTAAATTTTATCCTATGCTGCGATATTTCTCCAAAATCTTGTACGTCTTAGAGGGCAAGAGAAAAGGGCTGGTGTTACTATTTATAATCTTTGCCCTAACATCCGTATTAGAAGCTTTGGGGATCGGATTGATCGGGCCTTTTTTGAATTTAGCTGCTAGCCCAGAATCTATTCATAAAATTCCCCTATTCGATTGGATCTACAGGGAGCTTGAGTTGGAGTCTAGTAGACAGTTTATTCCTATTCTGGGTATAGGTATTGCCACCATATTTTGTCTCAAATCATTATTATATTTCCTGTCTTGGGTCAAAATATATCGCTATTCTTCTAGCCTGACTCAAACCCTGATTACTAGATTATTAAATGCTTATTTAGCAGTTCCCTATACGTTTCATCTCAATAAAAATACAGCGACCCTAATTAAAAATACTCTAGTCGAAACTAGTACTTTTACTGGAGCTTGTATTTTACCGCTTTTGAAGGGAGCGGTTAATTTTATTGTTTTGTTGTTTCTGTTTGTAGTTCTTGCCAAAACCGATCTAGTGCTACTGCTGATGATTATGGGCATTTTACTCCCGATCTTTGTTTTGTTTAATTTACTGGGAAACAAGTTTAAAAAGTGGGGAAAAATTAAATCCGAATCAAAACAGGAGATGATTCGCACTCTCAATCACGGTTTGGGCGGGTTAAAAGAGACGAAAGTTATTGGCTGCGAGTCTTACTTTCAACAACAGATGGCGCAGGAAGCGGGAAAATTTGCTAGAGCAGAAAGCTTATTTAGTAGTTCTCAGATGCTTCCTCGCATCCTCATCGAGACAGCTTTAATTGTTTTCGTCATGTTTTTTATCTCTCTATCTCTGATTTTGACTAAACAGAATATGCAAGAGATAACTGGAGTTATGGGAGTTTTTGCCCTTGCTTCGATGCGTTTGATTCCAGCAACCAGTCAGCTGTTTGGCTCGATTAATCAATTGAGGAACTCTAATTATGCTGTAAATATGCTTTATCTCGATCTCAAGGAAATAGATCGACAGGGAGTAAATCAGCGAAATAAAGAGCAAAATAAGGCTAGAACCATTAATATGCTTGTTTTTAAACCTTCTATCCCTAAAACTATGAATTTTAGCCATCGAATCCACCTCGATCGGATTACCTACAGCTATGATAATAGTTCCCAGTTAGCAGTAGAGAATCTCTCCTTAAAGATCGAAAAAGGTCAATCGATCGCTTTGATCGGTAAATCGGGAGCTGGTAAAACCACCTTAGTAGATATCATTCTAGGACTTTTAGAACCAAAAGCTGGAGATATCTTAGTGGATGGTATATCCATATACGACAATTTGCGTTCTTGGCAGAATATGATCGGCTACATACCGCAGTCAATTTTTCTGATCGATGATACGATTAAGAGAAATATTGCTTTTGGCACCCCCGATAGCTCGATCGATCCCGAAAGATTAGATAAGGCGATCGAAGCTGCTCAACTCGAAGAACTAATCGAGCAATTACCTCAAGGAATTGAAACCAAAGTGGGCGAACGAGGGATACGCTTATCTGGCGGACAAAGGCAACGAATCGGGATTGCCCGCGCGCTTTATCACGAAAGAGAGATTCTAGTTCTAGATGAAGCAACTTCTGCTCTCGATAATGAAACGGAGCGTTTGGTGAGCGAAGCAATCAAATCTCTGGCTGGTAGCAAAACTTTAATCATTATTGCTCATCGTCTTTCTACAGTGGAGCATTGCGATCGCATTTATCTGTTGGAAAAAGGTCGGGTGATCGAGTCAGGTAGTTACCAAGAAGTAGTTGTCGGCAAAATGAGTGTTTAGATATATTTGCCATTTGGTTTCTAGTTAATATACCCATTCGAGATGTACAAAACAATTGTTAATTTAGCTAAACAGGAAAATGATTACTATGCTTGATACAATTCAGCCAAAAATCAGGAAAATAATTAGAAAACTCAAGCAAACCAACGACAATAACTTTATTGGTTTTGATAAGTATGTCAAGAAGGGAGCTTTTCACTGGGAAGAATTAGTCAATAACGAGTATTACCGAGCCAAAGTAGAAGTGGTTGATTCCTATTTATCGAGGGAACATAGTTGTCTGGATATCGGATGTGGAGATGGAGCCTATGCTGCTTTTTTAGCCAATAAATGCAAATATGTAATAGGTGTGGATGCAGACTATGAGGCAATTCGTTTGGCAAAAGCCAAAGTCTCTGAGGAAAAAACTACCAACTGTAAATTTATTCAGGCTCCAATTAGTAAAATCGACACCAAAACCCTTGGCGTTGAGGAAAAATTCGATCTGGTATACTCGATGGATGTCATAGAACATTTACCCCAACCAGAGGAACTACTTCAAGCTGCCAATAATATCGTCAAACCTACAGGTTTAGTTTTGATTGGAACTCCACTATTTATCACTCCCGAACTAGTCTCTCGATACCATGTTAAGGAATTTACCCTTGAGGAAATCCGAGATGTAGTCTCATCCTATCTATCCGTACAGCAGGAAATTTTACTCCCAATACCCAGAAAAGATGGAAAAGTTTACGACAACAATTTTTATATATCAGTAGGAAGTCCCAAAAGTTGAGCAATTTAATAGGTATTGAACGATGAAACCAACCGTTTTTATTCATACTAATGCCCAACAGTATGTGGGGGCAAAAGTAGCAGAATACGCGCTTAAAAAAACGTCACCCAATCGCGATAAATTCGAGGTCAAAATCTTACAACTAGAAGACTATCCTTGCCTATACGAGCGAGAAGGACAGCCTCATCTACGTGGAGGAAAAAAGCCAATTTGGCATAATTGGGATCTTCAGTCTTTTACTCCTCTGCGCTTTCTACCTCCTCAACTGATGAACTATCAAGGTAGAGCAATTGTCATCGACCCAGATATTTTTGCCCTATCTGATATCTACGAATTGTTGACTCGCGATATGGAAGGCAAGGCAATCTTTTGTCGTAAAATCTACCCAGAAGATATGCGCAAAGTCTACCCAGAAGATATACGCAAAGTCTACCCAAAAGATACTAAGATGCTTCCCTTTTATGCCACCAGCGTGATGTTGCTCGACTGTAGCAAATTGACCCATTGGCAATGGGAAAAGCAAATTGAAGAAATGTTTAGCTTTGAGCGGGACTATCAACCTTGGACTCGTCTGTTGATGGAACCAGAAGCTAGCATTGGACTTCTGGAGGAAGAATGGAATCACTTGGATACTCTCAATGAGAAAACCAAACTACTACACAACACCAGACGCGAAACTCAGCCCTGGAAGACTGGATTGCCCATTGACTTTAACCGCCCCAACCGTAAATCGGGCGTTCCCAAGAAATGGGGCTTGATCCCAGTACCCTGGATTAGAAGAACTAAAGCTTTTGTTCTGGGTAAAGAATATTATCCCACTCATATATACCGTCAGCATCCAGACTCCAATCAAGAAAAACTCTTCTTCTCGTTATTGCGAGAGTGCTTAGATGAAGGCATTTTCACCGAAGAATTACTAGTTTCGGAGATGAACAATAACCATATACGTAAAGATACCCTACAACTGCTGGAAGTCTCCTAAAAACAGTCCGTAGGGAAAGCAAGGGATAGAGGAGCAGGGGGGCAGAGGAGGCAGGGGAGGCAGGAGTTCAAGTCAAAACTAGTAAATAGCTCGAACTAAATAACAATTAACTTATGAAGATAAAATATGAAATTTGTCTCTGAACTTTACAATAAATACCCAGGTAGTGATATTTATGTTGTTGGCACTGGAGCGAGTTTGCGGGTTTTTCCTCTATCTTTTCTGTCAGGAAAGATCGTTATCGGTCTGAATATGGCATGGAAAGTTGCTCCCGTTCAGTATAGTATTACCAACCATCCCGATTTAAATATTCCTGAATTTATGCCCGACGAGCAACCCCATCCAGAAATTACCTGGATCTCAGGATATTTAAAAACTCCAGACGGAATCGGTTTAAAGGGAATAACCTCTCCCGAACTGATTGAATATGCCAAAAATAACTTCTACTTTTTCGATCATCTCCAGCCTGGTCGTCCTAATACTCAACCTCCTAACTTACCATGCGATCGCGGTAGAGTTCTCGATTGGGTCAGAAAACCCACCGAAAATTATTTATACTTCTGGGGTTCTGTATCTGGTGCAGGGGCATGCTTAGCAGCTAATATGGGAGCTAAAAATATCATATTGGTTGGTTGTGACAACTGTTCACTATTAGCCAATCATCATGCCCATAATCAGCATGTTCGCTGGAAAGGAGTTAACCCTAATCACCGATATAATCAATACTACGAGTGTTTAGCAGAAGTAAGGACGGCACTGAGGGAACGTGGCGTTAATCTCGTGAGCCTGAATTCCTTTATGGGTCTAGCTAATACTGAACAGGATTTTGAACGTCTCTGCGAAGAGCTTAACCAACCAAAACTAATTGAAAATAAGGTCGATGTTTCTCCAAAAGTACGTAGACTAAGTTATTACAAATACCATATGGGTAAGTTCAAAAAAACTGTCAGGGAAAGGGTCAAAAAATTAGCTCATTTTTAGTTTAGTCATCCTCGTTCCCCTACAATATTTGGTAGAGAACTGCTTGGTAGGGAATATAGGGTTTGTCAGTATGCGAGAAAAACTCGCTCAAGTCTTGATACAAGATAATGAATAAATACAAAATCGCTTGGAAATCACTTGGGGGAATCACCTCGGCTAGTTTTAGATATCGTGCTTTGTTGCCATGTAAATATCTAAAACAAGAAGGATGGTCATGCGAGATATTCCAATATAAAAATCTAGAAAAGTATAAAATAGTTGTTTTTCAAAAGCTATATGATGAGAAAACCATAGAGCTGGTCAAAATACTCAAAAGTAAGGGTGTAATAACCGTATTTGATTTATGCGATAATCACTTTTATTATCGACTTGACGATCCATTGGCTCTTGCTGAAAGGAGCGAGAGATTACAAAAGATGATCGATCTTGTAGATATAATTTCTGTGTCTACACCAGAATTAAAAAAACTAATTTATTCTAAAACCGATAAGATACCTGTAGTAATTGATGATGCGATTGAAATACCGCAAATCAATCTATTAGGGGAGAGTTATTTTAAACTAAAAAATATTTTTAGAAAAGCAGAAAATAACTCTTTTAATGTCGTTTGGTATGGCACAGCTGGCACAGAAAATCCTCCTTATGGAATGATAGACTTGGCTAGAATCTTACCTTCCTTAGAAAAAGTTAATCAAGAAATACCTATACGTTTAACAGTAATTAGTAACTCAGAAACTAGTTTAAAACATTATATTCCCTCTAGTAAAATTCCCATAAAATATTATCGTTGGCAACTAGCAACTTTTCCTTATATATTTAGTCAGAGCGATGTTTGTATTATCCCAGTTAATCTAAATAATCTGACCCGATATAAAACAAACAATCGCTTGGTTTTATCTCTTCTATTGGATGTTCCAGTTGTTGCCGACAAAATTCCCAGCTATGAAGAGTTTAGCGACTTTGTTTTATTTTTTGACTGGGAAAAAAATCTGCAAAAATATGCACATAATTCTATGCTTCGCCAGCAACATATCAAGGAAGGTAAAGAATACATTCTTTCTAAATATAATCGAAACCGAGTAGTTTCCCAATGGTCCTCTTTATTTCAAACATTGCTTGCTTAATTAAATACATTATCATAGGTAGTTTTTATTCATGATGAAAAGCTTACTAAGTAAAATGCTTACCGAAAAACAATACAAAAATTTAGCACAAACAACAAAACAAAGAGCCAACTTTACCAAAAGCTTGCTTTTGTCACCAATCAAGGCATTAATCAAGGAATTATCACCTACATCAAAGTTACGCTTGAAATCAAAAATTAATGTAGTGGAGAAAATGGATTATGAGCGTTACAATATTTTCCTGAATATCGATTCTGAGATGGAGTATAAGGTTAGAGTTAATTCATGTAAAAAAGAACCAGATACAATACATTGGCTGGAAAATTTTTTACAAGAGGGAGATGTTTTTTATGATGTAGGTGCTAACGTTGGCGTTTACTCTTTTGTCGCTGCCAAATATTTTAAGGGTAAAGTTAAAGTATATGCTTTTGAACCTGCATTTATGAACTTCAGTCAACTTTGTAAAAATATACATATTAATCAATTTCAAGACAGTATTATTCCCCTACAAATAGCTTTATCTGATCGAACTACTATTGATACCTTTAATTACAGTAGTCTGACTGTTGGGAGAGCCCAAAATACTTTGGGAGATGCTATTGACGAGAAAGGCAAAACTTTTAATCCTGTTTTTAAACAATATACTTTAAGTTATAAAATTGACGACTTAATAGAAAACTTTGGACTGCCAGTTCCCAATCACATCAAAATTGATGTAGACGGCATCGAGTTTTTGGTCTTAAAGGGAGCAGCGAAAACTCTTGATAATTCATCATTACGCAGCATGATAGTAGAACTGGCTGAGGGAGAGAGAGCCAAAGAAGTTACTAATTTTCTGTCAGAGAAAGGTTTTGAATTGCACTCAAAACATCCAAGAATGACACCTGGGTTATTCAATTATATTTTTCAGCGTTACTCTGTCTAATTTGTCCTCCTACTTTGTACCACTGACTGTATAAATCACCAGAACATTTAGACGCATTTTGAGAGATAAATATAATGATAGGCAACAGTTTTCTTAACTACGAACTAATAGAATCGTTTAATGAGCAATTATTTATTCAAAATCAGCCCTTTCCCTGGTATAATTTTGATAGTTTTCTAATCCCAGAGGGATTTCAACAACTATTACAAGATTTTCCCTCGTTAGAATTATTTGAAAAACACGAAGGACTAGAGCGAGTTTACGCTCAAAGACCTCACAATCGCTATTATCTTGCTTACGAAACCTCTATTTATCATCAAATAGAGCATAAAGAGCGGGGAATTGTTGACTATAAGCATCTGCCTCCAAGCTGGCAAATGTTTATCAAAGAGTTAGAAACCAGTCAAATTTATCAAAACTTTATCAAATCTCTGTTTGAAGTTACCGATTTTAAAATTCGCTATGCTTGGCACATGGGAGTTACCAATTCAGAGGTTTCTCCTCACAAGGATGCCGAACAAAAAATTGGCACTCATATTTTTTACTTCAATACCAGCGATGACTGGGATACAGCTTGGGACGGTTCGACTTTAGTGCTGGGGAATAAGCTCACCGATAGCATGAACCCAGATTTTAGCGATTTCACGACCGCCATAGCAGCTCAATTAACCAACAATCGTAGTTTTCTATTTAAAAATACCCCTAATGCTTGGCACGGCGTAAAACCTTTAACTTGTCCAGAAGGCAAATACCGTCGATTATTCAATGTCATCTTTGAATTTCCCCAGACTAATAACTATTTATCTTGGCCCAAAAAATTGTTGCAAAAGGCTTTATTGAGCCGACGACATTGAGTAGTTTCATACAAATTACCTAGAGGCGAGAGATGAGTAATACTCACCCAGTTACGTCAAAAATTGTCAAAGTAGGAGCGAGCGGTCAATGAATAATCAAGAGCGCGTCCGTGTATTTATTGGTTCGGGAGAAGCTAGTCTGATTGAAAGAAAGGTAGCAATCTATTCTCTGCGCAAACATACCAAAAGAGAACTAGACATCTATGTCTTTAATGGCACGCACAATGCGATCGAGCTAAACCAACAACCGCCCGTCCCCGCACCCCTATCTTTAGAGCTAAAATATCGCAACATTACCGAGTTTAGTCTTTACCGATATCTCATCCCGCAACTATGCGATTATCAAGGTAAAGCAATCTACATCGACTCAGATGTCATTTGCCTGACTGAAATCTGCGAACTATTCAATACACCTCTCAACTACTGCGAATTCTTAGACAAAAAAGATGCCTATAGTCATG
>JAAUYI010057500.1_pt1 | contig 13945 bp, 11 predicted proteins | sample 7278041 | NCBI WGS metagenome assembly JAAUYI01 (sample SAMN14350216, study PRJNA611818) | marine sediment metagenome | isolation source: surface marine sediment (0.6m) | place: French Polynesia: Moorea | collected 2018-08
CAGATCGAGGTGATCGGTCGGGTGAGCGGGGCGTCGCCCCCGCCAACCGAAGTAGTTGAACGGGCCCGGGCGGACCAGCCGCTCGACGCGTGCGCCGGCGTGGCCGAGCACCGCGCCGACGGCCGCCGCTCGCCGGCGCGGTCCGATCGGCGCCTGCGCGGCGAGCTGGAGGAACGCCGCGGTCGCGAGCGCCGGGGCGGGCACCGCCAGCCTTCCGGCGCCGACGGTCCAGCGGGCCTTCTCCGCCACGGACATCGAGGTGGACTGATCGTCGTGGCACCGACGGAGGAACGCCGGTCCGTCGACGCGCACGAAGCGACCGAGCAACGCCAACTCGGCGAGGAGGACGCGGTCGGCGCCGTAGAAGGGTCGCAGCAGCCGGGTCCGATCGAGCAGGTCGGCGCGGATCACGCCGAAGACCGCCACGCACCAGACCTCGTTGCGCAGGACGTCGACGAAGCGGTCCACCGGGTCGGCGGCGGCACCTCTGTCGGCGTCGTCGATGCGCTCGCGCACGGGTGCGCCGTCGGCATCGATCAGGATCGTCTCGGTGAACGCCAACGCCGCATCGGGTGCGCCGCGCAGCGCGTCCAGGCAGCGGGACAGCACCGGGCCTCGGAGCAGGTCGTCGGCGGCGGCCCACCGGAAGAACGGCGACCGCTGCTCCTCGGCCAGCCAGTTGAAGTTGCGGTTCGCGCCCAGGTTCTCGCGATGGCGGTGGTAGCGGACGCGGGCGTCGCGCTCTGCTGCCGCCCGACAGATCTCCTCGGTCGCGTCGGTCGAGGCGTTGTCGGCGATCAGCAGCTCGAAGTCGAGATCCTGGCCGAGCAGCGCTGCGAGCGCGGGCGCGAGGAATCGCTCGCCGTTGTAGACCGGCAGGCCGACGGTCAGATCGGGTGCCGCGCTGCTCGCCACATCGGTCTCCGCTCGTTCCGCGGTCGTTGGCGCCGCGCGACGTCCGCCCGCCCGGCGCCCACAGTCAATCGCACGACGCTGCGCGCTCGCCATGACGAAATGACCTCGGAACGCGGTTGCCGCACGCCGGATGGACGTCGCCGGGGCCGAGTAGCGTCGTGACCTGGTGGGAGCGGTGTCGCAGGGCGCGGGAGGAACGTTGGCGAACACCAACGGCGCGAGGGCGGCCGTGTCGACGCGGACGACCTCGCCCTCCGGCGCGGCGGCGACCGACCTCTCCGACCGGTCCGACCGACCCACGCCGCGGTTCGCCCAGCACGCCGTCGACGACATCCCGCCGATGGCCGACCGGCACGTGCCCCTCGTGTGTTGGACGGCCATCGGGGTGATCGTCGGCTACCTCGCCCTGGGGCGGGGGTTCGCCCAGCTCGGCGTGGCCGGAGCCGGTCTCTTCATCGGCGAGCTGATCGTCGTGGCCCTGCTCGTCTACCGCCCGTCTCGCCGGGCGCTGCTCGAGTTCGTCGGCGATCTCCTGCGCCCGGGTCCGGCCCACCTGCTCGCCTGGGCGACGCTCCTCTTCGTGGCGACCGGCGCCGTCTCGGTCGTGGTCGGCTGGCGCGCGGAGCACCCGATCGTCGAGATCGCGAATACCTTCGCCTACACGTACTACGTCCTCTTCGTCCCGATCGGCATGTGGCTCGGCCGAGCCGTGCCCGACCTGCTCCACCGGCTCATCCGCGTGCTGGCGTGGGCGAACCTCGTCTACGGGTTGCTGTTCGTGGCGTTCCTCGACGACCGGGGGGTGTTCCTCCCCGCATCGAGCGCCCCGCTCGGCGGCCCCCAGGGCTCGGGCGTCGCCATCATCGGCCTGCTCTCGTTCGAGGAGAAGCCCGAGCGGTCGTGGCACCTGCTCGTCGGCAACTTCATCGTCATGCTGCTGCAGCAGAAGCGGGCCGAGTGGATCGGGTTCGGCATGGCCGTCGTCGTCTGGACCCTCTGGGGCAAGCGGTACGCGCTCCTCGCCGGCGCCACGGCGGTGCTCGTCGCCGCCATCGTCGTGAGCTCGATCCTCGGTCTCGAGATCGGCGGTGCGGAGAACCGGGGCGGCACCGTCAGCGCCACCGGTGTCGCCGCCCGACTGGTCGCCCCGCTCGACGAGGAGCTGGCACTGCGGTTCGCGAGCGAGGAGGAGGTGCGGAGCTTCGCCGGCACCGCGCAGTGGCGTCAGGAGTGGTGGGACGGCATCTGGGCGCAGATCCACGCCGACGAGACCCGCACGTTGCTCGGCAACGGCCACGGGTTCGACATCAGCGATCTCAGTCCGAACGACGACACCGAGGCGTCGCGCACGCCGCACAACATCTTCTTCTACGTCCTGGGCTACGGCGGATGGCTCGGCATCGCCGGCTACGGCACCTTCATCGCCGCGCTCATCGGCATGATGGTCGTCACGACCCGGCGGACCGGCAATCCGTTCGGGCTCGCGTTCTTCGCCGTCTGCCTCGGCATCGGGCTCTTCAGCAACTTCTTCGAGACGCCGTTCGGCGCGATCCCCTTCTACGCGATCAGCGGCATGGCGATCGCGCCGGCGCTCAACCGCCGGGAGCGGCCCGGAGCCGATCGTTCGGCAGCTGGAAGAGCGGGACCCGCAGCCGGACGCTGAGCTGCTCGAGCACGATCGGAACGACCAGCCCCGCAGCCACACCCAGGACCAGGTGGATCTGCCAGGTCTCGATGCCGACCTCCAGCAACCCGGCACGGACCGCGGCAGCCGGGATGACGTGACCCACGTAGATCGTCAGCGACCGCTGACCGAGCCAGACGAGCCGATCGACACCCAGCCCTCCGGCAACGGCCAGCCGCGCCGCCATGACGACGACCACGATCGGCACCAGGCCCAGCGGTGCGCTCCAGACGTCGTCGACGAAGTCCTCGAGGCCGACCACGAGCGACACGGCGACGACCGACGCGACCGTGGCTGCACCGAGCGCGATCCGGACGTCGAGCTCAGCCACGCGGTGCAGGAGGGGTTCGCCGAGCAGCGCGCCGGCGACGAAGTACGGCGCCATCGAGGCGAGGCGCCACGGCAAGTACGTGCCCTCGTCGAGGCCCACCGCGAGGGCGACGACGCTCGCCGCAGCGAGCACGACGAGCACGACGCTGCCGAAGCGGAGGCGGCTCACGATCCAGAGCACCAGGAGGTAGACGATCAGGACGTGGAGGTACCAGAGCTGGAGCACCGGTTGCCACGGGAGGGTCAGGAGGTCGCCGAAGCCGAGCTCCCACTGCGTCCGGTCGCCGGCGACGACCGACAGCGTCACGGAGATCAGCGACCAGACGACGAGTGGCCACAGCACCCGTCGCCCGAGCCGGTCGAGGAACCGGCCGAAGGGCGCCCGCACCGTCCGGAGGGCGAAGACGCCGGACATGAAGGCGAAGACCGGTACAGCGCCGCGGAGGTTCACGTCCCAGCTCTCGTTGGCCGAGCCGAGCCACTCGGGCAGCAGGTCCCGGGCGAAGAGCCCGCCGAGGACGTGGTGGACGACGATCGTGAACGCGGCGAAGATCCTCGCGACGTCGACCCAGGCGACGCGCGACGAGGCGCGCGTGGTGTCCGGCTTCGCTCGTCCGACCTCGGTCATCTGGTCGCCTCCCCAGGCTGCGTCGCCACGCCCAACGCGGCGTCGAGTGAGTGCTCGTGACCCACGCTCGCCCGCCGTTGGGCGTCGAGCGCGGCGGGCAGGAGGTCCGGCCTCGGGTCGCGTCCGGCCCGCAGCTGCGTCGCAGCGCCGTCGATCACGGCGAGCAGGCGCGCCTCGTCCCCGGGGACGAACCGATGGTGCCCCGCGTCGATGCTCCGGAGGAACGCCGCCGTCTTGGCCTTGCCGGCGTAGCTGAGGAACGGCACGCCGAAGGAGAGCGCGGTCACCCCGAGGTGGAGCTTCGAGGAGACCAGCAGGTCCAGGGCCGCCAGCGCCGCCGTGGTCTCGTCCGGATCCTCGTAGTGGTGGTGGGAGATCCGACCCTCCTGCGGCGGGAGGAGCTCGTAGTCCTGGCCGTGGCCGGGCAGGTGGGAGTGGAAGAACACCACCTCGAGGTCGTCGCGCGTGCGCGCCCGGTCGACCACCGCCGACGCCAGCGCTCCACCGGTCCGGCGGTTGAGGTTCACCCCGACCCGGAGGCGTTCGCCTCGCGGATCGCCGGCTCCACGGAACCAGCGGTCGGCCCGGAGCAGGACGTCCGGATGGTGCTCGGTCGGCACCCCACAGCGCGACAGGACCTCGACGTCATCGGGCAGCCGAACGGTCGCCCGTTCCACGACCCCGCTCCGGTAGAGCAGCGCCTTCGCCGGTGAGAGGCGCCATGGCGTCGTCCGGCCGCTGCCGCCGATGGACAGGGCGTGGATCGGCAGTCGGCCGCGGGCACCTCGCCAGAGCTTGACGAGGTCGGCCTCCAGATCGCGGCTGTAGGCACGAGCGCCCCAGCGGAGCACGCCCGACTCGAGCATGGCGCCACCGCCCATCAGGCACAGGTCGGCGCCGTCGAGCAGCTCGTCGACCGAGGAGGCGCGTTCGATCCCCACTCGCCTGGCGAGGGCCGGATCCAACTCGAGCACCACGGGGTCGGCACCCGCGGCGGCGGCTCGGCGGGCGAAGAGCACCGCCATGAGGTCGTCGCCGAAGTTTCCGTGCTTGTACGAGCCCCAGATGGCGACCCTCATCGCGGTCCTCCCGGGAACCGATGCGTCAGCGCGTCGCCTTCACCCGCTGGTGGATCCAGTGGTAGGTGGTGCGGAGGCCCTGCTCGAGCGGGATCGACGGCTCCCAGCCGAGGCGGACTAGCATCATGGTGTAGTCGCTGTTGCGGCCTCGCACGCCCTGGGGTGCGGAGAGGTCGTGGAGGCGCTCCAGCTCGACCCCGGCGATCTGCTCGACGATCTGGATGAGGCGCTCGATCGTCACGAGCTCGGCGGACCCGAGGTTGATCGGCTCCTCGATGTCGGAGCCCATGATCGCCTGGATCCCGCGCACGCAGTCGTCGATGTACATGAAGCTCCGCGTCTGCTGCCCGTCGCCCCACACCTCGATCGTTCGCTTCCCGTCCTCGACCGCCTCGGCGACCTTGCGGCAGATGGCTGCCGGCGCCTTCTCACGGCCGCCGGTCCACGTGCCGTCGGGACCGTAGACGTTGTGGAAGCGGGCCACCCGCGTGGTCAGCCCGAAGTCCTCGCGGAAGTGGCGGCACATCCGCTCGCTGAAGAGCTTCTCCCAGCCGTAGCCGTCCTCGGGCATGGCCGGGTAGGCGTCGGCCTCGGCCAGCGCGGTCACCTCCGGCGAGGTCTGCTTCTCGGCGGCGTACACGCAGGCCGACGAGGCGAAGAAGAAGCGGTCGACACCGGCGTCGCGAGATGCGACGAGCAGGTGCGTGTTGATCAGCACCGACAACATGCACAGGGCCTTGTTGTTCTCGATGAAGCCCATGCCGCCCATGTCGGCTGCGAGGTTGTAGACGTGGTCGACGCCGTCCACCGCCTGCACGCAGGCATCGAGGGACTGCAGATCGAGCACGAGGTTCTCGGCATCAGGGTGCACCTGGTACCACTCGTCGAGCGGCTTCACGTCGACGCAGCGAACGGTCGCGCCCTGCTCGAGCAGGTCGAGCGCCAGATGGCCGCCGATGAAGCCGCCGCCGCCGGCGACCAGGATCGTGGTGGTCATGGTTCCGCCCTTCGGGTGGTGGAGCTACGCGCCGCAGCGCTTGAAGACGTCGCCGACCGTGCGGACCAGGACGTTCAGATCCGTCTGGAAGCTGATCGTCCCGAGGTAGTCGAGATCGGCGCCGAGGTTCTCGTGGAGGAGCTCGCCGCGCTCCGGTGAGATCTGCCAGAGCCCGGTGATGCCCGGCTTGACCTGGTGGCGGGGGTGCCACCGGATGTCGTAGCGGTCGGCCACCTCGCTGAGCTCGGGGCGGGGACCGACGAGGCTCATCTCGCCGCGGAGGACGTTGACGAGCTGGGGGAGCTCGTCGACGCTCGTGGCCCGGAGGAAGCGACCGAGGCGGGTGTGCCGGGGGTCGTCGACGGTCTTGTGGGTGAGGCGACGGTCGGCGAACGCGATGGCGGTCTGCCGGCAGCGCCGGTCGTGGTGCATCGTCCGGAACTTCAGGATGGTGAAGTCCTGGCCGGCGAGGCCCACGCGCTGCTGGCGAAAGATGGCGCCACGGCCGAGGGTGAGCCGCACGGCCAGCCAGACCAGGCCGAGCACCGGTGCGAGCAGGGCGAGGAGCGCAGCGGCGACGACGCGGTCGACGATCGGCTTGATCCGGTCGGCGTACGTCGAGCGCGGCGCCACCGCGACGCCCACCCTCATGTCGACCTGTGCCATCGCTTCCACCCGCTGTCTGCCCGTCCGCTGGCACCCCGAGCACAACAGCACTCAGGGTGCCCAGGCAAGGACAGGCCTTCTCACCGTGAGGACCGTCGTGAACGCGTTTCGTGGGATGTGGCGGAGAGTGCACGAGCCTGCCACTCCACGCGTCCTCAGCTCGCGATCTCGCCCGGAGAGCGCTTGGCTACGATCCGCTCAGCGGGACGGCCGTCCCGTGACCGGTGGACGGACGGCGGGAGCAGACGTGGATCGCAACGGTGCCTCGGCGCCTCACGAGGTGACGGTCCCACGAGCCGCAGCACGACGGTGGCCGATCGTGCTCGTCGTCGTGGTGCTCGGTGCGGCGCTCGGCGTGCTGCTCTCCCAGCGCGGCACAGACAACCACGTGGCGACGTCCACGATCGTGCTCAACGATCCGCAGTCGCAGAGCGAGAACTCCCTGCTGCCGGTCTCCCCCGACCTGTACGTGAACGGTCAGGTCGCGCTGTTCGGCCTCGAGGACCTCTGGGCCGTCGCCGCCGAGCGCGGGACCGAGGCGCTGCGAGAGGGCAGGCGGATCGCCTCGGTCGCCCGCACGACGGTCGGGACCGACGCGATCATCGAGGTCGACGGCTCGGTCCTGCTCGGTGAGCCGGCCCGGATCTCCGTGCGCGACCGCGCCGTCACCGTCGACGGTGTCCCCGGTGCCCCCGGCATCTCGCCGTCGGGCATCGTGCGCACCGAGACCGACGGCGCCGTGCTCGACCCCCGCCTCGGCGGCATCGAGCTGGAGGAGGGCGACCAGGCCATCGTTCGGTCCGACGGCCTCCTCGTGGTCAACCAGGCCACCGGCGGGGTCGCCGCGGTCTCCCCGACCGGCCAGGCCATCACGGCGGACGACCCGACGGCCGACGGCCGGATCGACATCGTCGGCGGCGCAGAGGCCGAGGGTGACGGAACCGTCGTCGACGAGCCCGTGAGCGAGGCCACGGCGCTCGGCTTCGTCCGCTCGACCGGCGGCCGGTACTCGGTCACGGCGCTCGATCGGCTGGTCGAGTTCTCCGCGGACGGCCGAGCCGTGCTGCTCGACGCCGACGGCGAGCTCGTGCGGCGGCCCGACACCGGTGCGGTGGTCGGGCCCGACGCCGACACCATCCTCGTCGACGATCTGCACGTCGTGACGCTGTCCGACGAGGACATCGTCGTGGTGGAGAACGACGGCGCCATCGTCGTGCTCACCCGCTTCGGCGAGATCATCGCCTCGACCGAGAACGCCCCCGTCGAGGCGGCGGAGGTCGACTACAGCGACATCGTCCCGTTCACGCCGGAGGAGATCGAGCTCGGCCTCGGCACGACCTCGGTGCCCGACAGCTTCGTCATCGAGGTGAGCTTCCGTGCCGAGAGCCCCGAGCGGGCGACCGCCGGAGCGAACGCCGCCATCGCCGCGTACCAGCAGTTGCAGGAGCAGAGCGCCAACGGCCAGAACGCGCAGGCGCTGGCCCGCGCCGACCAGACGCTCGCCCGGCTCACCGACGACCTGGTGGTGGCCGAGACCCGTCTCACCGAGCTCCGCCTCGGCTCGGGGATCGCCTCCCAGGTGCAGGACCAGTACGACGAGGTGCTCGCCCAGCTGGCGCTCACCGGTGTGGCGCTGCTCAACGAACCGGCGAGCGAGGAGGCCGTCCAGGGCAACCGGCTCCGGGACCTCCTCACCCAGCTCGACGCCATCGAGACCGTCGCCCGCCTCGAGCTCGACCAGCCGGAGATCGCCGAGGCCGTCGCCGAACGCGACCAGATCCGCCTCCGGCTCTCCGAGCTGCAGATCGAGCGTGACGCGCTGGTCGTCGCAGCGGCTGCGAGCCCTCGGACGGTCGCGATCGAGAGCCCGGCGCTGGACGCCGAGGAGGTGTCGGGCCTGGGCAGTGGCCCGCTCGCCGTCGTCGGCGGCGTCTTCGGCCTGATCGTCGGCGCTGCGCTCGCCTACGCCATCGAGCTCCGGGCACCGAAGAAGGTCTCGGATCCCTACGAGATCGAGCAGCTGCTCGATGCTCCGCTGCTCGGCCAGATCCCCGACTACCGCGTCGAGAAGATCCGCGATCCGCTGCCGGTGCTGACCCATCCGGACAGCACGGTCGCCGAGGCCTACCGGATCGCTGCCGCAGCCACCACGATCGGCGCCCGGTCGAGGAAGGCGATCGTCGTCGGCGTGGCGTCGGCCGAGGCTCGCGACGGCAAGACCTCCACGGCGGTCAACCTGGCACTCGCCCTCGCCCAGAGCGGCCACAACGTCCTGGCCATCGACGCCGACCTCGAGGGGCACGTGATGGGCACGCTGCTGCGCCTCCAGCTCGGCGAGCGTGACAACCAGCCCGGCGTCGCCGACATCCACCGCCGCGAGGTGAAGCTCGAGGACGTCACCGAGCGGATCGAGCTCAACGAGCACCTCAGGATCGACCTCGTCGGCGCCGGCACCCACCGGGCGACCGCCCGGACCCTGCTCGGAACGGGGAGCTGGGCGCGGCTCTTCGGTGAGGCCCGTCGATCCAACCACGACATCGTGATCGTCGATCTCCCGCCGCTCCTGAGCGTCGCCTACGCCTCCAGCGCGCTGCAGGAGCTCCAGGCGGTGATCGCCGTCGTCCCCGACGGGGCGTCCTACGAGGCGATGCAGGAGCTCGAGAACCGGATCGCGTTCGTCAAGACGTCCGTGCTCGGGTTCGTGCACAACCGGGCCGAGATCAAGCGGGAACGGGCGATGTCGATGTCGCTCGCGCAGAACGACCGGTGGGGCCTGATGCGCAAGCTCGACGATCAGGACGACGGGACCGACGGCGACGAGCCCACCAGCGACCTCGACGACGCCGACGAGACCGCGCCGACCACGGCCTGAACCCGACGAGTCAGCCTCGCAGCCGAGGCGACCTCCACCATCGCGTCGAGGCCGGGTGCAGGCTCTCGAACCGACAGCCGTCGGCGTCGATCACGAGCGCAGCCCCCTTCTCCAGGCGGCCGCGCACCATCACCGCAGCGGGCTCGTCGAGGCGTGACCAGCCGTCGGCCGGCTCGCACCGCATGTGGGCCACCAGCGAGGGCTTGGCCGACGGCGTCGCATCGGCCGGCCACAGGAACACCCTGACGGCCTCCGTCACCCGGATGAGCGTGCCCTGCTCGAAGTCCGTGGCGCCGGGTCCGCCGCTGTCCCGCCGACGTCGGAAACGGGCGAGCATCGGGGTGGCCACGGCGCCCGACGGGTCGCGGCGCAGCTCGCGGAGCTCGGCGAGGAAGCGCTCCTCGGTCGTGGGAGGACGGCCGGCATCGTTCACGGAACCCGATCGTGACAGGCGACGCCGGATGACACCACCCTCGATCGTGCCGTCACACGAGGGTCTCGACGAGGTCGTGCGCGTCCCGACGCGCCCGGGCGGCCCCGATGACCACCGGCCACGTCCCTCGATCGTCCACGAGCGCGAGGTCGGCTCGACACCCGACCTCCAGCCGGCCACGGTCGGTGAGGCCGGCCAACCGGGCCGGACCGTCGGTCACGAGCCGGACCGCTCGGGCGAGATCGACGATCCGGTTCGCGACGAGGACGAAGACGGCGCCGAGCAGGGTCGACGGCTGGTAGTCGGATGCCAGCGCCGTGCAGAGGTCGTTCGCGACCAGCTCCGCGGCGGACACGTTCCCGGAGTGCGAGCCGCCGAGCACGACGTTCGGCGCGCCGGCGACGACGGCCATGTCGAGCTCCCGGGCGCGACGTGCCGCGCTCATGGTGAGCGGGAACTCGGCGACCCTGGCTCCCCAGTCCGCAGAGGCCGCCTCGATCTGGACGTCGGTCTCGATGTCGTGCGCGAGCAGGGTCACCTCGCCGGACGCCGTGAGTCGGCGGACGCCGGTGAGGTTGCGGTCGCGGAGGTGGAGCTTGGCGTCGGCCTCGGCGATGCGGCGCTGCACGACGTCGTCGACGGTCTCTCCCTCGGCGAGCGTCGCCGGGTCGACCGAGCGGGCGAAGCGCTCGATGTCGCGGTACTGGCCCTGTCCGGGGGTGTGATCCTCGAACGACATCAGCGGGGGGACCGGTGGCGAGCCGTCGATCCAGTCCGTCAGCGCCCGCAGGAGGGGCTCGATGGTCGCCAGGCCGTCCCGCGACCTCGCCTCGAGCCGGTAGAGGAGCCGGTGGTCGACCGACGGCTCGGACGGCCGGCGGTCCGCGATCATCTGCACGACCGCCCGGGCCTGCTCGAGCGTTCGCCCGTAGTCCGGCCGGTGCTCGAAGCCGATGCCGTGGTACACGGTCGTGATCCCGGCGGCCCGCAGTCGACCCTCGAACGAGGTGAGCGCGAACTCCAGCGGGAAGGTCGACGTGCGTCGGGGCCGGAGCTCCTTCTCGAGGCCGTCGCTGTGGGTGTCCACGAGACCGGGAAGACAGAGCGCTCCGCGCCCGTCGATGCCGTCGCGATGACTGACCCGCTCGACGATCTCCTCGATCCGACCCTGATCGCACACGATGGTGGCGTCGTGGAGGACGCGGTCGGGGAGCACCGCTCGCACGTTGGTGAGGATCAGCCGGTCGGTCGTCACGGCGCCACCCCCACCGCGTCGAGCACGAGCTCAGGGGCGCCGCTGTCGACGACCACGCCGTCGTCGAGGACCACCACTCGGTCGGCGAGGCGTCGCATCGCGTCGCCGTCGTGGAACACCGCCAGGACGGCGACCCCGAGTCCGGTCAGGCCGGCGATGCGATCGAGCACCGCCTCGCGGTTGGCCGGATCGAGCGACGAGATCGGCTCGTCGAGGAGCAACAGCCTCGGCGGGGCGATGGTGCCCGCGGCCAGGTTCACCCGCTGCTTCTCGCCTCCCGACAGGAGCGTGGGATAGGTCTGCCACAGGCCCTCGGCCAGGTTCACCTCCCGCAGCGCCTGCACAGCGGCGTCCACGGCGACGTCGCCGTCGAGTCCTCGGCGGAGCGCCGCACGGGTCACGACGTCCAGCGCGCTGCGCCGAGGCTCGGCCCGGAGGAACTGCGAGACGTAGCCGATGTCGGCGGCGCGCACGTCGAGGAGCTCGCGGTCCGCCAGGGAGCCGAGCTCGACGCCGGTGCCGTCGGCCCGGCGGAACCACACCTCGCCGGAGTCGGGCAGGTACGTCCGATAGATCGACTTGAGCAGCGACGACTTCCCGGCGCCGCTCGATCCGGCGAGCGCCACGTGCTCGCCGGCCGAGACGGTGAGGCTCACGCCTCGCAGGGCCTCGACCCGGCGCCCGATCGCGTGCAGCTCGAACGAGACGCGCAGCTCGCGCACGTCGAGCACCGGCGCACGGTTCATCGGTCCTCCTGGTGGTCGCATCGGTGTCACCCTCTCGCCGCGGCCACGAGCCGCTGGCTGTAGGCGTGTTGGGGATCCTCGAGCAGCTGGTCGGTGAGCCCCTCCTCGACCACGCGGCCATGGTGCATGACCAGGACGCGCTGGGTCAGCATCTCGATGACCGAGAAGTCGTGGGACACCACGACGGCCGCGATGCCGAGCTCGTCGAGCAGATCGCGCACCAGGTCGAGCACCCCTGCGGCGACCGAGGCGTCGAGACCCGTCGTCGGCTCGTCGAGGAGGAGGACCGGCGGACGGTTGGCGAGCGCCTTCGCGATCTGCACGCGTTGACGCATGCCACCGGAGAACGTCCGCACCAGGTCGTCCATGCGCTCCAGCGGCACCTCGGTGCGGCTCAGCAGCTCGGCGGCCCGCTGCCGGATCTCGCCGAAGTTGCGCCACCCCGCGGCCGTGAGGCGCTCGGCGACGTTGCCGCCCGCGCTGATGCCGAGCTCCAGTCCCTCGGCCGGGTCCTGGTAGACGACCGAGAGCTGATCGACCCGGAGCGAGCGGCGGGTGGCGTCGTCGGCCGCCATCACGTCGACCGTGCCGTCCCGGAACGATCGGAGGCGGGCGGAGCCTGCGGTCGCCCGGAGGTCACCGGCCACGCACCGCAGCACGGACGACTTCCCGGAGCCCGACTCGCCGATGATCCCGAGCGCCTCCCCCGGCGCCACGCGGAAGCCGACGTCCCAGGCGGCGACGACGGCACCCGTCGCCGGGCTGACGGTCCGACCGAACCGGGGGCCGGTCCCCGCGATCGCCTCCGGCACGCCATCGACGAGGACACCGGTCGGTCCGTAGATCTTGCCGAGGCCGTCGACCTCGAGCGCCCAGTCGGTCATCAGAACCCTCCGCCCTCGTCGGACGCCGCTTCGGAGAGGGGATCCTCCCCGCGCCGACGAGAGCACCAGTCGGTGTCCGAGCACACCCAGGTCGACGGCTCGCCGACCTGGGGCACCTCGACGAGGAACGACTCGGGCTCACCGGGCAGGCCTGCGCCGCACGCCCGGCACGACGTGCCGGGCGTGCGCTCGACCTCGAAGGGCACGTCGTCGAAGGTCAGCGGCTCGACGTCGGTGTGGGGTGGCACCGCGTAGATCCGCTTCTCACGTCCGGCGCCGAAGAGCGAGAGGTGCTGCGAGTGATGGAGCTTCGGCACGTCCCAGCGCGGGATCGGCGTCGTCGCGATGACGTATCGCCCACCGACGAGGCACGGGTAGCCGGTCGTCCGGGTGATCACGCCGTTGCGCACGACGTCCTCGTAGAGGCTCACCCACATCTTCGAGTAGTCCGCCTCCGCGTGCATCCGCGCGAGCTCGGCCATGTCGCGCTCGACACCGCGGAGCGGTTCGGGGACCGGGACCTGGAGGACGAGCACCTGCTCGGCGGTCATCTCGTCCTCGGGGATCCGGTGGCGCGTCTGGACGACCGAGGCGGCCCGCGAGTCGGTCGTGGTCGCGACGCCGGTGGTGTCCCGGATGAGCCGACGCAGGTTGGCGGCGTTGACCCCGGCGTCCTCACCCTGGTCGATCACCTTCACGGTGTCGTGGTCACCCAGCACGCCGAGGGTCACCTGGAGGCCGCCCGACCCCCAGCCACGAGCCACCGGCATCTCCCGGCTCCCGAAGGGGACCTGGTACCCGGGCACGGCGACCGCGGTGAGGCAGGCCCGCCTGACCTCGCGCTTGGAGTACTCGTCGAGGAGCTCGGTCCGCTCCGGTGGCCGCTCGACGAGCGACGCGGTTCGACCGGGGCTCGGGCCATCGAGCACGTCGGACAGGGTCATCGGCAGTCCCTCCAGGCATCCGGGTCCTCGCCGCGGACGGTCGTGGCCTTGGCGTGTCGTCGCGCCTGCTTGCGCTCGATCATCGAGCGGAAGGTGACGTAGTGCGGCAGCTTCAGGTGCTCGAGGAACCCGGAGGCGTCGAGACCGTCGGTCGTCTGGAGGACCGACTGCTCGAGCGGGCCGCGTCCCTGGTCGCGGTGGACCGCGATGTCCAGGTTCGCCATGGCGATGGCCTTCCGCTCGTTGTGGCCCATGCAGAGGCCGTAGCCGACGTCGAAGCGATCGACCTCCTCGTCGAGGCCGTCGAGGTCCTCGATGGCCTCGACCTCCGTCACCCGCACCGCGCCGAGCGTCACCGGGGCGCCGGTGTGCGGATGGGCGACGCGAACGGGCAGCTCGCCGTGCCGCACCTCGCCCAGCGTCACCTCGTGCAGGTGGCGGTCAGGGCCGAGGATGTTCCGGTACCAGAGCTGCACGAGCGCCCCCGTCTCGGCCCGGGCCATGGTGGCGAG
>JAAUYI010081879.1_pt1 | contig 13939 bp, 14 predicted proteins | sample 7278041 | NCBI WGS metagenome assembly JAAUYI01 (sample SAMN14350216, study PRJNA611818) | marine sediment metagenome | isolation source: surface marine sediment (0.6m) | place: French Polynesia: Moorea | collected 2018-08
AAAACTCTTAAATTGAGTCGCAAACAGACAATTACAGATGACAGCCACAAGGCTAATTTGAGCAAAGGTTCTTAGCCATCCTGCTCAGACCAAATTTTTCTCAACCAGCTTAATTATACGGCCAATTGCTAATAAACATATCAAGGAGTATGGCGCGGCCCACCATGGCATATCAAAAATAATGCGGCAACCGCCATCTTCTTTTCGAATAAGTCTATGGCCGGTGGCCTGAATTCCGCCCACTTTCCAGCTCCAAAACTTCAATTCGTCATAGGAAGTTATGGTGAATGGCAGCCAGAAACCCAGTGCTGTTCTTACTCGTCCGCTGCTGGCTGCCCGAATAGAACGATGCTTGCTCTCCACTGCTGAGACAGACGGCCCCCAAAGAGGCCAGAGGGTCGTATCTGTCAATACCTTCCATACCTCTTCTAATTGAGCCCCGGTCGACTTTTCAACGCATATATTTCCTTTTCTGTAGGCAATCATCTCCCCTCCACAAAGAGATCTTGCAGGTTGCTTTAAGACATCATCAGACTTCGGGATATTCACAAAGCGATTTTGATAGGCAAAAATGTATGGCTATCTTCTTCAAAGACCACCGAAAAAGAACATACGTTCAATTAAAAATGATTATCATCTTAACATGTATGAATGAGGAAAAACCTCATTTTTGCAAGCATAAATAGAATATCACTAACACAACAATAAATGCTGTGTTGAGGAGACATATATGACTAATGATAGTATTTCCGTTCAACAGCTTGGCGAGATAACCGCCTATGATGAGGATGAGCAAAAAACTACGCTGGCGACTATGTGGAAGGAGAAGAAGGCGGTACTGATTTTTGTCCGCCATTTTGGTTGAGTCTTCTGCCGTCAGCAGGTCGCTGATTTGGAAGAGTGGCGGGATGAATTTGTCAGAAAAGATGCTGAACTCGTGGTAATAGGTTGCGGTAAACCAAGTCATATCAAAGAATTCAAAGAAGTTACCGGTTATAGCGGGAAAATTTTGACCGATCCTAGCCGGGAAGCTTTCAAGATTCTTGGTTTGACCAGCTCGTTAGGTGGGTTACTGGGCAGCAAGATGTTCGCTCGGGCGATCTCTGCACTCAAGCAGGGTATAAAACCAGGTTCGGTGCAGGGAAATGCTCTGCAGTTGGGAGGAGCAATCATAATCAATACTGACGAGAGTATCGAATATACCTACAGGAGTTCAGAAGCAGCCGATGATCCCCCCGTCAGCGAGATGTTGGCAGCAGTCGGGTGAGCTGTTTTTGGATCTTTTCTGAAGCTTGCATGTGAATATAGCTGAGAGGGGTGTATAAAAGTTATGCGATAAAGGTCAATTGTCGAAGCCCATGTGCCTAATTTTTAGACAATCCGAGAGTTCTAGAAAAGAAAAGAACGATGGAAGACAGCGATCTTTATCATTATGTCAAGTGATTACAAGTTATTAAAAAATTCAATTAAACCTGGCATAAGCTATGCAGAACTGAAGATGTCGGAAGAATCAGTTATATCCGAAAATACATAAATCGGATAGGCGATATCTACAATTTTTAGTGCATTTTTAGAAAGAAGGAGATTTGACATGAAAAAAATTATCATCAGTTCCTTGTTGATTATCGGCCTTGCCGCTGGCTTTGCCTATGGCCATAAATCTGGACATGGATATGGCATGGGAGGATATGGCGGTCATATGATGGGCCATGGCATGATGGGTGGTGGCTACGGCATGATGGGTGGTGGCTACGGTAACTGTCCAGGTATGTCAGGCTCTGGTCAGAAATGGGACAATGAAGCAAAGCAAAAATACTTTGATGAAACCGCTGAATTGAGACGGGAGATGCACAACAAACGCTTTGATTACATGGAAGCGTATCGCGATCCCAACACCACCAGAGCGGAGCTTGATGCAATAGAAAAAGAGATCTGGGATATTCACGCAGAACTCCAGGAAAAAGCTCAGCAGATGCGTTAGTCCTGATCTCATCAAACAACCATTTTAAAAAGGTTCTGTCGGCCGGGAATATACTCTCCCTACACACGCTCTCCAATTTGATATGGATGGTGTGTCATGATCCCGGTCGGCAGGCATCCCGTGTTACATCTTAAATTACCACCTTCATTTAATCAGCAGTAACAAGCCAGGTATAAATTTGATTATCTTGAGTAAAAGAGGAGGTGCTCTTATTGGTTATTGTTGGTTAATTTTCTTCTGCTTTTCACTGTTGCTGAACAATTCTTTATCATTGGCGACCGAAGCACACCATATTGCCATTTCTGACTTTCAGCAAAGGGATTTGAGCCGCTGGCAGACAGATGAGTTTGAAGGACTTACCGATTATTCCTTTGTCCAGGATGACGCCAGGGGGTGGGTTCTCAAAGCACATAGCATTGGTACTGCTTCCTGCCTGATCAGAAAGATACAGGTAGATCTAAATAAAACTCCTTTTCTCAATTGGTCCTGGAAGGCCGAGAAGCTCCCTGACGTCGATAACGTCAGGACGAAGGTGAGCGACGATTACCCTGCCCGCATCTACGTTATCTTTAAAACCGGACCGTGGTTCTGGAATACCAGGGCGTTAAATTATGTCTGGAGTACGACCATTCCGGTTGGTGAATCATGGCCCAATGCCTTTGCCTCTGAGGCAAAAATGGTGGCAGTCCGGTCAGGTGGTCAAGAGGTTGGTAGGTGGGTTACGGAAAAACGCAATATTCGCGATGACATTGCCAAATTTTTTGATATGGATATTGAATTCATTGAGGCGGTAGCATTGATGACCGATACCGATAATGCAAATACCGAGGCAATTGCCTATTATGACAATATTTATTTCAGCGACCGGTAAATATTTTATCTCACTACAAAGATAGAGAATTTATGACCTTTTCAGATTCGGTTGTTGAGATATTCGAGTATCCCATCTAGAAGAATTCGATTGCCCTCGATGTGTTGAATATCTGCCAACATCTGCGTAGCTGTCTTCACATACGGACTATTATCTATTTCGTCGCTGCAATTATCGACGAGTGAAATAATTGCCTCTTTGGTGGTTTCAAGATGAAACTGCAGACCAATGACCCGGTCGCCATGCAAAAATGCCTGATTCGGAGTTGCTGCAGAACTTGCCAGGGCTACACTATTTGCAGGAAGATCAAAGGTATCACCATGCCAATGGAAGACCACGGGGTCATCAGGTAGAAACCTTTGTAATTCAACAGGAAAGCTTTTTTGATGCAGCTCAATGGGTAACCAGCCGATCTCTTTGTGTTTGCCGCTATACACGCTGGCACCGAGGGCTTTGGCCAGCAATTGGGCGCCAAGGCAGACCCCCAGAATGGGTGTTTGCTCAGCCATGACTTTTTTTAAGTAGTCTATTTCAGCCTCCAACCAGAGGTGCTGACGGGTGTCATGCACGCCCATAGGACCACCCAGCACGATTAACATGTCAAAGGAGGCCATGTCGGGAAACGGATCACCGGCAAAGAAGCGGGTGGTGGAGATATCGTGATTGAACTTTCGGGCCCATTCACCGATCAGAGCGGGACCCTCGAAATCCACATGCTGGAAAATATGAAGTTTGCGTGTCATTAAAGAATTGCTCCAACTGTTTTTGTTGTGATAGCAAATAAACCTATCACCATATGTGATGATCTTCAAGGTCAACGAGACAGCAAGGTTGTTAACCTCAAGCAGTTTTAACAGAATAGGGGATATTTCTATTTTCCGTTCTTGAATCTTTTAACCAGGCAAAGTATCGTTTGCAAATCACCATCATTTTCGAAAACATACTTTACGGGCGATCAGAAATAAACAGCAACCCATCTCATCTCTTAGGGAGCTGGCATGAATCGACAGGCAGACAAAAAGCGAAAGCTCGGAGTTATCATCGGTGGTTCCGGTTTGATCGGTGGTACGCTGGTTCATTATTTCAAAACGCAGACACCTGATACTATCGAGGCGCGGGCGCCCAGCTCTAAAAAAGTCTCGATCCGATCTGAAGAAGACATCTACAGCTACCTCCTCGATGTTAATCCTGAATTCGTAGTCAATGCAGCCATCGCTAATCTAGGCTCCAGCAGTCAGCTTTCGCTCGAGGTCAACTACCTGGGTACGCTAAACCTGGCCAAGGCCGCCGCAGCCCTGAAGATACCCTACATTCATTTAACCACAGCTGCTACCTTGCCAGCCGGCAGCGACATTCAGGAGGATCAGCATCTGGCGGTCACGGCCAATTTAAATAATTACGCCAAGTCAAAGCTCATGGCCGAAAAAACCCTCGAGCATCTCCGCCAGACAGTGGGCCTTGACTACACCAGTATCAGGCTGGCCATCGTCTATGGCGATCACGACCATAAGATTCAAGGTTTTCATCGCCTGTTCTTCAGCGTGGCCGACCAAGCGATGCCCTTCCTCTTCACCAGAAAAAGGGTTGTACACTCCTATACGAACTCCCGCAAGCTACCCTATTTTGTTCATCATATCCTGGAAAACAGAGAGGAGTTCAGTGGCCAGACCTACAACTTCGTGGATAAAGATCCGGTGGAGCTGGCCTCGCTTATCCTGGGCATCAAAAAATATCTCAGGCTGAAATATCCGCGAGAGATCTATGTTCCCTATGGCATGGCCAAATCAGGGATGAGAGTGCTCAGTGTTTTGTTGCGCGGATTTGCCAAGATGGGGTTGGTGGCCCAGATGCCGCAGGAATTAATGTTTCTGGAAAGTTTCTACCAAACGCAGACCCTATCGACGCAGAGGCTGCAGGCGTCAAGCTTTGTCGATCCTTTGCCAAAGGAAACGGTTTTCACCCGACTACCAGATCTGGCAAGCTACTATCTGAAACGCTGGCGTGAACAGAATATTATCACCGACTCGCGCTATCAAGTGGCAAATGGCGATGAAATGGACCGTGACTTCTGTAATAATCCCCAGAGGCTTCTGGAGATGATCCATGAGTCGGAAACCTCCCCTATGGAAGAATCTGACAGATCTTCCAGAACGCTATCTTCTTCCTAGCGCCGCTTTTTAGTTATCAAAACCTGCTGGCTGCGCTTTTGACCATCCAGCGCTGTGGCCGTCAACTGCAGCGTCCAGCTTGATCCTTTTTTGAAGTAGTCGCCGGGAATCCTGACTATGTGGCCGTGCTGGACCAGCCTTCTGGTCGGTCCCAATACGGTGGTCCAGGTACTGGGTTTGTCACCTTTTCCCACGGCAACTTCGTAGCTGTCTACAGCTCCTCGGATAACGCCATATACATCAACTGAGGCGATTTTGCCACGCTGATCCTTGTTAATTCTCCACTCGGTTAATCGAGGTGCAACAGCAGACTCCGGCTCTATGGCCAGGGCGTAGCGTGCATTTAATTTTCCCATGCCGGTCTCGGGGTCCCACCCTGGATCTTCAGCATCGATTGCGCTGGCCAGAATCATGTCCTCCACCTGATGGTTGCTCAGGTTTGGGTTTTTCGCCCATATCAGAGAGGCGGTACCGGCGACAATGGGAGCAGCAAAAGAAGTACCGCTCAGACGGTGATACTCTCCTGCCATTATCGGGATCATCCGGCCATCCCGTTTGCCATTCTTCGCGGTGAGGGAATATATACTTTCTCCTGGGGCAGCCAGGGCTACCATCAAACCTTTATTGGAGTGGCTGCGTCTAGAACCGTCAATATTGAGCGAAGCAACTGAAAATGCCCGGCGGGCACCGGGAGGACCATGCTCGGCGATATTGCCGCTCTGATTGCCGGCGGCAACAACGACGATGCACCCCATGGCATAGGCATAGTTTATGCCGATCTGCTCCAAGCGGGAAAGACCTTTGCGGCCCAGGCTTATATTTATGACCCGTGCACCATTGTCAACGGCATAGCGCAGAGCTCTATAAATGGCAAGGCTCCGGGCAACCCCATTGTTGTCGCCCACTTTCAGTGTCATCAACTGAGCCCCTGGATTTACACCGGCTATGCCCACACCGTTATCCGTATTGGCGGCTATGATTCCGGCAACAAAGGTGCCATGACCGTAATCATCATCAATATTGTTGGATTCGGCTACGAAATTCCAGCCATTGATATCATCGACATAGCCGTTGGTGTCATCGTCTATGTTGTTCCCTGGTATTTCATCTGAATTACGCCAGATATGCTGAGGCCGGTCCGGATGACTCAGATCGAGTCCAGAATCAATTACCGCGACGATGACGTTCTTTTCCCTGCCGTTGAACGTATCCCAGGCAGATGTACCTTTTCCCATAGGAGTGTAGCCAACAGCGTGCAAACCCCATTGATCATTAGATCTGCTGTCCGTATCGGTTGTGGCGATGCCGACACCGCCGGCGCTGAGCAGGGCGCCAAAGCCTTTTTTAAGCACACTGCCGACCTTGCCGGCCGGAGTATCCTCTTTTTGAAAGAGCGGGTCATTTGGTTGGATTGTCTCCTGAGAATAGGCCAGTAAGATTGACTCAACAAGCCAAAGATCCAATGACAATGGATTATTATCCCTCGCTGGCATTGCATATTTGCCACCAGAAGTGTAATTACGTAAATGGTCAAAATATTCAGGATTGGTAGACAAGGTATCTGTTATCTCCCAGGCAATGCCGGTGCCGTTGGTCAGGGAGCCGTAGGAAAACTTGCTATACTGGAAATCTCCTGGTTCCTTGAGGAATTCTGAGACGTCCGAAAACCTCGTACGGGCAATATCCGTGGCAAGTTGAGAGTCAAAGCCAAGGCCGTTAAGGCCTCTTACGACATATTCACCACCGAACTGGTCAGCTACTACAGTACCCCTGCTGGTTTCATAGGTCGTCAGGTAGCCAAGCATCTCATCGGTCAGACATTCTGCTGCCTCTCTGGAAGGATATTGATATTGCCATGATGCAGCGGTTCCGAGATCGCAGATTGGTCCGCCCAGGTTCCAGCGCAATTTCACCGTAGAAGAAAACATATCGCCTGCGTCTATTCCTACTTTACCGCCATCGGCATAAAAGGCTGACAGCGCTTGACCGACTGGATCAACATCGGCTGCGGCCATTGCCCGGTATCCGGACTGGAAAGGGTTGCCGCGATAGGGAGATGAATCAGGATTGAAAAAAGAATTTCTGGATTCTTCCATCGGTTTTTTAGTGATAACGTTGATCACACCGGAAACTGCATCGGAGCCATAAACGGTACTCGCACTCGACCCGGTGAGAACTTCGACCCGTTGTATATCTGCGGGATTGATTTCCGGCAGGGTATTTATAACTCGCCGGCCATTGACCAGAGTCAGTGTCCTGGTGGTATTAGTACCAAGCCCCCTGAGGTTAATCTGTGATGTCCCTGACTCGGTATTTGAGTTGGTATAAACAGTCGGCATTTTAGAGATCAGCTCTCCAATATCATTCGGCATATTCCATTTGAGGGTTTCATCACCCGAGAGAGCGGTAACCGGTGTCGCTGACTCAAGGGCGCTGGTATTTCTGGCCTGGGCAGGAAAGACGATCAAACCAAATATTGCTACAGAAGTAACCGCAAAAAATCCTGCTTTTCCGATGGTCTTGACATTTCTCTTCTTCATGGCCTCTCCTCCGTTCTGGCTTCCTTGACAAGGTTGATGAAGCGAAGTAGCGCTGCTCGATCAATTGTCTGAGAGTTTTGGACAATTCCCCTTGCTTGAGCAAGGCGAATAAGGTTTTCCAGACGGGATGGGTCTTTTCTGGCTTCCTTCAAATAAACTGCTCCGATAAAAACCCCGGCAGGGTCATATACGGCAGCGTAGGATTTTGAACCACTCCCACCCATGGCAATGATGGGACCGATTACTCCTATTGCCTCCCCCGGCCACTCTCTATCAACGGGAGCTGACCAGGAAACCAGTTCTCCGTTGTCGACAAACTGCCAGTCCACAGTGTCTCTTTCCGGTCGTTGGTCGATAGTGGCAGAGGCTGGCTTTTCACCCTTGGCGACTTTCGCAGGAGGACTTCCAGACTGATTGCCTGCACAACTGACCAAAGCGAGCAAGACCAATAATACGCAGATGACGCTTGCTACTCGATAAAATTTCATTTCTCTACCTCCGCAATCAGGAATGTGGCGAAGTTTACTGTTACTTGCAGGTGGCGCCCCTAATGAATTGAGGATCACCTAATTTCAGGATGGAGATTCTGAGAAGCTATGTATCTTTACCACTTTTTCAAGATCAATATGTTGGTAATGTCTTTATCCGTATTGATGTGAATGTAGCTGCTAACAATGGTTGTGTTGCCGGGAGTACATATTTCATGTTTGGCTATCGCCAGAGGTGAAAAAGTTGTCTATCAACACGAAAGAGTGAAGTGGTCTTTGTGAAATTCTGTGATGTTTCTATTTGTTTTCGGTGAGGTAGAAATCGGTTGCACGGATGCTTAGCGACAGTAGGAAATTATCAAAAAAACTTTATGACTTCAGCCGTTTGCTTTATCTCGATTTGTTTAACGTTAAACGCATAGAAACTCATTCTGTCAAATCGGTACGGTAAACCATCTCTATCACCACCGCATACCTGGATAATCAGATTATATGCCACATCTGTTCGACAGGCTCTAATCAGAGCATGAACGGTGTTTTCTCGTCCAGATCGACAAGATTCTTGTCTATGGAATCAAATATTTTGAGGATATTTTCTTTTATCTGTAGGGTATTGGTGTTGTTTTCCTGTTTGTCGAGATCACGTAGTTCACTGCTGGCAGTGCCGATAGCGGTTTTGAGTTGCTCAAACTTTTCCCTGAGCTCTTCAGAATCCCCGGAACCTGCTTTCATGACGCGTTCTTCAAATTTGGCGAGTTTACCCTGCCACTCTTCTATCTTATTTTCAATGATGCTCAGGTAGCTTGATGTTTGCATATGGACCCTCCATATATGGTATTACAGTGGTGTTGTGAGTAAAAATCTGACCCTTACTCTATTATTATAATTCCTGGCGAGCAGATGGTCCAAAAATCTTTCATCGTAGAATCTTCATTTTGCTAAGCCACGATGGAACAAGGCCAATCATGGATGTGTTGCCGACGCTCTAAAGACTGGCTAATGACTGGATTTGGGTGCACTAATTTTAAAATGATAAGGATATTTTATATCTTATCCTGCAAAGAGGTTGGCAGAGTAGAGCTCTCATGCTTAAATGGAACAGATGAATGTCACAAGAGTCTTTCGAGAAACCAAGGTTGTTTGGTTTGGCAATTTACGTACTAAAGATAAAAGGGGATTCAATGATGATCAGTCGGGTGATTTTTAATAAAAAAGGTGGTGTTGGAAAAACAACCCTAACTTGTAATCTCGCTGCAATAAGTGCGTCTTCGGGAAAGAAAACCCTTGTCATAGACCTCGATCCCCAAGCCAATGCCAGTCAGTATTTGTTAGGCGACGGATATAACAAGATCATGGAGGAGGGGCTGACAGTTTTTGATTTTTTTAAAGCATCCTTGGATGGAGGCAATGTCTTCGGATTTAATCCATTTTTCTACCACTTAAACACCCCCAAGCCACAACCGGATTCCTTTGTTCATAAAACAAAGTTCGATGACCTTTATATCATCCCGTCTCACTTTGGCTTAGCTGACATTGAGGCTCAACTCGTGAGTAAACACAAAATATATAAACTCAGGGAAATGACAGAAAAAATCCCTGATTTTGATGCCCTCTATATCGACACTCCGCCTGCAATGAACTTTTTCAGTCAATCAGCTCTCATTGCCGCCTCCCGTTGTCTGATACCCTTCGACTGCGATGCATTTTCAAAAGATGCCATATTCGAAGTCGGAAAACTCATCGGCGATATCCAGAGCGATCATAATCATTCCCTTATGGTTGAAGGAATTATAGTCAATCAATACATGGCACGAGCAAATTATCCGAAGAAAGTTGTCGATGAACTAATAGCAGATGATCTGCCGATTCTCTCAGTCAAAATTTCTTCTTCGGTCAAGGTGCGAGAATCACACCATGAATGCACTCCGATGATTTTTATGAGCCCTCGGCATAAACTCACCCAAGAGTATCAAGCTCTCTATGATGAAATCAACAATAAAGAATAGAATGTTTCTGTAATGTTAAGACTCTAACTTGAGTGAGAGAAACATATTAAACGTGTGAGAGTGAAGAAAATGTTTAAGGCAGTTGCTTTGGCGTGGATATTGGCCACCGGCATAACTTCGCAAGTTATGGCCGAACCTGTAATAGAGGTTGTTCTGGCATCTGAAGTAGAGTGGTCCTACCTTAATCCTGCTCGTAAGGACAAGGCCCCCATGGCAGGTAACCTTTGGGGTGATCGTACCAGAGATGAGGCAACAGGTTATCTCCTTAGGCCAAAAGATGGTTTTCAGTCACCCCCGCATATTCACAATGTGTCTTACCGTGGCGTAGTTATTAACGGCCTCCTTCATAACGATGACCCTGATGCTGAGTTTATGTGGATGCCGCAAGGCTCATTTTGGACTCAACCAAAAGGACAGGTACACATAACCGCAGCTAAAGGGGAAGCTCCACTAGCCTATATTGAAATTGAGCAGGGGCCGTATCTTGTGCTCCCCACCAAAGAAGCGTTCATGAGCCAACTGAGGCCTGTAAATGTTCATAAATCAAACCTGGTCTGGTTAGACGCATCTGTTGTTTCCTGGGTAGGTGGGTCTGGAATGCCTGCATCACAGAGCAACCCACAGCTCTCTTTTCTATGGGGGAACACCAAGAAAGGTCAGCTAAGAGGAACAATGGTGAAATTACCAAAAGAATTTAAAGGCGAGATTAAATCCGAAGGTACAACTTTTCGGGCAATTGTTATTAAGGGAAAACCACAGTACGAAATGAGCAACAGCGATATTAAAACTTTGGAGCAAGGCAGCTATTTCGGTTCAAAAGCAGAGCCTGCAAGACATCGGATCTCTTCAAGTAAAGATGAAGAAACTCTCCTCTACATACGTTCCAATGGAAGGTATAACATCATTTCAGGGTAGCTTGCGTGATATTAGAACCTGAGTCCTACATTCTGAAGCTCTCTATTTTACAATTTACTGTTCGAAGTCTAATGGAAAATTAGCTCTTGTGTCTGACCTTTCTAAAAAAAATGTCAAATAGGGATGAATTTATTTTCCACTGATATAGTTGAGATTCTCCAGAAGTAGCGGTAACGCGGTCTGTAACGGGGTCAGGCTTGACGAATGGGTGACAGGAAGGGCTGAAAAACCAATTAGTCAAGCCTGACCCTATCTACGGCATTCATCAGTTATCAAAAGACAAGTTTATATTGATAACGGAAAACCTTTTGCGATATCTACCAAAGCTTCAAGATCCGTTACTGATTTAACGTTTCTCTTGCTTGATGCAGAATTGTGGACAGCAAGCATATTTCCTCTAATTTGCAGGGAAAGTTGAAGAGAAAACCGGTTAGCAGAATCAAATAAGAATTTTTTCATATCCTCATCAAGTAACTCTTTAATACTCTCCGGATGCTGACCACATAATATAAATCGATCATCAAAAACTTTATCTCCAAGTTCGATAATTCCAGTGCCGGGTACGATGCTCCCCATATCTCTTGTGATGCTGGCATTCAAGGCGCTAACCGCTTCATTGATGATGAAATCAACACCATATTTCCTTTTTGATTCAATGAGACAAACTGTGAATGCGCTTCTTTGTGATGACGCACTTTTACCTGTAATTTTCATTTGATCAAACAGATAAATATCCCCTTGATCTGTGGGCATGAAAACAATATTTTTCAGTGGAATTGGTGCAATTCCAAAGCCAACCATAGAGGCGATTTTCTTTTGCAGATTAAACGTGTCTACATTTGAATATTGAAAACCATGCTTGTCTGCAAATAGTCTAAATAATTCACTTCTTTCCTTTTCAAATTCCTGTGTACCTTTCCGTATGCCATAAACAGTCAAGACTACAAGCAGAGTTAAAACCACCCCTACGCTTAACGGTATCATTATAATCAGACCTTTGTTTTATTTTTTGTGAGAGGCTCTAGTGGGTAAGTATTACTACAAGCGTATTGATCCTGCACACAGTTAAGCCACTGTTAAGAAAATAGCAGGAGGAATAATATGATTTTTCAACAACGCGGCAAATACGATCCTGACTAAAAGAAAATTGCTGTTCTTTTTTCTGAAGAGGAAGGTAAAGTAGTAACCGAAGTTGTTGATAGTTTGGGCAGACCCAAACGTGTTGTGATAGAACCTATGTTGGAGCAGAACAAATAAACAGGAGCGTTACCTCAACTTCACCCTCTCTTTCGATGGATTTGGCCAACACCTCCATTTGGGCCTTGGCGGGATGCCGAGTGCCATTAGCCTGTTGCCAGCTTTGTTGATACGAGCCCGGTATTTAACTGAATAAATCATAGATAAGACAACATCATGCGGGTATTATTGATTAACAGCAATCGGTGTCACCATCCCTGGCCGGTGGTTCCGGCCGGCCTCTGCCAGGTGGCGGCAGCGACCCGCCGGGCTGGTCATGAGGTCTCTGTGCTCGATCTCAGTTTTACCAGAGATATCGACGCAACCTTGGCGAGGGCGATTTCAGCCAGCCAACCGGAACTGGTCGGGGTGTCGATCAGAAACATCGATGCCGGTTGCGGCTATGACCCGGCGTTCTTTTTGCCTGAGATCCGTGCGCGCCTCTTTGTCCCGCTCCGTACTCTGTACGATGGACCGATCGTAATCGGCGGTGCGGCGGTGAATATCAGCGGGGTTGAAATGGTGCGGTATTTCAACGTCGATTATGGCTTGATCGGCGACGGCGAACAGACCCTCCCTCACTTACTTGCCGCTCTTGAGGGCCACCATCTGCTTGCAGAAGTAACCGGGTTGATCCATAAGCCTCAAGAAAACGATCCCGCACCGGCCCGGCTCAACTGTTTACGCCACGCCCCAACCCCGGTTTTTGAGGAGTGGCTATCCCTGGCTCCCTATCTCAAACTCGGTGCCCCAGTACCGGTGCAAACCAAACGGGGCTGTGCGCTGAGATGCAGCTATTGCACCTATCGTCTCATTGAAGGGCGTCGCTATCGCCTCAAAGACCCGGCCCAAGCCGCCGAAGAAATTATCGCCGCCTATCGGCGCACCGGCGCCCCGGTGGAAATCACTGACTCGACCTTCAATTTGCCGCTCGACCATGCCAAAGCGATCCTTGACGAATTACTCAAAAGAAATGAAACCATTCCACTGCGGGCAATGGGGATCAACCCTGCCGGAGTCGATCGGGAGTTAGTCCGCCTCATGATGCGTGCCGGATTCACTACCGTAGATGTTTCGCTTGAATCAGCTGATGATGAGGTGCTCGCTGCGTTGGGAAAAACTTATAATCAGGAGCAGATCATCGACACGATCACGATTTTGCGAGCCGCCGGGCTACCGGCGTGCTGGTTTTTGATCGCCGGCGGTCCGGCGGAAACCTCAGAAAGTCTGAAACGAACGCTTCGCTTTTGCCGAACCCATATCTCTCCCTGGGATTTAATTATCATCGGCGCCGGGTTGCGGGTGTATAAAGGTGCCCTGATCAGCAGTGAAATGGCTCATCAGGCAGACTCATCCGATCAGTTTCTGTTACCCACCGCATATGAGAACAAGGTGCTGAGTCAAAATCAGATGGAGGAGATCATCACTGCAGCAGCGGTAGAGATGAGCAACCTCTATCGCTACCAAGATGCCGCAGCGCCACCGTCTTGGGCTATGCACCTGCTCGTTGGCGCTCAAAAGCGGTTAGCTCCGCATCAACCGATCTGGCGGGCCCCGATTCTGTGGCGCCGACTACGTCGCCGAATCGTTGGAAGATAAGAAATCGCCGCGCCCCCGCTACGGTACTTTTTTTTGCTCCTCTTAACCGCGGCGTTGCTGCTCCTGTTCTACTTCTTTAGCCCGGTGTTCGGCCTGGAGACTGTCTGTAACGGGGTTATGTAACGGGGTCAGGCT
>JAAUYI010089004.1_pt1 | contig 13938 bp, 10 predicted proteins | sample 7278041 | NCBI WGS metagenome assembly JAAUYI01 (sample SAMN14350216, study PRJNA611818) | marine sediment metagenome | isolation source: surface marine sediment (0.6m) | place: French Polynesia: Moorea | collected 2018-08
ACTATCCCTTCACACCCTGACCGCTTATAGAAGCGCCTATGAACTTCTTCTCCCGCGCAATCCGTGCCGTTGTTTTCGTCGCCGCCCCTGCCGCGCTGGCCTTTCCGGCTGTTGCCCAGGAGGTCACGACAGAACCCCAGATTCCCGCCCCGCAAGCGTTGCAGACCGGCGACGAGGTGCCGTGGCTGTACGAAGGAAGCAACGTCCCGGTCGATCGCGAGTGGCTGTTCGGGAAGATGGACAACGGCCTGCGCTATGCAGTGCGGCGCAACGGTGTGCCGCCGCGGCAGGTCTCGATCCGGGTGCGCATCGATGCGGGCTCGCTGCACGAGCGCGACGACGAACAGGGTTTTGCGCACCTGCTTGAACATTTGCTGTTCCGCGAAAGCCAGTACCTCGGGCAGGCCGAGGCGATTGCCGCGTGGCAGCGTCTCGGCGCCACCTTCGGCAGCGATGCCAATGCCGAGACCAGCCCGACCCACACCGCCTACAAACTCGACATTCCCGATATCGACCGCGCGAAACTGTCCGAAAGCTTCAAGCTCCTGTCGGGTATGATCAAGGCGCCAGTTCTGAGCGAAGCCAACGTCGCCGCCGAACGCCCGATCGTACTCGCAGAAAAGCGCGAGCGCGGCGGGGCTGCCGAGCGTGTCAGCGACTTTACCCGTCGCACATTCTTTGCCGGACAGCGGCTTGCGACCCGCAATCCAATCGGCACGGTAGAGACCCTGAACGCGGCCAATGCGGCAGGACTTCAGGCATTCTACGACCGCTGGTATCGCCCTGAAAACACCGTAATCGTGGTGGCGGGCGATGCTCCGGCGGAAGTGCTTGCAGGCCTCGTCGAGCAGTGGTTCGGAGACTGGCAGGGCACCGGCCCCGCCGCCGAAGCGCCCGAATTCGGCGACCCGGTTGCACCTGCGGGGGCAGAGCTGGCGGCTGGCACCGGACTTCCGCTGGGCGAGATCGGGGTCACGGTCGAACCCGACCTGCCGCGTAATCTCACTTACGCAGTGATGCGCCCGTGGCGGAAAGTCGACGATACGATCGTCTACAACGAAGGCCTGCTGCTCGATGCGCTGTCGCAGGCGATCATAAACCGCCGTCTCGAAGTGCGCGCGAGGGCAGGGGGCAGTTTCCTCTATGCGCAGGTGCAGCAGGACGATATCTCGCGCTCGACCGATGCGACATTCGTCAGCTTCGCCCCGCTCACCGACGACTGGCAGACCGCGCTCGCAAATGTCCGCAGCGTGATCGCCGATGCGCTCACTACCCCGCCGACGCAGGAAGAGATCGACCGCGAAGTCGCTGAATTCGACGTGATATTCGCCAACCAGGTCGAACAGAGCAGCGTCCAGGCCGGATCCGACCTTGCCGACAATATCGTCAATGCGGTGGACATTCGCGAGACGGTCGCGTCGCCCGAGACGGTGCTGGCGGTGTTTCGCGGGATGCAGGATCGCTTCACGCCCGAAGAGGTGTTCGAACGCACCAAGAAGCTGTTTGAAGGCGACGTGGTGCGTTCCGTGTACGTGACGCCGGGCGAAGCCGAGGCTACCGATGAGGCGCTGAAACTGGCGCTGGCGAGCGAAGCCACGGTCGACGCCACCGCGCGGCTGGCTGCCGAAAGCATTTCGTTCGACGAACTGCCGCCGGTCGGCTCGCCCGGAACGGTGGAAAGCAGCGCGCCGCTTGGCATCCTCGATGTCGAGCAGGTGAACTTCGCCAATGGCGTGAAAGCGCTGCTTTGGTCGAACAACGCCGAGCCTGGCCGCGTTACCGTGCGTGTCCGGTTCGGGGCCGGCTACCGCGCCTTCGACGCCAACAGCGCGGTATATGCACCGCTAGGCGAAATGGCGCTGGTAGGATCGGGAATCGGCGAACTCGGCCAGAACGAGATCGACCGGCTCGCCACCGGACGCAAACTCGGCTTCGAATTCGAGATCGACGACGGAGTGTTCAATTTCACCGCGCAGACCCGCTCGGACGATGTCGCCGACCAGCTTTACCTCTTCGCTGCCAAGCTGGGCATGCCGCGTTGGGATCCCGACCCGGTCGTGCGCGCCAAGGCTGCTGCGGAACTCGCCTACAACACGTTCTCGACCAGCCCGGCCGGGATGATCAATCGCGATCTCGAATTTCTCGTCACCAATCGCGATCCGCGCTTCGCGACGCCGACGCCCGAGGCGTTACAGCAAGTGACGCCGGAGGGATTCCGCACAGTGTGGGAGCCGCTGCTGCGGCAAGGGCCGATCGAAGTGCTGGTATTCGGCGAATTCGACCGCGGGGAGATCGTGACCAAGTTGACCGAAACTTTCGGCGCGCTTCCGCCGCGCGAACCGATCCCGCCGGAAATCGCCGCTCGCGTGCCGGCATTTTCGGTCACATCGTCTGCCCCGACTGTGCTGACCCATCGCGGCGACAGCAACCAGGCCGCGGCCGTGATTGCATGGCAGAGCGGGGGAGGCGTGGCCCGGATTCGCGAATCGCGCCAGATAGAAATCCTCACCCAGGTGTTCAACAATCGCTTGCTCGATGCCCTGCGCGAGCGCGCCGGGGCGAGCTACGCGCCGCAGGTCTTTTCCAACTGGCCGACCGACATCGAAGGCGGAGGGACGATCACCGCGCTGGCGCAGCTGGAGCCCGAATTCGTGCCGATCTTCTTCGCCGAAGCGGACAAGATCGTGCGGGACCTTGCGCAGAACCCGCCGACTGCCGACGAGCTCGACCGGGTGACCGAGCCATTGGCGCAACTGGTTCGCCGGGCTTCGACCGGGAACACCTTCTGGCTCTACAACCTTGAAGGCGCGACTACCGACCCACGCCGGGTGACACTGCTGCGCAGCCTGCTGCAGGACTATTCGCAGACCAGCCCGCAGAACATGCAATTCCTCGCCCAGCGTTATTTCGGACAGCGCACGCCCTTGCGGCTCGCGGTGATCCCGGAGGGACAGGAACTGGCGACCTTGCCGGGTGGCTATTCGGGTGCTGCAAACGCGGCGCAGGTGGTGGCACCAAGGCCGCGCACGGAGGAAATCATCGGGCGTTGATCGGCCCTTCCGATCATCCCAAGCGCGAAATAAAGTTGTTGTATCGCGCTTCCCTGCTTTACAAATAGAAGCGTGCTGCGTAGCCGCGCGGCGCACTTTTGGACGGACACGAGAAAGAACGTGGCTCAGAACTGGACCCCAGACGGCTGGAAAGCCCACGAAGCGCGGCATCTGCCGCAATACGAAGACGCGGCCGAATTGGCCGGTGCCGAAGCGACCCTGCAGGCCTATCCGCCACTGGTATTCGCCGGAGAAGCGCGCGCGCTCAAAGCCGACCTCGCCAGCGTTGCGAACGGCGACGCATTCCTGCTGCAGGGCGGCGATTGCGCAGAGAGTTTTGCCGAGTTTCATCCGAACAATATCCGCGACACGTTCCGCGTGCTGCTTCAGATGGCGGTGGTGATGACCTTCGCCAGCAAGCGCCCGGTGGTGAAGGTCGGGCGGATGGCGGGGCAATTCGCCAAGCCGCGCTCAGCCCCGACCGAGACCAAGGGTGATGTTACGCTCCCGAGCTATTTCGGGGACAATATCAACGGGATCGAATTCGACCCTGAGCAGCGCCGCAACGATCCAAACCGGATGGTCCGCGCCTATTCGCAGGCGGCGGCAACACTCAACCTGCTGCGCGCCTTCGCAGGCGGCGGCTATGCCAATCTGCGGCAGGTCCACCAGTGGACGCTCGATTTCATGGGGCGCACCCCGTGGACCGAGAAGTTCTCCGAAACCGCCGACCGGATCGGCGAGGCGCTCGATTTCATGGAGGCGTGCGGTGTCGATCCCGCCACCGTTCCGCAATTGCAGGGCACCAGCTTCTACACCAGCCACGAAGGGCTGCTGCTGCCCTACGAGCAGGCGCTGACCCGGCAGGATTCGCTCACCGGTGACTGGTATGCGACCAGCGCGCACATGCTGTGGATCGGCGATCGCACGCGCTTCCCCGGGAGCGCGCATATCGAATTCGCGCGCGGCATCGGCAACCCGCTGGGAATGAAGTGCGGGCCGAGCCTCGAGCCCGACGCGCTGCTGCAACTGCTCGACGTGCTCAACCCGGCGCGCGAGCCGGGGCGGATCACACTGATCAGCCGCTATGGCCACGACAAGGTCGAGGAGGGCCTGCCCAAGCTGGTGCGCGCGGTGAAGCGCGAAGGGCACCCAGTGGTGTGGAGTTGCGACCCGATGCACGGCAACGTCATCAAGTCGGACAGCGGCTACAAGACCCGGCCGTTCGACCGCATCCTGTCGGAAGTGAAGGGATTCTTCGCCGTCCACCGCGCCGAGCGCACGCATCCAGGCGGCATCCATATCGAGATGACCGGCCAGGACGTAACCGAATGCGTCGGCGGGGCGGTCGCGATCACCGACGATGCGCTGGGCGATCGCTATCACACGCATTGCGATCCGCGTCTCAACGCCGAGCAATCGCTGGAGCTCGCGTTCCTCATTGCGGAAACGCTGAATGCGGAGATCACCGAACGCCAGGCCGACGCCGCGTAAACGACTGACCTACGTAGTGTCCCTGGGGTGAGACTGCGCTTGCCCTTGATGCGCTGCCCCTATCGCTTTCCGATGTTGAGAAAGCGAGTGATATGCGTGTGCTACAGTCCAGCAATGTTGAGGTAGTCGAGCAGGAGCAGGGCGCAACAACGCTCGGAAGCCTGCTGAGCCAAGACGCGCTGCTGGGCATCAGCATGCTGCTGGGACTTGTGGCATTCGTAGCCGTTATCGGTGTGATGATGGCGCGGCGCGAAACGCGCCTCGCTGCCCGATTGGCCCGCCAACGGACCCGCAAGATGGGCGAGCTGATTCGAACGGTGCGGATGGCCGAAAGCATCGCGGAGCTCGGCGTATGGCAATACGATCCAAGCACTGGCGAACAGAATTGGTCGGACGGTATGCGCGCTCTGTTTGGTGTCGATCACGACGAGCCGCTCCAGCAAGGCGATGCCGAGACACTGCTTCTTGCCAACAACATCGATCTGATCGACCGAGTAAGCGAGTACTGCGATACGCGCGAGCCGTTCGAACTCAGCTATGACATCATCGGGTATGACGACATGCCGCGATCGATATCGATTCAGGCCTGCAATCTGCCCAATTCGAGCGGCGGGGTGAGCCGGGTGGTGGGGGTGGTACGCGACGTCACCGACCAGGTCGCGCGCGAACGCATGCTCGAGCAATCTCGCGAAATCGCGCTCACAGAGGCGCATCGGGCCCGCGAACTGGCTTCGACCGACGCGCTCACCGGCCTGGCCAACCGGCGGCGGATCATGGCTGCACTCGACCAGATCGTGGTGCACTCGCGCCGCTATGATGAGCCGCTATCGTTGATCGTATTCGATATCGACCACTTCAAGTCGGTCAATGACACGCACGGCCATCCCGAAGGAGACCGGGTACTGAAGCGACTTGCGGAAATCGCGCTGAGACAGTCACGCGAGACCGACCTCGTGGGGCGCGTTGGCGGCGAGGAATTCGTGTGGATCATTCCAGGTGCCGATGAGGGTTTTGCTCGAATAATGGCCGAGCGTTTGCGTCAGGCGATCGCTGCGGGGAGCGCTGTGGGAACGGTTCCGGCGGTTACGGCGAGCGTCGGATTCGCCGAATTGATGGCCGAGGATACCGCGCTGTCCCTGTTCGCCCGAGCTGACAAGGCGCTGTACGACGCCAAGGAATCGGGCCGCAACCGCGTGCGTATGGCGGCCTGAGTCGCCGTTGCGACGGCGCATCGCAGCGCATGCCTTTCAATTGTCACGCCTTTGCGGCATGGCTTACCCCAAGTCGCCGGTCCCCGGACCGGCAAGCTACGGGAGGCGTGCTTGCCCCGATCAATGCCGGACACTGGCTCTGCAGCCGAAAGCGACTTGAGCACCGTTTTCCATCGGACGCGCACGCTGGCCGAAGCGCTGGTTGCGCCGCTGAGTGATGCCGACGCGACCATTCAGTCGATGGAAGATGCTTCACCCGCGAAATGGCACCTCGCGCATACGACATGGTTCTGGGAGACCTTCCTGCTGCGCGAACACGCGCCGGGCTATGAGCTCTACGACTCGAACTGGCCGTTCTGCTTCAATTCCTATTACGAGGCCGAGGGCGAGCGAATTGCGCGCTCATCTCGCGGGATGCTGTCGCGTCCGACGCTCGACGAGATCCTGGCATGGCGCGTGCATGTCGATGCGGCGATGCAGCCGTTGCTCGACGATCCAGCGAACGCCGACCTGATCGAACTCGGGATCGCTCACGAGCAGCAGCACATCGAACTGCTGCTGACCGACATCAAGCATGCGCTGTTCCAGAACCCGCTCGGCCCGGCGATGTTCGACGGAGCACCCGAACCCGCCATGTCCCCGGGAAGCCGGGATACTGGATGGCATGAACATCCCGGCGGTGTTGCGCTGATCGGGCATGACGCGAATGGCTTCGCGTTCGACAATGAGGGCCCGCGCCACCGCGTGCTGCTCGAACCTTTCGCCCTGTCGCGGCGGCTGGTCAGCAACCGGCAGTGGGCCGAATTCATCGAGGATGGCGGGTACGATACCGCCTCGCTCTGGCTGTCTGACGGCTGGGCCTGGGTAAGGGAGAACGGCATCGCCGCACCGCTCTATTGGCGCGACGATCAGGCCTTTACGCATCAGGGCCGGCAGGCACGCGATCCCGATGCGCCAGTCACGCACATCTCCTACTACGAGGCCGACGCTTTCGCGAGTTGGGCGGGCGCCCGATTGCCTACCGAGTTCGAATGGGAAGCCATAGCACGAGGACAGGAAGGCTCTGAGGCCGCACACAATCCGCAAGGCGGGAACCAGCTCGACGGCGCGGAGCCGCCGATGCCTCAGGGCGGCGAGAGCCTGTTCGGCGATTGCTGGCAATTTACCCGCTCTGCCTATCTGCCTTACCCGCGTTTCAAGGCAGCCGCGGGCGCGGTCGGCGAATACAACGGCAAGTTTATGAGCGGGCAATTCGTTCTCAAGGGCGCCAGCTGTGCCACCGTACGCGGCCAATCGCGCGCTTCATACCGCAACTTTTTCTACCCGCATCAGCGCTGGCAGTTCACCGGCCTCAGGCTGGCAAAGGACATTTGATGAGCACCAAGAAGGGTCTCAAGCTGGTTGAACGCGACGAAAGCGGTGTCGACACCGCCTTCCGTGCGGACGTGCTGGACGGCTTGTCGCAAGCGCAAAAGGCTATCCCTGCGCGTTGGCTTTATGACGATGCCGGATCGCAACTGTTCGAAGACATTACCCAGCTGCCCGAGTACTATCCGACCCGGTCCGAGACCGAAATCCTGAACGAGCGCGGCGAGGAGTTCGCGCGGCTGATCGGTGAGGGTCGTGCGGTGGTCGAATTCGGCTCGGGTTCGTCGGTGAAGACCCCGCTGTTGCTCTCCGCAATCGCGCCGTCGGCCTATGTCCCGCTCGACATCTCGGGCGATTTCCTGCGGGCGGCGGCTGCCGATCTCGCGCAGAAGTTTCCCGGCCTGCCGGTGCACCCGATCGAGGCAGATTTCATGCGGCAGGTCGAATTGCCCGCCGAAGTCGCCGACCTGTCCAAGCTCGGATTCTTCCCCGGCTCGACCATCGGCAACATGGTCGCGCGCACGGCGGTCGATCTGCTGCGCTCGATGCGCGAGACGCTGGGCGTAGGGGCGCAGCTTCTGATCGGGATGGACCTGATCAAGGACGAGGACGTGCTGGTCGCCGCCTATGACGATGCCGCCGGGGTCACGGCAGAATTCAACGCCAACCTGATCCGCCGGATCAATCGCGAACTCGATGGAAACGTCCCGGTCAACAAGCTTTCCCACGAAGCGCGCTGGAACGACGATTACGCCCGGGTGGAGATGCACCTTGTAGCCGGTGAGGCGCTTGAGTTCTCCGTCGATGGGCAGCAATTCGCGATGGCGGCGGGCGAGACGATCCACACCGAGAACAGTCACAAGTTCAATCGCCGCACGTCAAATATGCTGCTGTTGGCAGGCGGGTGGGAACCGCAGGCTCGCTGGCTCGACAGCAAAGGGCAGTTCTCCCTCATCCTTGCCGAAGCGAAACCGCCGCGGTCGGCCCCTTGAAACCACCCGCGCCTTGGCGCGTTGGGCGGCCATGGACGGACAACATCACGACATTCTGATCATCGGTGCGGGCATGGCCGGGCTGACCTGCGCGACGACTTTGGCTGACGCAGGCCATTCGGTGACCGTGATCGACAAGGGCCGCGGACCGGGCGGTCGGATGGCTGCACGCAGGGCCGAGATAGACGGCGAAGTGGTTTCTTTCGATCACGGCGCGCAATACTTCACCGCGCGCGATCCGTCGTTCCAAGCGGCGGTCTCGCAATGGGAAGCGCAGGGTGTGGTCGCGCGGTGGCCTGCCGCAGGGGACGACGCTTGGGTCGGCGTCCCGGGAATGAACGGCCCGATCCGGGCGATGGCTGAACCGCTCGATGTGCATTGGGGAATGCGCGCGGAACGAATCGTCCGTGACGGCGCGACCTGGCGTGTCGAGGCGGGCGATGACTCATTTATCGCCCGGGCATTGCTGGTCGCGATCCCTGCCGAGCAGGCGAGTGAGCTGCTGGCCGACGCCGCGCCCGATTTCGCGGGGCTTGCCGCATCCGTGCGCTCGGAGCCGTGCTGGGCCGTGATGGCCGCTTTCGCCGCTCCGCTCGACATTGCTAGCGACACGATCCGCGACCCAGACGCGGCGATCTCGTGGGCGGCGCGCAACTCGGCCAAGCCGAACAGGACCGGAAGCGAATGCTGGGTTCTCCACGCATCGCCTGCCCGAAGTCGCGGCATTCTTGATGTCACCAAGGAAGATGTGGCGCCATTATTGCTGGCCGATTTCTTCGCGCAAACGGGTGCTACGCCAACGCAACCGATCCACTGTGTCGGGCATCGCTGGCTCTATGCGATGCCCGGTACGGTCGAGGGCGATCCCGCGCGCTTCGATGCAGACGCGCGCATCGGGATTGCCGGTGACTATCTCCACTCGCCGCGTGTCGAAGGGGCGTTCCTTTCGGGACGGGCGCTCGCCGAGAAGGTCCTCGCCACCGCATAAGCGATAGTGGACCTCTGTGCGGTAACCGGCATAGCTCGCGCACACACCAAGGAGCGCGAGCCATGCACGACCTGTTCGACCTATCGGGACAAACCGCCGTCATCACCGGGGCGGGACGCGGTATCGGGGAAGGGATAGCGCACCTGCTCGCCGAAGCGGGCGCGAATGTGGTTTGCGCAGCGCGCTCGGCGGACCAGATCGAGCGGGTGGCCGAGGCGATCAACGCCAGCAATTCGGCGGGCAGGGCGGTCGCACAAGGCACCGACGTCTCAAGCGAGGAAGACATGGAAGCGCTCGCGCAGCGCGCGGTCGACGAGTTCGGTCGGCTCGACATCTGGATCAACAATGCCGGCGGCTCGCTGGTCTCCGCGCCGTTGGTCGAGCTCGACCCGGCGGAATGGGACAAGACGCTGAGCGTCAACCTGACTTCGGTGTTTTGGGGCGTGCGCGCGGCGGTTAAGCACATGAAAGACGGCGGATCGATCGTGAACACATCGAGCATGGCTGGGCGCGATCCGTTTCCGGGCAGCGGCCACTACAGCGCCGCCAAGGCCGGAGTCAGCATGCTGACCAAGACACTCGCGCTCGAGCTCGGCCCGCAAGAGATCCGGGTGAACGCCATCCTCCCCGGTTTCGTCCCGACCGATACCGTGAAGAAAGCGCTCGACATGAAGGACGAGGATTTCGGCCCGCTGCTCGAGCAGCTGAACCTGCCCGCAGGACGCCTCGGCACCCCGCGTGATATCGCCGCATGCGTGCTCTACCTGGTCGGCAATTCAGGCGAGTGGGTTACCGGACAGAACCTCGTGGTGGCCGGAACCGTCTAATAATCTTGCGTTATGCTCCGCGCCTGACTTAGGCTGCGGGAACGGACGAGCGCGCGTGCTTGGGGCGAGAATTGCGCCGCGCCGATCTGATGGGCCGCTCGCATTTACCGCCCCAATCGCGACCTTTGTGGGTCTGGTGGAGGGAATGTGAGCGACGCCGAAACCGATCAGGAGACCCTCGCGTCGATTTTCGTGAGCTATTCTCGCGACGATCGCGAACAGGTGTTGCCGATTATCAAGGCGCTCGAGACGCGCGGGCATTCGGTATGGTGGGACGGACTGCTCGAAGGTGGTGATCGCTTTTCGCAAGTCACCGAAACAGCGCTCGAAACCAGCGATGTCGTGCTGGTCGTGTGGACCGAGACTTCAATCAATTCTCATTGGGTCCGGGACGAGGCCACGCGCGGGCGCGATCGCGGCAGGATGCTCTCGATCTCGCTGGATGGAACCGAGCCGCCGTTGGGCTTCCGCCAAATCCAGTATATCGACCTGTCGGGCACCGGAAACCCGGCGAACCGCGTGCGCTTCGCCGAAGTTACCGCCGCGCTCGACAAGGTTGAGGAGAAAGCGGGAACCGATCTGAGTTTCCCCGCCGCGCAGGCTCCGGCATTGACCAGAGGTCTTTCGCGCCGCAATGCCATGATCCTTGGCGGGGGCAGCATACTCGCCGCTGGAGCCGGGCTGGCCTTGTGGCAAAGCGGGGCGTTCCGCGAAGGCGGCACCCCGGGCAGCATCGCTGTGATGACTTTCGAAGACCTGACCGATGGATCGGAGCATAGCTATCTCTCCGCCGGACTTGCGGAAGAATTGCGCGCCATCCTCAGCCGCAACCGCCAGCTTGCGGTGGCTGCGCAAACATCGTCCGACAAATTCAGGGACAGCGACCAGACCGCCGGCGAAATCGCGTCGGCGCTGGGCGTCCAGCACGTGCTCGAAGGCAGCGTCCGGAGCGAGGGCGACGAACTTCGCGTCGCGGCGCGGTTGATCGACGGGACAAACGATCTCGACGTGTGGTCGGACGTTTTCACCGGGCAGATAGACAACGTGCTGTCGGTGCAAAAGGACATCGCGACATTGGTCGTGGACTCACTGCTCGCAAGCTTCTCCGCCGGCGAAATCGCAGGGACGGAACGGATCGGCGGAACGGAGAATCCGCAAGCGCTCGATCACTATCTGCGCGGGGTCGACTTGTACGCTTCGGCCTTGGGTGAGGAATCGGACCGCGCGGCGCTCGCTGCGTTGGAAAGCGCGATTGCCACCGACCCGGCTTATGCTGCGGCCCACGCTGCGAAATCGCGAGCCCTGACCACGATCGGCAATGGCTACGCTTCGGGCGAGGACCTCGCCTCTTACTATGAGCGCGCGATGCAAGCGGCCCAAAAGGCGATAGAGCTGGAACCCGATCTGGCAGAGGGTCACGCTGCCCTGGGTGCGGTATTGACCAACGGCAGGCTCGATATCGCTTCGGCACGGCAACCGTACCGACGCAGTTTTGAACTTGGCTACGGCAATGCGTGGATCCTCACTCGCTATACCCTGTTCGCGTCCTACGTTGGCGATTTCGAGGACGGACGCGCAGCGATTGAAAGGGCCGAACGCCTCGATCCGCTCAATGCCAGTGTGTTCAGGGCAGATGCGGTGCTTGAATTCGCCGCGCGCGATTATGATGCTGCAGCAAGGGCCTCGCGCCGCGCATTGGCACTCAATGACGGTATCAGCATAGCCAACCGTATCCTCGGCGATATTGCCCGCTTCGACGGGCGGCTCGACGACGCGCGCACGCTTTACGAGGCCGAGCCCAGCACGCTCTCGCGCTTGCCCAGTCTCGCTATCCTCGAAGCGCAGGCCGGCAACTCCGAAGTGGCCGACAGTGCGTTTGCCGAAATGGTCGAGCAATTCGGCGATAACAGCCTCTACCAACAGGCGCAGGTGCAAGTGCAATGGGGCCGGGAAGACGAGGCTATCGACACGCTTGAAAAGGCCCTTGCCATCGGCGATGCGGGGCTTGTGCTGTCGCGCTTCGACCAGAATCTCGATCCCATTCGACAGGATCAAGCCTTTGTGGCTATACAAGAACGGCTCGGATTTGAGTGAGGAAAAACAAGGGGGAATTCATGAAAAAGCACATCGCAATCGGTTCGGCATTCGCCGTGGCTCTCGGCCTTGCGGCCTGCACACCGCCCGCTGAAGGGGAGGGCGAAGCACCTGTCGAGGAAGCTGCCGAAGCAGTCGAAGAAGAGACGGCGACCGATGGCACCATGACCGGTGAAACCGACCCTGCGGAAAGCGAAGGTGACGGCGAAAGCACCAGCGGCGTCGATGCCGATGGCAACCCGATCGACCGTTGATCGAACTCGATCGCCGGTCAGGCCCGGAGGCCATTGGCTTTCGGGCCTGACCGCGTGGATTGCGGTATGCCTGTGCGCATTTGTGGCGATGCCCATACAGGCGCAGGAGCCGCTTTCTCCAGACGAAAGTTACCAGCGGATCGTTGGCGAGCTCTATCCCAACGAATACCCGCCCTTCTACGAATTCTACGCCGACCTCGATGTCTACGATCGCTATGCGCTCGCGCGGGTGATCGAGAATTTGGAGGAAGGCCAATGGGCCATGTTCGCGCAGCTGCTCGTCGAGACAGACCGGGAGACAGCGCTCAAGACGCTGAGGCTGATCGGAGGATACGATGACCAGCAACTCGCCCACGTCGCGGCTCTGCTGAAGGAGCGGGAATGGGATCAATGGCAGGAAATCCCGAAGCTCGTTCGCATTGAAAGCGCCGCGAACGCTCGTGCCATGCTGTTGGGCACAGACAGAAGATACCCCTGCAAAATTGTGCAGGAAGGCGACACGATCGGCGATGGCGTCGATCCCAACGCCGCCGCGATGCGCATATGCAGCGAGGCCGAGAAGCAATTCCTCGCAACCTTCTTGGCCCCCGACTTGGGTTACGTGAGTCGGGGCATTCTCGCTCGCGAGGGCGAGGTTCCGTGGCAGGCGCAGTTTTCGCTGCACGGAGCCAGCACGCGTGCCTATCGCACGCCTGACGAGGTCGCTAAGCAAGAGGAGCGCTTCGGTCGCCCGCTAAAAAACTGGGAAATCAACCACACGTGCGGCGCGGTCTATCTCGGTGCGAAGTTCGTGCTCACCGCAGCGCATTGCATCGGCAACCTAGAAGACAGGAAGTTCTTTGCCGGTCGGCGGGTGCATCTTGGCTCGATCAAGATCGACGGTCGGCGCAACCTCTACGAGATCGACAATGTGCTGGTTCACGCGGACTTTCGCAGCGACACATTGGAGAACGATATTGCCCTGATCTACCTCAAGAAGGTGCCGACCCGCCTTCGCTATCTGCGCTCGGTCAATCCGGCGAGCGCACCGGCGAAGCCCTCGGGGCGAGTGAAGCTACTGCTGAGCGGATGGGGCTATAACAAACCCGCGAGAAGTTCCGACGATATCTTCGCGCTCGATCGGACCCGGCAGGATCCCGCGCAGCCTTCGCTCTTGAAGGGGGACGTGTGGGTCCAGCAGACCTCGGTGTGCCGCTTCAATGACCACTTCATCGACCGGGAGATACAACTCTATCCGGGACAGATCTGTGTGGGTTCGCCCCGAGGCATTGACAGCTGTCGCGGGGACAGCGGCGGGCCATTGGTCAATGAAAGCACGGGAACACTGATCGGCCTCGTCTCGGGCAGCGCCGGGTGCGGGCTTCAGGGAACGCCGTCGATCTTCACCGATGTCGGATTCTACCACGACTGGATCGACCGCGCGAAGGAAGCCGCCCCCGATATGGCCTCCGGCAAGAAACACGACTTCCGATAGGATGCTGGATGAGCGCCGCGTTGCAGTTGTGCTTGTCGCTTCGCCCGGATAGCGTACCACCAAGCATCTGGCGGCTGGGGGCAAATTGAGATTCCGACCAAGGTAAGTCCTTCCGCCGATCCTCATGCGCCGCCGCTGCCGCGCCCGCGTTTTGCGGTGGGGGTGACCGGTCACCGCGCGTCGCAT
>JAAUYI010093490.1_pt1 | contig 13937 bp, 16 predicted proteins | sample 7278041 | NCBI WGS metagenome assembly JAAUYI01 (sample SAMN14350216, study PRJNA611818) | marine sediment metagenome | isolation source: surface marine sediment (0.6m) | place: French Polynesia: Moorea | collected 2018-08
CCTCGATCAGCAGCGAGCCGAGTACCAGGTTGGCCTTGTCGCGAATCGCCAGCTCGTCCTGCGTCTCCGCTGAACGTTGTCCGGCCTCTGCGAGTTGCTCCAGCGCGGCGCTTCGCTGGCCCGATTTCAGCAACGCGATGCCGAGGTTGTAAGACGCGAAACCGCCGAATCGCGGCGAATTCTCGAGCGCTTCGAGCACCTCGATCGCGTCCCCGGGCCGGTCGCCGGCGAGATAAATGTTGGCGCGCAGGAATGCGATGTCGTCCCGGATCCCTTCCGGGACCTTGCCGTCGATACGGCCAAGCGCTGTCAGGGCGTCGTCGACCTGGCCTTTCTGGAAGTGAATTCTTGCAAGCCGGAACGCAGCGTCGTTGCGGACGATTTCGTCCACGGCGCCCTCGAGCACGGCGCGAATGGCGCGCCCGGCGCGCAGGTGCATGCGATATCGCAGCTCGAAGTCGCCGAGCGAGAATTCAGCATCGTCGATGTAGCGATACAGCGTATCGAGTTCGGGCTCGTCGACGCCTCTGTGCTGCAGCACCTCGGCATCGAGCCGTTCGAGCGCCTCGAAATACTGGCCCTGGTGCGCGTAATAAAGCGCTTCGCCGAAGTACATGTCCTTCGGCGTTTCGTCGGCCTGGGATACGGCGGGGCTGAGACCCGCCAGCAGCACCAGCGTCAGGCAATGTCCACGGAAACGGGGCATGGGCTACCAGTTTCCAACCTCGATGCCCCTGTCACCGAGGCCGGGTCCGGCCAGCGTGATGCCGAGCGTCTTCGGTTCTACGCCCTTCGAGAATGTGAACGTGCCCGTCTGCTCATAGTCGTTGCCGTTTTTGAGCTTGCCGAGCACGGCTACGACGAGTTCGTGCTGGCCCGTCGGCATGTTGCCGGTATAGATGCGCTGTACGCCGCCTTTTTCCAGCGCCTCGAGTTCCTTGAAGCTGTAAATGTGATGCGCGGCGAGTTCGCCGTTGATGCGAACCTCGACGGCGTCCAGCCGGAATGCGTCTTTCTCGGCCATCTCGACGAAGACAGCAACCTGTGTGCCGGACGGGTACAACAGGCGTTCTTCGAGGTTGCCCAGTTCGGCGGCGATGCCGAGTACGTCAGACTTAATTTCCTGGACCTGGTCGTCCAGGCTCCTGATGTCTTTCGGGGCGTCCTCTGCGCCCACCGGTGCGAGCAGCAGCAGGCCACACAGCATCGCGGCCGCTTTCGCAACAATCCTTCGCATGTCGACCCTCCAGTTGGTTGACATAATCCCTTGCACCCGGCCGCTTGGCAGACAGAGTGTCGCGGACGAGCGACAACGAGAGTGTTTAGGATTTCAGCGGATCAAACTGTGACCGGCCCCTCAGTTGCGCATCGTGACCTTCGAGCGAGGCGCCTGAATGTTGTATCACTGACATTTATGGGCATTTCGACTCTCCAAATCGTCATATTGGCGATTGCGACCGCAGCGGCAGGCGTCGCTGCCGGCTGGGTGGTCGCAATGAAGGTCAGCGGTCGGCGAATGAACCAGTGGATGGCCGAGGCGGCTGCGCAAACCAACGATCTGGCGCTGGACCGGGACCGTCTCGCAAACGAAGTCTCGAAAGCGCAGGCAACGATCGAAGCCCTGCGGTCGAAAGTGGCCACAAAGCGTCAGGACCTGAAGTCGCTGCGCCAGAAATCGAAGATTCTTGCCAGGAATGTGCTTGCACTGCGCGACGAGCGCGAGCGCACGAAGGTCAAGGTCACCAGCCTGCAGCAATCGTTGGGGTCGGTGCGGCAGCGAACGCTGCTTTTGCAGCAGGAATTCGAGAAAGTGGGCAAGTTCTACAATCGCGAACTCTCCAAATCGTTCGACAAGCGCAAGACTGTGGAAGAAGAACTGAAGCAGGCACAGCAGGAACAGGAGTCATTTGCGAACATGGTTGAATCGGCGGTGCTCGAACACGGTTCCCCGGAAAATATGCTGGCCGAGGCCCGCCTCAGAATGGGTCAGCTGAAGGTCCTCGAACGCAACGTCGACAAGCTCGAAAAAGAAAACCAACAGCTACGGAACGATGCCGTCGCGATGAAGCGTGATTTCGACGCGATGCAGAGTGACCTCAAGGAGCTCGAGCAGCTGAAGATTTACAACCGGCAGCTGGTCGAAGCCGTCGAGTCGCTGGAGAACAGCCGCAAGCAGCACGAAGAGGACGCGGACAGGTATCGTGACCAGGCTGCCGAATCCGAGCGCCTCTCGGATACGTTGCGCCTTAAGCTGGCAGATCTCGAGGAATCCTTCGCCGACATCGAGAAGGAACAGGACGTCGCGCTCGGGCATGCCCGGGGTGTGGCTGAGCACGCCAGCAAGCGCAAAGCGGTGGGGTAAGACGGCGCCAGCAGCTTGCGCGCGTCGGTCATTGGCGCTTAAAAATCGTCAAGCCCGCTCCTGTATTCTGATGCAGGATTGCCCGATACAACGAAAGACTAAGCTCAGGGAAGTCTCTTGGCGCCGATCGTGGCCGGTTATTCCGGCAAGCCGCTGTATCACAAACTGGGATTCAAGCCCGGTATGCGCTGCGTTGTCATCCGCCCGCCACCACACTACCTGGCCCTGGTCGAAGGCTGCGAGGGCGTCCGATTCCTGAAAACGTCCAACTCGGCCGATGCCGTGCATCTGTTCTGCCACAATCGCCGGCAGCTGGAGCGGAGTCACCGACGGGCAATCGGTTCTTTAAAGGACCGGGGCATGCTGTGGGTCTCATGGCCAAAAAAGACATCGAGCCTGTTCGTTGACCTTACTGAGGGCGGTATTCGGGAGGTGCTGTTGCCAAGCGGCTGGGTCGACGTCAAGGTGTGCGGAGTCGATGACGACTGGTCCGGTCTCAAGTTCTTGAAGCGGCGACAACCTGTTTGAGCGCATGCGACAGAACAGCGCGACAGTAAAGAACCAGCAGCACCAGTATCGAGAAGCCGTCGAATTTGTACGCGAGTCGATTCGTCGTGCCCCGGACGGCAATCTGACGCTCGAGGAAGCGGCTGACAAAACGGGAATGTCCGCGGTTCGGTTGCACCAGGTGTTTGCCGAGCTTCACGGGGAAAATTTCGGCTCTTTCGCTCGTCGGGTGCGGCTGGAATATGCCTGCGGCCTGATGCGCGCATTTCCGAACTGGACCTGCACACGGGTTGCCCTGGAAGCAGGCTACTCGGAGAGCTCGGATTTTTCGCGTGCATTCAAACGGGCGTTCGGTCTGGCGCCCAGTCGGTGGAACAGGGTAGAGCCGCTGAATCTGAGCAGTCCGATGCTGCGGGACCAGGAGGACACCGATCCTCTTTCGGTCGACGTCGCATGCATCGGCTTCAAGCCGGCGCCGGACGCCGGGGCGACGCCGGTCGCGATTCGGCGGCGCGAGCAAGAGCACCTGGCCGTGATAGCCGTTGACGAGGCCGTCGTCCCGCAAAATCTTCACAATGCATTCGACGGATTGGAGCGATGGGTCGCGGACCGGGGACAGATCAGGCCCGGTCGACACTTCATGGGCTTGTCGTACGATAGCAATCTGGACACGGCTGCCGGGTTGATACGCTTCGAGTTGGCCTATCCGGTCGACGGCGACACGCAAGGCGAGGGGACAGTTTTGACCAGAGCATTGCCTGAGCGATCCGTCGCGGTGTTGCCGTGTCGGGGCGGCGTGCACGATTTCGTCGCAGCCTGGGACTACCTGCTGCGGGTATTTCTGCCGGGAGAACCCTGGCGCGCCGGCCCGGGACCGCAAATGGAAATCTACTACAACGATCCCAGGCGACATGGCATGCAGTACTGGGACATGGACTGTGTAATACCTGTGCAACGCGAGGAGGAGGGCACGGATGGCTGGCAATGAAACCGGGATAGCGGAATTACTCGAAACCGTGGAGGGCGAATGGGAAGGTGAGGAGACGCTGGTCATGGGCCCCGACCAGACGGTGACGGCATTCGGCCGATTTGTGGCAAAGCGTGCGTTGAATGGAGCCGGCTTTACGAGCGACTACACCCAGAGCGTCGACGATCGCGTCTCTCTGGCCTGCCAAACGACGTACAGGATAGGCCCGGACAGTCAGGTGCTCATGACATGGACGCCCTCGAGCGGTGACCCGCAGGTTTTTTCAGGCGAACTAAAAGACCGGGTCATCCACGTATCGAGGATCGACGACCAGGGTATGACGAACACGATCATCTCCGACTATTCCGATCCCCGCGTGGCGCGCATCAAAACTACCATTGCGTCGGAAAGCCTGCCGGAGATGACCGTGTTCTCAGCCGAGTACACCCTCCGCTAGAGGTGGTAGCCGCCGTCGACGTTGATGGTGGCGCCGCTTACGAAACCGGCGCCTGGCCCGCACAGGAACTCGATGACACCGGCAACATCCCCCGGCATGCCGATCCGGCCGAGCGCCGTATTGTCGCGCAGATAGTCGCGGGCCTGCGGCATTTGTTCGAACAGCTCCGCGTTGAAGTCATCGTCGAGGCCGCCGGGAGCAACCGTGTTGACCGTGATGCCGCGAGCACCGAAGAAGCTGGCAAGGTACAGCGTCAGGCTGGTCAGGGCGGCTTTCAACGGGCCGTAGGCGACCAGCGGGCCAAACGCGATGCGCGCAGTGCCTGACCCGAGGTTGACGATGCGGCCACCGTCGGCCAGCAGCGGCCCGAGCTTCTGCGTCAGGAAAAACACGCTCTTGTAGTTCGTCTCGTAGATGAAGTCGAGATCGTCTTCCGCCACGGCGTCGAACAGGCCGCGCCTGAGCGCGCCGGCATTGTTGACCAGGATATCGAAGGAATCCCGGCCCCAGCTGCCGAGTTGGGCCGAGACATCGCCGACGAAGGCGTCGAGGCTGGCCGTACCGGTAAAGTCCGCCTGGAAAGCCGCGGCACGAGCGCCGACATCGGCCATCTGTGCAACGGCCGAGTCGGCCGCCTGCCGGTTCTGTCGATAGGTGATGATGACGTCTGCGCCCGCGGCCGCCAGCCGTAGTGCCGTTTCGCGGCCGATGTTGCGGCTGCCGCCGGTGACTATCGCAATTTTTCCGTTCAGTGACTGTTCCATGATCTTGCTCCTCTGGTTGGGGGTTCAGCTGGAAATGGAGCTTATTCGTTGCATAGAGAGCTGAATAGACGTACAAAGAGCACGTAGGCGTTGCGTTCTACGCAACGTTTTGTGCGTGAATTGATATGAAATCCCCCTTTCGCGACATCGAGTGGTTCCAGCGTGTCGTCGAGCTTGGCTCGATCCGGGCAGCTGCGCTGGAGGCAGGCGTCGAGGCCTCCAGCGTGTCCCGAACGCTGACTCGGCTCGAACAGCGGCTACATACTCAGTTGCTCGACCGGGCGCAGGGCCGGGCGCGGGCCACCCCGGCCGGGATGCGCTATTACGAGCAGATGCGCGGCCTGCTGGGGCAGGTTGCGGCGATAGAAAGCGACGTGGCAGGTGATGCCGAGCTGCCGAAGGGTCTGCTCAAGGTGAACGCTCCGATCGGTTTCGGCGATCGCTACGTAGCGCGCTGGCTGCTCGACTTCGCCCGCCAGAATTCGCAGGTCGACGTTGAGCTGACACTGTCGAGCCAATTCGTCGACTTGCGCGCCCAGGGCATCGACCTCGCCGTGCGCATCGGCAGGCTTCCTGACTCGTCTCTCAAGGCCAGCAAGCTGGCCGACGTACCCCGAGTTCTCGTTGCTTCGCCCGACTATCTCGATCGAAACGGTATGCCGGCCGAACCCGGCGACCTCGAGCAACACGACCATGTGTTTTTTGCGCCGTCGAATCGCACGACTCCGCTGCGGCTGCGAGCGCCGGACGGCCACGTTCACGACATCGAAAGGCGTGGCCGAATCACCGTGAACGCCATCGACTCGGTCGTCGAGGCCGTCGAGGCCGGCTTCGGGGTGCACGCCGGACCGCGCTGGGCATTCCAGGCGTCGATCGATGCCGGCAGGGTGGTTGAGCTGCTGCCGTCGTATGGCATGCCATCGTTGCCTATGAATGCCGTGTGGTCTCCCGCCGTCTTGCTGCCAGCCCGCATACGACGCTGCGTGGATTTCCTGCGGCAGGCTGTTCGATCGGTGCCGGGGCTGGTGCCGGCTGGACTGATGTAGCGCGCTGGCACGATCACTGTGCGAGGATGCTCTCCATGGCGTCGTCTGATTTGCATGCCCCGGTATCGCACGAGATCGAGATCCGCTTCTATGCGGAGCTCAATGACTTCCTGCGGCCGGAATGCCGGCAGCGGGCGTTCCGGCACGGGTTTCGTGGCACGCCGTCCGTCAAGGACACCATCGAGGCAATCGGCATTCCGCACACGGAGGTGGACGTCATACTCGTCAACGACGAGTCGGTGGACTTCACGCACTCGTTGCAGGGCGGCGAGCGCGTCGCCGTCTATCCGGTCTTCGAGCGCTTCGACGTCTCGCCGGTCACCCGCCTGCGACCGGCGCCGCTCAGGCTGACACGATTCATCGCCGACGTTCATCTTGGGTCGCTGGCACGCAATCTCAGGCTTCTCGGTTTCGACACGGTCTGGGGACGGGACCTTGTCGACGAGGCCATCGTCGAAATCGCCAGCAACGAGCAGCGAATCATCCTGACCCGGGACATGGGCATCCTGAAAAACGGGCGCGTGACGCACGGTTACTGGCTGCGAAACACGGATCCGCTCGAGCAGCTCGACGAGGTGCTTCGAGCAATCGATCTGGCCCGCGACATCAAGCCGTACACACGCTGCATGGAGTGCAATGGCGAGTTATGCCCGGTCGAGCGATCGGCCGTGGCGCACACCGTTCCGTTGCAGGTTTTTCTCGTTCATCGGGACTTCAAGCAGTGCCAGGGGTGCCACCGGGTCTACTGGAAAGGATCGCACCTGCGACGGCTCGACGAGATTGTCGAACGAGCCCGGGATGCCGCATCGCCCGGGTGACCAGGCGCCCGGGGAATCCAGTCGACATCAGCTCTTTTTCCTGTAGATGCGCTGCTTGTCAAACCACAGATCCAGCTGCTCAACGCCGTCGGGCAGTGTTTCGTGGATGCCGATCACGAGTGCTGCGCCACCGACCATCGCTTCGATGAATTCGCCCAGGAGCCTTGCCCGCAGTTCGTCATCAAAATAGGTGAAAACCAGGTTTCGGCAAAGCACGAGATCGAAGCGGCCCTCAGGCCTTGCATCACGAACGTCCTGCCTGAGAAACGTGACAGCGCGCCTGCAGTCGGCTTTCAGGCGATAGGCGCCGTTTTCTCGCGTGAATACTCCGTCGCGCAGTTCCGCGGGCAGCTCTTTCAGGCTGCCGAATGCATAGCGGGCCTCGGTAGCACGCTCAAGCATCTGCGGATCACTATCGGTGGCGATGACGTCGAGCTTCACGTCGGGAAAACGTTGCTGGAGTTCCGCCTGCCACAGGATGGCAAGCGTATACGGCTCTTCGCCGGAGGCGCATCCTGCAGACCAGACACGTAGCGTATCGTCGCCCCGCGCCCTGACGCCGCCAGCCAGTTCCGGCAAGACATTACCCACGAGCGCTGCAAATACGCCCTTGTCACGGCCGAATCGCGAGATCGTGATCCGGCAAAACGAATCGAGATGCGCCCACTCATCGGTATGGGTCTCGAGGTAGTCCTCGTACTCGCCGACGTGCGCGAGGCCGAGAGCTTTCATCCGGCGCGCGACGCGCTTGCAGACCTGGCGCCGCACTTTGCGAAAACCGGGCCAGCACAGATGCATCTGCGGCAAGGCCCATTGCAGGAATCGAACACATCGATCGTCCTTCATAGGCGTATGATAGGCGTTTGTGAAGCCTGCCTACCTCAAGCTGCTCGGGTCCGGTGAGCTGAATGAACGGGTGGCCGACGCCTGGCGGCGCCTTGAAGACTGCGACCTTTGTGCGCGTTACTGTCATGTGAACCGGCTGGCGACGATCAAGGGCGCCGTCTGTCGTACCGGTGAACTTGCGGTTGTCCACAGCTACGGGCCGCATCACGGTGAAGAAGATCCCCTGCGTGGCCGGTATGGCTCGGGTACGATTTTCTTCAGCTGGTGCAACCTTCGCTGCGTCTATTGCCAGAACTGGGATATCAGTCAGAAAGGCCTGGGCCATGAAGTCGAGCCAGGCGAACTCGCCGACGTGATGCTCGAGCTGCAGGCCATGGGTTGCCACAACATCAATCTCGTGTCACCGAGTCACGTCGTCGCGCAGATCATAGCGGCCGTGGCGATTGCAGCGGACAAGGGGCTTACGCTACCGCTCGTCTACAACACGGGCGGTTATGACAGCCTTGAAGCGCTGCGACTGCTCGACGGCATCGTCGACATTTACATGCCGGACATGAAGTACGACGATTCGGAGAAGGGCCACCGCTTCTCACACGTCAGGGACTACGCAAAGATTAACCGCGCCGCGGTTACGGAAATGTACCGGCAGGTCGGCGATCTCGAGCTGAACGGCGACGGCATTGCGCAGCGCGGTCTGCTCGTGCGCCACCTCGTCCTGCCGGAGAACGTCTCGGGCACCGACAACGTGCTCGCCTTCATTGCGAACGAGCTCTCGACCGACACTTACGTGAACCTGATGGACCAGTACCGACCGTGTTACCGGGCGGATGAGACGCCGCCGCTCGATCGCCGCATCACGCGCAGAGAGTTCGATCAGGCGAGAGCGTGGGCGGTGGACCTGGGCCTCCATCGCTTCGGCTGAGCAATCTTCACAGGTGCGAATACGTATAGTCTGCGCACAGTCGGTGGCGCAGAATACCAGCTTCGCTGGAAACGCCGGAGTAGGTTATGAAAGCCGGGGAATTCTGCAACCGCGAAGTCGTGGTCATCGAGCGGGATGCCTCAGTGGCCGAGGCAGCGTTGTTGATGCGCGAGCACCATGTCGGCAGCGTCGTGGTGGTCGACAAGACAGGAGGTGCCGGACGTCCTGTCGGCGTGCTGACCGATCGCGATATTGTCATGGAGTTTGTTACCCAGCATGTGCCGCCCGAGGACGTCGAAGCGGGTGATGCGGTCGGCCCGGAAGTGGTCACAGTGGGAGAGGACACGGGGCTCTACGAGACGATCGAACTCATGCGCGAGCATGGCGTGCGTCGCGTTCCCGTCGTCAACGCCGACGGCATTCTCGTCGGGCTGTTTGCGAGTGACGACGCTCTGGAGCTTCTGACCGAGCAATTCGAGCACCTTGTCAGCCTGGTTGCGAAACAACAGCGCCTGGAATCAGAGCGCCGCGCCTACCAGCCACGGCCCGAGATTCCCGGTTAGGCCATCCAGCCGCGCGACGGCGTTGCCCGCATGCGCACCATTGGCCTGATCGTCAATCCGGTTGCCGGCATGGGCGGCAGCGTCGGGTTGAAGGGCACCGATGGTGACGCCTACGCAGAGGCGCTTGCGATGGGCGCGAGGCCGGTGAGCCCGGCAAGGACCCTGGAATTCCTCGCGCACACCAACTGTCACGACAAGATCCGACTTCTGGTCGGGCCGGGCCCGATGGGGGCAGACACGGCCGCCGCGGTCGGATTGAGCTTCACAGTCGTCGGCGAGTTGACTGGCCAGCCGACGGCAGACGACACGAAGAGCATCGCCCGTGAGATGCTGGATGCCGGGGCCGAACTCATCGCATTCGCCGGAGGCGACGGCACGGCCCGAGACATTGCTGATGCAGTCGACCTCCGGGTTCCGGTCATCGCAATACCGTCGGGCGTCAAAGTCTACAGTTCGGTGTTCGCGTACAACCCGAGAGCAGCCGCGGAACTGCTCGATGCGTTCGTGGCTGGCACGGGCGCGTCGGAGGAAGAGGTTCTCGACATCGACGAAGTCGCGTTTCGCGCCGGCAGAGTCGACTCCCGGCATTACGGTTTCCTGCTCGTGCCCGAAGTCGGTCAACTCCTTCAGGCGGGCAAGCAGTCCGCCGGTATCACCGGGTCCACCGAGGAGGCCAAGCGTGACATTGCTGCCGCCATCGTCGAAGACATGCGGCCACAGACGCTGTATCTGCTCGGTTCGGGTACGACAGTCCGCGCGATTGCAGACGAGCTCGACATCAAGAAGACGCTGTTGGGCGTCGACGCGGTAATCGACAGACGCCTGATCGGTCACGATCTGAATGAACGGGCCATCCTGGAGCTACTGGACCGCCATTCAAAGGCCGTCATCATCGTTACGCCGCTTGGCGGCAATGGGTTCATTTTCGGCCGCGGCAACAAACAGTTCACGCCGCAAGTACTGCGCCGTGTCGGTCGCGACAACATCGTCGTGGTTGCGACTCGAGACAAGTTGCTGAGTTTGTCGGCGCTGCACGTTGATACCGGCGAGCCGGAACTGGACGACTCACTGGCCGGCTATATCGATGTCGTCGTGGCGCGCGGCCATCGCAAAATCATGCGAGTGGTGTAACGCCGGTGCCGGATCCGTCGCCAACAGCGTTGGCGACTGTGGCGCTAGTCGGGCAATACCGCTGTAAGCCCGTCCAGGTAGCTGCGATGGGCATGAATATCGTAGTGGTCAGCGCCCTCGATGATGAGCAGGTCAGCCGGCGCGGTGGCTGATGCGAGCAGCGCCTCGCTGTGCGCCAGCGGAATGAATCTGTCCTCGTCCCCGTGCACGAACAGGATGGGCGACCGCACCTCGGCGATGTGCTGGTCGTTGCGGAACGGGTAGCGCACGAGCGCTGACGGCACGAACGGGTACTGCGCCTGTGCCATGCTGGCCATGTTGCGAAACGGCGATACGAGCACGAGCAGGTCAGGATCGACGTCTGTGGCCAATTTGGTAGCGAGGGCTGCACCCAGAGATCGCCCGTACAGCACGACCGGCTTGCCCGCATACTCTTTCGTCACGGTATCCCAGGCCAGACGTACGTCCGCATGCAACTGTTCTTCACTCTCGATCTCGCCGGTGCTCTTGCCCTCTCCGCGGTAGTCGAAAATGAACATGTCGTAGTTCACGCGCCGGTAGTAGTCGACGTTGCTGATCCACGACTGCAGGTTGCCGCCGTTTCCGCGCAGAAAGAATACGAGGCCGCGAGGGTTCGACTGCCTGAAGTGCAGGGCATTCAGCTCGGCCCCGTCCGCCTGGATCGTCACTTCTTCAAACGGGAGTTCTGCCCGGAACCGATGATCCGGCGGGAGCTTGTCACCGGCGAAGATGATCGACTCCTGGCCCGCGTACAGGTAGCCGATAAACAGGACGTACGCTGCTGCCGCAGCGCCCATGAAACGAGCCAATGGTGAAATGAGTTTCTTCAGGACAGTCACTTCCGTGTACGAATCGCGGTGCCTAATCGAGTTGACCGGCGAGGGCAGCAGATCATTACATGCAATCTCGCACCGGCCTGCTGCAACGGATCTGCGGTATTCTAATCCTTTCGAATCAGCGGAGCGTGAACATGGCAAGCACACGCCGCAACTTCCTGAAGATTATCGGCGGAAGCGTTGGAAGCCTCTTCGCCACGGCGGCCGGTGGTACCAGCTGGATGTCATTGAAGTCAAAAGAAAAGCCGGTCAACTATGAGCCTGGTATCGAGCTGGTGGCGAGCAAGCTGCCGGCGACGCCATCATGCGGCAGTGACCCGACACTCCAGCAGACGGCAGGGCCTTTCTACACGCCTGATACACCGCACCGCGCCAACCTTCGCGAGCCCGGCATGAAAGGCCAGCCCCTGTTGATCGAAGGCCGGGTGCTGACGACCGAGTGCCGGCCCGTTGCCGGCGCTGTGGTCGATGTCTGGAGTTGCGATGCCGACGGCGTCTACGACAACGAGGGCTACACGTTACGCGGGCACGTCTTCACCAATGCCGATGGGCACTACCGGATAGAGACGATCCGTCCGCGGCATTACGGTGGCGGCGGCTTCGTGCGCACACCACACATCCACGTGAAGGTACACGGCCACGGTACCCGTCTGCTGACCACGCAGCTGTACTTTCCACGCGAGCCCAGGAACAGAAACGACGGCATTTTCGACAAGTCCCTGCTCATGAGCATCAAAAAGGACGGCGACGGTTCCTTGAAAGGCCGGTTCGACTTTGTCCTCGAGTCCGTCACTTAGGCGCCTGGCACCGCTTGGGTGATTGATCTGCGGCCGCAAGCGTCCTGCCGCATTGACATTCATCGGCAATCCCCGGTTATTCCGTTATATTCATCTGGCATTCCGTCAATGACTTCCCAAGAATGTCTCGCCATTCGATAAGTCATCCGTTTGAAAACAGACGGTTACGGGAGATCAAAGATGAAGTTTGGCGACTACCTGAGACTGCAGCGAGAACAGAAAGGCTGGACGCAGCCCGACGCGGCCGCCAGGGCTGACATCGAGCAGTCTTACCTTTCCAAGCTCGAAACGGGCAAGTCCTACCCCTCCGAGGAAATCTTCGAACGCCTTGTTGGTGCGTACGGGATCGACATGGACGACCTGAGCCACGCGGTTGCGGCTGACGAGCTCGATCGTCTGCGCGAGATTCGTGATGTGCGAAGCGTGATGCTGGAGCGGCAAAAATCTGCCATCACCTTCGTGCGGGGCTGGTTGGTGGCAGGGCTGCTGTCGCTCACGATTGGTGCCGCGTGCCTGGCACTGGCCCAGGTACCGGGCACTTCTGTGCAGCAGTACTACTATCGCTCGCCCGGCGTAGTTCTTCCTGGCGAACAGCTCGATGCGTTTGATATCGTCGAGCAGAGAGTTCGCTTCGACGCAAATCACCCGGAAGAGAGTCAGGCACTGATCGATCGCAAGGAATCGATGACGGACCGTGTTGACCAGCAAGACCTGACGACTGCGCAATTTCGTGGCAACAGCTTTGTTGACGAGGTCGACGGCGGCAAACGGCTGTACACGTTTTTCGGCGACAAGGAGATGGATATTCCGTCGCCGTTCCAATGGTTCATGGTTCCGGCATTCATGTTGCTATTTGGAAGTGCGGGCTGCTTTTTCATCAGCTACCGATGGAAGTGATTCCGGGTCAGGAACGATGACGGCAGCATTCTGGGACAAACGGGCTTCGAAATACGACGAGCTAGTATCCAAGCACGGCGACGACTTCGAACAAACGCTGGCATGGGCCCGGCCACTGTTGGCTGGCAACGACATCGTGCTCGACTTCGGTTGCGGCACCGGTGAATACGCCCTCGAGCTGGCCGGGTGTATCGAGCGCGTTCACGGTATCGATACGTCGCAGCGGATGATCGACCTCGCACGGCAAAAGTGCGCCGAGCGCAACGTGTCGAACGCAAGTTTCGATGCCGTTGATGTGTTCGACGCCACCCTCGATGATGTTGGCATCACCACGGCGTTGGCCCTGAGTGTCTTGCATCTCGTTGACGATCCGGCGGCAACGCTGTCCCGAATCCACGGGCTGCTCGGCCCGGGCGGCCGGTTGATCTCCGAAACCCCGTGCCTCGGTGACTGGAAACCGTTGACGAGGTTTATCGTCAAACTCGCACAGAAGGTGGGTCTTGTGCCGAAGATCGCGCCATTTACAATCGCATCGCTGGAATCAACCGTGGCATCTGCCGGATTCCGGATCGATGAATCGAAAACAGCAATAACCAAGAGCGTCACTCAATGGATCGTCGCGACCGCGCAGTAAGCAGGCTCTTGCCCGTGGCCATTATGTTCGCCTCTGCGAGCGCACTTGCCGGGAACGTGCCGGCACAAGTCGATCGTTTGATGCAGCAATACCATGAACTCGGGCAGTTCAACGGTGCCGCGCTCGTGCTCGACGCCGAAACTACGGTTCTTCGCAAGGGCTACGGATTCGCAAACACCGAGACGGAAGTACTGAATACGCCGGACACCCGCTTCGGCGTCGGTTCGATGAGCAAGTCGTTCACGGCACTGGTCATTCTGCAACTGGCCGAGCAGGGCAAGCTCGACCTCGATGACACCATTGCCGATCACATGCCGGATTACCGCCGTGACGTCGGCGAGTCCGCGACGCTGCGCCAGCTCCTGGCAC
>JAAUYI010085703.1_pt1 | contig 13924 bp, 11 predicted proteins | sample 7278041 | NCBI WGS metagenome assembly JAAUYI01 (sample SAMN14350216, study PRJNA611818) | marine sediment metagenome | isolation source: surface marine sediment (0.6m) | place: French Polynesia: Moorea | collected 2018-08
AATTATTGCTCCATTCCCCTCTCGACAGAAAAACTCTCCCGACTTCTTTTTTTCGTCTAGTTCTCAAACCCTCTTGACAACTGCTATTCAAGCTTAAGTTGTCACCAATGACCAGCACCAGAGTTTAAATAAATTAGCAATTAATAATGCTTATAGTTTTTTAAATCTAAGCGAACCCAATCTTATTTTCTTTTCACCCCCTGATGATGTCTTAGAATATATTTATCGTGAAGTAATCGATAGTTGGGGAAAGCTACAAGATAGTTGTTTAGCTAGCCCAGTTGCAGGAGATTTAGTCACTAAAATTATTAGCTAATACTAGAAGTCAAATCAAAGGCAAGATCTTAGATGAGTTACAAGGTAACTTAGATGAAGGTTTAGCATACAATACTGCTTTGAATATATGCGATCGCTTTCCAGAAAACCAAATATTTTCGATTGTTTTGGCTAACTTTAGAGGCATGGCTGTCAGTCAAAGTTCTGAGATCGATAATAATAGTCTATTTCTTTTTAATTTATTTCTCGATACTGGATTTATTTTTAATCAATATATCTCCTTTCCTTTGTGGCAAGTCCAAAAACAAATCAATAGCTTCTTTGCTGGTAATGTTCAAAGCGATCGCAATATAAATCGAGCATTTACTATGTTATTTTCTGGTGCTAACTATCGCCATAGTTCGGGTAAGTATCAGTTACCTATAGTAGAAGTCAGTAGTAGATTTGCTAATGTTATCGTACCTTCAGAGATGGTAGATTATGCCTACTATATCGATTATTGCCACGAGGTTTTAAATTGCGATCGCGATGCTCTTAAATGGAAGATCTTTTTCGATCTAATTACTAACTGTGGCTGGATATTTCCTTATGAAAAGACTGTCTTAGTATGCGGTGCGTAGTCATACGGGAGGACTTATCGCTAATATCACTACGGAGAAGTCGGAAATAAGAAAACCCTATATATTGCGATAAAAAAAGTTATGTAAACTAAAGTTACTGTTTTTAATTAATTTCAAACAGCTTCGCTAATATCGTCATATAGCTATAAAACCAATTGAAAGCCATATTTCATATACTACAATCGATCCCCGTCTATTTTTTATCAATTTAATAGTTTTCGTTCTTGGTTTTTAATTGTAGCTCATAAGATATTTTAGGAAATCAAAAATTATGAAAGCTTCTTCTAATTTAGGACAATCAATTTTGTTAGCTGGGTTACTTGTCGTTACTAGTATTGGTGTAATTTTAGTAATGGCATTAGCCAACAGTCAGTTCTAAATCTTTTTTTTCAACAGCGTTTAATAAATATCTAAAGTGGGTAAGTCCTACTTACCATCAAAGAATTTAATCATTTATCAGTAGAGATGTAGCATACTACGTCTCTACTTTTGTCTTTTGACTCAGATTACCACAACAAAAAGTCGCGAGAACTATATTTCAACAACTCGCGACTTTTAAAAATAGTATATTTATCCGATCGTGTTTAATCTAGCGACAAAATTTATAATACTTTGGCTGTTTCTGCTGTAGTAGCTAATAGCTTGTCGTAGGTTTCGCGCATTTTCAAACCAACTAACACTTGGAATAAACCAGTTCCGTTATTAGAACCAGGATAATCTTTGTGCTTGAGTAATAGTTCGGTCATTTCCCCATAGTGACCTGTACCAGTATTACTCAGGTGGCTTTCAATATAGATCATTTCTTCGAGGTTATCGAATTGACCGTCTACTTCCAAAATAGACACTTCATGATTGTAGAAACTGTCGGGCCCATAGTACATCTTGATACCAGGATAAGCACAAGTTAGCTTGCGTCCACAAGGTCTCCAATCAATAGTCGATCCTTCGTCAAAGAGATAAACAGTGTCGAAGTTTTCTACGCCTTCTTTCTGAATGAGACGAACTCTAAGTAAATTGCTGTCTTTATCTGCGACTAACTGAGTAGGTAATACCTGAATTACCACGTCAGCAAACTCTCTTTGTACTTCGATATAGGCTTTAAAGTCAGGTTCGCGAGCTTTAATAGAAGCCAAAATATCTTCATAAGTGTGACCGCGTTCGGCCATATCGCGTTGAATTTTCCACTGAATCTTAACTTCGTCGCTAATATCCAGATAAACACCGAAATCTACTAGTTCGCGAACTCTTTCATCATAGAGTGGGTGTAATCCTTCAATTACAACTACCTTATTGGGTTCGATTCTTTCAGGAGGGTCGAGTTCGCCAGTTTCATGATTATAAATAGGTTTGTCGATCGCCTTACCTTCTTTAAGAGCTTTAATTTGCTCGTACATCAGGTCAAAATTATTGGCTTTTGGATTCAAAGCTGTAACACCTGCTGCTTTTCTGCCCTTGCGATCGAGGCTATGATAGTCATCAAGACAAATTACAGTCATAAATTCTTCACCAAACAGATCGCTCAGACGGCGAAGAAATGTCGATTTACCACATCCGGAGTCTCCTGCTACTCCGATAAGCACCACTCGGTCTAGATCGGCGGTCATAAAATTCCTCTTCTACAAAACTAAATATTTAACCCATAATTATTAAGCAAGCCTCAAGAAGTCGATCCTTAAGATACTTCTATTTTTTGCTCATCTACTCAAGAAAATCAAAATTTAATCTCTTGAGATCACCCTAAATGTACAAAAGTACATCTTTATACAGGTTTCTCAAAACTAATATTTACATAACTTAAGAAAATTGCTCTGGCTGAGCTTTCTCTCTAGCTAGTTAATCGAGTATTAAATGCTAACTACTAACGATGCGAACTCAAACCCTGTCGTCAAACTACAGAGTAGCGTTCACATTGAAAAATCTTACCAGAAGCTAACCACCACTACAAGAGAAAGAAGGCTAAAACTATTAGCTACAAACGAATAAATTACTTACTATTTTGCGATCGCACAATTTTAAAAAATAATGAAAATGAATTAAAAACTACAGACTAAGGTAACTCTCGAATGTAACCTGTTACTAGAGGTTGACCTTAATAATGCTACACTACTCCACCCAAAAATTTTTTGGTTCATGAATCAAGAATAGGCTCTCAATGATAGTCTATTAATACAATACAAATGTTATAAAGTGCTGTTTTCATTCTCTGGTTCAGCAAAATGATGAATCTGAAGATGCATCCAGTTATGTAAAGTATTTAATAGTCTAAATTTAAATTGGGAGAATCAGGTTCGCGTAATGTATAACTCTAGTGCAGCGTTTTCTAGCAGCAATATCGAATACAAAAATCGTTTATTTGTTTATGAGGTAGAAGGATTATCTCAAAACAGTGTTGATACGAAAGTACCTATTCGTAGTAGCGGTACTGTGTTCATCACTGTGCCATACAATCGAATGAATCAAGAGATGCGTCGGATCAACAAATTGGGTGGAAAGGTGGTTAGCATCAAACCTGTTGGTAGTGATATTCCAGAACAAACCATCCAACCTGCGCCTCAACAGCAAGCTGCATCTAATAATAATAAATCTATGACTCAAGCAAAACCTAAACAAGAAAAGAAAAAAGTCCCAGTTAATATTTATCGTCCCAAAAATCCTTTTGTGGGTAAATGTGTTGAAATATATGACCTTGTAGAAGAAGGTGGTATTGGTACTTGTCGCCACATGACATTTGACCTTTCTGGTGGAGACTTACACTATGTTGAAGGACAAAGTATTGGTATCATCCCCCCAGGTGAAGACGAAAATGGCAAACCCCACAAACTAAGACTGTACTCCATAGCCTCTACTCGTCACGGAGATAAACTAGATGACAGTACCGTGTCTCTATGTGTTCGTAAACTAGAATACCAACACCCAGAAACAGGCGAACACGTAGAAGGAGTTTGCTCTAGCTATTTATGCGGTCTAAATCCTGGTGATGAAGTCTCTATCACTGGTCCAGTGGGTAAAGAAATGCTTTTACCCGACGATGAAGACGCTAAAATTGTCATGATTGCTACAGGAACGGGTATTGCTCCTTTCCGTGCTTATCTGTGGCGTATGTTCTTTGAGGGAGATAAAAACCCCGACTACAACTTCAAAGGTTTGGCTTGGTTGTTCTTCGGAATTCCTAAAACTGCAAATATTCTCTATAAAGAACAGCTAGAAGAACTAGCCGAAAAATATCCAGAAAACTTCCGTATGGACTATGCCATCAGTCGCGAACAGAAAAACGCAGAAGGCGGAAAGATGTACATTCAGCACAGAATTGCCGAACACGCTGACAAACTTTGGGAATTAATGCAAGACCCCAAAACTCATACCTACATCTGTGGTCTAAAAGGTATGGAAGATGGTATTGACGAAGCCTTGAGCGCAGCAGCAGCCAAGCACGATGTTAATTGGGATGAGTATCGCAAAGCGATGAAAAAAGAACATCGTTGGCACGTTGAAACCTACTAATTTTTAGCTTTAGGCTTCAAAACCTCGATCCTTGGTCGATAAACATAAGTATCATATTTAGCATCGCGTCTGCAAAGTCAAAGTAGGCGCGTTTCTTTTTTTTTTAAGGTTTAAACCCCAGATCGAGGCTAAAAGCAACGACATAGAAGCTCTCAGCACCTAGAAAATAAGTCGATCTGTCCATATTTATACGATTAATTTTGGCTCAAAAATGAGAATTACGTTAAATTTAGTTAAGCTAGAGGTAATATAAAGAAAAGAAACTTGATAAGTAAAGTGAGTTTGTGGTTAAAAGTACTGAGATAAGATCTACTCAACTCTGGGATGTAAAATATATCAAAAGCCTATGTTTAAAGCTTCATAAGCCCATTCCCAGTAGAGAATCTTAGTCCTCAGCCTACTTAGATTAGACAATCAAATCAGTAATCTTAACTGGTATTTATTTGTCAATACTCAAAAGAACAAAAAAATAAGCTTAAAAATATTCAATTTAGAACAATAACTACCCTATGAAGAACTTTTCGTGGAGAATCGTATTACTTTGGACGTTACCTTTGTTGATAGTAGGATTTTTCCTTTGGCAAGGGACATTTTCTACCTCAACTGCTAGCACTAGTCTGAGTGGTAATACTGCAAGTACTCGTATGACTTACGGTCGCTTTTTAGACTATCTCAACTCAGGAAGAGTTAGTTCGGTAGAACTATACGAAAATGGCAGAACAGCAATTGTCCAAGCAATCGATCCAGAATTAGACAACCGCCTACAAAAACTAAGAGTAGATCTACCTGCTAACTCACCAGAACTAATTGCCAAATTACGGGATGCTGATATTGATTTCGACTACCATCCCCCTAGCAATGATGGTGCAGTTTGGGGTCTTTTGGGTAATCTCATTTTCCCTGTAATTCTAATTGGGGCATTATTTTTCTTATTCCGTCGTTCCAATAATATGCCTGGTGGCCCAGGACAAGCAATGAGCTTTGGTAAATCTAAAGCTAAATTCCAAATGGAAGCTAAAACAGGCATCATGTTTGATGATGTAGCTGGTATTGATGAAGCCAAAGAAGAATTGCAAGAAGTTGTTACTTTCTTGAAGCAGCCAGAAAGATTCACCGCAGTAGGAGCAAAAATTCCCAAAGGGGTATTATTAGTCGGGCCTCCTGGAACTGGTAAGACTTTGTTAGCCAAAGCGATCGCTGGTGAAGCTGGCGTACCCTTCTTCAGCATCTCTGGTTCGGAATTTGTAGAAATGTTTGTTGGTGTGGGTGCATCTCGCGTCCGCGACCTGTTTAAAAAAGCGAAAGAAAATGCTCCCTGCTTGATCTTTATTGACGAGATCGACGCAGTAGGTCGTCAACGTGGTGCTGGTATTGGTGGCGGTAACGACGAGCGCGAACAAACTCTCAACCAATTGCTCACTGAAATGGACGGTTTTGAAGGTAATACAGGTATTATCATTATCGCTGCTACCAACCGTGCAGACGTACTAGACTCGGCATTAATGCGTCCTGGTCGTTTTGACCGTCAGGTAATGGTAGACACTCCCGATATCAAAGGTCGTTTGGAAATTTTAGAGGTTCACGCTCGTAACAAAAAAATTGCCCCCGAAGTTTCTCTAAATGCGATCGCTCGTCGTACTCCTGGTTTCTCTGGTGCGGATCTAGCTAACCTACTCAACGAAGCAGCTATTCTCACCGCCAGAAGACGCAAAGACGCGATCACCATGCTCGAAATTGATGACGCGGTAGACCGTGTTGTTGCTGGTATGGAAGGCACTCCTCTAACTGATGGTAAGAGCAAACGATTGATTGCCTATCACGAAATCGGTCACGCGATCGTCGGTACATTGGTTAAAGACCACGATCCCGTACAGAAAGTAACCCTGATCCCACGGGGACAGGCTCAAGGTTTGACTTGGTTTACTCCTAATGAAGACCAAGGCTTAATCAGTCGTTCTCAACTAATGGCGAGAATTGCTGGTGCGATGGGTGGACGTGCGGCCGAAGAAGAAATCTTTGGTAGTGACGAAGTAACTACTGGTGCTGGCGGTGACTTACAACAGGTGACTGAAATGGCAAGACAGATGGTTACAATGTACGGCATGAGCGATCTCGGCCCTGTGGCACTAAGCGGTCAAAGCAATCAAGTCTTCTTGGGTGCTGGCTTAACTTCTCGTGCGGAATATTCCGAAGAAGTAGCTTCTCGCATCGACGATCAGATCCGTCAAATTGCCGAACACGGTCATCAGTTAGCCCGTAAGATTATTCGAGAAAACCGCGAAGTAATCGATCGCCTGGTTGACCTACTTATTGAAAAAGAAACTATTGATGGTGAAGAACTCAAGCAAATCGTTTCTGAGTACGCTGAAGTACCTGAAAAAGAGAGGTTCGTACCTCAAATCTAATCGGTCTCAATCTATCAAGTAATTTTTAGGATAGTCTTTAGGCTATCCTTTTTTTATTCAAAGTTTTTGTTTTCTGGTCAAGAAAAATCTGTTTTATTGTCTTTATTCTCAAATGAAAAAAAGTTGGATTTTTAGTTTTTGGGTCGTATTTTTCTGTCTCATTTGGATTGTCGCTCCTGCTAGTGCAGGAGTACTTAGCAACGAGCAATTTACTGTATCAGTGGGTAATGAGCAATCTTGGACTGGTAGAAATGGTACGGGAAACCTTAGTTACTACGGATGTGACCAAGAGTGTAACTGTATTTATTTAACTGGTGGCAAAATTACCTGTCGCAACGGAGTCTGCACGACTACTTGGCAGAACAAAAACTATACCTATGTTTTATCTTCTCCTATTACTCAAGTTAGTGCCTATGGTCAAACCCCTTCCAGTTTGACTATTTCTTCTGACTCTGAGATTGTTATGACCGCAGAACTTTATCCCAAACCTTTCGATAACATCGATCCCAACTAACAGAAAAATAACGCTCTATCTAGACAGCTTATGGAAATCGAAATTGTCAAACTCAATCCAGCAGCAATTATTCCCTGTTATGCTCATCCTGATGATGCAGGATTAGATCTATTTTCTATTGAAGAGGCGAGTATCTCACCAGGAGAGACAAAACTGATCAAAACAGGAATTGCGATCGCACTACCTGCAAACACCGAAGCCCAAATACGTCCTCGTAGTGGATTAGCCTTAAAGCATTCAGTTACGGTACTAAATTCCCCTGGAACTATTGACGCTGGCTATCGAGGAGAGATTGGAGTTATTTTAATTAATCATGGCAAAAAAGTATTTCAAGTGATTCCTGGAATGAGAATTGCGCAGATGGTTATTGCTTCTATTATTTTACCCAAAGTAACAGTAGTTCGAGAACTTAATCGCACTTCAAGGGGTAATAAAGGTTTTGGCTCTACGGGAGAAACTAAGAAACAATCGTAGTTTTTAGCTAAAAACTACAAAACTAAAACAACGAATTATGGCGATTTAAGGTTTAATATTGCTTTCTAATTGATGAAAAACATATGATTACAGTTTTTAGCTACTATTAATTAAGTTAATAGCTAAATATAAACTATCGAGTCTTATCTATTTTTACGGGTATTTGACAAATATTAAGCAAATCTTAAGATAGTTAAGTACACTCTAACCAAAGACTTATAACTGAGGAAAGATGCGTTTTTATAAGCGTGTTAATAAGATGGTTTTATCAAAATAAACCATATAGATTGATTAATAAAAGTAAATCCACCAGTCATGTTATCCAAAAGTAGAGGAAAGGTTGCTCTAATCTCAGTTCACGGGGACCCTGCTATAGATATTGGTAAAGAAGAAGCAGGTGGTCAGAATGTCTACGTTAGAGAGATCGGAGAAGCATTAGCTCGCCAAGGTTGGCAAGTAGATATGTTTACTCGTCGTAGTAACGCAGACCAAGCAGAGATTGTACAGCATAGCCCAAACTGTAGGACAATTCGTTTGACAGCAGGCCCACAAAAGTTTGTAGCCAGACAAAAAATCTTTAATCACTTACCAGAATTTTTACAGGCGTTTCTGGATTTTCAGCATCAACAAAGAACCATTTACCACTTGATCCATACCAACTATTGGCTTTCTGCCTGGGTGGGAATGGAAATCAAAAAGCTCCAGAAGGTACAACACCTACACACATATCACTCATTAGGGGCAGTAAAATACCGTTCGATAACTACCATCCCTTTGATTGCTAAAACTCGCCTTCGCATTGAAAAGCAATGTCTGGAAACCGCAGACGCGATCGTTGCCACATCTCCCCAAGAGCAAGAGCATATGCGATCGCTAGTATCCCCAAAAGGTAATATTATCGTTATTCCTTGCGGTACTAACATTGATTGTTTTGGCAGTATCGACCGTGCAGAGGGTAGAGCTAAAATAGGAATTAAACCAGAAGACAAGCTGGTAATGTATGCGGGACGTTTCGATCGACGCAAAGGAATCGAAACCCTAGTTAGGGCAGTTGCCCAAAAAGAGGTAAAACGTCACGAAAACCTCAAACTGATGATCGTTGGTGGTTACACTCCACAAGCCAAAGATGGTCTAGAAAAAGACCGTATCGCCAGTATTGTCAAGGAATTAGGAATTGAAGACATCACCACATTTACTGGTCGAGTACAACATCAAGAATTGGCATCCTATTATGCTGCTGCGGATGTCTGTGTTGTTCCCAGTCACTACGAACCCTTCGGCTTAGTAGCTATCGAGGCAATGGCTTCTAGAACTCCCGTAATCGCATCCAAAGTAGGCGGTTTGAAATTCTCTGTAGAAGATCGAGAGATAGGGCTTCTCGTACCTCCACAAGATGAAGTTGCTTTCGCCAAAGCAATTGATTCTATTCTCTCCAATCCAGAATGGGCCGAACAACTAGGAAATAACGCTAGAAAAAGAGTAGAAACTAAATTTAGTTGGGATGGTGTTGCTAGCCAACTAGACCAGCAATATCTACTAGAGTTAAATAATCTACACCAAGGATTAGGTTTACTCGTACCTGCGGTCTAATCTCAATCCACTAACAAGATCGGTTTATACACCTAATTAAACTAACAGGGAGGCATAGCTGTGACTCCCTGTTTTTTGTGCGATCTACTTTCAAGTTTGAGTTAAAAAAATCTAATTTTGATCTTTTCCGTTTAATTCAGTATAAAAAGAGTAAACAATTGTCTCAAAATGCGCGATAAGCGAGCAAAAAATCTTTGAATCTCCCGATCTCGGTCTCATCAACTAAAACTCACTCTAAAATCTATCTTTAAAAAACTTGTTTTATTCCCTTAATCTTTTTAGCAACTTAAATATTTAAACAAATGGCTGGAGTAGATAATACCTTTGTTTTTGATATCACCACTGTCTTGGGTTCGTCAGCATTAGGAGGCTTTCTTGCCCATCGTCTACGTCAGCCAGTTTTACTCGGTTATTTGGCTTGTGGCTTAATCATTGGGCCTTTTGGCTTAGGTCTAATTACCCAGATCGAAGAAATCAAGTCCTTGGCGGAAATTGGCGTTGCTTTTTTACTTTTTGCTTTGGGAGTCGAATTTTCCCTAGCAGAAATAAAACGAGTTCAAGATATTGCTGTTAAAGGCAGCTTGTTAGAAATTGGTCTAACTATTGCTTTGGTAGCGATATCGACTACTTTACTAGGTTGGGTAGAAACCCCAATCAAAGGAATTTTTATGGGGGCGGTTTTATCTCTTTCTTCTACAGCGGTAGTCTTAAAAACTTTAACCGAAAGAGGTGAGGTCAATACAATTCACGGTCAGGTAATGTTAGCGATCTTGATTGCCCAAGACTTAGCTTTGGGATTAATGCTGGCGGTGTTACCCGCTTTAGATCGACCAGATAATTTAGTTCCAGCTTTACTGGCTGCAATAATCAAAGTAGTATTATTTTTTGCTAGTGCGATCGCTGCGGGCTATTGGATTATTCCCCGGATTATGACCATAGTCTCAAAAACTGAAAATAGCGAATTGTTTTTGTTAACAGTAATTGCTCTGTGTTTGGGAGTAGCATTAGTTACCGCTAGTTTGGGTTTGTCCATTGAAATGGGAGCTTTTGTAGCAGGCTTGACTATTTCTGAAATTGATTATTCGGATCGGGCTTTAGCAAAAATAATCCCGTTACGCGATACCTTTGCCAGCTTGTTTTTTGCTTCTATTGGCATGCTGATCGATCCCAATACTCTTTGGAGCAATTTTGGTGTCATTATCGGTTTAGTTACCCTGGTGATGTTGGGTAAAGCTAGCATTGTCTTTCCAATTATTTGGCGGTTTGGTTATTCTTTTAAAACCGCTGTCATTGCTAGCTTGGGGTTGAATCAAATTGGGGAATTTTCTTTTGTTTTGGCCGTAATGGGTGAAAAATTAGGTTTTATCAGTCCAGAACAATACAACCTGCTTATTGGAACCACGGCAATAACTCTGGTTATAACTCCTATTGGGATGAAATTCTCGCCTGAAATCGCTCAAAAACTAGCCCTCGTACCGATAATTGCCAATTACTTGGAACGACAACAGCAAAATAGAGGCATATCTGTCCCAGAAACCATTAGCAATCATATAGTAGTCGCAGGTTACGGTCGAGTAGGAAAAGTTATCGTGAGAGTATTAAGCGATCGCGGTTATCCCATCTTAGTGATCGAAAATAGCGAGGCTGCGGTCAGACGTTTGCGTCAAGAAAAAATTCCCTATATCTTTGGCGATGCTGACTCCGAACTAGTTTTAAGTAAAGCTCATCTAGAAAAAGCCCAGGCTTTGGCGATCGCTCTACCCGACCCCTCTAGTACTCGTATTTTGCTCAAACAAGCAGTTGAAATCAATCCCAAAATCGATATTGTCGCTCGTTCCCATAGCGATCGCGAAATCGACTTGTTGACTAAAATGGGAGCCAATGAAGTAGTACAGCCAGAATTTGAAGCAGCTTTAGAAATGGGAAGACAAATTCTCGGTACTCTCGGGGAAAATCAAGAGGAAGTAAATGTGGTGTTGCAAGCTATTCGTACACACCGCTATCTCAGCGTTAGAGATTTTGTTAATAAAAGTCAAGAGGAATAGAAATCAAAGACAAATAACATTAAGTTCGGATAATTGCTTTAAATACAAAATGTATCCATGAACTATCTATAACTAGAACTAAAAAACTTCCTACTCCCTTCTTACTACTTCCTACTCGATCTAGCTAATTTGAACTCTTTATCCGAACCCGATCTAACAAGTAACGGGGAATCCGCAGCGATCTACGATTAAGAAATTCTATAACAAAAGAGATTCTTCGTTCAATGATTCTACAATCTCTTCTTCAGACGAAGTATAAATCAAGTCTAGTAAATCTAGAGTCTTGTTTTTCAAAGGCTCGTGATTTATTTTGGCTTTTAAATCTTTAATTTCCATTCCTCCAGCAACCTCTTTTGAAGCCTTGATAATTGCTCGATACAATTTATTTTCGTAAGATTCTGACCAACCACCTCGTTTTATATAGTGAGATTTCTTGCCGAGTTGGTTGCGGTCTTTAATTTCTAAGAGGCTATTTCTAATTGATTCTATCCAGCTTGCGGTAACTCTATTTTCCACTTGAATTTTGATGAGATGAATTATTATAACTACGAGAAAACTTTCTAAAGTGTTAATCTTATCCTGTCTTCCCATCGTTTCTAACTCATCACAAATTGCGATCGCAGCTGCAATATCTCCTTGATATAGTTTTTCCTTTAATTCTAGAATTTCTTCCATTAACTTTTGGAAATCAAAGTCTAATTTATATTGTAATTATAGTTTTATCGGCAAAAATCCCGCCTAATAATCAATACCAGACGGGACTTAAGCTAAAAGGCTTAGAGCTTAGAGCTTAGAGTTTAAGATCTTCTTGCCATCAACTCTAAACTCAAACTAACCATCATTCTATGCTTTCGCTTCTTGACGTGCTTTGGCTTCGGCTATAACTTCATCAGCAACGTTCTTAGGACATGGTGCATAGTTATTGAATTCCATGGAGAATTGTCCGCGACCAGAAGTCATGGTACGTAGATCACCAATGTAACCAAACATTTCGCTCAAGGGTACGTCAGCCTTGATGCGAACGCCCATAGGAGTAGAGTTTTGAGACTTGATCATTCCACGACGGCGGTTGAGGTCGCCAATGACATCTCCCATATGATCTTCAGGGGTAAATACGTCTACGTTCATGATCGGCTCTAATATTTGAGGTCCTGCTTTCGGAATAGACTGACGATAACCAGATTTAGCAGCAATTTCAAAGGCGATCGCGCTGGAGTCTACGGGGTGGAACGCCCCATCATTGAGGGTGATTTTAACATCTACCAAGGGGAATCCTGCTAAAACACCTTTTTCCAGACTATTAGCAAAGCCTTTTTCCACTGCGGGCCAAAATTCTCTGGGGACGTTACCACCAGTAACTTTAGATTCAAACTCAAAGCCAGAACCAGGTTCGCCAGGTTCGACAGTATAGTCAATCTTACCAAACTGACCAGAACCACCAGACTGTTTCTTGTGGGTATAGCTATCGGTAATCATTTTAGTGATCGACTCGCGATAAGCTACTTGAGGCTTACCTACTTCTACTTCCACGCCATGAGTACGTTTGAGAATATCCACCTTAATGTCTAAGTGGAGTTCGCCCATACCTTTAATGATGGTTTCACCGCTTTCGTAGTCGGTTTCCACGTAAAAGGAAGGATCTTCCTGTACCATTTTGCTCAGAGCAACGCCCATTTTCTCAGAAGCACCCTTATTCTTAGGCGTAACAGCAATGGAGATTACGGGGTCGGGGAAGACCATAGGCTCTAGAGTTGCGGGATTTTTGGGATCGCAGAGAGTATGACCCGTTTGCACGTTCTTTAGACCCACAATTGCAATAATATCTCCTGCTTGAGCAGAACTAATTTCTTCGCGGGAGTCCGCGTGCATTTCTACCATCCGTCCGACACGTTCAGTTTTACCAGTAGCAGTATCTAGGACAGATTCGCCCTTATTCAACGTACCAGAGTAGATCCGAGTAAAAGTCAACGCACCATAGCGATCGTCCATAATTTTGAATGCCAAAGCACGCAAGGGTTTCTCAGGATCGACAATGGCATATTCACCAGTTTCGTGTCCTTCTAAATCGATTTCTGGTTGCGGATTGACTTCTCTGGGATCGGGTAAATAATCTACTACCGCATCTAATACTAGCTGTACTCCTTTATTTTTAAAAGAAGAACCGCAATAGGTGGGGAAGAAAGCCAATTCGCGAGTTCCTTTACGAATACAAGCTTTGATTTCATCGATCGAAAGTTCTTCACCTTCGAGATATTTTTCCATCAAATCATCGTCTTGCTCGATCGCCGTTTCGATTAGCTGTTCGCGGTAGGTTTCCACATCATCTACCATGTCGGCAGGAACATCTTGAATCTCGTATTTATCTGGCTCCCCAGAATCATCCCAGACCCAGGCTTTTGAGTCAGTAGATCGACTACCCCAACAAAATCGTTTTCGATCCCGATTGGCAAGACCATAACTAAGGGTTTAGCAGCCAAGATTTCCTCAATCTGCTTGACT
>JAAUYI010096842.1_pt1 | contig 13921 bp, 10 predicted proteins | sample 7278041 | NCBI WGS metagenome assembly JAAUYI01 (sample SAMN14350216, study PRJNA611818) | marine sediment metagenome | isolation source: surface marine sediment (0.6m) | place: French Polynesia: Moorea | collected 2018-08
AAAGTAAAGAAAAAGAAAAATGGTCACCAAGCCCCTAAATTTATTTATGGAACGAAGTAAAAACATTTGTTTCGATACAGGTAGTGCAAGAAACAATACGTCCGTAATCTGATCCCCTCAATTTATTTATGGGGATTATCTTTTTACTTTTTACTTTTATCTTTTTACTTTTTAAGGCGGGATTTTGGTCATAGCGAGGTGTGTTACCCCTGATTCGCCATTGGTATCCTTAATAAGGAGAGGGTAAGAGAGGGTTGGGGTAACTCAAGCAGGTTTATTGCAGAGCGATCGCTTAACATTCTAGCGCACAGCAGTTGTTTCGCTAGCTACTCCAACTAAATTGGCAGTTGTTTCCCACATCCGTCGGGCTTTTTCATCATCGCGGGCTTGGGGAGAAACCCTTTGCACAAATGCCTGACGGTTTTGGCTGTTGCGATTTCCCCAACTCCAATAAGCGCCTGATTGTTTGAATTCAGGATCGGCAACAACAGCCGCTACCCTTTCCCCAGCTAGTTCCTGAGATACGTATCCTTTAGTAATATACTTTTGGAATAAGGGGAAAAGTTTCTGGAATAGACGATAGTGATTGCGGAACAATGGGGTATCTGCAACACAACCGGGATAAAGGGAAGTAAAGGTGATACCTGTGGAATCGTGATAGCGTCGATGTAATTCCAGCATCGTGAGGACATTGCACACTTTACTATCCTTGTAAGCTTTCACTGGCTCAAACTTTTTCCCATCAACCATAGATATAGGTTCTTTAAAACCAGCTTCAAAGCCTTCAAATTTTCCTAAATCTGGACGTGGGTAAACTTTGCCACCTGGTTCATCCGGATTGTGGGTAACAGTACCTAAAATTACCAATCGTTTATCAGCAAGGGGTGATTTTTTCAGATCCTCCAGCATCAGGTTACACAACAAAAAATGACCAAGATGGTTAGTAGTCATGGTTAATTCATAACCTTCTGGGCTTCGTAAAGGTTCCTTGAGCAAAGGCATATATATAGCAGCATTACATACCAAAGCACGGAGAAATCTGCCACTGGCTGTAAACTCCCTAGAGAAACGCCGAACGCTCTCTAAATTACCCAAATCGATTTGCATGATGCTATAGCTATCTTGTGGGATGTCCAAGGAGCGAGCAGCTTCTCCAGCTTTCCTCACATCACGACAAGCCATGACTACGTGCCATCCCTTATTGACAAGTGCTTTAGTGGCATACAAACCCACCCCTGATGAAGCACCTGTAATTACAACTGTTGGTTTTTGGTTTTGTTGCATTTTGTTAAAGCTAAATTAATTACCATTGATTGCTTCTATGATCTCATAATAAGTGAATCAAACGCTATCGATGGTATTCGCGGATGGGATTGGGGATGATAAGGTAGCGCTATTCTAAGCCAATCGCCGGTGTTCGGAAGATAATTTTCTATCATTATCTCCATCGATTTGCATTACGATTTCCATCTCTTGCAGTTGCTGTTTTAACCAATTATGAAACAAATCAGCCATAATTTCCAGGCGTAATTCTTCATTCAATTCTGGGTAAATTATTTCTTCAACCCAAATTAAATGAACTCCTTTTGATGTGACAATGGGCTTAATAATTTGCGGTGGCGTTGCAGCAAATACAGATGCTGCTATCTCAGCTTTAAAATCAGTACGGCGTTTAATACCTTGATAACCCCCAGCTCTTCTAATTTCTGGTTCTTGGATATATTGACGAGCAATTTCTTGGAAGCTAATTTCACCTTCTTGGAGAGCATAAAATAGCTCTAATGCTAAGTCTTCATCATCTACAACTACTTCATAAGTGACGGCTCCTGTATAGTCTAGTTGATGCTGGTAAAAAAAAGGCTCTACTTGTTCGGCAAAAAGATGATTTGCTAATTTACTGGATAATAAGTTGGTTTGGTTTAATTCTTCAAAATCATCTAGGGACAAATGATATTGTTTTAACCAGCTCCAAGTATCCTCTGTTTTGATTAATTGGTTGGCAATTCTAAAATTATCTGCTTCTTGTTGTATTTCTTCAATTTCTGCTTGAATACCAATAATTGCTGACGCTTCAGTAATAATTTTACGAGTGGCGATCGCTTCTAATGTTTCAGGCATTTGACAGGATATTTTTAGATAGTTAATAATCTCTTCTCCAGAAACTTTTAATAATTTTGACATTAGTTATTTCTCCTTGTTGGTATATTTGCTTGATAATCAATAATCTATATCTATCATTGATGGTTCTTATATTAGCAAATATAACAAATAGAAAATCAAGGGCATTTAATACATTTTTGAATAAGTAATATAGTTGTCTAAATACGAATTTAAATTGGATAAAAAGTATAATAATAATCAATTTATGTGTTTTTATTTATATTGATAAAAATATTAGTCATGTAATTAATTAGCAAATATAATATTCTGTATGTAACTACAGATTAAGTCCTCCTTTTTGTAATTTTTTAAATGGATCTAAAATAAAATCAATAACTCGACGCTGACGGATAATTACTTCTGCATTTGCGGTTTGTCCTGGTGTGAGCAAGATGGGTTTATTCGCATTTTGGATATAGGGTTGGTTGAGGGTGATTTCTAACTGAAAAGTTTCCAATTGTCCTTGACTAGTTTCCTTAATTTTAGAATCTGGGGAAATCCAATTAACTCTTCCTGGTACTACTCCGTAATCTTGGAAAGGGTAGGCATCAAATTTAATTTTGACTGGCATTCCTACCTTTAAAAAACCACTATTTCTACTAGTCATTTCAGCTTTGAGGATTAACTCACTACCTTTAGGTGCAATTTTAGCTATAGTTTGACCTGGTTGAACAACTGTGCCTGGTTGGGCGATTGGGAAAGTAAAAATAGTACCATCAATAGGCGATCGCACAATTTTTTGTTGTAGTTGAATCCCTAAAGAGGTAATCTGACTTTTGGTTTGAGCAACTGACGATTTTTGGGTAGAAATTTGCCTTTGTAGTTCTTTAAGTTGAGTTTGATTTCGGAGCAAGGCAAGTTTCCCTGCATTGACAATACTTTTATAGGTATTTTGCTGTTCTTCCCAGGCAAGTTTTGCTTGTTGAATATCAGACTGAGCTTGGTTAATAATTGCCCGATAGCGATTTTTCTGCTCTTGAAAACCAAGTTTAGTCTGCTTTATTTTGGATGCTGCTTGTAATTTTAATTTTTGACTAGCTGCGGCTAATTTTTGTAATTCTACAACTTTAGTTTGAGCGATCGCTCCTTGTTTCCATAATGAGCGATAGCGTTTGACTTCCATTAAATCCCTACGCCAATTACTCGCAGCTAATTGATATTCTGTTTGGCTATAATTTATTTTTTGTTTTGCTTGTTCGACTTGAGCCAGCTTTTCCCATTTTTGTAATTGATAGTTACTGCGTTTGGTATCAAAATTTTGCTTGGCTTGATTTATTTGGGCAATTTTTGCTAATTGTTGAGCCTGGTTTTGCTGTTCTTGGACTTGCAAAGCTAGCATAATTTGATTTTTAGCTAATTGTAATTGAGTGATGCGATTAAGTAAGCCTTCTAACCTTTTGTGAGCTTGTTGTAAATCTGTACGGAGAATCTCAGACTCAATTTCTACTAGCAATTGTCCTGCTCGAACAGTTTCCCCTTCCTTAACCCCGACATTAATTATCTTGCCACCAACAGCAGCATCTAACTTATAGGTTGAACCTTTTGGCTCCAGTCTTCCCCTAGCACTACCAGTTTCATCAACCCTAGAAAACATTGCCCAGGGTAAAGCGATGGCAGTAAATCCTACTAGGAAATATAGTATAGAACGAGTCCAACGCTGAGGTAAAGCATCTAACAATTCCTCAGTACCATAAGACCAATTTTTTTCTTCAATTAAGTCAGGATGAGGATGGTGATATTTGTTGTTTGTTGTATTTGTCATCCAATTTTTCAATGTTGACAGTTGATGGTTGTTAGTTGTTAGTTGTTAGTTGACAGTTGTTAGTTGACAGTTGACAGTATTTAATTCTTCCCTCCTTCACTCCATCACTCCATCACTCCTTCACTCTTCCCCTCACAGCTGCTGCTGATTCAAGTAAAAATAATGACCTTTTTGAGCAATTAATTCATCATGGGAACCACTCTCAATTAACACACCACGATCCAATACCAGAATTAAATCTGCATTGCGGACAGTGGATAAACGATGGGCAATAATTACACTGGTACGCCCTTGCAAGATTTGCTTGAGGTTGTTCTGGATAATACGCTCTGATTCTGCATCTAAATGGCTTGTAGCCTCGTCGAAAATTAGTAAACGAGGATTCCCTAATAAAGCCCTAGCGATCGCTAGACGTTGACGCTGTCCCCCGGAAAGCATTCCCCCACCTTCACCTATTTGGGTTTCATAACCCATAGGTAATTGCTGAATAAATTCGTTTGCACCCGCTAACTTCGCAGCAGTAATGATTTCTGGGGTATCAACCTCTGGGTGAGCAATGCAGATATTTTCCCCAATAGTTCCCCCAAATAAAAAGGTGTCTTGGTCTACTACCCCAATTTTTTGACGGAGCGATCGCAAAGAGATTCCCGTAACATCTTGTCCGTCAATATATATTTTACCCTCTGTGGGCGGATATAAACCTAAAATTAGTTTGGAGAGTGTAGTTTTACCAGAACCACTCCGTCCTACCACTGCTACCGTCTGTTCTGGCAAAATTTCAAAGCTGAGATTTTCCAATACGTTCATCTCGCTTTCTGGATGGTAACGAAAAGTCACCTTGTCAAAGCGGATGTGTCCCCTCAATTGAGTTAAATGCTGGCGGGTTTGGTGTTGTAAGTCTTCCTCTGGTTCCGCTTCTAATACATCATTAATCCGTTCGGCGGCTACAGTGACTTCCTGGAGTTGGTTCCACAACACAGTTAACCGTTGGAAGGGACTAATCACATTCCCCAGCAACATATTAAAAGCAACCAATTGTCCAATGGTAAGTTGATTGTGAATCACCAGCCACGCCCCAAACCATAATAAACAGGTGGTTAACACAGATTCAATGGTGCTGCTCAAAACCTGTAACTGGTTCCCCACCACCTGTCCGGTAAAGGTTTTTTTAATCAACTTGTTTAACCTTTCTTCCCAACGCCAGCGCACTGTCTGCTCAATGGCCATGGAACGGATGGAACGAATCCCTGTCAAGGTTTGGATTAAATAACTATTCTCATTGGCGAGGGCGTTAAATACTTCTTTGGAAATACGCCGCAATAAAGGTGTCGCTACCAATGCCAGGAAGAAAAACGGCGGTACAATCAGCATGGATAATAATGCCATTTGCCAGCTATACCAAAACATCAACCCCAAATAAATAAACACCGTCATTAAGTCGAGGATGATAGATAGTGCTTCGCCAGTCAGGAAACGCTGAATTTTCTGGTTTTCCTGGACGCGGGACACAATATCCCCTACATAGCGAGACTCAAAGTATGCTAAGGGTAAGCGGAAGGTGTGTTTAATAAAACCAACTATTAAAGCCACACCAATGCGGTTGGCTGTGTGATCTAGTAAATATTGCCGTAGTCCATTCATCGCTACCCGAAACAGCCCAAACAGAACCATTCCCAAGCCCACAGCCGTTAAAGTTAGGGTGCTACCTTGAACAATCACCCGGTCTAATAGTAGTTGGGTGAATAGGGGAGTAATTAGTCCAAAGATTTGAATAAATACACTGGCGACGAAAATTTCCAGTAATACTACGGAATGGGGCTTGACTAACTCCAAAAACTGCCACAATGGTGTAGTAACTTCCTGGTTCACCTCTAATACATGAGTGGGTTCTAATAACAAAGCGTACCCAGTCCACCCTTCCGTAAATTCCTCATGGCTAAGGTGACATAAACCTACCGCCGGGTCGCCCACAATTACCTTCTTCTTAGTAATTTCATAGACAACAATGTAGTGATTTCCTTGCCAATGAGCTATGGCTGGTAGGGATTGTTGTGTTAATTTATCAAAACTGGCTCTTACTGGTCGAGTAGCAAAACCAATGGTTTCGGCGGTAATAGCCAAAGCTTGCATGGATGCTCCACTGCGGTTGGTGTTTGCCATTTCCCGCAGCCGATTCAGACTCAAGCGTTTACCCCAATATTGAGCCACCATCAACAGACAAGTTGCACCACAATCAGCAGCACTTTGTTGTTCAAAGAAGGGATAACGTTTACTAATCCGTCCCCACAATTTCTGGATGCTGACTTGGGGACGAGGAAAGAGGGAAGACTGTTTTTCTGGTAATGGTAAAGTTTCGGATACAACAGTATGATTTATATCTCTGTCATTACTGACAGGAGTCTGAAAATTATCCTCAGTACTGACATCAGAATTAACCACATTTGCTAACTCTGACCAATGTTGCAATGCCATTAACCAGTCAGCAGATTTGAGAATATAAATTACCGTAGGTTGAACTACTTGCCAAGATTGGGAATTAGTAGCTTCTGGAAGTAGATAAACGCTACCAGCAGTTAAGGATTTACCATTTTGATCAACCAACTCACCTTTTTGTAATAACCACAATCGAGAGTTATTAAATACTTCTGTTGTTACCTCCCCAGGATGGAGATGATGTCTTTCCAACAAAGACAAAGCCTGAAAAATTCCTGTTTCCGTAGGATTGCGAGGTAAAGGTAATTGTTGATGAAATGATAACAATACATCCCAAATTTGTGCCCGTTGCCATAAGCGATCGCGGATGCTAGGATAATTAACCATCAAAGCTTGCAACTTATCTGCGGGTAAATAACAAAGCTTTAAATTAGCTGATGCTCTAGCAGTATAGGAACCAAACTCCCCTTGTGGAAACAGACTTGACTCCCCAAAAGAAGCTCCCACACCCAGGGTAGTAATTAAATTGCGATCGCTATCTAGTAATCTGGCTTTACCTGTCAAAATAATATAAACACCAGATTTGGCACTTGCATTACTCCAAAACTGTTTAGCTACAGGTGGTTCAATAACTTCCACCGTTCCTAAATACCCTTGCAGTTCCGGTTCTGTTAGCGTCTCACCTAAAGTCATTGTAATTGGTTGACCGAGCTGTCGCACCTGAAACACTGATGGCATAAGTTTGTCTCCAAGACAGAATTAGGTATGACGCACCCACGCAGCGAAAATACTCGATCCAATCAACTCCAAGGAAATGATCGATCTTCAGCTGGACTTTCTTCAATATTGGCTGAGTATCGCCAATAAATAGGTTTGATTAATGGTAGATAGATAGATCAACAGATAAATTAATTTAGAATGAGCGAATGAGCGAATTTAGAAATTTTTTCCAGGCTCTCATTACAAGGTTTTACCTTGTAATGAATTTTGAGGAGGCTCTGCCTCCTGTTAAGTCTGGAGGCTACCCCAACGGGACATCCCACAAAGGGCACGGCGTAGGTAAGATTGTTCTATAACCCGAGAGATTTTGGATGCCGTGCCCCTACCGGATAATTTGTTTTTTGGCATTTTTGAGATTGCTTCAATGTCACCTTGACAGGGATAGCACTGCCCACCTTACTCTTCCACTTGAAGGTGCAAGATATATGTTCTGAAGGAACATCGGAAATTATCTATTATTTATTACTCTGAATCAGGTTCAATGACAATTGTATTTCTGGTTTACACTTAGATGGCAAATCATAAATTTTTATACTTTTACTTTGTTGATTATCCATATTAATATTATTATTCTCACTCCTTTTTCTGGTAGAAAGACCCATTTTTTTCAATAATCGATTGACATGACGAGCGCAAATATCGATACCAAATTCCTTAGCTAAATGCTTACTTAACCATAGGGCAGTCCAAGATTTAAAAGAGTAGCCATAATCCCGAGGACTATTACTCACTAATTCTTTCAATCTTTGGAGATACTGCTCATTAACAACCTTTGGTCTACCTACGGGACGTTCGTGCCATTTATGCGCCATTCCGGCTTGGGCAACCGCAATCCAATACCTTGCCATTTCCTGAGAACAGCCTATAGTTTCACAAATATGAGCTTGGGACTTACCCATATCCGCTAGTAACATAATTTCAATGCGACGACGATATTCACGCTGCAAATCACTTTGTAAATTTTTGAGCAATTTCTTTCTTTGAAAAGGTGTTAAAAACTTACCTTCACTAAAGTCATAGTTGACAAAAACGTTGTGTAGGCTAGAAGATTGTGTCATAATTTTGAGTCCATTACTGTTAAGAAAATATACGCAAATACATCCACCACAGTGATGATATTACAGCCAGTTATTTGGTATTCATAGCTGCATAATTTAATTAGTCTATACAGGCTAATTCAGGGATAGAGATAATCTACAACTTACACCTATTTCAATACTTGTCGGTTAAGGGAAAAAAGTGAAAAAAATCCTTAAAACCTTACCCTTTAAGCTTTTCCAAAAACCAAATTTTGATTTCAAAATGCTTAACCGAGTAGTATTGACACCTATTTACTTTATAGTAATTTGCAAAGATTAAGGTTGGGTGCAGTTACTTATTATTTTTTTGCAGCACTATTTGAGTATGTCTACTAGGAAATACAGCAAGCGACATCAACTGTCAGCTACATCATACTAATATTTGATGTTGCTGATCGATTTTTATTCAATACTTTGTTTCTCTATTGGAAGGACTTTATGTCAAAAAAATCAAGTAAATTAATACCTAAGCCTCCATATAATTTTAGTCCAACAATATTGCCTGGGTACCGATATAACTTCCATGTAACAAACCATATGTATTCAGAAATAAGCAGTGTTTTATACAAAAACTCCTCTTGCCACCCTGAATAATAAATACTTGTACCTAGCAAATCAAAGAGAATCGATGATATTAATCAATTACTCAAATATTGACCACTTCAATTTTATGCTATTGATGTCAAGATTTTATGTGAAAAAAAATAATTCTTTACTTGAACTTAATATTAGCTTAACTGTATACATATTGCTGAAACTTAAAAGTTTATGAATATTAAAAGATAGTAAAAAATATTTTGATTGCAATTATATTCATATCTTGCACCTTCACCCTAGAAGGATGAACGGCAGTTTGCTTATGCCGGGGAACCCGTCCACCGCAACTGCCTCGGCTATACAAACAAAGCCCCGAAGTTTGGTGGGACGGAAACCGACACCGCCAACTTCTCTCTGCCTACGCAGGCTAAAAAACCTAATTTTTCCTGTTGCTGATAAAAATATATGTTTATTAATAACATATAAAATCAGTATTAATACGAGGCGTGCAAGATGTCAGTATAACGGCAATAACTATTATTTATAAATTTCTGACTTCCAGCTAGAGCCAAATCGCTGTTTGAGAAAGTCCGTAAACACTTGTATTTTAGTTGACAGATGACGGTTGATAGGATACAAAACACAAATAGAGATTTCCGGTGGACTATAGTCTGAGAGGATAGCCTTGAGAGTCCCCTGTTGTAAATCTTTACCCACAATAAATGTCGGTAAAAGAGCTATACCCAATCCTTTGATGGCAGCTTCTCGTAGCATCTCCCCATTATTAGAGCATAATGCCCCACGGACAGAAACCGTATGCTCTCCATCTGCTCCTACGAGTTTCCACTGATTTCCAGTTGCTAAATATCCATAATGAAGACAGGAGCGATCGCGTAATTCCATAGGGTGCTTAGGAGTACCATACTTAGTTAAATAACTGGGAGCAGCACAAACCACCCGCTTGACTTTAGTAATGGGATGAACAACAAGGCTAGCTGCATGAGGTGGTTCAGCTATGCGAATGATGGCATCAAATCCTTCCTCAATAGGATCGACAAAGCGATCGTCGAATGTAACTTGTAGACGCAAATCAGGATATTGTGCCATAAAATCTGCGATCGCAGGTGCTAAGTGCAGAGTACCAAAAGACATGGGAGCATTAACTTTCAAAGTTCCTAATGGTTCTCTATGTAACCGGGAAACCGCTAATTCTGCTTCTTGTAAATCAGCCAAAATACTCACACATCTTTCATAAAAAGCGAGTCCGGTTTCTGTAGGACTTACCCGTCGTGTACTGCGATGTAATAACTGCACCCCTAATTCATTCTCCAAATTAATCACCAACTTATTAACCGCAGAGCGTGATACTCCCATTTCTCTAGCTGCTGCGGTAAATCCACCGTGAGCAACTACCTGAGTAAAAGCTTTGATACTTGCAAGTTTATCCATTGACGAAGTAATTGTAGACAATATAGATACAATTCATCTATTAAATTGGTTATTGTATTTTATTAACATACAAATCATAATGATATTAAGTTCAATTACAGCCATGTAATTATTCAATAGCAACAAGAGGAATCTCTTATGATTACCATTCGCCATTCCCAAGCACGGGGTATTGCTAACTTTGGTTGGCTCGATAGCAGACATACATTTTCTTTTGGTAATTATTACGACCCCAACCACATGGGGTTTGCTAGCTTGCGGGTAATTAACGAAGACAAAGTGCAGCCAGCCAAAGGTTTTGCTACCCACGGTCATCGAGACATGGAAATAATTTCCTACGTGTTAGATGGTGCCTTACAACACAAAGATAACATTGGTAACGGATCTGTAATCAGACCGGGAGACGTACAACGGATGTCTGCGGGTACAGGTATTTTGCACAGTGAGTTTAATTCCTCAGATAGTGACCCCGTACATTTCCTACAGATTTGGATATTACCCAACCAGAATGGACTAGAGCCGAGTTACGAACAAAAAACCTTTTCATCCCAAGAGAAACAAAATCAACTACGGTTAGTGGGTTCTCAGGATGGTCGCCAAGGTTCTGTTACCATTCATCAGGATGTGGACTTGTATAGTACCCTGATTAAAAATGGCGAACAAGTGACTCATAATTTAAAGAGCGATCGCTACGGATGGGTACAAGTGGCACGGGGTTCTGTAGAACTGAATGGTCAACAACTCTATGCAGGTGATGGTGCTGCGATCTCTCAAGAAGACCAAATAACCCTCCAGGGAATGGCTGATACTGCCGAAGTGTTGTTATTTGATATGGCAGCATGAGCGATCGTGGCATCTGTCTCCTAACAATAAGGGAACCGGGCTGGTGAGAGCAAATTCACTCAGCCTGGTTTTCCATGGGGATAAACTAGATGTTTAGAAACTAGCGATCGAGAAAATATGAGAAATTTTGGTCAAATAGTTGCTTAATTGTTGAAGGTTTGTTATATTGTTTAATCGTGGTTGAAAAACAACCTGCCGGGATAGCTCAGTTGGTAGAGCAGAGGACTGAAAATCCTCGTGTCACGAGTTCAAGTCTCGTTCCTGGCATCCAGTCATAGCAAGAATTACAGCCCTTAGGGAACTAGCTCCAAGGGCTTTGTATTTTGCCTCTAGCCCGAAATTAGCCCGAAATTAGCCCGCTTTATTGTTGTCAGATAAATTTTGGTAATCATGCGATCGCTATGTCATACTAGTACATTAGCCTTAACTCTCGTGTAAAATGACACAACCTACGATTGAAAATATTTTAGGTGCAGGAGCAAAGCGTCTGGTCGCAGATAATTCCGTTCCTAGTAGCGGTTTGTTTATCCCAGATTCCGCATTGATTGTAGCTGGATTAAGCGACCCCGCTACTGCAACGGCCCAACAATATCTGGCTGCAATTATAATCAATGCTCAAAAATTCTTAAACCTAGAAGCTTTTGACACTGATACGAATAGAAGCATATATATAGAAACTGAACTTCCAACGTTTATAAATCGAGGAGAAAATAATGATAGATATCAATTAAATAGTTTAAGCATTAACCTTGCTAAATTATCACCTGCGACAAGCCTAAAAGCGAATGACTACTAAAATTATTAAATTAGAATAATAACTAATGAGTAATTGTGGAGTTCCTGGAGTTTGGGCAGGAACATATCAATATCAAGGATTAAAAACTTGGACAATAAGGGGATTTTCTTTAGACAACCCGTACTACGATAATTCCCTGACTAAGTCGGGTTGTTCTAATTACGGTGTAATTCGGTCAAGCTGTGATGGTCGAATTATGCTTGATTCTTTTACCTGTAATGTTATTATTTCTGACTTTCAAAGTACTTCATTTACTCCAGACAATCTTGCTGACAGTCTTTATGACTGTATCAACAATGCTTGTATAATCTCAACTGAATACAACACTCCTGGTTTATATAAATCACTTTCAGAGTGTGAACAAGTCTGTGGAACGAAAGGTTGTTCAGGAAAATGTTTAAGCAATAAGCAATGGTCAATTATTCAAGAATTAGCTAGAAAAGCGAAAAATACAAGTTGTAACTAAATTATGAGTGCTTCAAGTGTCATTTCAAATCTACAGCAGGCTAATCGTTGTTCCGGAAAGTGTAATTGTTGTAAAGATTTACAACGACAAATAAATCAACTGAAACAACAGATTGCTAACATCCCAAAAAGCAATGAACAGGCAATCATAAAAAAAGCAGTTAAACAAGCCAAAGACACCATCGAACCATTATTGCCGGGAATAGTCATCCCTATAGCGATCGCAGCAATCGTGCCCAAGCTACAACCCCTACAGGTAGCCCAGAAAGTATTAAAAGCAGAACTGTTTGCTACTAAAAAAGCAGCTAAGTTGGGGCTGAATTTAGCTAAAGATGCCTCAGGTAAGGTAATTACAGCCCGCAATGCGGCTGAATTTGCCACAAAGCAGGCAGGGAGGGCATCAACTACAGCTAGTCGGGCTATTAATGTGGCCAACAGTACTGGTGGAAAGCTAGCTACGATCTCTAGGACTGCTACCCAAGCTTCATCAACGGCTAGCCGTGCTTTTAACGTGGCTAGTAGCAATGGTGGAAAAATAGCCAACGTCTCCCGGACTGTATTAACAGCAAATACTAAAGCCTCACAAGCCCTGTTTGAAGTTGGCAATGCAACGCTGCAAGCGCAAGCAGCGCGAGCGACCGCTAAATCAACTTTATCGAGAGTTGTGGGAATAGCGGGAACTGTGTCTGGTCTAGCTGCTAGCGTGGCTGTTTTGAAACTGTCTGAAACCCGATTTGATGCGGTAGAAAAAACTACAGATAGGTTTAACAATGACCTATCTAAAGCGTTTGGATTAATTCAAAAAAATCGCAGTGGCATAAACCAAAATGCCGAAGGAATAAAGACTAACTCAAAGGAGATAGAACAAGCTTCAGATCTGGCTTTAGGGGCAAGATTAGAGGCTAAAACAGCCAACCAAACCGCGAACAAAGCGCAAACAACAGCAAACGCAGCATCTACCATCGCTACCAACGCCCAAAACACAGCTGCTCAAGCAAACCAAACCGCAACAACTGCATCTATCACCGCTACCCAAGCTCAAAACACTGCTAACAAAGCTAACACGACAGCGAACGCAGCATCCACCACCGCTACCCAAGCTCAAAACACTGCTAACAAAGCTAACACGACAGCGAACGCAGCATCCACCACCGCTACCCAAGCTCAAAATACTGCTAACAAAGCTAACACGACAGCCACCACCGCTACTACCACTGCGACCCAAGCTCAAAATACTGCCAACAAAGCTAACACGACAGCCACCACCGCTACTACCACTGCGACCCAAGCTCAAGGCACAGCAAATTCAGCTAATGCCACTGCAAAGAAAGCCTTAAAAATAGCGATCGCAACAAGGACATTAGCAAGTCAAGCGGAAAAAACAACTATCATCAATAAGACGATAATTAATAAAACAGTACGCACAACAAATAAAGCTCTACAAACTGCTAATAGTGCTAAATTGACATCTATAACAGTAAAAGGAATTGAGCCACTCCGCGCACTCTTCGTGACGCGGATTCAGGCAAAAGTCACGCTAACTTTTCGCTCTTAATAGCTATCTGGTTAACGGTTTTACCTTCTAAGTCGAACTGCTCTAAGGGTAAATGAGATAGC
>JAAUYI010192672.1_pt1 | contig 13919 bp, 11 predicted proteins | sample 7278041 | NCBI WGS metagenome assembly JAAUYI01 (sample SAMN14350216, study PRJNA611818) | marine sediment metagenome | isolation source: surface marine sediment (0.6m) | place: French Polynesia: Moorea | collected 2018-08
ACCAATCAACTTTTTTAATTATCCGGATGAATCCGACCCCAGCCCTTACCCTATACCTACAAACATGCCTGTCGAAGGCTGGCCCCGGGCAACCGGTGGATTGACCAATAGCCAATGGCAGGAGGATATCAATGGTGATGGTGGTGATCGGCACTCGATTATATTGCAGCCTTCAACTGGTATGCTATGGGAAACCTTGTTAACCAAACGGGTTGGCAGCAACTGGTAGGCCTCCAACGGGGCAAAGTTCGATATCAACTCTAATGGTTTGCGTCCAGATGGTTGGACCTCAGCTGATGCCGCCGGGTTGCCAATGTTTCCAGGAGTTGTACGGTATGAAGAATGTCAACGTGGGGAGGTCGAGCATGCCGTGCGCATGATCGTTGATCGTACCAGAAAAGAATACATCTACCCGGCAACCCATTATGCTTCTGTTCCAGAAACTTTCGACCCTAATGTACCAGCTATGGGACAGCGGTTGCGCCTTAAGGCAAGTTTTTCCATCCCTGGATACTGGACCATGGAAGCTAAAGCAGTTGCCATGGCACTGAAAAAATATGGTGGAATAGTTGCCGACAATGGTGGTTTTCTTTCATTTTCAGTAAGCCCTGATGATCGTTTTCCTGATGGAGCTTTTGATGATCTGCGAGACATCGCTGTCGATGATTTTGAGGTAGTACAAACCACAGGACCAACTGAAGGACCCCGCTCATCCGGTGTTCCCACTGCTGATGCCGGTGAGGATCAGATTGTGCACATAAACAGCGGTGCCATGCTTGACGGCAGTGCCACCGGAAGCAGCCTGACAACCACCTGGTATGCATATCCCTACACTAGCCAACCAGGCAATACAACCTTCAACGATACCGCACTCTTAAATACCGTGGTAAATTTCGATACTGTGGGGACCTATACCCTGATGCTTAAGGTTGAAGATGGAATACACACGCCGGCATATGATGTAGTCGAGATTATTGTTACGGCCACTGGTAATGCACCGCCAACAGCTCATCACCAGAATCTTGAAGTCTTCAAGAATCAGTCATTCGCGCTCACCCTGTCGGGAGATGATCCTGAGGAAGAACCATTGACTTATCACCTGGAGTCACAGCCATCCCACGGAACCTTAAGCGGTACACCACCAAATCTTACCTATATCCCAAATGAGGATTTCACCGGGAATGATAGTTTTTCTTTCACGGTGAACGATGGTGAACTGAGCTCTTTTCCTGCAGCTATAAATATGAAGGTGGTTTGCCAGCCTGGAGAATGTTTTCAATGGCATCTTGTTCTACCGGCCATTATGCATAATTCACAATAGTGGATGCTGAAGGCTAAATATTACTGAGAGACCAACTTTTTATCACTATCTCCACTACGGAAGAAGTTAATGAGACTGTTTAAGTAATTACTCGCTGGCAGCCTGTTTTTCCTTTGACATGGCTGCTTCTATCCGTTGTACATATTGGGCGGTTTCTAAACCTTCACGAGAAAAAACAAATCCCGAACTCAACACTGTATCTTCTTTATTCCACACAACTTTCACCACTGGAGCACCGCCGGCCCATCGCCCAGAATGCCACTTCCCTGTCTTTACCTCAACAATATCTCGTATCAGTATAGTTAGTGGCTTCTGTGTAAGGTTACGCTTAAAAAAAAGTGTTTTATCATCAAGCCAAAATTCCCCAATACCACGGGCAAGATATCCATCTTCCCGGTAACGACGCCACCATTTATTCTCTTTTTCCGTCCCCAGATAGTGACCACATTTAGTATACGTCTTACTCATTCTCTCCCCCTACGCTTTCAGGGTTATACATTTTTTTGCCATCATGCTATTTTATGGTGACTGAAATACCATGCTCCACTACACCATTGTTACCATAACCTAATTTATTCCATGTTGCCTGCATGGGTTGCTGCTCTCCTTGAGAGTCGGTGGCTCTGCTTAGAATTGTGTATTCACCGCTCTTTTTAACAGACCAGATATACTGCCAGTGACGCCAGGCGTAGGGCTCGTGTGGACCGATAAAATCGGCCTGATGCCAAGTTGATCCATTATCGACTGATATATCTACTTTGTAGATATCTTTTTCTCCGGCATAGGCAGCGCCTAATACAGTAATTTCCCCAGCTTCAAGTCTTTCTTCGATTTGTGGCTGAAATATGATGGATTTCAGTTGCATTTCTTTTACTACATTTCCCGTTTTAGGATCCTGGTCTTTGTCAAAAACGCGGTAGACATTGTCCATGAAAAAGCCTTCATGCTGTTTCTCCATTAACGTTATCCGATTGAGCCATTTCACACAGCTGGCCCCAGTCCAGCCAAGTGCAAGTCCACGAAGCGGAAAACCATGTTTAAGAGGTAAAGGATCACCATTCATTTCATAGGCCAGTAAAGTGGTTGACATTGCTTTTTCAAGAGGAATGGAACGGATAAATTGTATCTGCGCCTTACCCAAAGGTTTGTCGAAGCCGCTAAAGGCTACATGCTGGGCGTTATCCTTAACACCAGCGAGTTCCAGAACGTCCTTCAACCAAACCCCACTCCAGACAGCATTGCCTATCCCACCGATTGTCCATGGATTGCCATAGGATTTTTCCTTAAGTAAAGATCGGGAATTTCCAGAACATTCAAGTGTATTGGCAGCTATCGCTTTGGGCATTTTTAGAAGCGTGGCAAAATCGAGCTCCACAGGGTTCTGAACTTCTCCGTCAATGTTCAGTTTCCATTCACGAAGATCAATTTCCTTCTCTGGTATTTCGCCCTGATTACGGTCAAAAAATACGCTGTTGGCGGTAATCCAAGATTTAAGGCTATCTATTGGTGTTTCGGCATTGAGAGGTTTTTTGCTCATTATCCGCATTCTGTCATCCATGATCTCCTCCCGGTTATAATTTACAGAGAAGTATTGCTGTGCTTTTCAAGCCCAAGCATTTCACTTCAAACCAACGCCTGCATCTCAAATTTTTTAGTATTTCTCAGATATCATAAGCATCAACAGTTGCTCATTATTATTACACAATTTCATAAATTCGCAACATTGACGATAATGCGCATGGTGATTTGCACGTAGTCAATAATGTAAAATAGCACAGTTGATGGTATTCTACCTTTGCGACACCTGGTTAAATATGTTAAATAGCAACAATATTTGAAAGTCAACCTCCACGTAAATACACAATACACAGATCAATATGACAATTCAAAAAATGTTATTCTTTCTGCTCATTTGTAGTATTTTCACGCTGCTCTCCAGCTGTGCCTTTACCGAAGGCAAACCCAAAAAAGTCATTTTACGGCATCCTGTGACCTATGATTATGTTGACTGCGACGTTGACATTTGGCAGACGGAAGAGTCGTATAAGAAGAATGACAAGTGTGTTGAAAGCTATAAAAAACAAGGTTTCGTCGTCTGGGAGACGCGTTGAGTATTCCTTAACACCAAAGCGCATTAAAATAATTGCACAGATCTATCTAACGAGTTCAGCAAAACCTCCCACACATTCATATTTTTAGTTAGGCATTCAGATCAGAATCTTATTGTAACATTATCACCTAGGTAGCGGCTAATGTCCCTACAGGCCAGCGTTAAAAGGAGCATTGTCCAAGTGGTAACAGACTAAAAAACTGTATACAAATACAAGTTTTTTGTCACCCTAAGGATTTTATGGTTGAGTATACTCATGAAAAAAGCGAGTGAGACCAACAACCGCATCCTCTTTTAACAAGCTGTTCTTTGAGTCACTTGATTTCCACCAATTAAGCGAACGAATAGAAATAGTAAGTAAGTTGGAATAGATATACGCACTCACAACACAATCCTTGCCTCGACCACACCGATATTTTTCTTCAAAGTGGTTCGGCGCAAATAACACCTCGGATCTGTCATAGTTTGAATCTATTTTGAGCTTACACCTCCATATTCGCTGTTTTGGTATGTGATACAGGTCGTTTTGACATTCTGATGGATTAAGTTCAACGATCCTTCCCATGAGTTTTACTTCCCTCTTTTCTAAGGAATTCTTGTGACTTATTTGTCGAGCCTGAGAAAGAGATGAGGTGAGAAAGAGCAGGGTAAGAACACAGAGTATTTTTTTCATTATGCACCTCCTAACGCTACATAAAATGCATAAGGCGTTATACATGAATGAAGATCAATATCCGTGCCAAGCAATCAATATATAATCATACCGCACTTAGCTTTAGTAATTACTCCCATAATTAATTAGTTTATTCGATAATAAATGCGCTGTTATTCTCAAAGACCCTCCTATCTTGTACAGCAACTGGACATATGGTGAGTATTGCTGTCTACCCGCTTTGCAGTGAGCGAACTGAAATGTTGAAATTCTTCGTATTCATACAATTTACTTTCTGTCGGAGCTTTATTCCTATGAGCAAATTTACCAACCTTAATACCCGCCATATATAATCAGGTGTCTTTGAAGGTAATGACTTTCTTACCAATTTTGGCAGCCCATACAAAATATGGAATCGTTGAACCGGCAACCCATGAAATCTTTTGATTGTCTAAACTTCTCGCCACTGCGATCGCAGCAAGCCTGTGTGATTTTTCTGCAGATTCTTCTAAAGTTCTGCGCATCGCCTCTTCCAGGTCTAAACCGTCTTCAACCCTCACAGCTACACGCGCAGCTACTGCATCATTTATAATTTGTTCCCCCCAGCCAGTACAGCTTACTGCACATAATCGGGAACAGTAGTTGCCTGCTACAGTGGGACAATCACCTACTCTTCCCACGGTTTCATTACTCACTCCTCCAGTACTGGTTATGGCAGCCAGATAAAATGCTTGATCTATGGCTACGGCACCAATGGTACCAGATCGTCCAGTTTTAGACTTTCCAACAAGACTCTCCTGCTTGTGTTTCAACCATTTCTCCAATCGATGAGGTACCACCAAGTCCTCAACAGGAAAGCAAAGCTTGCGTGCAAGCAGCTCAGCCCCAGTGGCATCCAGACAGCAGAAGATTTCGTTCTGTAAATAGAAAGCAAGCAATGATGGGTTTATAAGGTTGGTAACATTGGTAATTGCGGAGAATTTCATTTTACTACTTTCCATGTAGCTTGCACTTACCCGAGCTTTGCCATCCGCCTGCAGAGCTGCCCCTAACCCTGCATTAAAATAAGAATTCTGTTCAAGAAGACAGGCTGCATGCAATGCGAGTTTTTCGGCACCGCTCATTTTTCCCAACAGCTTATGATTTTCCGTGGTGAAATAGCCGGGAAATTCAAAGACCTCATTGCCAACTTCCTTTGCAATCTGCTTAACTGCAGCATGAACCTCATCCATTTGTAAATCTTTTGGATCAGCAGGCCCGGCACCGCCATGAACAACCATCAAACTACCAACACCACGATATTCATCTAATGTGAGATGCCCTGAGTTGAGAGATATAGCCATCATTAAACCCACTCCTTGAGATTTGTGTTTCTCTATGGATAATCATAATGGATTAAGAAATAAAGAAAATGCCTGGCTAATTGACACCACCCAGGAATTTTCGATACAATTGAGAAGAAGGAACACTATAAAAAGAGAAGATAAAGCCAAACCCATCGAGAGTTGGGGACGGAAAGCCACGGGTCTATTCAGAAAGCCGGGCTGCCTTCGGTGAAGGTGCCCGGCTTTGTTCTTTTAACGCGCTTGATATGGTGCTTTTCCCACAGGTGAAGGTGAAGGAGGAGATTGACTAATCGAAATCATATGAATTTCTGAAAACTACTGGAGGGAGGAATCATGAAAGAACAACTCATCAACTATCAAACACTGCTTAAAGTATCAAATTCAATTTCACATTCTGTAAATCCAGAAGAAGTGGCTCTTATGACAGTTGAAGGCATAACTAGAGCACTTGACTTGAAAGGTTGCACCCTCTTTTTGCTCAATAAGAAAACCCACGAGCTTGAGATTGCAGCCTCCTTCGGTTTAAGTAACGAGTATCTCAACAAAGGACCAATTAGTTCAATGCATTCTATTGCTGAATCATTGGAAGATGGTCCTGTGGCTATATCCAATGTTCTTGATGATTCGCGTTTGCAGTATCCTGAAGAAGCAAAAAAAGAAGGCATCGCATCTATTTTATCGGTACCTATTCAGGTTGATGGTAAAATTATGGGTGCAATTCGGGTGTACACTGCAGAAACTTACGATTTTACCCCACATGACATTACCTTTGTCAGTGCTCTTGCCCAAATCGCCGGGTTGTCAGTAAAACTCGCTAAATATTCACGAGGATTGATGAACAGCATCGATGTTCTGAAATCAATGCGTCAAGAGCAGCCCCATCAATAAGTAAAGTATTATCTAAAGAACAAAATCCCTAGCAATAACCGTCCTCTTTTATGAATGAAGAGGACGGTTATTTTCTCCTTTTCAGCGGATTGATCTGCATTTTATTTCTATCTCACCATCTGGCTTCAATAGCAACCGAGCAATATGCCTATCAGAGGTGATGCCAGGCTTCGGAATCTCATACTCATCTGTTTGACTTCATTGCACGAAAGTGACAATAAAATGATTTGACGAGTAATTCGTGCAATTTTAAACTTATTGGTAGCGCTTATATCAGTCCATGTTGGTTAATAATTAAGGAGATCATTATTTGAAGATCATTGTTAGCAGAAAAGGCTTTGATTCTGGCTATGGCGGATTCCCTAGTGCCATTTTACCTGATGGCAGAATGGTTTCTTTTCCCATACCCGAAATGAAGTCCAATACCAAATACGCTGAATTAAAACTAGATAAAAATCTGAGTTATTGCGATCTCATGCAGAACCTCTTTGGCAACGAAATCAAATTGGAAAAAAATGGCAAAGTTCAACTCGATCAGGTTGGTTGTCATTTTGATCCGGATATTGATAAGCAAGCATTGCCCAGAAAGAAAAATTGGAGAGGCATACTGGGCCAAAGTGGAGCTTCTCAAAGTCATTTGGTGAACCAAAAGATCGAGGTTGGTGATATATTTCTCTTTTTTGGCTGGTTCAGAAAGGTTGACCGAGTAAACGGCCGCTACAGATATTCACAATCCGATAAACATGGAAGGCATATTTTCCATGGTTATTTGGAGATAGGCGAGATCCTGCGTCTCAACTCTCAGGATCCTCACCCTTGGATGCAGAACCACCCACATATTACTCGAAGGCTTTCCGCAAATGCTAATGATACCCTATATATCGCTACATCATGTTTTTCGGCAGACAATAGCTTAAAAGGCTATGGTACATTCAAGTTTAATGATGCACTCGTGTTGACCAAAGATGGCTTGAGCCGTTCAAAATGGAACCTGCCTTCATTTTTCAAGAAATCTTCAATTAGCTATCACTCTGAAAAAAGCTGGAAAGAAGGTTATTTTCAATCCGCCGCAAAGGGGCAGGAGTTTGTTGTAAATTGTACACCCAAGATAAGGCAATGGGCAATTGACCTCATTATACATTCGATTTGCCTATAGCTCTTTTTATGACCGTGATACAGTTTTCTGCGAACTCAATCCCAGTATCATCTCTTAATAAGGCCTCTCACGCCAGATGCCCCCAAATAGAAAATCCTCCTTCTCATTATTACAGTAGATATCGAAATCTCTAGATGAATGTGAGCTATAATACCATCATTGCGGTAGTTTTGAATGTTTCTGATTGATCAATGTCATTTTGAATGTTATTCTGTGGCTCAAGAAAAACGAGCGAGCGCTCGGTAGGATACGCTTACCGTATATTGAAATAGTCAGCGAGACGAAGGAGAATCATTATGCAAAATGATAGCGTTAATAAAAGTATCCTCACCCCCTTGGAATTTCTCAACCGCAGCAATCTCGTCTATCCAGGGAAAACCGCGGTTATATACAAGGACAAGCGGTATAGCTACTCCCAATTCTATGAGAGAGTACATCGTTTAGCTAAAGCATTGCAAAATGCAGGTATAAAAAAAGGTGATAAAGTCGCCTTTATCTGCCCAAATATTCCACCAATGCTTGAAGCACATTATGGGGTCCCATTAATCGGTGCTGCTCTGGTTTCGATTAATATTCGGCTATCAAAAGATGAAATAAGCTATATCATTGATCATTCAGAGGCAAAAATTGTCTTTGCCGACTCCGAATTTGCCCAAAAAGTAGACCCAAGCCGCCTGCCAAAAGTCAAAAAATTTATCAACATATGTGATGAGACCAGTGAACTCCTGCTGGATGGACCCGAATATGAAGAGTTTCTTGAAACGGAATCACACCAAGAGGTTCATGTTGAGATTGACGAGGAAGACCAACTGCTTTCCATTAACTACACCAGTGGGACCACCGGAAGGCCCAAAGGTGTAATGTACAGCCATCGAGGTGCTTATCTCAACGCCATAGGTGAGATTTTAGAATCAGGTATGAACCCATCATCGGTATATTTATGGACGCTTCCGATGTTCCACTGTAATGGATGGTGTTTTACCTGGGGTGTAACCTCGGTTGGAGCCACCCATGTATGTTTGAGAAATGTTGTAGCCGAAGAAATCTATAGACTGATCGCGACCGAAAAAGTAACTCACCTCTGTGCTGCACCTACGGTACTTATTACCATGAGCACATGGCCCGGTGCGAGTGATATACACATGGACTATAAACTGAAAATAATGACCGCCGGTGCCCCGCCAGCGCCCACTATTATCAAGAACATGGAATCCATAGGAGCTGAGATAACACATACTTACGGCTTGACCGAAGTATACGGTCCTCATAGTGTATGTGCCTGGCAACCTGCCTGGGAACACCTTTCATCAGAAGAGCGAGCGGTAACCAAGTCTCGTCAGGGGGTGCCATACATCGTCACCCATTTTATGGATGTCGTCGACCCTTCTAACATGACACCGGTGCCACGCGATGGAAAAACCATCGGTGAGATCGTGATGCGTGGCAACAATGTCATGCTAGGATATTATAATGATCCCGAAGCTACTGCAGAAGCCTTTGAAGGAGGCTGGTTCCATAGCGGAGACCTGGCTGTCATGCACCCTGACAACTATGTTCAGATTATGGATCGGAAAAAAGACATTATAATCAGTGGTGGAGAGAACATTTCCACAGTTGAAGTGGAAAACATTATCTATAGACACCCCGAGGTGCAGGAGGTTGCTGTTATCCCGGTACCTGACGAAAAATGGGGTGAAGTGCCCAAAGCCTTCATCGTGCCTAAACCCGGATCGAATCCCAAGGCTGAGGAAATTATAAACTTTACCAAAGAAAATCTGGCCCGTTTTAAGGCTCCAAAATACATCGAGTTTGGAGAACTCCCGAAAACCGCAACAGGTAAGATCCAAAAATTTAGATTGCGGGAAAAAGAGTGGCAGGGGCAACAGCGTATCCGCTGAATACAAGGGTACCTGGATATTTCAGAGAACCAGAATTTTAAGTGGAGAAGGGATTGGCATGTCTCTTCTCCACCGAATAATCATGCGTTGCTCTTCATTCTAGGTTTGCATTAAAAGTGCAAATCAAAATAAATTCATGCACCCCTTTTGGAAGATTGCTCCATTGATTTGATTCACGCGTTTCATTTTCACACTGATCTATTAGTTTCTTCTATTGGAATGTCCGCCTTCAAGCGACATAAAATACTCTAGATAAAACAACGAATTTGAGATAATTTATAAGTAGCAACCACGAAACAGAGCAAAACTGTTTGTGAGGATGCTAAGCCTTACGTTGCTGCCTTAGGCATCGACTTCCACCTAGCTCAAAACATCAATTTCAATTGGAGTTCCTGCCATGAAAAACGATCTCCACAAACTGACCACTATTTTTGAGGCAATGGCCGATGGAGTATGTATTGTCAATCAGGATCTGACCATTGAATTCATGAACTCAGTGATGATAGAGAATTTTGGTGATGCCTTGGGAAGGAAGTGTTTTGAAACCCTGGAAGATCGAGATGAAATCTGTTCCCGTTGTGATGCAACACGCGTTTTCAAAGGTGAGACTCTCCACCAGGAGGTGTACAACAAAAAAGTAGGGAAATTCTATGATATAGTTGAAATACCACTCAAAAATGATGATGGCACTGTGGCCAAACTTTCCATCTTTCGTGATATCACCTTAAAAAAACGCCAAGAAGAAGAACTCAAAGCCTCCGAGCAACATTATCGCAGACTTTTCGAGCATGTAGGGTGTGGTGTGTTTATCAGCAGCAAAGAAGGGAAATTTCTTGATGCCAACAATGCATTGCTCGATATGCTGGGATACCCGAGCAGGGAAGAATTTCTTAGCATCGACATTGCCCATGATCTCTATTTTAAACCTGAAGACCGTCAACGTTTTATGGAGATCATTGAACATAAAGGAAGTGTTATCGATCTAGAAGTTGAATTCAAAAAAAAGGATGGTACAACGCTACCTGCTCTTCTTACTGGCCATGTCAGGTATGACCAAAAGGGCGAAGTAACTGGATATGAGGGAATAATTGTCGATCAGACCCAACGCAAACAGATGGAGCGCGAAATCAGAGAAACCAATGATTTTCTCAACAATATTATTCACAGCTCTCCCAACGCCATAATGGCTGCCGATATGAAGGGCACTATCAACCTGTGGAACAGAACAGCCGAAGAAATCCTCGGCTATAAAACTGAGGATGTCGTCGGTAAACTGAATATCACCAAAGTTTACCCTGAAGGCATGGCCAAAAAGGTAATGGAAAAACTTCGTTCTGGTTACAATGCTCGACCAGGTCGCCTCAAGTTTTATCCAGTAGTCTTCGTTAAAAAAGATGGCAATATAGCAGAGGGCAACCTCTCCGCCTCCATTGTTTATGATGAGAACCGCAATGAAATCGCCTCCGTTGGCATCTTCATGGATTTGAAAGAGAGAATGGAAATGGAGAGGCGTTTGAAAAACGCACAGGAACAGCTTCTTCAATCAGAGAAGCTAGCTGCCATGGGACGGCTGACTTCCCAGATCGCCCATGAACTGAATAATCCCCTTTATGGGATTATGAACACGCTGGAACTGATGAAATCCGAAATTCCACCAACCAATAAACGAAGAAAGCTTCTAGAAATGGCACTTTCGGAAATTGTTCGCTTAAGTGAGCTGCTCCGTAAGATGCTCACCTTTTCCAAACCAGACCAAAAGGAAAAACAACCGGTTGATATCAATACCATTCTTGATGAAATTCTTCTCCTCCACAAAAAACAGTTCAAGGAAAATGATATAGTCATAACACCAGAATTAACCGATGGTCTGAATCAGGTCTTCGCTTCAAAAAATCAAATGCGCCAAGTCTTTCTTAACATGTTGAAAAATGCCGGTGATGCCATGCCTAATGGCGGTACTCTGACGGTGAAGACTGGTTCTTTAGAAGACAAGGTTTACATTGAGATTGCAGATACCGGGGTCGGCATCAAACAGGAGAATCTGACCAAAATCTTCGATGCATTTTTCACCACCAAAAGCAGTGTGAAAGGTGTGGGGCTAGGCTTATCGGTCTGTTACGGCTTTATCATAGATCATGGCGGTGATATCAGTGTAGCAAGCGAAGAAGGTGTTGGTACGAAGTTCACCATCACCTTGCCCGTTTACATTCCGGTAAGCCAAGAAACCTAATGCATCTCCACACCATTTCATTTCCTGATTACCCGCACACTCAACTATTCAAATCAAATGAGACAATCGAGTGAGGAGTGGGGCTTACTCGAGTTTCTGCAGAGTCTGGATAGTAAAATTATTGCCCAAAGCGATGTGAATTGCCTCCCAAATAAAGAGTAATCACTCATTACTTTCAGTTACTGAACTCTATGTTAATCAGATCTCATTTGGATATTTCAACTAAACTACAACTCTTTAGAAAACTTTAAACCGATTATCCGCGCAACTCAAAGTGAAGCGTTTGGCAGGATTGTGTTTTTCTAAATTTTCATGAAATCAGGGCTTGACAATCGTTGCATAAAATAACCACTATCTCATCCGCATAATCTATAAATTCTATATTTTCTATAAATATTTATCATGTAACAAAGAGCGCAATAATTAAAAGTAAGAATATATTCAAATATATAAAGGATTATACAATTATTTATGCGCATCATTGCACAGAAATCCTTGACAAAGGGTTAATTCTATAATAACTATAATATCTATAATAAAATCACTTTTAAATAAAGGAGCTGCCGTGGAAGATATCTTAACAGTGGCGAAAGCGAGTGAATATTGTCGCGTTTCTGCCAAGACGATCATCAACTGGGTTGAATCCGGGCATATCGAAGCATACAAAACTGTGGGTGGTCACCGCCGAATCAAAAAAGATGTCCTTGAGAATTTCATGAAAAAGCAGGGCATTCCTATCCCTACTGGTGAGATTGACGGGGAGAGAAAGCGGATTCTGGTTGTGGATGATGACCCCATTATTGTCGAGACAATAGTTCTGGCATTGGAGGAGGATGAATCTGACTTTGAAGTTATTTCCGCCTCCGATGGGTTTGAGGCAGGCCTGCAGGTCAATCATTTCAAGCCTCATCTGCTTATCCTCGACATCATGATGCCGGATATCAAGGGGTATGAAGTGTGCCAGAAAGTGAAATCCAATCCGGAGACAAAGGACACGAAGATCGTAGTCCTCTCTGCATATCTCGATGAAGAGAAATTCAAACAAATGAAGGAGTATGGCGCTGACGTCTGTTTTTCCAAGCCACTTCCGCTGCCTCAGCTCAAGGAAGAAGTGGCCCGTTTGCTTGAGCTGAGAGAGTAACGAACTGTAACATATTCATCTTTTTTTTCAGGGCCCAGAATTAACCTTCTCCACAACCAGGGAGGTACGTATGAAGTTACGTGACGCACTGAAAAAAGATCAATTTATTGTTACCTCCGAAGTCCAATCACCAATAGAAGACGATCCGGATAAGCTTATCGACAACCTGCAACTTATTCGCGGCCGGGTTGACGGAGTCTCACTAACCGAAATTGAAATTGATGGTGTAGTCGGCGACACCATCAAGACCTGTGATCTTTTGCAAAAAAACAGGTTTGAAGCAATCTACCAGACGACTACCCGTAACAAAAACCGGCTCCAGCTGCAAAAAGACCTGATCAATGCCCATGAAGCAGGTGTTGATAATCTGCTGGTATTTACAGAAGACTACAGGCTCACAGGAGACAGCCTCCAGGAAATGATGTTTTTCCACGTCGATGCCGGCAAACTTTCTTCGGTTCTCGACCATCTCAGAGAAGGTCATACCATTGAAGGTGATAGCCTTCGGCATAGAACTGATTTTTTACTGGGTTCAGGGGTGGAGTCCTGCTGGGGCAAGAATATCCCTGATCTGGAAATGAGGGAAATGGAGGAAATGACCAAAATAGGTACCGGATATTTTCTCACAACTCCTGTTTTCGACCTCGATTCTTTTGAAAAATTTCTCAAGAATGTCAATACTTTCGGTGTTCCTGTTATTGCCGAAGTCTTAATTATCAGAACTGCAGGAATGGGGCAGTTCCTCAACCGTCATATGAAGCCCGGCCTGGTTCCGGATTGGGTAATCAAGAAACTTGCCCAGGCACCAGAAAAGCAGAAAGCCAGTATAGAAATATTTGCCGATATCGTTAACGGTCTCAAAGACCTTTGTCAGGGGGTACACATTATTACCATGGGTGGAGAGCAGCGCCTGCGTCATTATCTGGATGCTGCAAAGTTATATTAACACACATGATTTAATTATCTTTTTACGTAAAAGTTCCTGAAATTTTGAACGTTCTGATTAACTTTGGGCCGTAACTCTTTAGCGGCGCCCCAATTACGATCAGGTGGTGTGCGGCTATTGAGCTATTGTAATTGCCTGCAAATGAGGAGTCAGCCTCATGGAAAACATCAGCCTCACGATCAATGGGAAGAAAATCACCTGCCCTGAGGGGCAATCCGTTCTTGTAGTTGC
>JAAUYI010002478.1_pt1 | contig 13915 bp, 12 predicted proteins | sample 7278041 | NCBI WGS metagenome assembly JAAUYI01 (sample SAMN14350216, study PRJNA611818) | marine sediment metagenome | isolation source: surface marine sediment (0.6m) | place: French Polynesia: Moorea | collected 2018-08
CCCACATGATTGGCTTAATCTATTATGCCTTTCGACTGATGATTGCGATCGGCTTTTTCCTAGCTGGACTAATGGCGGTTACTGTCTTGCAATGGTTGCGGGGTAAACTAACCGTTGAAAACATCACTCAACAGCGTTGGCTGTTAAGAACTTGGCTATTGTCTGTACCTTTAGGTTATATCGCGATCGAATCTGGTTGGATCGTGCGTTGTGTGGGCAGACAACCCTGGACGGTATACGGTGAAGTGCGTACCGTCGATGCAGCTTCAAACCTTCCTCCAGCAGATATTCTTACTTCTCTAACTGGTTTTGCGATTACCTATAGTATTTTATCTGTGGCGGTAATCTACTTCGGTAGTCGAATTATTCGCCGAGGGCCCAATCTAGATTTACCCGTACCAGGGAAAAAACTAGAACCAGAACTAGATACTACTCCAGCTAAATTTGTACCCGATAGTCGTCCCCTAGAAGCACAACAATAGTAATATCGATTGATGGTAAAGGGGAAAAGGATTAATTACTAACTACTAACTCCTGTATGGAATCTATAGAACGTTTTTTACCTCAAATCTGGTTTGTCATCTTGGCATTATTTCTCTTTCTCTATGTCATGTTAGATGGCTTCGATTTAGGTGTGGGTATCTTGTCCCTAACCGCATCTACAGAAGAACGTCGCGGTATTTTGATGACTAGTTTGAGTAATGTCTGGGATGCTAACGAAACTTGGCTAGTACTTATGGGTGGTGCTTTATTTGGAGCATTTCCTTTGGCTTATGGCACAATTCTACAGGCTCTATATATTCCGATTATGATTATGCTCTTTGGGTTAATTTTTAGAGCGGTAGCCTTTGAGTTTCGAGAACATTCTAACCGTAAATTAGTATGGAATTTAGCTTTTGGTATTGGTAGTTTTTTGGCTGCTATAGGTCAAGGTTTTGCTTTGGGGGGAGTGCTTGAGGGAATTGCCGTAGATAGTTCTGGTCATTTTATTGGTAGTAATCTAGATTGGTTCAGTTGGCAGACTGTTTTAGTTGCTTTAACTTTGATTCAAGGTTATGTATTGATTGGTTCGACTTATTTGATTAGCAAAACCGAAGGGGACTTACAAGAGATTCATTTTAGTACCGCTAAACTAGCTGCTTTTACTACCTTAATCGGGGCAATTTTAATTACGATTACCACACCTATCTTTTATACCAGTGCTAGGGAACGTTTGTTTAGTGCGCCATTAGTTTATATTTTTGCTTTAATTCCGATCTTGGGAATTTTACTAATTTCTTTACTGCTTAGAAGTATCGAACAGCGTCAGGAAAGAAGACCATTTATCTGGACAATTTTGTTATTTTTGCTAACTTTCTTGGGATTGGGTTTGATTGTTTTTCCTTATATCATTCCTACCGAAATTACTATTTACGAAGCAGCTGCTGCACCGAGTTCTCTGGTATTTATGATTATATTTATTGGCTTTTTGATTCCGATTATGTTGGCATACAACATCTATCAATACATTGTCTTTCGCGGGAAAGTTGCAGGTGAAGGCTATGGAGAGTGACTAGGAAATCAAGGAATTCAAGATTAAAGCATGACTAGATATAAATATTTAGGGAGTTGTCATTGCGGAAATGTTTCTCTCAAGATGGAAGTTACTAGTAAACTAAATACTTATAGTCCAAGAGCTTGTGATTGCAGCTTTTGCACCAAACATAGTGCTGCTTATGTATCAGATAAAAACGGAAAATTAACGATATACGTTAGAAACCAAAACGACTTAAGTAAATATCAACACGGTAGTCAAATCGCTGATTTTCTGATCTGTAAAATTTGTGGTGTGTTAGTTGGTGTTTGCTACGAGCATCAAGGACATTTATATGCCACAGTAAACAGTAAGGCAATTGATAATAACGAGTTTAAACCAGAAACAATAGTTTCTCCACAGATGCTTAATAAAGATGAAAAGATCCAACGCTGGCAAGATGTCTGGTTTGCTGATGTCAGCTTAAAATAGCAGAATCAAATAGTATTCCTGGCGATCGCTTTTTTACTTGCTTTTTATTTCGGTATTTGGCAAACTGATGACCTTTTCGATCGCTTTAGGAAATTGTTTAATGCGGTCTAGCCAAGAAAAAATTGCTATGAGATAGCTAAATCCGCCTTTAGTATTACTCTGTGGTAATATGGTAACGACGATCGCAATTTGATGATACCGTACCTGAGATTTGGATGATTCAGTTTTTGAAGAGATGAGGGTTGCCATCGAAAAATAACTGTTAAACTCCTGAAAAATCATATTACTATATAGCTATATGTCGATTTTCTTTTAAGTAAAACTTAATCAATCGAGAGCTATGTTATTCAGACAACTTTTCGACCGAGAAACCAGCACCTATACCTACTTAATTGCCGACTCCAAAACTAAAGAGGCAATTTTAGTCGATCCTGTATTAGAACAGCTAGAAAGGGACTACAAACTATTAAACGAACTAGAGTTGACCCTAAAATTCTGCTTGGAGACTCACATTCACGCCGATCACATTACAGGTACGGGTAAACTGAGAGAGTTAACTGGTTGCCAGGGAATTGTTCCTGTTAATGCTCAAGCCAGCTGTGCCGATCGCTATGTTGAAGATGGTGAAGTGTTAACTGTTGGGGAAATTGCAATCCAAGCGATTGAAACTTTAGGACATACAGATAGCCATATGGCTTATTTAGTCAATGGCGATCGAGTGTTGACTGGAGATGCCTTATTTATTCGCGGTTGTGGACGGACTGATTTTCAGAGTGGAGATGCGGGAAAGCTTTACGATTCGGTAACTCAAAAGCTATTTGTTCTTGCCGATGAAACCCTAGTTTATCCCGCCCATGACTATCGCGGTCATACTGTTTCTACTATTGGTGAAGAAAAACCTTTTAACCCCAGGTTTGTAGGACGCGATCGCGCTGAGTTTATTGAATTTATGAATAACCTCAATCTTCCCAATCCTCAAAAAATGATGGAAGCTGTTCCCGCCAATGAAGGCTGTGGCAAAGTAATAGCGTGACACAGCTAATTTGAGGTATTAGAAAAGTCCACAGATAGACGCAGATAAACACAGATGATTTGTCTGCTCGCTCGATACTCTTGGGTTTTTGATATCTACAGAGTTGATTTATAAAAACAATGACACTAATTATCGGTCATATCCTGGCTGTATGTATAGGATTGAGCCTCGGTTTAATCGGCGGTGGCGGTTCGATTTTAGCAGTACCGATCCTGGTTTATGTGATGGGAGTTAATTCTAAAGCTGCCATCGCCATGAGCCTAGTAATTGTAGGAACTGTAAGTATAATTGGCGCAATTCCTCACGGTCGACAGGGTAATGTTAACTGGAAAACGGCAATTATCTTTACTCCCGCAGCCATGGTAGGTGCTTATTTAGGGGCGCGAATTACTGCTTTACCTTTTATTAGCGATACTTTTCAGCTTGTTTGCTTTGGCATTATTATGGCGCTCGCCAGTATCCTGATGATTCGCAAAGGAGGAAAAAAGAAAGATGTTAAACCAGTCGAGAAAAATATTCCTCAATGGTTGGCAATTCCTAGTGAGGGTTTAGCGGTAGGAATTCTGACTGGGTTTGTTGGGGTGGGGGGAGGCTTTTTAATTATTCCCGCCTTAGTATTACTGGGTGGAATTCCGATGAAGGAGGCGATCGGTACTTCTTTATTAATCATTGCTGCCAAATCTGCCACGGGATTTTTAGGATATATCGATCGGGTTGCGATCGATTGGAATTCGATCATTTCATTTACTATTGCTGCCAGTGCTGGAACTGTTTTGGGTGCTTATTTGACTAAATACATTGATGCCAAACAGTTACAAAAAGGATTTGGCTATTTTGTTTTGGCAGTCGCCGTGTTTGTTTTAATCAGGCGTTAGTTTTTTGGCTCGTCAAACTTATATTCAACTGGCTTAGTAGTGCTAGTAGTGCCAAAACTGATCTCGTTTTCCTCATATTCTGGGGGTTCGACGTGAATTAGAACCCTAACTCTACCAAAACGCTTTTCCAAACGCTCTTCAATTTGCTCGGTAATGTCGTGGGCGATAAAAATATCGTCGGTATCGACAATGAGGTGCATTTCAATAAATACCTGTCTGCCTAGCATTCCGCGAGAAGCTATATCATGACAGCTAACTACCCCTGGTACTTCCATGACTACATTGTTGATTGCTTCGGGGGCGATCGCCATTTCATCGACTAGCCAGGGTAAATTTTCGTTGATTACTTCCCAACCACTATGAAACACCAATAATGCCACGGGAAAAGCCAAAACCACATCTAACCATTCTAGTTGGGGAATATTCAGATTTTCGGCTTGCCATATTCCTACCAAACCAGCAATTACAATCATAGTCACCCAAATATCGCTCATCGTATGTTTGGCATCGGCAATCAAAATGGGACTATTAACTTTTTTGCCAACGCTACGCTCATAAAAAGCCACAAAAATATTGATTCCTAAAACTACCAGTAATAGCCACAATTCAGCCGAAGTCACTTTGACTGTCGTTGTTTCAGTGGAGAAAAAAATTTTGGCTACTGCTACTTGAAGAATTTCAAAACAGGCAATACCCAAAAAGGCAGCAATTCCTAATGCACCTACCGCTTCAAACTTTTGATGTCCATAGGGATGTTCGCGATCTGGCTTAGGAGAAGAGAAACGATTGGCAATTAAACCCAATACATTGTTAGCACTGTCGGTAACACTATGTAGGGCATCCGCTTGGAGGCTTAGAGAAGCAGTAGCGATCCCGATAGAAAACTTTAATGCCATCACAAATAAATTTAAGAGTAAAGTCAGCCACAAAACTCGGCGAACTTGAGAGCGATTATCTTGCATGATTGAAATTAGAAAAGCAAGCAGATTCTTGTTCTACAATCATAGTCTGAAAAACACTTACGATCTCCCTCTGACAATGCTTGCCGTATGTTTCGATATAAGAAAAAAAGTAACTTATTGAGATCTTTTCTGATACATTCAAACCAGCAAATCTTTTATACTGATAGATTTTTATTTAGAAGTCTTGTAAGAGCTTTTAATATTTAATCTCAATTAGCAAATTAAATTTTACCAATTAGTTATGAATCGATTGACCCTAAATTTAGTCCAAGGAGCAGTTAGCTTTAATTTTTCCCCCGAAGCAGCCAGACAACTATATGCAGAAATATCGACCTTGATGCAAAGTCTCAAAGCAGTGGCTAATGTTACCCCTGGTGGTGGTAATCGTCCTACGCCTCAAAAATCAATGGAATATCAACATACGGGAGATGTGTTTTTGGAAATTTTTTGTAATCCTAATATTTATCCCAGTCCTTTTGCTGCCAAAATTTTAGTTACCCTCAGAGATGATCGCATTCGTTTGACTAGCGAAGCGGAATTGACTCAGTTAATTGAGGATTTGAATGTTTATTTAGGTAATTGAGGCTTAATCTCCGAGCGATCGGCGTTATTCTTTGAGTAGCCAAAATCCAGCAAAAGATTCCGAATCTGGGTTAGCTTGAACCGCTAAGAAGTGTATTCCATTGGCTTTTTGCTTGGCGGTTTCAAAGTTTTGTGCTTCTTTGACCATTTGTTTGTTGGTTAAGTTTACCAGCGTCCAACTGTCGCTTAATCCTGTTTCTAAACGTAACTGAGGGCGTAGAGACTCTTCTAACTGGAGATAACCCATTTCTAAGCCCGACATCCAAGCTGCTAGAGGAGTAGCGCGGGGAGAATAGATAATCAAGCCAGGAATAATCGTATCTGGGGTGGTATTGACCAAAGAAAGAGAAAAAGACTCTTCAAAAGCAATATCCCATTCTTTCATCTCGTCAAAAGCCGATCCAGGTAAACTAACAAAAGTCCATTTATCTCCGCGATCGCCTTTGACTGCATCGGGTAAAGGAATGGGATTTAAAGGCGGATAGTTTACCGAAGCCGTTTGTGCGGTTTTGAGATCGTACCCTTCTTCCTGAGGGTAAACATTGGCAATTCTCTCTTCGATCCATTGATTGAGAGCGTAAGTACGACGACTGGGTAAAGGTACAATTCCCGCATCTTCACAAGCCTTGACGATCATGTTATTCATCTGACGACGAAAGAAGCGGATTTTTTTGGGAGATTTATCGGCAATAGCGATCGCTTTTTCAATCGCTTCTCTCAACCAGAGAGAGTTAACGCTTTTGCTAGAGCAATATTGAGCATATTTAAATAAACTGTCAGGCGATCGCTCCATATCATTGGGACTCTCGCAAATCAAAACTTCCCAGAGCTTTTTGCCATCTTCGTCTAAAACTGGACGCGAATAAAAATCTAATTCCCAAACTACATTGCTCATATTCACTTTATAACTATTTTTAAATCGGCTTCAAGCCATAAGCTCTATGCTATAAGCTTGGATTAAAATCAAACGATTAAGTATAATTACCAGTTTACCGATACCTGAGCAATTCAAAAAGTAATGATCTTGAATTTAATTAAGTAAAGGAATCAGCTTAACTTGTCACAGTTGACTAACTCCGAACTACGAACTACCAACTACTAACTTATCAAACCAATTTCTCGCAAACGTTGATTGAGAAATTCTCCTGCGGTAATATCTGCAAACTGTTTAGGATGCTCGTCATCGATGCAAGAAGGCAGACAGCTAAGATCCATACTAGAAATTGGATGCATAAAAAAGGGAATAGAATAACGGGGAGTAGCTAATAACTCCTGGGGTGGGTTGATTACCCGATGAACAGTTGACTTTAATTTCTTGTTAGTCAGACGCTCTAACATATCCCCGACGTTAACCACTATTTGTTCGGGCAAAGCTGTTACGGGAATCCACTTACCATCTCGGCGCAAAATTTCTAGTCCTTCAGCACTAGCCCCCATGAGTAGAGTAATCAAATTAATATCGCCGTGTGCAGCAGCACGTACCGCACCATCGGGAATATCTTTAGGATTGTTTAAGGGAAAATAATGAATAGCTCGCAGAATACTATTACCCTTTTGTACCTTATCGTCAAAGTAAAATTCATCGAGTCCTAAATATAAAGCGATCGCCCTTAAGATCTTAATTCCTGCCGATTCTAAAATCCGATAAGCCTCTACTGTAGCTGTGGCAAATTCAGGTACTTCTTCGGGAAAGATATTTTGAGGATATCCCAAACGGGATCTTGCTTCTTGCGAAATTTCTTGTCCTACATGATAAAACTCTTTGAGATCGCCAATAGTTCTACCTTTAGCGTGTTCTTTGCCTTTTGCCGTATAGCCTCGTTGTCCCCCCAGATCTTTGAGTTCGTATCTTAATTTAGTTGCTTGGGGCAGAGCGAAAAACTGTTTTACTGACTGGTATAAATTGGCTGTAAGCTCGTCGGACAAACCATGGTTCTTGACCGCAACAAAGCCAATATTTTGATAAGCATCCCCTAAAGTTTGGACAAAACTCTGTTGGCGGAGGCGATCGTTGGAAACAAAGTCACTCAAGTCTACAGCAGGTATGTCGTCGTACAGAATATCGCTCATACTAAATTTTATTGGGATAGATAGATAGTTTGGAATTCCTAGTAGGGGCGAATGGCCGTTCGCCCGTACAGGAGAGACAAGGCATGCCTTGTCTGTACAGTTGTCAGTTGTTAGTCGTACTTCCTCCTCTGCTTTTCCTGCTGCCTCCGCCCCTGAAGTTGCCTCTGCTTCCCCTGCACCTGAAGTTTCTCATCTCCTACCCTCTGCCTCAAAGTCTATCGAATTGACAACAGCTGTAAATAATTTTTATCTTAATTTAGTTATCATTCTAGTTTGAGAAAAGTATCTAATTTTTACTTTTATTACAAAGAAAGTAGGATAATTGACATAACAAGACGATAAATAATTTGTTATTAGAGAACACGGCAGTATGCATTTAAGCGAAATAACTCACCCCAATCAGTTGCACGGTTTATCAATCCGACAACTAGAGGACATCGCCCGCCAAATAAGAGAAAAACATTTAGAAACCGTAGCCACCAGTGGAGGTCATTTGGGCCCAGGCTTAGGCGTTGTAGAATTAACTATTGCTCTATATCAAACTCTAGACCTAGATCGCGACAAGGTAGTCTGGGATGTCGGACATCAAGCTTATCCCCACAAACTACTTACAGGTAGATACAACAAGTTCAATACTTTACGTCAAAAAGATGGCGTAGCTGGCTATCTTAAAATCAGTGAAAATAAATTCGACCATTTTGGTGCCGGACACGCCTCTACTAGTATTTCTGCTGCCTTGGGAATGGCAATGGCGAGAGATGCTAGGGGAGAAGATTTTAAATGTGTGGCAATTATTGGCGACGGTGCTTTGACTGGAGGAATGGCACTAGAAGCGATTAACCATGCAGGACATTTGCCTAATACCAACCTGATGGTAGTCCTAAATGACAATGAAATGTCTATTTCTCCCAACGTCGGGGCAATTTCTCGCTATTTAAACAAAGTTCGCTTATCTGACCCCGTACAGTTCCTTTCTGATAATTTAGAAGAGCAGTTTAAACACCTACCTTTTGTCGGTGAGTCTTTGACCCCCGAAATGGAAAGAGTTAAGGAAGGAATGAAGCGTCTTGCGGTACCAAAAGTAGGTGCGGTAATTGAAGAATTGGGCTTTAAATATTTTGGTCCGATCGACGGTCATAACTTAGAAGAATTAATTTCTACATTTAAACAAGCACACAAAGTACCAGGCCCTGTATTAGTTCACGTAGCAACCGTTAAGGGTAAGGGATATGCGATCGCCGAAAAAGACCAAGTAGGTTATCATGCTCAAAGTCCCTTCAATTTGGCTACGGGTAAAGCTGCCCCTGCCACTAAACCCAAACCTCCAAAATACTCCAAGGTTTTTGCCAGCACTCTAACTACCCTGGCAGAAAATGACCCCAAAATTGTCGGGATCACCGCTGCCATGGCAACGGGTACGGGTTTGGATATTTTACAGCGCAAATTACCCAAACAGTATATCGATGTGGGTATTGCCGAACAACACGCGATAACATTGGCAGCAGGTATGGCTTGTCAGGGCATAAAACCCGTAGCTGCTATTTATTCCACCTTCCTGCAACGAGCTTACGACCAGATTATTCATGATATCTGTATTCAAAAATTACCCGTCTTCTTTTGTTTGGATCGGGCGGGAATTGTCGGTGCAGATGGCCCGACTCATCAGGGAATGTATGATATTGCCTATTTACGCTGTATCCCCAATATTGTCGTGATGGCCCCCAAAGATGAAGCCGAGTTACAAAGAATGGTAGTTACTGGCATCAACTATCGTGATGGTGCGATCGCGATGCGCTATCCTCGTGGCAATGGTGTTGGTGTTCCCCTAATGGAAGAGGGATGGGAACCTATTGAAATCGGTAAAGGCGAAATTCTCCGTAACGGTGACGATCTTCTCTTAGTCGGTTATGGGACTCAAGTATATCCCGCACTACAGGTTGCAGAAATCTTGAGCGAACACGGCATCGAGGCAACCGTAGTTAATGCTCGCTTTGTTAAACCTTTGGATATAGATTTAATTGCCCCCTTAGCCAAACACATCGGTAAGGTTGTTACCATCGAAGAAGGCTGTCTCATGGGTGGCTTTGGTTCGACCGTCTTGGAAGCTCTTCAAGAGCAAGATGTTTTGGTTCCCGTAAAACGTTTTGGCGTACCCGATCTTTTGGTCGATCATGCTACTCCCGCTCAATCAAAGGCTAGCTTGGGTTTGAGTAGCCCTCAAATGGCAGAAAGTATCCTCAAAACTTTCTTTGAGAGCAAGGAAAAGAAACCATCTGCCGTCGGCTAGTTAAAATTACTTTTGTAGGTAATTATAAATATTATGACAATAGATAAACTGGCACTGAAATTACACACATATCTGGTAGGCGAATATAAACTAATAATTGTGTGTGAGGAGTAAGTGTAAGAGAGAAAGGTTTTGGGGTCGAAACACGGCAAGACTCCCAAAACCTTTTTCTTTTTTATTAAATAATTTATTAAGTATTGAGTAATTAATTGAAGGATTATACCCTTGAGCCCACTAATTTCCCGAAGACTGCGAAAACCAGAGGGGAAAAACAATTAAAGCGATCGCGCTTGTAGTTGTTTAGTTATGCTGCTAGCAAATAGATTATAAGTCTGAAACTGAATCAGGAGATATTTCCTTCACTTGTCATTTTCCCGAGGGATTTGCCGATCGGTAATCAAATCATTCAATTCATTAATATCAACGCCTATTTGCTGGCAAGCCTTATTTAAATTTTCAATAAACAAGCCAACATTGCGATCGTATCCCGAGCGTTCGGCAGCTACTGCCGTTCCCTGCTTGGCATTAGCTTTAGCCAATTAATTAATTCTATTCCTTGAAGCATATTTTTTACGTAGTTGGTCTAATTATGGTTGACATATTTACACAAGTCTCAAGCAATTTCATCTTTCTGAGGGCTGATCTAGCCGTACAAAGTTGTATTAGGACAAGTTTATTTGATTGCTCGGAAGTAATAAGTAATAAGTAATGAGTAATAAGTATCCTATTGTAAGTCCGTACTACTATATAAATTGATTAGCCCACTACCAAAGACCGAGCGCTCAGGACGATTAAGATGACTATACCGTGCTTAAATCTCGTTCTTTTGACAGGTTAAACTTTCTTGGTCATAGAAAACAAATTTTTAGCCTGAGCATTGAGAAACCCTTCAAATAGCTGACCTCCAATTAGATTGCGTTCGGCTAACTCGTAGTAGGCATAAGTCCAAGGAATTTGACTCAATTGGCGCTCGCGATCGTCCCAAACCTCTACCATCTCAGTTACCGCCACAGTTGCTGTTTGACGCAAACCAGTTTCTAAACTGCCTTCAATGGTATTTTTCATCGGGATACCTCGCTTGGCTAAAGCTCGCGCCGTTGTCTCTATATCTGAATAAATAGAAGCCTGATGATGATTAATATAGCCAGTGAAATGATTGACAGCATAACCGTGGAGTAGCACCCAAGCACCATATTGAGTAACTCGCTCGACCGCTTCGACCAAAGAAAGTTTGGGTGGTTGCCAAGGACGAGAAAAGACCGCCACCAGTTGAGCGACAATTGTCTCAGTCGATTCTGTAGTCAACCATTGGTTGAGATCTTGTCGATGGAAAAAATTACCAGAATTAACTGCGGATTTAATTTGTCCAGCTAAGCTGGTAGGTAAAGCATCTACTGCTAGTTCGCTGATAAACAGTTTGGGTAAATTATAGCGGTCTTGTTCTGGATGACGATAGTGACAGGCTTTTAAATAGCGATCGCTAAATTCGTATTGTCCAGCCTCAACATAGCCTAGGGCCTCAACTATTTGGGCAAGATAGGGAATTCCCAAGTCAATTTTTTCTCCCGAACTCTCGATAGTTAACCTCAAAGAACGGAAGGCAAGATGATCGTTAGCAATACTAAATCCTGCCTCGTGAATCATTTGCTGGTAAATACGGGCATACTCGACTCGACGATAGTAATCTTGCCAGAGAGTATCCCAAAGAAGACGGGCAATTTCAACAGTTTTCATTATAAATAACCAATGAATAATGACTGTAAGGGCGAACGACCGTTCGCCCCTACTGACTATTTAATAACTCAGTCAGAATTTCCAGGGCGATCGCAATTTGTTGGCGATCGACAACTAAAGGAGGACAAAACCGAATCGCAGCTTGACCGCAACCAATTAAGAGCAAACCCCGCTCGAATGCTTGAGTGAGAAGGCGATCGCGTAGACTGGGGTCGAGATTGCCCTCGGTGTCCAATAAATCTACTGCTACCATCAATCCTTTGCCTCGTGGGGTCGAAATCCGCGCAAATTTATCTGATAACTGAGTCAAACTAGCCTGTAATTCTTCTCCCATGTTACGGGCATTTTCCATTAATTCTGCTTCCAACAACTCTAGGGTGACATTAGCAGCAGCACAGGCAACTGGATTACCGCCAAAAGTCGTAGCATGAGAACCAGGGGGCCAGGTCATGATTTCGGCTCGCGCTAGAATAGCACCTAGTGGTAGACCGCTGGCTATCCCTTTTGCCAGGGTAACTATATCGGGCATCACATCCCAATGTTGGATCGCAAATAGTTTACCAGTCCGTCCCATACCCGATTGCACTTCATCCACAATCATTAAAATCTGGTGGCGATCGCATAGATCCCGAATTCTCGCTAAGAAACCATCTTCAGGTACGATATAGCCTCCTTCCCCTTGGATTGGTTCGACAATAATTGCAGCTATTTCTGTTGGGGGAAGTACTGTATTAAATAGCTTTGCTTCTAAATAATCCAGACTGGCATGAGTACCGTAGGGAATATGAGTTATCCCAGGAAGTAAGGGGCCAAATCCTTGTCGCTGTATTCTTTTAGAAGCTGTCAGAGACATCGCGCCATAGGTACGTCCGTGAAATGCTCCCAGAAAAGCGACGATTCCAGAGCGTTTGGTATAGTAGCGAGCTAGTTTGATCGCGCCTTCATTGGATTCGGCCCCAGAATTACTAAAAAATACGCGGGTAGAATTTCCAGTTGAGGATTGAGGGAAAGGAGCGCGAAAGGCTAATTTCTCGGCTAATTCTACCATCTGTGGATAATAAAAATCAGTCCCCGACATATGCAGCAGCTTAGCGGACTGTTCGTGAATTGCTCGAACCACTTGGGGGTGAGCGTGACCAGTGGCTGTTACCGCAATTCCTGCCGTAAAATCTAAAAAAACGTTACCGTCCACGTCTTCGAGCATACAGCCCTCACCTCTGGCTACGACGAGGGGATAATCGCGGGTATAGGAAGGTGATGTAACCGAGCAGTCGCGTTCGACTAGGGCTTTAGTCTCTGGCCCTGGTAGATCGGTAATGATTGAGGGGTGTTTGGGAAGAGGGCGATCGCGTTTGGGAGTAAGATTTAACATATTCGCTTAATTTACGATTGAGATCTTGCCAACAGGATATAAGCGGTTCTTAAAATTAGCCACCAGCCATTTCTTCTATTATGGTTTATGGATAATTTAAAAAACTCCAGAAAATCAAGGATTTGCGTTTATCTGAGGCAGCTTAAAATGGTAAAACACGAGGGTTAAGTTTTTTGCTCTTGCTCATGAAGAAACAGAATCGCTCAATTGACTGTCTCTTATCAGTTTCACACAATTTTTAATTCCTCTTGACTTTTTCCTAATTTCCTTAACTTGTAACCAATGTCGTAGAACTCTCGCCGGACGGTCGATTTCATTTTATGTGCGAACCCACAAAACATCGTGAGAAAAATTTCAACTTATGCGCCAGTCAACATTGGCTGCTATACAAAGGCCAAAAACAGTTGTTAATGCTCAAAAGCGATCGCCCGTTTTTCGTTTCACCAAAAGTGTGTAAGAGCCCACTTAATTCTGAAAGTTACAACTTCAACAACAACTTTACAACACTAGCCTAACTTTCCGTTCAAATTGTGTGGAAAACTCAGCCAAGTTCAATTCTGTCCACCGCACCGTGAAGTAGAGCCACCATTAAGGTTAAATATTCCCGTAACTGTCTAGTCATTAAAAAATTCTCACGCACAAATTCCCTGGCTTTTTGACCCATCTCATCGATTTTGTCTGGCTGCTGCATTAGATAACGAATGCGTAAAGCTGCACCTTCTGGGGTATTGACCAAAAAACCAGTATGGTAATTGATGACCTGAAGCCTAATACCTCCTGTATCTCCCCCAATTACTGGTTTCCCTTTCCACATTCCTTCGGTTACGGTCAAACCAAAACCTTCTTTAGTAGACTTTTGCAAGATAATATCTGCTGCTCGTTGGAGTGCATTAATTGTGCGGTGAGCATCAGGAGGTAACAGTAGCACGTGAATATCGGGGTCGTCAGCAGCAGCAGTTTTGACTTCCTCAATCACGATTTGGCCTTCGGGGTCG
>JAAUYI010049862.1_pt1 | contig 13911 bp, 11 predicted proteins | sample 7278041 | NCBI WGS metagenome assembly JAAUYI01 (sample SAMN14350216, study PRJNA611818) | marine sediment metagenome | isolation source: surface marine sediment (0.6m) | place: French Polynesia: Moorea | collected 2018-08
CCACAATACCTTGTTTGCAGCTGATGTCCTCAACAACGGATTCGTACCTGCCCCATTGGAGAGCCTTGACGGATGGTTAAAGACCCTGGATGAATGGGAAAAAATATATGCACCAGATACCATGGTCTACATTGGCCATGGCCAGGAGGATCTATTCGATTCGCTTATGGTAAACCAGCGCCGCTACTTGATGCTAATGCGAGATGAAATAAAAAAAGCCGTTAAAGATGGAGCACTTACTGCCGCAGAAACTGATAGTATAGCCTTTAGACTCGAGCGTGCCTTCCCACACTCCCATGGCGTTGGAGGAACTGCCCGTTTTAATGTCATAAAATTTGTTGTCGGACACGTAGCCAAACAATATGGCGCCAAGGTGGAGACGGAAGTGGAATTTCGATAATCTGTCACAAGCAGATTCATCTCATACATCACATGAAAAGATCTCGAATCTAACACCTACTCCTCTCCTCTTCCCTCGACTTTTCAAGTAGTTGTCTTATGATAAGATAATTAAGACAGTAGAGAAAAGCGGCTTTTAGACTTCTGAATCAACAACAGCTGCCCAATCCCTATGTCACCGTTAATAACTCTATAAAAGGTGAACGCTATGAAAACTAATCCAGTAGGCTGGTTTGAAATATACGTTGATGATCTTGCCCGAGCCAAAAAATTCTATGAAACCGTATTCGAGACTGAACTGACGCCTATTCCTACGGATGAATCGGATATTGAGATGCTGGGCTTTCCTATGGAGGAAGGAGCAATGGGGTGTCCTGGCGCCTTGGTGAAATTCGACCATGTTAAACCGGGTGGAGGGGGTATTCTCATATACTTCAGCAGCGAGGACTGCAGCGTGGAAGCATCACGAGTAGTGGACGCCGGCGGAGAAATCCACCAGGAAAAAAAATCAATCGGTGAATATGGTTTCGTTGCATTTGCCGTCGATACCGAAGGCAATATTTTTGGCATCCACTCCATGCAGTAAGGGATCCCGCACGACTTGTAAGGTAGCCGTTTAATTGTTAGCCTTATGCAGTGTGATAATTACGGACATCATTCTACTACTCATTCAGCGCCCGAAATGCCGAACCGATGGTCATTGAGCCCTCACCCACTGCGGCGGCAACCCTTTTAGAAGAGCCACTGCGCACATCACCGACGGCATAGACGCGCGGCCAGGCAGTCTCGAAGACTGTGGGCATTCGATTGAGTTGCCACTGGGCTTGGACAAGATCAAGCGGCTCCAGGTCAAGTCCCGTTTTAACAAATCCCCTTTCATCGAGGGGAAGCGAATCCTTCAGCCAGTTAGTCAAGGGTTGGGCGCCAAGAAAGAGAAATAGATGATGGATCTCTTTGGTCGTCGTCTCTCCACTGCTGTTGTTGATGATATTCACGGTCTCAAGTTTACCGTTTTTTCCCGAGAGGGCGTTGACTTCACTCTCGGTCAGGACACTGATGTTTTCTTTCTCCTTAATACGTCGTATGAGATAATTGGACATTTTATAGGTCAAATTATCCTTGCGTACGATTACATAGACATGACGGCAGCTTTCCGAGAGAAAAACGGCCGCCTGCCCTGCTGAGTTGCCGGCGCCGACAATGACAACCTCTTCGTCATGACAGAGTTGTGCTTCAATACCCGTGGCGTTGAAGTGAATACTGGACCCTTCAAAATCACCGATATTCTCTACCGCCAAACGATGGTATTTAGCACCGAGAGCCAGGACGACGGATCGGGTATGGACAGTTTTGCCATTTTCAAGAGACAAAATATAGTTATCGCCATCTTTTTCCAACCTGCTTGCTTTTTGCGGTGCCACCATATGCACTCCGAATTTCTGGGCCTGCACGGTCGCCCGATTGGCCAATTCCTGCCCGGAGATACCCATGGGGAATCCTAGGTAGTTTTCTATCTTCGAACTGCTGCCTGCTTGACCGCCTGGCCCTGCTGCATCAATATTGATAACAGAAAGCCCGTCTGATGCGGCATTCACGGCTGCGGCAAGACCGGCTGGCCCCGAGCCAACCACTGCCACATCATAGAGCATTTCACCTTCTACCAGGCAGCTTACCCCGAGTTCGCTTGCAATCATCTCATTCGAGGGGTTTTTTAGTATTTCACTGCCCTTGTAAATCATTACCGGAGTCTCTGATTCCTTCACCTCGATCGTCTCCAGCAGGCTTCGGTAATCCTCTCCGGACTCAAGATCGATAAAATTGTAGGGTAAAGAATTGCGGGTCAGAAACTCGCGTATGCGAGCTGTATCCTTGGCATAACGGGATCCGAGAAGCTGAATTGACGATAATCCTTTGGACGACAACGCGGCTCTTCGTTTAATAAATGCTGAAACAATAATATCGCTGAGATGCGAATCTTCCACCAGTAGCCGCTTGAGTTTATTGTGGGGTATTTCGATCACTTCAGAAGGCTCCAAACACCTTCCCTCAGCCACTGTAGCCCTACCAGACATCATCGATACATCACCTGTGAACATACCAGGGTATATTTCAGCTATTTTCTCCGGATCACCGTGACCTATATGCTGGAAAACACCAATACAGCCGGAGATAAGAGCATGCATCGAGGCCAGTTTCTCCCCTTCGCTAAATAGCACTTCTCCCTGATTACACTGCCGCTTTTCACCATATCGGCTAAGCCGTTCAATATCGCTCTCGGAAAGCTTGACATACGCTTCCGGGAGTTCTTCAGGCGTTAATTTCAAACGCATTTTTGAAAGTTGCATCGTACTCACCAAAAATTGTTGCTTTTAATATCGACAATTGATCAGATCCGGTAGCCATCCATGCTGCCCGGTTGATCGATCTACAACTGATCCCAGCTCATTCATTATTTTGGAGAATTTCATTCTTCATAAGAGGTAAACAGCCAGTAGGGAACTCTTTGATTCTGGAAGGAGCTTCTAACCTCAGAGATGCTGTCCAGCTATCTGAATTTTCATTAGATTTACGAAATTATAAGCACGGATAATGGATAATCAATCTTCCAGAACATCTGCTATTACCAGAATTAGAGAAGGAAGGCGTACCCGAAAGATGTAATGGACCTAATTAGCAACGCCTTTTCCACTCTTACTGTATTGAATTCTCTATCTACAACTCAAGTCTCAGGAAACTTCCTCGCTATGTTTTCTGCTTGCAGATGCAGACCAGACAAGGCTATGAAGCTGTAAAATTTAATTTAATAGTTGCGCTGCCGGATAAAAATTGTTTTATTTTTTCGAGCTCTTTGGAGGTAAATGCTTTGAATTAAGTTCAGCGGAACGCAGACTGTTCAAGGATCTTTACCTAACCGTAATTCGCTATATAGCAAGAGACAGCGCTGCTGCATTTTTAATCAGGGGAGGAGATTATGCGTTTGGTTGTCGTATGTTTGACAATTGTCGGTGTAGTTTGTCTATCTGGTTTTTCCGTGTGGGCTAAAGATTCAGATTGGAATACCTTTGGATTGCGAGCCGGTATCGGCGATGACAGGAACGAAGAATCGTTCTCTCAGTATGAGGTTTATGGCACATATTCGCTACCCTGGAAGTGGGAACCAGAGAGCGAATGGGTACTTGGTTCATTTACTGGGCTTAATCTGGGTTACCTGACCTGCGAAGGCGATACATTTGTTGGTTCTATTGGACTGGGCTTGTATTTGAAGACCCCTGGTAGACGTGTGGTCATATCAGCGGGTGTCTATCCAACCTATCTCGGTGAATCGGAATTCGGCGATGATGATTTCGGTGGATCATTCCAGTTTACCTCTGCAGTGGGCATAAATTACAACTTACTGGAATCCTGGACCATCGGTTACCGTTTTCAGCATATGTCGAATGCCGGCTCGGACGATGAAAATCCTGGTCTGAACTCCCACATGATCGAAATTGGCTATATATTTTAACATGTGAATTTTAGTCGAGCACCAACCTCAACACTTTTACAACTTCGCCTGATTGTATCTTCTAGGACCTCTACATTCCTTAGGAATATAGAGGTCCATTTGCAAGCTGCTAACATCAACTAGGCAAAGCAACTACTACCCAGTAATCCACCCTCCACATCCACATTATGGAATCATGAAGAACTACTAAAAAGTAGATTCTGGTATTTTTATCTATCGTTCCATGCTTATCATTGCCAGATAGCCACGAAGCAGTATTTACCGTAAGTTGGTAAGCTATACCTAAAAAACGTTGAAGAGGTCCCTATGTTAAGCAAAACCTCAAATATTGTCCTGCAGGACAGAACTGGCCATTGGCAAATTGTTATTTCATCGCTTGTGTCCCTGCTCCTGTTGTTTTCCTGCCCGGCTTTTGCATCCTCCCCGCGCTCGATAGCATCCGCACTTGAAATAATGGAAGCGGAAGCAAAAGAGAAGTCAGCAGGTGAAGAACTCAAAATCGGCTTTATAAAGGCCACGTTTTCTGGCGTTCATATCGCCTATGAAGTCAATTTTTATACGGATGAAGATTTTATTCATACCAAAATCGGTCCTGATGGTGAATTCTCTCTCACCACAAGACCAATACATAGTGAAAATATGAGAGATAAATGGGGTGCCGTGTCCGAAATGCAGGCCATACCGGATCTTGACTTATTGCTCGTTGAGGCGGAATCGATAGTGCGACGCGATGGTCAATTTCCAACCGGGCTTGCCATGTTAAAATTCAACTATTACCCGGCAACGCGGCCCGAACAGAACGATAGAAATAAAACCTCGATCTTTTTTGAGGTTGAAAACAGTGACAAGGCACGGGTAGTCCAATTTGAGGGCAAGGATTTTCTCAGCCACAGACCGGGGATACTTGTAAAGATCCCGGTTGTACGCATACCCGAGGTGTCCATGCCAAAAATTAAACCCGTTAAACTTGATTTACCAGAGGGAACACAGCAGACAGTACAAAGCTTTACGGTCAATGATAATGAGACCTTACTCCGCATAGAAGGTGATTTCCTTTTTGATTTTGATAGTTATGAGCCTCGCCCGGATGCCAACGAGCTTGTCCAATCACTTGTCCCGGTAATTCTGGAGAAGAAACCAACTCAAGTTGTTGTGGAGGGACATACCGACTCCTGGGGAACACCGCCGTATAATGACAATCTCTCCACTAAACGAGCCGAAGCCATTGCTGATCTGCTTGTTGACAGTGGTGTTGCCAGATCACTCGTTGTCGTCAAGGGATTTGGGGAGACTCGTCCCGCTGCTGTCGAAATGACCCAGGATGGTAAAGATGACCCCATTGGTAGGCAGAAAAACAGGAGGGTTGAGATTCGGTTTCGATAATTTGTTTTACATGAGTTTTAGTGCTACATTTTTTCCTATAACATACTTGGCATTTCGATTGTATTAATAAATATATTGTACAATATTCTATAATTATATTTTGGCAGGAAATAGCAAATTCGATGTTTGACAGAAAATAGATTGTTTGTTAGATAAGGAAACGTTTCAGATGCTCGTTTGAGCGTAAAAGGGAAGCCGGTGAAAATCCGGCACGGGCCCGCCGCTGTAACCGGGGACCTTCGCTGCAAATATGCCACTAATGAACATACTCATCGGGAAGGCGCAGTGAAGAAGGACGATCCGGGAGTCAGAAGACCTATCTGAAATTATATACAGGCTTCCGTGGAAAAGGAGTTCTGAGCAAGAGACGTGGAAAAAACAGGGCATCCCCGGATCAATTATTCATTGGTCCGGGGATTTTTTTTTTTGCAAAAATTACAAAGGAGAGAATCATGGTAAAGCTGAAAGTAGGTGTGTTCGCCTGTATGGCAATCTGTCTCATGTTGGTTGGGGTTGCCTGCGCCTCACATCACGGCAAAGACAAGGAAAAGAAGGTGGGAATTCTGCTGGTGGCCTTTGGTTCCAGCGAGGCCAGTGCCCAGGTATCATTTCAGAATATTGATGCAAAGGTGAAAAGCACCTATCCTGATATACCAGTCAGATGGGCCTACACCTCTCATATCATCAGGAAGAAACTCGCCAAACAGGGTACCATGCTGGACTCGCCTGAAGTGGCACTGGCCAAAATGGCTGACGAGGACTTCACCCATGTGGCCGTGCAGTCTCTGCATACAATCGCCGGAGCCGAATATCACGATGTGCGCAGGAAAGTCGGAGCCTTTATGTCCATGGGCGAGTTTGAGTCAGTAATTCTCGGCTATCCGCTGTTGGCCACCCAGGAGGACATGGAAAAAACCGTGGACGCCCTGCTTGCTATCATTCCCAAAGAGCGGAAGAAAGATGAAGCGGTGGTTTTCATGGGCCACGGTACTCACCATCCGGCTAATGCCTTCTATGCCGCCCTTATGTTCCAGGCTCAGCTCAAAGACCCAAACGTCTTCATTGGCACCGTGGAAGGATATCCCGAACTGGACACCATTCAAACATTGCTGAAAAAGAATAAAGTGAAAAAAACATATCTTATGCCCTTCATGTCCGTAGCCGGCGACCATGCCAAAAACGACATGGCCGGAGATGAGAACGACTCCTGGAAATCTGTTCTTGTAAAGGAAGGTTTTGAGGTAGTCACGGTGCTCAAGGGAACTGCCGAGTTTGAGCAGTTTGTAGATCTATGGGTTGATCATCTTGGTGGTCCATTGGCGCATTTTAAGTAATATCTGTTGTCGCTTTTCCTGAGAAATCAGCCGGTTTCTGCAGTGGCAACGATTCCATCATGATGGCGTTGCCACCAGAATCTCACCCTTGGCAAAACGATAGTGCAAAGGTGTCGACAGCCGGACCAATTCACCATCGAGCGCAATTTGTAATTTAGGAAGATTACGCCGAAATCGAAGCTCAATTTCCTCAATAAGGTCACTTTTAAGAGAATAATCCCTGGAAAGAGGATCTATACCAAAGAGCATCGATTTGGTTACTATTTTAAATATTTCAAAGCGATTTTCGCAATCAAGAGCGATAAGATGGAGCTTGCTCTGCCCCTCCTCTTTTACCTGACCCAGGAAAGGTATTTGCAAATTTCTCTCAGCCACACCAATGAAAACCAGGGGAGTACTTAATTCTTCACCCTGCAGCTGCACTCTCACTTTGCGGAAATTGAACAATCTGCGAATACCGGCTACTATTGAAGCAACCGAATAGGGCATCCGGTCTTCTAATTGGTTTCTGCTGCTCACGAAGACCGTATAGGCACCGACCGAACTGGTATTGATGAAAAGTCTATCATTCACATAGCCGACATCCACCGGGGTGGCTATACCATTGAGCGCAGTGTCCACAAATTCATCAACATCTTTTGGAATTCCCAGGCGCTGCGCAAAATGATTAAGTGTCCCAGCCGGAATGACACCAAGAACGGTTCTCTTACCGGCAAGATGAGATGCCGCCAGAGCCAGGGTGCCATCTCCTCCACTTATCAGAACGCGTTCTACACCCTCCTCCACTGCCTTATCTATCTTTTCTCCCAGCTCTTCGGGTCGCACCTCTTCCAGGTGAAGCCGTTCATCGGTCTGCAACTTCTCCATAATTGTTTGAGAAGTACCGGAATCCGGGTTGTAGAAGAGGGGTACTTTGGCAATATCTGTCATCAATTTTACTCCAAGAAGGACTATTATGCAGAGTTATTGTGCTGCGCTGGTGTTTCCTGCCAGGCACCCGAAGATCTTTTAAAAAATCGCTTTTTAGCTGTCGCAAAACCTTTTCCCTGCCACTCATGAGTGATTATCGAGAATGCGCGTCGATTACCCTGAATTACTTCAAAACTATTACTTGAATCCATATCGAGTCTATCAGAAATAGCACTTCCTGCATGGCAAATGATTATGCCATCCATGATTTTCGTATACGCTGAATGAACGTGACCCCCTAAAATGATATCAACACCAGATTGCTTCATCGCCGATAGGGCCTTATCACGGCCACCGACCACTCGCCTGTTTTTGTACTTTTCCGGCAGCCAGAAAGGATGATGGGCAACAACCAGACGCAGGGAATCGGGGTCGGCTGTCCGTAAGTGTTTGGCAATGGTATCCGTCTGGTCTTCGTTGATGCGACCTCTAGACCAGTCGAACAATGCCCCGGAGCGCCGCGCCGTATTGACACCGATGGCAATATATCCCAGCTCTTTTCGTACCGGTTCCAATTCATACCCCGTGTAACGCTGCCATTTTCTCCAAGGATTGATGAAGCGGTCAAAGAGATTAAATGCAGGTACATCGTGGTTCCCGGAGATGATCAGTTTTGGCCAGGGTAGCGAATTGAGAAAATTACAGGCTGAAATAAATTCGCTTTTCCGGGCACGCTGAGTGATGTCACCGCTGACGATGACACGATGAGGGTTGATCTTCGCTAACGACTTGATAAGTTCGCCAATCATCTCAGCCTGTTCTCGGCCAAAGTGAAGATCGGAGATATGTGCAATGGTAATCATTACTTGTATTTACTTTATACCCCTGTAAATCTCTTTAAGGTGAGATCAAGCCAGGATCTCACTATCGTTTCATTGGAATACAAATAATGATGGATAGCTTTTATGCATGTAGAAGAAAAGGACAAAGTTAGCTTCAGGATTCTTTTTCTTGCTCTACAAGCTCTGCAACCCTGTCTATATAGGCGGAGATATCAAATTTACGGCGGAGCCCTTTCTCGTTCATGTATCTGATTTTGCCAAAAACGTTCCGTTCCGTCCAGGCCCTGTCGTGCAGACCGAACAACCAGGCGATATTGGTATATGAATTGGGATCGCGACCATCGATAAAATATTTATTGTTTAAATACAGTGCCGTGGAATAGCCGTATTCCGGAGTGTTTGTCCACTCAAGTATCTTTTTCCCCCAGTACATCCGCATATAGTTATGCATATAACCGGTTTCCCGCATTTCCTGCATGGCGGCATTCCAGGGTTCATCATGGGTTTCACTATTCTCCATTTCTTTACGGGTGTATCTGTACGGCCGTTTATCTTCACGATGATCTTCCAGCGTTTTTTTCGCCCAATCCGGCAAACATGAGTAGGAGTCGTAATCCTTTTCAAAATATACAAAATTGATAGCCAGTTCCCGGCGAACGATAAGTTCTTCGAGAAATGCTTCCTTATCTTTCTTTGTACCGTTCTTTGCTGATTGAATTTTCAAGGCGACTTCCACAGGAGAAATCTGGCCAAAATGGAGATAGGGGCTTAGTTCTGAGCATTGAGGTGAGCCAGGATCGTTGCGACTGTCACCATAGCCATCGAGGTAAGAGAGGATGAATTTCTGCAATCTTTCCCTTGCCATGGAGGTACCGCCATAGAAACGTTTCGATACTACTACATCATTTGAAACTGACAGTTGCGAAAGCAATTGCTCTGGTTTTCGGACATCAAGATCACCCTTTACCTTGAGAGACAAGGTTGACTTTTGGGGTTCTCTTGCAACGAGATCCTCTAAATAGTTTTCGAGTGCTTTGTGAATTTTGGGCCTAATGGTTCTTGCCGCATACTCCCGTTTATCGGATGCCTGCTGGACCGGTACAACGATATCCGCCTCAATCTGGATTACTTTTTGCTTTGCTTTTTTGCTTACCTCTTCTCGCCAATCCCGTTGATGCCTGAGGTAGCCCCTATCACAAACAATAGCTGCGGCATTCTTCGCGTAATGGAGAGCAACCTGCGACGGATTGCCTTTCTTCATAACGAATTTAATGCCCCGCTCATGAAGATGAGACCGTGTCTCTGCAAGACCCTGCAACATGAACCCAAAATGCCTGGCATTCGCCTCGGGATAGTCTTCTGTCAGGCCAAAACAAACCACCACGCCCATATCATTGTCGTTTGCCAGTGATATGGCATATTCTAGCGCGTGGTTGTGGTGGGCCCGTTGCGACTGTTGCATCCAGTAGAGAACAAAGTCTCCTGTCTTTGCAAAATCTCTGTCGTTGAGGATCTGTATACGATCTTTATACATATGCTCTATCCGTTATTCACCCCAATGGTCTTGATATTTACAAACTCATGAATGCCAAAACGGGATAACTCACGACCATAACCGCTCTGCTTCACACCGCCAAAGGGCATACGCGGGTCGGATTTGGTAAAAGCATTGACGAATACAGCGCCGCTATCGATTTTATCGCGGGCGATCATTTTCCCCCGCTCAACATCACGAGTAAATACGGCACCACCAAGGCCGAAGTCGCTGTCATTGGCAATCTCGATTGCCTCATCCTCAGAAGATGCTCGAATAACCGTGGCAACAGGTCCAAACAACTCTTCGGAATAGGCCGGCATCTCTTTTTTCACCTCCGTCAGAATTGTGGCCGGATACCAGGCTCCGTCCTTTTCCGGTATTTCTCCACCGAGAATACATTTTGCCCCTGCCTCGACGGATCTGCGTACCTGGTCATGAAGTTCATCACGCAAAGCAACTGAAGCTTGCGGACCAATGTCCGTAGACTCATCAGCGGGTATGCCAAGTTTTCGCGATTGCATCTCGGCGGTAAATGCAGCAAGAAATTCATCATATACCGAATCGACCACAATAAAACGTTTGGCGGCAACACATGACTGTCCGGCATTGAGAAGCCGACCATCGACGCAGGCTTTCACCGCCAGAGCAATATCGGCATCGTGCAAGACTAGATAGGGGTCGCTTCCGCCAAGTTCCAGAAGCGTTTTCTTTAAATGTTTACCAGACGTCGCAGCGACTGATTGACCAGCCTTGGTGCTCCCGGTCAAGGTTACGGCACGCACTTTATCATGGGCAATTAAATCCTCCATATCTGAACCGCTTACCAATAAACTGCGAAAGACATCCTGGGGAAAGCCTGCTTCCTTGAATATATCCTCTATCGCCAGCGAGCAGCCCGTCACCGAAGAGGCATGTTTTAATACTCCGGTATTCCCTGCCATCAAGGTTGGCGCTGCGAAGCGAAACACCTGCCAAAATGGATAATTCCAGGGCATAACTGCCATAACAACACCAATTGGCTGATATGATATGATACTTTCGTCCATATCGGTTTTTACTATTTCATCTTTTAAAAAGTCGGCAGCCTTATCGGCATAAAAACGGCAAACCCAGGCGCACTTTTCAATTTCCGCCACACCGCCGCTTAGAACTTTACCCATCTCATTCATCATCAAGGTCGCAAATTCCTCTTTCTTCTTCTCGAGAAGATCGGCAGCTGCCATCATCAATTGGGCACGGTCATCAATTGATTTACTTTTCCATGATTGAAATGCTGCATGCGCTTTTTCTATAGTTTCCTTGGCATGATTTACGGTCATTTTATCGTAGATTGCAATTCTTTCACCGCTGGCAGGGTTTATTGAGATGAGAGAATCTGACATATGATACCTCCTAATAACCTTAAGAAAATAGTCGCGTTCAGGAAGAATGAGCAAATATGGTGAATCCCATAATTTGCTAAACTATAATTTTCTAATTGCTTCGTTCGAAATGCTGAAATTGAGTCTGTCTGGGCATCAATAACTGCAGTTTAACTGAATTGTCTGGTGATGAGATAACCAAGGGTTGCTGAAACAGAAGTTATAAACGTACCCCAGATGATATCAACCACACTAACAATCGTTGGCCAGTCTCTGATTGTCGCCATATTGGTAAAGTCGTATGTTCCATACGCCAAAAAACCAAACAAGGCACCATATCCTATTGCCAAGACAATTTTCTCAGCCTCTAGAGCGGGTCCTATTGCGAACACCACAATTCCAACGGTGTAGACGAGATAGAAAATTGCGGCGATATGAAATTTGATACTCTTGGCCATCAAGTCACCTAATTGTTGGGCATAGAAATTCTTGGCAACAATTCCTAACCAGAGGGCGTCAATAGCAAGAAAAATTACCGTCGTGCTTATATAGGCAACAACGTACTTCATGAAAAACCTCTTTGTTTTTGATAATTAAATAGTTCTTTTAAAGACTGACAGAACATGTCTACGGATAGATCTCCAGAATGTTACTGGTTGTTTCGAACAGATAGAATCGTCGTCGAATTATCATGGAAAATACCCTAGATCTGGTCAGGCCTTTTCTATCTCGGATTCTGACTTTAACACCTCATCGCCATCTTCCTGCTCAATCAAATACGCCGGATCATCCTCGGTAGCGTTGCGGACAACTTCAGTACCCTTGATCGTCCGGGAAACTTTTTGGGTATAGCTTTTTTGAATTTTTCCTTCTGCTTCTCCATCTCCCCATGACCATTTAACCTTCTGTCCTTTCTTAAATTTCATGGCAGCTCCCTAAGTATATGTTCTTAAACGATCGTGAAAAATTTAAATCATGCTATTACTGTTTTTTGTAAATTTCTTTAAAGCTAAGTACTCTCCTAACTTTCAACAAGACCAAAACGAAAATCAGCTGCTTCTGATTACCCTGAAATAGTGAGTTAAAAAAGAAATCAGTCCGGCCAAGAGACTATGCCAAGGCTTCGTAAAATGACCTGGTCGACGGTGGAGAACTACTAGCCCGGATATGGATCAGAGAAGGGAAGATGGTTAAGAAGAAACTCTAAAGATCGGGATTATGTGTAATATCGATCCTTATATTTCACATCCAATTATACTTGACTTGCTTCCTGCGATAGTGCCTGACGGACTTTCACACCTAAATCATGGAAAGAAAAGGGCTTCTGCAAAAAACAGACATCCGGATCAAGCACTCCGTGATGGGCAATAACATCGGAGGTATAACCTGAAGAAAAAAGGCATTTCAGTCCTACCCTTTCTTCCTTCAAGCGCTGCGCCAGTTCCCGCCCATTCATCTCCGGCATGACGACATCAGTGATGAGAAGGTGAATTTCCGGGCTGTGCTCGTTAAATATTTCCATAGCCCTATTCGGTGACTCGGCAGGTAAAACCCTATAACCAAGTTTTTCCAGCATCTCTTTGAACATCTCCAGAATGAACGTATCATCTTCGACAACCAGGATTGTTTCTCCTTGGCCACTTATCTCTTCTTTCATCTCCACAGGTGAAGATTCTTCAATATCACTGGTTGAACGCGGCAGATAAACCCGAAATGTCGTACCCTTCTCAAGCTCACTGTAGACATTGATGAACCCCCCGTTTTGCTTGACAATACCGTAGACGGTCGCCAGTCCCATGCCAGTACCTTCTCCCATACCTTTGGTTGTATAAAAGGGTTCAAAGATGTGGGCAATGGTCTCATCATCCATCCCGCAGCCGTCGTCACTTATTGCCAGCATAAGATATTCTCCGGGGTTGCTTTCGGGATTCGCACGGCAATAATCATCATCAACAACAATATTGGCGGTTTCCAACTCGATTTTACCAACTCCTTTGATAGCATCCCGGCTATTTACGCAGAGATTAATCAACAACTGGTCTATCTGGGTGGGATCTATCCATACCGACCACGAATCCTTCTTGGGTCGCCAATGGATGGCAATATCTTCGCCAATCAGACGGTTGAGCATCTGCAGAGTCTGGTCGATGGCCTCGTTGATATTGACAAGACAGGGTGATACCGTCTGTTTGCGGGCAAAAGCCAGAAGCTGCTTGACCAAGTCGCCTGAGCGGTTGGTGGTCTCTTCGATCTTCTCCAGATGACCTTCACAAGATTCACTATTTGCAATATCTAGTTGCGCAAGCTGGGTATGACCCAAAATTACGGTCAACATGTTATTAAAGTCGTGAGCTATACCTCCAGCTAGCCTGCCCACAGACTCGATTTTTTGATTTTGCAGAAGCTGCTCTTTGAGTTTTGCCTTCTCATCTTCCGCCTGTTTTACCTCGGTAACGTCTCGGATCATTTCAATTGCGCCGGTCCGATTGCCCTTGTGGTCGAAAATCGGAGCTGCAACACCCCACAGATGGGCTCCCTTTCCTTCATTCAAATGCTGAATGAAGGACTCGGCAAAAATCGCCTTACCCGAGCGCCTGATGTATTTATAAAAGTGCTCCACCTCATCCGCCGGATAATCTAG
>JAAUYI010173028.1_pt1 | contig 13908 bp, 12 predicted proteins | sample 7278041 | NCBI WGS metagenome assembly JAAUYI01 (sample SAMN14350216, study PRJNA611818) | marine sediment metagenome | isolation source: surface marine sediment (0.6m) | place: French Polynesia: Moorea | collected 2018-08
GGCTAGTTTTATAGTCATATTTATATGACTTTGACTATTAGACTGGGACTTATAGTCCCAGGTGGGTGTGATGGAAACCCCATCATATTTTATGGGACAAACCACTAGTTAAATGGTAAATGGTAAATGGTAAATCATGAATCTATTACCCATTACCTATTACCTATTACCTATTACCAAATAAAAACAGAAATGATTTTATTACCAGGGAGTGTACTTAATGACTAGCGAACAACGACTTACAATCGGATTATTTGTGATTCGGTTGGGTATTGGAATATTTTTTCTGGCTTCAACAATACAGAGGGGATTTGAAAAGTTTTATTCTTCGCAATTATCTATTACAATATCTTACACAGTTGGCATTATTCAGGTAATACTAATATTAGTGTTTTTGGCTGGTTTATACAAAACTTTTTCTTATAGTGCTTTGCTAGGCATACAAGCAGTATCACTACTTTCCACCTATAAAGAATTCCTCAATCCAGATAAGTCTAGCTATCTTTTATTTTGGCAGGGTATCCCAGTACTAGGAGCCTTAATTGCATTATTTTTATTGCGGGATAGTGATAATTTTGTCCCTTTCCAAAGCAATAGTAATAAAAATAGTAATAAAAATATTAAATTATCCAGAGACTTCGAGCAGTGGCGACAACAAAAAATACTAGATGTTTTATTTTCCCTCAGTTATCGTACAGGTGAATTAAGTGGATATTTAAAAGAAATCGCTTGCGATGTTAGTAAATTAATTGAAATTGATGTATGTGTTGTGACTCTTTGTCAACAGGGTTTTGGTAAGGTATTAGCTAGTAGCATAGATTTGGAAGAAGAGGATAATAGTACTCATTCATTGCACGGTCAATTAACTGGCACAGTGGTAAATACTGGGCAAAACTTAATAGTTGAAAATACCAAAAACTGTACTGAGTATGGTCAAGCTCCCCCAGGAATTAATGCCTATTTAGGAATACCATTATGCACCTCTCAAGGAGAAGTAATTGGGACAATTTGTTCTTTTAATAAACAACCACGCAAATTTTCTGCTCAAGAAATTGATATTGTAAAATTATTTGCCGAACGGGCAGCAACAGCTATTGATAACTACCATCTTTATCAACAACAACGACAGTTTAATCAAACTTTAGAAGCAGAAGTAGCTCGCAGAACAGAAGAATTACAAGTAGCACAAGCTAAACTTGTTCAACAAGAAAGATTGGCAGCGATTGGAGAATTTGCAAGTTCTATTATTCATGAAATTCGCAACCCTTTTAGCACAATAAAATTAGCATTAAACTACTTTAATAAACTTGATTTGTTGACCCCAGCACAACAGCGCTTATCCCTAGCATTAGATGAAGCAAAACGCTTGGAAAGATTATTACAACAAATATTAGTTTATGCTAAACCGCAAAAATTAAAAGTTTCACAAATTAATATTAACAACTGCATTTATAAAATACTAGAAATTCTGCAAAATATGCCAGAAGCAACAGGTAAAAATATAGAATTTAATCCCGGGAATACCGACCCTCAAATAGAAGGTGAAGAAGATAAAATCAAACAAGTATTAATAAATATTGTGCAGAATGCTTGTGAGGCAGTAAATTCTGGAGATACAGTCAAATTACAGGTGAATACTAACCCCAATCTCCAAGAAGTTTATATTCAAGTTAGGAATGGGGGCGAACCTATACCGCCAGATATTTTACCATTACTAACTCAGCCATTTTTTTCCACAAAATCCTCTGGGACTGGACTAGGACTTGCAATTACAAAACGCATTGTTGAAGCACACAACGGCGAGTTTTTAATTGAATCAAATGCTGAATCAGGAACCTTAGTAACTGTCAAATTACCGATGGTTTCTGCATAAAATTATTTAATAATTAGGAGCCTAAATTGTGACACTACATATTCTTCTGGTAGAAGATGAAGTCAGATTAGCTAAATTTGTAGAAATGGAATTAACTTGCGAAGGCTATCAGGTTAGCGTCGCCAATGATGGTATGACAGGATTAAGTTTAGCGCGAGAATCTACACCAAATTTAGCGATTTTAGATTGGATGCTCCCTGGCTTAAGCGGAGTAGAACTATGTCGCCGTTTGCGAGCAACAGGTAGCAAAATTCCCATAATTTTGTTAACAGCTAAAGATGAGGTAGAGTCCCGTATTACTGGTTTAGATGCAGGAGCCGATGACTATGTAGTCAAACCCTTTAGCATAGAAGAACTTTTAGCTAGAATTCGCGCTAATTTACGCCGCACCCAGGAAGATAACCGCGATTTATTACAGTTTGAAGATTTAAGCTTAAACCGTAGTAGTCGTCAAGTATTTCGGGGTGCGCGAGCCATAGAACTAACAGCAAAAGAATTTGATTTACTGCAATATTTAATTACTAATCCCCGTCAAGTATTTACCAGAGAACAAATTCTAGAAAAAGTTTGGGGTTACGATTTTATGGGAGATTATAATGTCATTGAAGTCTATATACGTTATTTACGCCTCAAGCTTGAAGAAAATAACGAAAAACGCCTAATTCACACTATACGGGGTGTAGGCTATGTATTACGCCAGCAGTAATTAGGGGGATTGTAGTCGGGTAGTAGGGAAGCATCCCAAATTTTGACGAATATAGCGGTTTTCACCATCAAATACATTCTTCTACAATATGAGTGGGATGGGCATCCCTGCCCGTCCTAACTTCGCTATAGCTCCCTCAGCATCACTAGACTAAAACCAGCCTTCTTGTTCCAAAGTTTCAATCATTTGCAATCCCCTAGGGTCGCCAATTCCCAAGATAGCAGCTTTGGCGTCTTCCCGGACTCCTAAATCTTGGTCTTCGGCAAAAGTTTGAATCAAAGCATCAACAGCAGTAGCATAAACTACGTTAGAAGGTAACTCACGGCATAATTGCCCAACTGTCCAAGCACAATTACTACGCACTGCGGCAATGGGATCATTTACCAAGACTTCAATCAGGGATGGCATCGCACCAATAACGGCTTCGTAGCCTACATCTGCCATTTGTACCAAGGCACTAGCTGCCCATAATCGCACTGCGGAGATATCTGTTTTTAAGGCATCTACTAGGGGTGGCAAACAACGGCGATCGCGGCAGTTTCCTAATGCCCAAACCACTCCTTTGCGTACATAGCCATTCCAATCATTGTTGAGTTGGGAAATCAGCGGTTCTACAGCATCTGGGCTGGGGTTACGTCCGATCCCATATGCCGCACTCACCCGCACCAAAGGACAAGTATCAGTTAATAGGCGAATTAAATAGGGAATAGCCCGTGCATCTTCTATGTCACAAAAGGCACGCGCTGCCAATATTCTTTGCTGCGGTTGGGGATTTTCTAGGAGGGCAAGCATTTCCTCTGGATCGGCTTTAGGCACCTCTGTTTCATCACTCAAAGGTTCTATTTGATCTAAAGGATCTAATAGAACATCTTCTAAGTCTGTATCGGCATCTAGTAAACTGAGATCGTCTTCGTCATACATAATTTATTGATTTTCAATCCCCAATTGGGATCTAATACATCATTCCCAGCAAGTTTAAGCCTGAGTACGCATTAGTCTACATCATACACTTTTCCTTGTATCTCGTTAAATAGATACAAAAAATAAGTTTGCCCCAAGTGCGAAGGGTAGGGCAAACTAAGAGTCAAGTTTCGTGATCGCGGTAATGGGTAATCCGAGTTCCAATTACCAATTACCCATTACCAATTACCTATTCCTGTTCTGCCTCTATGGATTTTATCATCCACAGAGATTGGGTGTGAAAACCCAAATTATAGTAAAGATTCATGGCTGCTTTATTGGATGGAAAGACTTGCAAGCCAATTTGTAAATCACCCCTTTTACGTGCCCAATCTTCTACATATTGCATCAAAGCCGTCCCAATGCCCTTGCGCCGATGTTCGGGGACGACGTAAAGTAGAAAGATATGTGCCAGACGTTTCCCTTCTACTTGGTCGATAGCATTTCCTACCCACAGACAAGCTATTGGTGTTGGAGAAGCTGGGGAAGCCCAAGAAACGGGGGGAAGAGGGGTGGGATTAGGAACCGGAGTTTCGGCGACTTTATCTCCTAAAAAGTCTACCCACCACAGGGGTGTTTCATTGGAAAAATATTGCTCTACTGTACGTTCCAGATGGTTAAAATTATTGTCTGGAAACATATCTTGGTAAGTTCGTTGCATGAAATTTACCAGCAGTCCGCGATCAAAATCGGAACCGCGACGAATGTAGTACCCCGGTACTAAGCAGTTCAAAGTTCCACAAATTACTTAACAGTTAATGGTTTTTACTAGACAATGGCAGGAGCAAGCAGCTATGAAATTGCTGGTGCTGCATCAGTCATGGGGACAAAATTCACCCCCAATTCTTCAACAGGTGCCGGAGCTGCCATATCATTAGGTAAGAAGATGCGGGCACTGACTGCCACTAGGGCAAACATAAATATCAGCACTGCGATTAAGGGGGCAATATACTGCCGAAATATAGCCATATGCAAAAATTGTCAGGGAAGGGCAAATTAACTTTCTTGTTCTGGATTTATTTTAACTGATTTAGCTCCCTTCCACTGCCGATAATCAACGTCGATCACGTTCTACATCTGCGATCGCTTTCTCCCAATACCATTTGTCTGGCATTCCCGGATGTTCCTGTTTTGCCTGTTCTACAAGCCTTTCTGCTGCTGCTGCGTCACCTGCTACCAGGGAAATTAATTTATTGCGCAGACGGTTATCTGGTTGTAAGTCAGCAATGGGCTGTTGGGTTTGTGGGGTTGGGGGAGACGGTTGTGTTTGTAGGGGAGAGGGTTGTGTTTGTGGGGGAGACGGTTGTGACTGCTGCTGTCTCCTTAAGTCCCAGAATAAAGCGTAATAGACGATGGCAAAAATAGTAATCAGACTAATGGTGCCTAAGAGAGTTAGCAGGTTCAGGGGTAGAAATCCCAAAACCAACTGGGAGAGGACATAACCTAGGAGTAAACCCGTAATAAACAGGATAAAGGTTGCTATATAAATTACTATTTTGTTTCCCATAAATCTTCTGACTCATCTGCAAGTCCTGGTCTGGGAACTGCTACTGGCTGTTGGTTCCAAGGAGCGAATAAGGGCAGTAGTAGTAATCCAGGAATAGCAAAAACAATACTTAGTAGGAAAAACATCGACCAACCCGTGCTTTTTGCCAATGCCCCAGCAGGTGCTACCAAGATATCACGACTGACCGCCATAAAGCTAGATAGTAAAGCATACTGGGTTGCTGAAAAGCGCTGGTTACAAAGATTCATTAAAAAAGCAACAAAAGCTGCTGTTCCTAAACCAGCACAGAAGTTTTCGATGTTGATGGTAATCACAAGAAACTGGTAGTTTTTACCGATTTGTGCCAACATAAAGTATGCTAAGTTACTTACTGCTTGTAAAACCCCAAACACCCACAGGGAGCGATTAATACCTAGTTTACTCAAAACTGCTCCCCCTGCGAGAGTGCCAACAATTGTAGCAATTAAACCCATACCCCCCTGAATTGCCCCAATATCGGTTTGAGTAAAACCGGTTTGTAGCAAAAAGGGTGTGGACATGTTGTTAACTAAAGCATCCCCTAGTTTGTAGAGGACAATAAACACTAAAATTAATAAGGCTGAGACTGCACCCCGACGTTGGAAAAATTCTCCAAAGGGTTGGATTACGGCTTCTTTTAGAGATGCTGGTGGGTTAACTTCCCTGGGTTCTGGTGCAAATAATGTCCCGAGAATGCCAATTGCCATAGTTGCCGACATTAACAGGTAAACTGATGACCAAGGCATTCTATCAGCAAGTATTAATGCTAATGCACCCGTCAGCAACAGCGCGATGCGATAACCCAACACAAAAACCGCTACACCTGCACCCATTTCCCTTTGTTGGAGGACATCAGTACGGTAAGCATCAGCAACAATATCCTGAGTAGCGCTAAAGGTGGCGATCGCCAGTGCATTAATCGCTAATAATTGTAATGCTTGTTTGGGTTGCTGGAAAGCCATAAGGGCGATCGCTAATAATAACCCAATTTGCAAGGCTATTAACCAACCCCTACGTCTACCTAAAAATGGTAGTGCAAAGCGATCCACTAAAGGTGACCAGATAAACTTCAAGGAGTAGGGTAAACCCACTAAACTAAACAAGCCAATGGCTGTTAAATCTACCTTTTCTACAGTCATCCAAGCTTGTAGCGTCTTACTGGTTAAGAACAACGGTAAACCGGATGAAAAACCGATAAACAACAAAGCCGCGATTTTCCGACTTTGAAAGACTTGTATTAGCGATGGGATTGTTTTCACTATTTCAGACTCCTCCTCCTACCCTATGGCAAATTCCAGTTATCTTGACACACTTGGGGATGTATTTTTACTTCCAGACGCAAATTTGGTAGATACAGTTGCTGTTCGGGGTTGTGTGAGTTTAGCAAATTATTCGGAGAGTGGGTAGTATTGAGTAACTAATATTACTTAACTTTCTTAAAGTATAAAATTATCTTCAGGACTTCCTAATAGTGTTTTCCCTGTCCTTATAAGTTTCCCTCGTTACAAAGTTTTACCTCGTTTACCTCGTTACAAGGTTTTACCTTGTAATGCATTTTAGGGAGGCTCTGCCTCCCATCAATTCTGGAGGCAGAGCCTCCCTAAAATGCGTTTCCAGGCTCAGCCTGGAAACGAGTTCGTTCAAGAGGAAAGCGCTTAACAAGCGTGCCATTCATCTTCAAGAGTTAGAAATAGTGTTTTCCCTGTGCTTATAAGTTAATATTGATACCTATTTTTTTACTTATTATTACTTATTTTAGTCCCCAATGCAATCAAATTTTCAATTTTTTTGAGATTGGGGTCACCTGCGAGGTATCCAATGCCACGATGGAGGTGGAGACGAAATTGGGTAGCAAGGGTATCTTTATCTGTACCGAAACCATCGTTGTAGCAGCGTTGTTTGAGGGCTAGAATGAGGATATCTGACATTTCACCCCCAAACACACGCCAGTTGATTTCGACGTTGCTATCTTGGGGTATAGGTACGGGTGAGGGGGGAGTTGGTTCAGCCAGGGAACGACAAAAAGCCCAGCGACAGAGAATGTTCCATTGGTCGATTTTGGTTTGGCGTTTGAGTTTGGTGAGTTGATCTTTGGCTGTTTGGGAAAGACGGATGCGTTCGATTGGTGTTTCCATAATATTAAGTAATGGGTAATAGGTAATAGGTAATGGGTAATAGGTAATGGGTAATTGGAAAATTTCTTACTTATTAGCCATAATTATTTCCAATAGAATTTAAATAAGCATTTAACTTCGGTGAAAGTTCATCAATAATAGGTTTAAGAGTATTTACCTGTTCAACAGTTCATAAATTACGAGTATAAGCCAAGCGCATCCAATGAATTGTTTCATTCAGAGAACCTCTAGCCATATTAAGACCCCGTCCTTAAGGACGGGGACTCATGTATAAAACGTTTATTGTCTTGAAAGTTATAACGACCTCTACCTTCTGCTATATTTGCTCCAATACTATCAGCTGAACGTACAATCTGTTTACCAACAGTATTTTTAGCAAAACTATTCCATCCCATAACAACTTTCCAAATTTCATTAGCTAGTTTTTCAGCTAACTTATAAACTTGTAATTCTTCAAAATCCGGTCTTCCCATCTCTTAACTTGTTTCTAATTACCAATTACCAATTACCAATTACCAATTATCAATTACCAATTACCAATTACCAAAAATAACCTGGTTTGATTGTGGTTTGACGGGTGGAGGAGTTATATTTAAGGAGATATTCGTGGGCGATCGCTTCGTTTTCTCTGAGGGTTTGGACTTCTTTTTTACCAATTTCGGTGTCAGTGGAGAGGAGAATTACTTGGTGACTAGCGGAGGGGAAATAACGTTCTACTAAGTTGTTGCGGTGGGATGAATCGAGTCTCCCGAGGGGAGTATCAATGGCGACTGGTAAGCGGTGTCCGGAGATTCGTGCTAGTCCCCAAAGGAAGGCTATAGCTAGGAGTTGTTTTTCCCCTGCGGAAAGACGATGTTTGGGGACGAGTTTACCTTGTAAGTCGTAGAGGGAGAGACTAAAGGTGTGGGTGTCGATAGCGATGCGGTGGACTAAGTCGGATTTGTGGAGGAGATAGCGGAAGCATTCGGTAACTTCTATTTCTAGTTTGTTGAGTTTGCGTAGGGTTAATTTGTCCCGGAAAATCTTCAGAGTTTGTTGGACTTTGGCTGCGGATGTAATGATATGTTCTTTGTCTTTACGTTTAATATTTTCTGTGGTATATGTTTGTAAATCTTTTTTTATTTGTTTAATTTCTATTTCTAATTCGTGACAACGACGTTGAGCAATTTCAATTTCTGTATGGATTTGTGTAACTTTATTTTGTGCAGTTTTGAGGGTATCTACAAGTTTCTGATATTCTTCTGGGGATGCTGCTGTTTGTAATTGTCGTTCTAATGCTTCTATTTCTGTTTCTTTATTTTGAAGGATTTTTATTTGTTGTTTGGCGATGTTTTTGGAGTTTTGTAAATAGTAGAGAAGATTCCCTAACTGACTTAATGTATCTGCATCTGCTAATAACCAAGACTCTTCTGATTGGAGAAAGTTAGCCTGTAATGTTGCTTCATCTTGTTCGATAAATTCTTTGATTTTCTCTTGTTGTTCGGCTGCAAATCCGACTTGAGAAATCCAATTGAGTAAGCGTTTATCTCTTTCAACTAAAATATCTCTAGCGATTTGTGCTTGTTGGACACGAAATTCTTTTTCGGCTTGGGTTTGTGCTTGGGTAAGCAAGTTTTCAATTAAACATAGGGGTAAAACACTCGCTGCTAACTCACACATCCCTTGACGTGCTTGTTCTACCTCATCTATTTTTTGCTTTTTTTGAACATCTAATTGGTTGCGTTCGGAAGCAATTTTACCACCTTCAGATGCAAATTTATCAAAAGCGTCTTGCTGCTGTTTTTCTGCTAATTCTAATTCTTGTTGTAGTATTTTTATTTGATTATTAGTAGTATCATATTCTGCTTGTTTGGTTTGCAATTGTATTTCTATGGCTTCTAAGTTAGCTAAATCTTTATCATCGGCTAATTCCTTGCGTTTGCGGTTGACCAGAATATCGATATCAACAGCTAAACGTTCCGCTAATTCTAACCCTAGAAGGGAACGAATTGCTTCAAAAACAACTTTTGGTGGTGTTTCTTGTTCTGCAAGTTCTTTTACCTGTTCACCATCAAATAGAAATAAATTGGAAATTCCTAAAGGTAAAAGATTTTCGATATAATCATCCCAGGTATTGACTAATTCTTGTTTTGACCATTCATCATTTCTGGTATTAGTTAATTCTAAAATTCCTAAACTATCTTTTCCATCTTTAGGATTTTTATCCCAAGTGCGTACTATTCGGTATTTAATTGGTTTATCGTTTTCGATGTGTTCAAATAATAATTCAATGCGGGTTTTTTCAACAGGATTGGCGTTATTATTTACGCACTGGGTAAGAAAATCATTATAATTCAAACTTTTCCTAGTAGAACAATCAGCACGATGTCCGTAAAGCGCGAGACGAATAGCGTCCATTAAGGTGGTTTTTCCACCACCATTCATCCCCCCAAGTAGGATAATCGGATGGGAGTTTTCGGAGTCAATATTGGTATCCAGGTTGATGATTTGTTTCCCCACGTAGGGACCAAAATTTTGGAGGACGAGTTCGAGGAATTTCATGATTAAATTATAGATTTATGTCTCACCCATTAGAGGATGTTTGAAAAGTATTGTTATTAACATTAAAACCTCCCAAACCTAACCCCCCTTTCCCCCCTTCCCTACCTCTCCCCAACCCTCTCCTAGAAGGAGAGGGAAGCGGAAAAACTTTTAATGCTGGAAGTGGGGTTTCAAAGCATCTCTCCTAGTAGGAGAGAGGTTTGGAGAGAGGTTTTAAGTAAGCTTTTAGACTTTCCAAACATCCTCTTAGATGCAGAGATTTACTGACTTATCTTGAAGATAATTAAAACGGACTAATTAAAAAACCATATAGCGCTTTACCCTTTCCGCAGGGTAGATACAAAGGACACGAAGAAAGACATATGATAAAGATAGATTTTTTTATTCCTAGAAAGAGAGTCTCAAATTATTAATCTTTGGGTTTAAATTTCATATTTGCCCAATTTTTCGCTTTGCTAGTAGATTCAGGAGATAAATTCTCTTGTTGTTCTAGGGATTTATCATTTTTGACATCCACATCTCCTAATGTAAGTTGTTTGACTTTTGCAATATCTCCTTGATCTACTGCTTCTCTTAAATCGCGTTTCAGATGAGCATTTTTAATAGCATCTTCTTGGGAGTGAGAACTAGTTTTAAAACACTGTTCTAATGCTTCGTAAATTCCTACCCTTCGCGCCATTTTGCGGAATTGACGTTCCGTATCTAAAAGTTTCGCCATCAATTCTAAATGCATAGCGTCATCATCACAAATTTCTTCTAAAACACTCCATTCATCACTACCCAAAAGACTAATTTCAGCACCAGGACGGGGGTCAATAAAATCTTCCCCAGTCACTTCTTTATATATCCGGGGTAAACTATCATCGAATTCGTGTCTTTCTTCTAGCCAAATGCGACGAATTTCGCTTAATTCTTCGATTGTAAGTAAAGTAATATCGCGCATCTTTTCTGGTGCTGTACGTCGGAGTTGCTGCTCAGTATTTAGAATTTTTCTGAGCAAATCTTCCCGTGCTTCTTTCGTATATGGACCAGGAATTGGTTCTACAGAAATTTCCCCTTCAATATTACGTTCATACAGTTGCACGTCTCCGGTTCTACGTCGAAAATCTCTACGATTGCGGTCTTCTTCTATATCTAATTGCCTACGAAAATCCAGCAGTGGTTGTAACCATTCTTTTTCTTCGTCATTATGAATCATTGCAGATAGTGAGCTATCTTCACTCACCAATGTACAAACCCAACAACCAAAACGAGAATTACCACAACTAGGGGTAGATGTATCAACAACTAGAGGACATTCATTATCAGGACTAGCACCTCTATACATCGTAAATAAATCCTTGTTGCTGTATCCCCAAGGATTTTCCCATTGCATTAGATAAAGCCAAACTTCATCATTGCGCCAATTTTCTATGGGGCTGTAAACTAAAGAATTAGGCAAGTTCATGTTAGGACTGAGGCGATCGCGCACTCGCTTTGCTTCCCATTCTTTCATTCTCTTAGCTCGTTGTGAACTTTCAGCTTTGCGAATACCCAAAATTACGATTGCTTCCCCTTTGACCCGAATAACATCCCGAATAAAGCGGTTAGATGGACTAATTTTTAAACGTTCCGTACACCAACGAAATTTTCTTCTCGGAGCGGGATAACCTTTACCGATTAAACCCACCCAATATGTTTCTTTAAGTTCTGGTTGTAATAAATGGGGTTCTATTGGCATTTCTTGCTCAACAGCAGCCAATTTTATCTGTTTGAGGGAGTTACGTACCCAAGCAGAAACATAGGGATTCTCTACAAGTGTGTCTGTGGTGATGACATGTATGGTTTTAGTTCTTTTTTGTGGTGGAAGTGCTGCGATCGCATTCCATACCAGTTGTAAAGTAGCTGTTGAGTCTTTTCCCCCAGAGTATCCTAATACCCAGGGAATTTCATCCAAGCAATATAATTCTTGTATTTCCGTGGTAAATGCCTGGATATCCTCCACTAAGTCTGCTACAGTCCTTTGACTTCGAGGACTTTGATTTTTCTTGTTTGCTTTTTGGGTTGTGGTCATTTGTCTGTATACTCTCTAAACAGTACATGATTGCAAATAGCTTGCTGACCTCTACACCTTTGATATATCTCAAGGAAGATAATTTGACACTTGAGATATATACAACGGCAAAACTAGTATTACATAAAAATGCACAAATTATGGTTTTTAAAAACTTAATATACCAACAAACGATTTTATATATATTTATATTGTGCTAATATTGAGCTAATTTTTTGACTTTTTCAAAATTAAAATGACTGATAAATTACCCGACTCTATAGCTGAGATTTTTAGCCAGTATACCGAACAAGAAAATCGGAATAAAAAGTTACTTGCTTCGCTGCTGAATCAGTATCTTGGTACAGACGAACAGATTTTAGTGCAAAAAAGTGAGATGGGTGGTAACCATGCTTATGTGGGTTCTGTCACCTTGGAATGGTTTGCAGATAGGGTCAATTTTGCATCTGCTTTACCCCTGTTACATCATAAGTATAATTCCAAAACTGACAATATCGAAATTGACGCTGATAGTATTGATGAAATTAAGCAACGTCCCCTTGATTGGTCGCGTCAAGCACCTCTGGTACAGTATTTAGCAGTTAGAAAACATCACAAGTTTCCCCCAGTGTTGGTGGTGATTAATCAACCCTGGGTAGATAATCCCAAAGCATTGGAGTGGGATAAAAAGGGACAAGCGAAAAAATCTGCTGCGCAATTTACCCCTGTGGATGAAGAAGGAAAATTTGGTTTTCTAAATATTACTGATGAAAATATAACTATTTATGCATTAGATGGTCAACATCGACTGATGGGGGTACAGGGTTTAATGGAGTTATTGAAAACTGGTAGACTCCAACGCTACAAAAAGGATAAATCTCCTTATGGAAGTTCTTTAACTATTAATGATTTGGTGGAACAGTATCGCGTATCTCCTGCTTATTTACAAAGCTTACCCCAGGAAAAAATCGGGATAGAATTCATTTCAGCGGTTACGATGGGAGAAACCCGAGAACAAGCAAGACGAAGGGTAAGATCCATTTTCGTTCATGTTAACCTCATGGCTTCTCCCTTAAGTAAAGGTCAATTAGCACAGTTGAATGAAGATGATGGTTTTTCAATTGTAGCCAGAAAAATTGCTGTCAATCACCCACTTTTAGAACAAAAAAAAGATAGAAAACCCCGCGTTAATTGGGACAGTGCAACAGTTGCAACTAAGTCAACAGTTTTGACGACTTTGCAAGCTTTAAAAGAAATGTCTGAGCGATATTTGGGATATAAATATCCACATTGGAAACCATTAGATAAAGGTTTAATTCCCATGCGTCCAGAAGATGAGGAATTAGAATCAGGTATTCAGGATTTTCGAGATTTGTTTGATAATTTAGCAACTTTACCAAGTTATAAATTACTGGAATATGAGGAAACACCACAATTAAGAAGATTTCATTTTGAAAAGGATAGTGGTGAAGGTAATATGCTGTTCCGTCCTGTTGGTCAAGTTGCTTTAGCACAAGCTTTGGGAATCTTGATATTTCAAAAAGTTTTCTCCTTAGAAGATGTTTTTCAAAAGCTTCATAGATTTGATCGACAAGGTGGTTTTAGCGGAATGGAGTATCCCCAATCTCTCTGGTATGGGGTTTTATATGACCCAAATAAAAAGCGCATACAGGTTGCTGGAAAAGATTTAGCTGTGAGGTTATTAGTTTATATTTTGGGTGGAATTGATGATGCAATGCAACGTGCTGAATTGCGCACAGATTTAGCAAAAGCTAGAACTGTAGAGAATAAAACTATTGGTTTTGATGGTAAGTTTGTCGAACCGAAGAAAGTAGGACTTCCACAGATACTGTAAATATTATAAGATTTCTCTGGCAATAAACATATATTTTTAGCATGAAAACGAAATTAGGTTGTTTTGAATCTCTGTATTCAAGTTTTTGATGTAATTTCCCAAACGAGATTTATCATTTTCGTAAGTGCTGACATGGATTTGGAACAGAAGGGAGATTTTCTTGTTGGGGGTATATATAAGGGGAAGGTTTTATCGAATTCTCAACCGAACCTTCTCAAAACTCTAGTGCTATAGTTTCCCTTATGGTATTCACAGATGAAAAAGATGGGATTTCCCTGGCA
>JAAUYI010037122.1_pt1 | contig 13903 bp, 8 predicted proteins | sample 7278041 | NCBI WGS metagenome assembly JAAUYI01 (sample SAMN14350216, study PRJNA611818) | marine sediment metagenome | isolation source: surface marine sediment (0.6m) | place: French Polynesia: Moorea | collected 2018-08
AGCGGACCAGGTCGCGCAGCAGGCGGCCCAACCACAACCGGAAGGCATGATCAGCCAACTCAAAAGGCCCGACGAATGAGCTCCACATCAGCTGATCGCCGCCGAAACCACCCAGGAGCACCCGCGACCCATGGTCGCGCATCATCTCGCGGGTCGCGACCATGGCCGGCTGCCAGGTCTGCCAGAAGTCCGGGACCTGGGTGGCGAGCCGGGAAAAGCCGTCCAGCAACGGGCAGGCAGCCTCGTCGAAGTGCTCTCCCTCGCGCCCGATCTGGGCCTCCACGAAATCGATGTAGGGGCGTTCGTCCGAGCTGGTCGCGCGATCGAAGACAAAGGAACACGTGACCAGCCGCGAGGCTTCCACGTCGCCGGCGCGGATCAGCCGATCCGCCATGCAGACGATCGACGACGAATCCAGACCGCCGCTCAGATCGGCACAGACGGTACCCGGTGTCGCCAGGCGACAGCGGACCGCGTCTTCGAATAGCTCACGGAAAGCCGCCTCGTACTCGGTGTCGCTGCGAAAGCGAATGTCCCGCCGCGGCTCGAGATCCCAATATTGCTGCTGCCTCCGGCCGTGGGGCTCAAAGACGATGCGGTGACCTGGGGGGACCACCGCAATCTGCCGGAACGGACTGCGATCCGCCAACAGGGCACCGCCCAGGAAACCCGCCACCCAGTCGTCGTCCACCTCCAGCTCGCCCCCGTAGGTCGCCCGCAATGCATCCAGGCTCGACGCCCAGAGCAACGCAGAGCGCCCTTCGACAAAGAAAAGGGGCCGGGCGCCGAACGGATCGCGAGCGAGCAGCAGACGGTGGCGCGGCGCGTCCCACAGCGCAAGGGCGAAATCGCCCAGCAAGCGATCGACGAAGGCCTCGCCCCAACGGCGGTATGCGGCGGCGAAAAGCCCGAGGTCGCCGGGCCTCTCCGGACCGAGCCCCAGCGCCTGCCGCAAGGCCTTGCGGTTGTCGAGCCGCCCATCCCAGGCCAGGAGCAGTTGATCGTCGGTGGTCACCGGCCGTGCCGGGTTTTCACGAAAAGTCCGGCTGGTCATGCCGGCACCCTGGAGCTGGCGAGTGGTTTCAACGTCTAGATCGGAAAGGGCCCCCGCGCGAGCCACGGACGCCCGCGCCATCACACCGAGGGTTTCGGCCCGGGGTGCTCCGGCGAGCTCTCCAAGCACCCCCGCGAACACAGTCATCGGTGCCCACTCTCGGGACTACACACGGTCGAGTACCTGGAACCGCTCGACGTTCTCCGGCCGATCATTGACCACCGTCCCCTCGACCTCAGCCCAGGCGTGGGCCTCGAACGGAAAAGTGCGCACGCCGAGCACCAGGCGGGCCGGAAAGCCACGGCCGCGAAGGAGGAGCACGCAGGCCACGGATCGCTGGAGGCACCAGGCGCGCTTGAAATAGCCGGCTGCGGCACGGTCGACCGCCCAGCAGATGGTCGCGAGGGTCACCGGATCGGCACGGCGCGCCGCCCAACGGCGGCGTTCGAGAAGCGAGTAGAGTCGCCGGAATCGGAACACCAGCAACCCTAGATCGACCGCCACCAGCGCCAAAAAGCCCAATGCGCGCCAGGACAAACTCCCGGTGACCTGTACCGTTGGACTCGGCGGCGTGACCGGCTCGCCGTCCACGGGCGGCGTCTCGATGGGCCGGGGCCGCGGCGCGGTGGACGGTCCGGCGGATGCTCGCGGCACGATCCAGCCGCTATCCTCAAAGGAACGCAGGGTCGACGACACATCCCGCCGAATCTGCTCGGCGGGAACCTCGAAGGCGGTCTGCAGCGAGTGGACGATGGCGGCGTCGCTGTCCCCCCCTTCGATCGCTGCCCAGATCGCGCCGGCGACCGGATTGAAGGTGACGTAGCTGCCGGTCCTCAGATCGAGAAGTACCATTCCATCCTCGTCGCGCGCGGTGCGGACGTGCTCGCCGATGGCGAAATACGCGTTCCGGGACTCAGGTGACTCTGCAGCTGACATGGCTGGTATCGGAGCTTGGACGGTCGGCCCGAAGACCGGCCGCCCACGCGGTGCGACCGTCTAGAAGGGGAAAAGTCTGTTGAGAAAGTCCGGTTCACCACAGCAAGGCTTGCCGCGGGTCAGGGACTCCACCTTTCCGAGGGTGACGATCTTCGGTGCTTCGTAGGTCATACGATTACCTCCTTTCCTGACGTGATGCGGGTCTGGCGTCGCGCACGGCACGACCTCCGGCTAGAGAAACTGTTCCAGGTTGATGAGAAGCTGCTTCTCCACGCCATGACATAGAATATTAACTATATCTCTAACAGAAATCAAGCGCCTCACTCCTCCAGGCCGCGCCTGAGCCCTTCTTGCCATACGATAGCCCGCTATGGACCGATTGACCCTCTGGGGCGCAGCTGCTCTGGCGATCCTCCTGCTGGTCATCGCCGCCCCTCCCATCGCCTCTGCCAACGACACCGGTGGGACCGGCATCGTCACGCTCTCCGCGGCCGACTTGGACGACTCTGCACTTCGCCTGGATGGTTGGAAGTACCGGCCTGGCGACGACCCGTCAGGGTGCCGGCCAGACCTGGACGACTCGTCGTGGGAACAGCTGTCGACCGCATGGTTGGAAGAACCGCCAGCGAGCGGATGGACGGGAATCGGCTGGTTCCGCCTGCGCCTGCGGCGCAGTCCGGACCTTGAAGGTAGGCCCCTCGGCCTGAGCCTGCGCCAGCTCGGCGCTTCGGAAATCTACCTCGACTGCGAGTTGCTGGTGAGCCACGGCCGGGTGGCGTCCAATCCGGCCGACGAGGTCGCCCAATGGCCGCGCACGACCGAGTTGCTGCCGATTGACGATACGGCCGAACACCTGCTGGCGATTCGCTACTCGAATGCCTCCGCGACCCGCCGGCCAGGTGAGAACCAGCTCGGTTTCGCGGTCTTCGTCACCGATCTCGAGGGGCGCCTGGAGCGGCTCTATGCGCACCTGGCAAGCCGCGCCGGTCGCTGGAAACTATGGGTGGGCGCGGCGCTCGCCTTCTCGCTTCTCCACGTCTGCTTGTTCGCCTTTCGGCCGCTGGAAAAGAACAACCTCTACTTCGCGGTCGCCGCCGCGGGCTTCGCGGGACTGGTGGGTTTCGGCGGCATGGAGAGCTATGAAAGTGATCCATTCCGGGCCTTGCTCTATACCAGGGCCGCCTTCGCCAGCGGCGTCATCATGCTCCTGGGGTTTACTTTCTTCAACGAGCTCTATTTCGAGAATCAATGGCGGTGGATGTTGCGCCTGCAACTCCTACTGGGCGTGTTGGCTCTGGTTTGGACCCTTGCTTTTGGCCAACCGACGGCCTTCTACATCTATGCTTTCGTCGTCGTCTCAGCCATGGCTCCGGGTGTGGCGCCGAGAAAAAAGAAGGATGCCGGGAGCAGCCTTTTAAGAGTGGCCTTCTTTGTTGTCGGCGGCACCGGTATCGCCCAGGTCCTGAATGCTCTGGGATGGTTCGGTAGTCGGGACCTGGAGATCTACCCTTACGGTATGCTCTTTTTGTTCCTCTCGATCTCCATCTCGCTCGCTCAACACATGGCGACCACCCATCGGGCGCTCGAACAGCAACTGGTCCAGGTTCGGGAGTTGTCTGAGAAGGCCCTCGAGCAGGAACGGCAGTCTCGCCAGCGAGAGATCGAACGCCGCCTGCTCGAAGTCGACAATGCCAGGAAGACCGAAGAGCTGGAACAAGCCCGCAAACTCCAACTCTCTCTCCTCCCCGAGAACCACCCGCGGATCCCCGGCATCGAGGTGAGCTTCATGATGCGACCGGCGACCGAAGTCGGCGGCGACTACTACGACTACATCGAGTCCGACGGCACCTTGACCCTGGCCCTCGGCGACGCGACCGGGCACGGTCTGCAAGCCGGCATGCTGGCGATGTCGGCCAAGAGTCTCTTTCAGACGGCGAGCGGTCGCGCAGACGTCGCCGAGGCCTTGAAGAGCATCGCCCGTGGCATCGACGGCATGCGCCTCGGCCGTATGAACATGGCGCTCGCCCTGATCCGTTACGACGCGGGCCGTTGGCAGCTGACGTCGGCGGGCATGCCGCCTTTTCTCCACTATCGCGCGGCGAACGCTCGGGTCGAGGAGATCAAGCTTCCAGCGCCTCCCCTGGGAACGATGCGGGGGCACCAGTATGGTGTCGCTGAGATCGTCCTCGAGCCTGGTGACCTGTTACTCGGGATGACCGATGGCTTACCGGAGACCCTCGATCCCGACGATGGGATGCTCGGCTACGCCGCTTTGAAACCGCTTCTGATCGATCTCGCCGAACAACCTCTAGACGAGGTTTTGCAAGGTTTCTTGAACGCGGCACAGCACTGGGCCGCTGGACGAAGTCCGGAGGACGACCTGACACTCCTCGTGGCCCGACGGCCGGCTGAAGCACGTCACGCCAGCGATTCAGCGCCCTGACTGCTGATAGCCAGAATCTCCATGCCCTTGATATCAGCGAGCCGGTCGCTCCTACCAGGAGAATTCGTTTCGATGGCTTGCGGTCCATATTGCTATGTTACTTCTGACCGCGCCAATTTTTGTCAGCAGAGTCCCAGATCTTGTCAACGTTCCGGACCCACGCTGGCTCGCCGATCGCTCGGCCGTCACTATGAGCCTGCCTGCCGAAGCTCTCTTGCCAGGCGGTCGTAGTGGCCGAGGCCTTCGAGGAATCGGCGTCGTTGCTCATCGGTACCGCCGAGCCTAGCGAGTTGCTCGGAACGCGCGTCCAGGGCGCGCTCGATGAAACGCAGGGCATCCCTTTGCCGGCCCTCTTGCCGGCAAAGCGATGCCAGAGCATGGAGCGTCCGGGCCAATCGGGCACTCCCGGGGGCCAGTCGGTCTTCGATGAGAAGCGCCTTGTCGTAGTGCCCACGGGCCGTGGCCGCGTCGCCTTGTCCCGAAGCGCACTCTGCCAGCAGGTAGTGACAGCCCGCGGCCTCGAGGCTCTCCGGATCGTGGCGCTCCTCATAGCTGAGGAGCTTCCAAGCCACTTCTGCCACCTTCTCGACCTCGCCTCGAGCCCGGCACAGGTGGGCGAAGTTATCCAGGGCTAAAACGGCGAACGGATCTCGGACCGGCTTCCGGGCTTGCCGGTCGGGGTCGGGCTGTACCTGGAGGGACCTCATGACCCATCGAGCCTCACAGAGAAGAGAACAGAGGTCGTTATATTCCTCAGCCATGTCGAGATCGCCGCGGGCGCAAGAAAGACGGCAGAAACGACTCAGGTTCTCGATGGTGAATTCGAGTTTCTCGAGTTGCCGGCGCCGCAGAGCCTGCGACCGCCACTCGGTCAAGACCAGGGTCTCGAAGTCTCCGTCGAACGTCAGACCCTCGAGCCAGCCCTCGACGGCTTCCATCGCTCGGGGACGATAGTCCTTGTCCATCAAATCAAAGCGAACGATCCAAGATCGCAGGAGCAGGTCGATAGAAGGCGGACAGGAGTTCGGCGCTCCCTGCCCTTGTGATGCCGCGCGGGCTTTCTCCGCCAGGGCTTTGAACCTCGCCAGGTTGACATCGAGCTGTTCAGCGGACTCGCTGTCGTAGAAGCGAGCACGTCGGACTGCCAGGAACAGGCTGACGTTGAAGAGCTTGCCTTCCGTATCGCTGAATCGGAGAGCCTTCTGATAAAGCCTCTCGGCCTGGCGCAAATCTCCGCGGCCTTCGCAGATGGCCCCCAGATGAAGTCGGCTCATCGCTTCCGGCAGGGTTCCGGGCGCCAGGCGTGTGGCGGCCTCGAGTGCCTTCCGGTGGAGCTTCTCGGCAGCCGCCAGATCGCCACGAGCCATCAGGATGGCTCCGAGCCGGTTGTGGTGACCGAAGGCCTCGCGCCTGCCAGCGTCAGCGCCAGCGGCATCCCAGGTTTCGAGAGCGCGACGAAAGTAGTTTTCGGCGATCTCGAGTTGTCGACGCTTCTCGTTCAGACGGCCGAGATCTCCGAGCCGTATCGCGAGCTCGGCGCTGGCCGGACGGATCTCTTCCTCGATCTCGAGGGCGTGTCGATCGACTTCCTCCGCTAGATCGAGCTCTCCCTGGACTTCCGCCAGCCGTGCCAGACCGTTCAGGCTGATGAGAATCTCCGGCCCTCGCGGTGCCGCCGCCTCCTGGATGTCGAGTGCATCCTGGTGAAGTCGAGTCGCTTGCTGGTAGTCCCCGATGTCGGCGGCGACCCGCCCGAACGCGTTCAGACGCTCGGCCAGGGGCAGGCTCGGCGCCACGACCGCGCGGTGTATCCGTCGGGCACGCTTGAGAAAGTGTTCAGAGCAACAGCTGTCTTGCCTTGATACGTCGGTGGCGATGTCGTAGACGAAGCCTGCCAACTCGGCCTGATCAGTCATCAGCTTCTCAGCGAGCTCGATGGCCTGATCGAGATAACCCATCGTCTGCTCCCGCCTGTAGGGCCCCCGTGGGAGAAGGGCCGGCTCGCGTAGAGCCAGCCGGCCCAGGTGATGGAGAGCCGCCAGGTGCTCGGAGTTTTCGCCGGACATCCGCGCCGCTCTCAACGCGGCGTTGAAGCAATTCCAGGCGGTCACGGGATCGTCTTTGGTCGCCTCCTCGCCTTGTCGATTCGACACCGTGGCATAAGCGAGGCCGCTGGCGATCAACTCCTGGCGGTCGATCCTGACGTCGCCGCGGAACAGCCCTGCGACCATCCGGACCGCGGACAGCCTGCGCCCGACCTGATCCACCCGTGCCTCGAGCTCACGCGATTCGTCGCCGGGGATCTTGAGCGAGTGTAGGAACTCCAGATCGTGCTTGCAGGCGGTCGCCTGATCGCTGCCTGGTGCCCACTTCTCAAAGCTCCGTAGGGCGCCGACGAGGAGGTCCTCTGCCCGTTCACGGTCGTAGGCGTCTTCCCACCTGTGCGAGTACCGGCGCATGGTCAGGCTGCGCCGCATCAGAGCCAGACCATAGAAATGCAGGACATAGGCATGTTGGAGTCGATAGTTCCAGTTGGCTGCCTGGAACTCCAGGAGGTCGTCGAGAACGCCTTCGATCTTTTCGAAGTCACGTCTCTCCTGCTCTTCGCCGATGCCGAACGTGAGGCCGGACGCCAAGACTTCGGCTCGGGCACACATCGCCAGCCAGCGCACCATCGGATGGACCGCTCGATGGAGCAGCGAGCGCAGTGTTTTCTGGGCTTTTTGTTGCCGTCCGCTCTGGGCCCAGATCATGCCGAGACGCAGCCGCATCCACTGATGCCGGGCGAGATCGGGCTGAAACTCGGATTTGACGAGCAGCTCCCGCCATAGCGTCAGCCCCTGGTAGACGCTGCTGCCGGTAGGTATCAGCCTCAGTCCTTCCGAGTACCGCTCGAGGACGTCGCCCTCCATGACCGGCCGGAGACGGAGTCCCCAGAAGCCCTGCGGCGCGACGAAGACTCTGCGGTCCTCGCCCCTGCGGGCGAGAAAGGTGATCGTACCGCGCGGCGCTTGTTCGGTCTGGACATGGAAGCCGTCGAAGACCGTCTGGATCTCGCCCTCCAGCGGATCGGGATTGGCGGGAGGCGACGGCGGTCGCCGCCAGCGCAGCAGCACATCCCCGATCTCCATGCCGGCTCCGGCCAACACCGAACCGTCGGCGAGATGCTCCACCACCACGCCGGGCGGCTCGGCCTCGGCCCCTCCGGAGGGCTCCGCCCCGGGGTCGACGACTGTCTCGGGTTGGCCGGACTCATGCATCGACATCAATCCCTTGCAATCGTCAGGCCAGCTTCGCAATCGTCAGGCCAGCTTCCTGTAGGCCACCGAGCTTTCAGACTCTCGCGTCGAGCTCTCGTGAGGCATTGAGTTTACGCCTGGCATTGCTTGAGGTAACGGACAATTCCAACCATAGGAATTGCCTATTCGACTCTTACGAACCATCGGCTATTTGTATTGATCGTTTGGTTCTGGCACCTTGACTTGTGGTCGAGTCCTGCCGTACTCTGAAGAAAGAGGGAAAGGCGAAAGGCTTGAGCTTGGAGGGAGCTCCAGCCATCTCAGTCGATGTCGTTAGACGACTCGAGCGGCATCCAACTTGGCGACCGATGGGGCGGAGGGTTCCCTCGAGGTCGCCTGTCTATGCTTCCCAATGAAAGGAGACAATTCAACGAAATCAGTTAATTTCACTGACTCTTAAAGTTCGGCCTCCAGCTCGCTCGGAGGCTGTACATCTTCGAGCAACATCACTCTCAAGGAGAAGAAATGTCTGAAAGAAAATCTTTCGGAAAGCTAGGAGTTCGTCTGGGCCTTTTGATCTCGATCGTTACGGTCATGGCCGCCCCGACGCTACTGGCCCAGGAAAAAATTGATCATTTCCCTATCGCACCCCTGGTCCATGACGACGTAGCGAGCCTCATCGAGCTGATCGCCCACAATGCTTCGAAGGTCGGCGGAGAGCTGCCGGTCGGCGGTTTCGAAAAGAGTCTACCCTACCCGGTCGGCGGCACCGGCGCGCCAGTTCAGCTCCTACGTATCGCCCCTGCGGCGTACGACGACGGCACCTCGACGCTCGCCGGCCAGAGCCGACTCAGCGCCCGTGAGATCAGCAATATCGTGGTCGATCAGGCAGGTCTGGTCTTCTCACAAAACAACGCCAGCGACATGGTCTGGCAGTGGGGTCAATTCCTCGACCACGACATCGATCTGACCGAAGCCCACGATCCGATCGAGCCGGCGCCGATATCCGTGCCTCTGGGCGACCCGTTCTTCGATCCTTTCTTTACCGGCGTCGAGATCATCCCCCTGAACCGCTCGATCTACGACCCGACCACCGGCACGGATCCGAGCAACCCGCGCCAGCAATTGAACGAGATCTCAGGGCCGATCGATGGCACCAACGTCTATGGTCAGGATCCATCCCGTACGCTCGCCCTACGTACCCTCGACGGCACTGGCCGGCTCCAGACGAGCGCCGGTAACTTTCTGCCGTACAACGTTGGCGGTCTGCCGAACGCGGCTCCCGCCGGCGCCGATCCCGCGGACTTCTTTCTTGCCGGCGACATTCGCTCCAACGAGCAACTGGCCCTCACCTCGATGCACACGCTGTGGGTTCGCGAGCACAATCTGATCGCCAACACGGCCCGCTTGCTCTTCCCATGGCTCACCGGTGACCAGATCTTCGAGATCGCCCGCCTTACGGTGATCACCGAGTTGCAGGTCATTACCTTCCGGGAGTTCTTACCGGTGCTCCTGGGCCCGGGCAGCATCGCACCTTATGCGGGCTTCAATCCGAGCGTCAATCCAGGCATCGCGACCGAGTTCTCGACTGCCCTCTTCCGCCTCGGACACACCATGCTCTCGCCCACCATCCAGCGCCTGGAGGCCGACGGCACGCCCATTCCAGAAGGCCCGCTGGCTCTGCGCGACGCGTTCTTCGTCCCCCAGACTCTGGTCGACGAGGGCGGCATCGACCCAATCCTCAAGGGCCTCTCGAGTCAGGTCATGCAGCGTATCGACAATATGGTGGTCGATGACCTGCGCAACTTCCTCTTCGGCCCGCCGGGAGCCGGCGGTTTCGACCTTGCCTCCCTCAACATCCAGCGTGGACGCGATCATGGTCTTCCGGACTACAACACGGTCCGGATCCACTACGGTCTAGCTCCGGTTGCGAGCTTCGCCGACATCAGCAGCGACCCCGCGGTTCAGAGTCGCCTGGCAGCGGCCTATACGAGCGTCGACGACATCGACCTGTGGGTCGGCGCGATCTCTGAGGATCCGGTGAGCCCGCAAGCACTGGTGGGCGAGCTGCTCTTCACCGGACTAAAAGAGCAATTCGAACGCCTCCGTGACGGAGACCCGCACTGGTATCAGCACACCTTGCCTTACCTCGCCCAGCTGGTGGCAGAGACCCAGACGCTGGAAAAGGTCATCGCGCGCAACACGACGTTGACCCGGAGCGATCTGCAGAACAACGTGTTCGTCGTTCCCTGACACGAACCGGACCGATGGTGCGAGGGCCGGGAGCCGATTCCCGGCCTTCGTCCGTCGGTCCGTTCGGTCCAGTTCTTGCCCGGAAGTCACGCCAGCCTGACGGCCGGGCTACTGCTTGACCAGGGTATTGATGTTGACCTGTGGCCAGGTGATCAACTTCGAGGGGTCGTCGAACTGCGGGAAAAAGTCGAGGTGGATCGTCTGGCTGTACTGGAGTTGTAGAAATTCACTACCCGTCTCTTCGTCCTGGACCTCTTCGATCCAATAGGTGCAGTCGAACAAGGTGCAGTCGGCATGCTTCTCGATGAAGGGGATGTTGTGAATGCCGCCGTTATTGGTCGAGGAGATGTCGAGCGTGGTCGTGTTCAGGATTTTCTGACCCTGGCTTTGGGCGCGAAGGGTAGCGTTGGGATTCGTCACGTCGACGTCTGGGTTGGGTACCAGATAAGGGTCTGTATAGCCCAGGGGGGCGCCGTTTAGAGGGGTAGGCAGCGTGCTGATGTCGGGAATCGTTGGCCCGCCTTCGTTGCAGAAGAGACGACCCAGTGCCAGCAGAGCATCGCCGTGTGGAATCGACGCCAGCCGCCCATAGGGAAAAGGAACAAGTGACGAGTCCAGCGGAAAAGGGCCCCTCGCAGCGCGGCTCGACTTTTGCCACGGGCTGCTAGGGGTCAGAGTCGTTCGGATTAACTCCCCGGACTCGGGTCCCTCTCGCCGAGGCTCCCAGCCTGTTGCTCTCCGCCAGGGCGTAAGCTCCTCTCCGGTCGCCAGAGAATGCGGCTGTCCGAGGATGGATCACATTCGCAGCTGAACCAGTTGAGCTCGCACGAGGTGTTAACGCCCACGTTATAGTTTCCCGACCTGTTCAATCGAATCCCGTTGAAATGGTCCTCTGGCTCCTCCGGGTCTCCCACCGACCGTTTCAGGTCCATGTCGACACAACTAGAGCCGTGACAATAGCAGAACCCCCAGAAGCCATTGCAGTCGGCATTGGATCTGCAGCCAAGCGGCTCAGCCTGGCAGACGTACCGGCTGAAATTACCGCCCTCCTGCTTGACGAGACCTTGCAGTAGAGTACCATTTCTCTCTTCTTTGTAACACTCGAGGCCTAGCAACGCCTCGAAGGCCACTTGAAGATTGAGCGTACGCTCCAAGTTTTTGCAGGCCTCACTCCCGGACTCGACACAGTCAGTCAAGTAGAAATCCGACAGGAGGTCCCAGATTGGAAACCAGCCGTAATGATAGGGCTCATCCGCCTCGTCCGCGGAGTCGATAAAGTTACGGAGGTTTTCCTCTGTCAGCTCGTTGAGCAAGGCTTTCCGCGTCTCGTCGGTCCCTCCCACGACGTACGTCATACCACTCGTCGTGTGCCGTTGGGATGCCTGGCGTTCCGCTTCGCTGAATTGACTACAGACTTCGCTACTCCAACCGGGGTTCGCCGGCGATACGCCCTCCACACTCACACAGGTCTTGATCTCCAGGTCCCGCTGGGTAACTTCGCTCGTGTCCTCGACCGACTCCCAGCGTTGAAAGCGGCTACCAAGCGTTTGCTTTATCATGATGTGCGAGCCCCAAATACGCAGAAAGATAAAGTACTCAGACCAGAGCGCTTCATTCTCTGGGTTGTCGCCAACCAATGGCAGACTCTCCAATGCCCGAACGAGGTCATCCGAAAGATTTTCACGTGACCAACATCGGCTATTCCTTTCGAAAATCAACTCACCGGTCGGGTATCGCTTGTCGTTGGCGTTGGAACGTACGCTCTCCTCTCTACTATACTCCCACCCAGTTGTGATGTGGAACGTAGATTTGAAGGAGAGCGCCTGAGTCTCGAAACCTGCCGAGATCCCGGAATCGGTCGTCAGGTAGGAGATGAACTCTGATGAACTGTCGCTGTAGGAAAAGCCATCGATCGTTCTTCCTACGGGGTCCCAGCGGACGCACCCGTCAATATGCCGATCATCAAAGATGATCCTGCCGCCACCGAGCCTGCCCAGAACATTCTTCGTATTGAGGTAGAATGCGTTGCCGAGACCAGGGCAAACACCCCCTGGACAGATCTCCCGCATCACAGCAGCGCCGTCATGTTGGCCCGAAGAAGGCTCCGCTCTTTCGTCACCAGAAGCGGTGACCGGCACCGCACAGGCCCATAGAAGAGCGATGAGTAAAAGATTGTAAAACAGGTATTTCTTTGCCTCCTTGTCTTTGGAGCGCCGAAGCCGAACAGCTCGGACGTGATTGTCCACAATAGAACTGTCTGAAATGGTTCTGACGATTCCTAACAACATGTCTTTCTCCTTCACTTTCGTCTAGTGACCCGGTGTTTATCCGGCGGCCATTGCCGCCTCTATATACTGCATCGTTAGTCGTACCGACAAAGGGTCACGAAACCCAGATCCGTGGAGTTCCCGCGGCGGGAATCTCCCATAACGCGTCTGTCTCAGAGCTACGCGAGAATCCTGCGTAGCCGATCGTCACCCGGCCGCCGAAGTCTCGATCTATCAGGTATTTAGTTACACCTGGTATCCCTTGCAGCGGGCCTAGAGGCAGGTCGGTCCTAACAGCCCGTGGCAAAAGTCGAGCCGCGCTGCAAGCGGCCCTTGCGCTATCTCAGTGTTGCGAAATCCGCGAAAGACTCACATCCAAGGCCAGCCATGAAGATACGCCTTGGTTTTCTCAATGACTGACAGCGCTTGTTACCAAGTCGGGTTGGAGATTTTCCTGCGCCCGATGATTGGACTCTCGAGACCTCCGGCTCCCGGTATCGAGTAGGACTTTCATCCATCTTTCATTGCCGCTGACTGCCAGCTCACTCAAATAGTGTTCCTTCATCAGGTGAGCTGATGAGGCTAAGTGGACCAACCAGACAAAGGCTGGTTTGCGACCGATGATGTGTCAACCCTCGACAGACACCGCCACACGATACCGAAACAGGTGCGAAAGCGGGTAGGACAAGACAGCTCCGGAGGTATGAACAACGTGGTTGAGCCAGGCTCGTTCGCCCTCCACGAGCCCGGTCGGGAGACCGAGAAGGTGAGTTGCCTTTTCGATCTCGCAGAACGCACATAGGAGTGCCAACGCGACGATACAGGTCAGGCGGAACCGTGGATTCGCCCACCGTCGCTCCGCCGCGGCGATGCCGCCGGTCAGTCCTCCGTTGACAAGAAAGATGACGGCCAGCCCGCAAGGAACCGCCATCACTTTGAAATACTGGACATTGAGGTTGCCGGCGACCGAGCCGTCCGTTGTTCGTGCCAGGAGCCGTAAAGGAGAGTCCCCCAGAACCGTCACCCAAGTCGGGTCTATGTCCGTCAAAAAGTCGCTGAAGAGCCTGAGCACGCCGATCGCCGCAAGCATGACCGCTAGGACAAGGCTCCATGAGGGACGTGACTTCGAAGAGGTCATTGCTTGGAGATCAAGATGCCGGGGCAAGACGGACAAGGCAGCGGTTGCTGTAGACCTTACCAGATCGATATCGGCCAGATCCTCGACACCGCCGCAGATTTTCGCACCGTCGATTTGCGGCCGATATTCAGCCCTGCAGGTTTCCGTACCGGCGATTTTCGACCGATATTCAGCCCTGCAGGTTTCCGCACCGCCGATTTGCGGCTGATATTCAGCCCTGCAGGTTTCCGCACGCGCGATTCGCACTTGGATTCTGGCCCTGCAGATTCCTGCAGCGTCGATTCACAGTTGGAATTTCGCTGTGCAGGTTCCTGCACGGCCGAATCTCAATCGCCATCTGGCTCTGCAGGTTTCTGCACTGGCGATTTACAGTCGAAAATTGGCCCTGCAGAAACCTGCAGAGCCGATTTGCAGTTGAAAATTTACTCTGCAGGTTTCTGCAGAGCCGGCTAATAATTGCCAATTACCGGACATTTTTCGCGCACCAGCCCCCCATCGTCACGCTCGTACGATGTCGTAAACCGCTGAAAACAAGCCGCTTGCGAAAAATGTCCGGTGAAATGGAGCTAGCTC
>JAAUYI010172856.1_pt1 | contig 13899 bp, 9 predicted proteins | sample 7278041 | NCBI WGS metagenome assembly JAAUYI01 (sample SAMN14350216, study PRJNA611818) | marine sediment metagenome | isolation source: surface marine sediment (0.6m) | place: French Polynesia: Moorea | collected 2018-08
ATATCGGGATGGCTCTCAGTTTGTCCGTGGGATGGACTTATAGCAGATTGTTTATATCTTATCCAAAGACGGCGACCCTGGTCGCGGCGCGGCTCGGGAACGGCAGCGAGCTGATCTTTGTCGACGGCTTCGAGAGCGGTGACCTCAGCGCCTGGTCGGACGTGACGCCGTAACGCTCGGCTGAAAGTCAGAGCAGCGCGTCAGGCCATCACAGGCTCGCGCGCTGTCCGGGCGTCCACCTCCTGGATATTTTCGGGCGCCGATGACCCTTTCGCCCCTCGGTCTGCGAGGGTGTTGGTAGAGGGTCGGAGGTCGACCCTGAAAGGAAATGTTTGCTACCCAAGAGGTGAATCATGAGTAACGACTGCAGCAAGATCCCCAGCTTCATCCCCGGTTTCGTCATCGGGCTTATCGAAGTGGACATCTGCCAAGACGGAGCCCGATATCTTTTTAGCCCTACGAACACCGGTAACCACTTGCGGGTCAAAGCGACCAACGACGAGGCGGCTCAGGCGCTGGACGCTGCTTACCAGAGCCATGACGAGGTCGTGATCGCGGGCTACCTCTGTCGCGGCGCCGAGGGGTGCGTGCGCTATGACTGCTATGCGGTCTGGCCGGCGAAGGAGTTCGCGGCCAAGGCCAGCAACTTCTAGAAAGATGCCGTCCAGAAACGGCCTTATCCCGGGCGTCGTCCGGACCCCTGCGGGCGGCGCTGCCCTGAACTCGCGCGGCCTCTATCGGCATCTAAAGCGATGAATACAAGCAGTTTGCCGCTTCTACGAAGGCCGCGCTCAGACACGGCTCAGCGCCGTCCTCGGGGATCCAGACGCCGCTCCAGTGCCGAGAAAGAGCGTTTCTGGATGCGATCTAGATAGCCTGGGACGACTCGTAGCGAAGGGCTCGGATCTCGCCGAGCCCATTCGCTCCTACAGGGGGTAGAAGCCAAGCTCGGGCTTGGCTTCCCTGGTTCTGGTTTAAGGGGTCGTGTTGGTCCAGGCCGACGTGTCGCCTGACTCGAAGCCGTCGGCGAAGATCGCGCCGAAATCGCCGATGCAGACCTGGACATTGTCGAGGCCGGCTTCGACCAGATCGCCGCCGCCCGCACCATCGGTTGCCCGGACCCGCAGACGGACGTTCTCGGGTGCGCCCGCGTGCTGCGCCCAGGCGGTGCTCCAGACCGCGTTGTTGGCGACGTCGCCGATGCTCACGACGGTGGCCAACAAGGCGTCGGTGTCGGCGTCGAGGAGCTCGATCGAGAAGCCGTCATCGGGGTCGTCGCCCTCGTCGCGTTGGCCGTGGAAATAGTCGATGAAGACTGTCACATCGCTGCCTTCGCCGACCTTCACCGAGCGAGAGAAGGTCTCGCAGGTGCCGCCGTCGACGTCGTCGGTGCCGACACCGCCGTCGTTGTTCTGGGTGAACCAGGCGAAGGTGCCGGTGGCCGCGCCGTCCGGCTGGGTCGTGACGCCGCCGTCGATGACCAGGTCCGGCGTACCGCGAATGAAGAAGCCGGTGGTGCAGGTGCTGGCGCCTTCGATCCAGCCATCGTTGCTGAGCTCGAAGCCGGCGGTGTTGAGTAGGCCGACGCACGCCGGCTGGACGTTGACGGTGATCGACGTCTCGACGGAGTTGGTGTCGGAGTCGCTCGCCGAGGCGGTGATGGTGTGCGTTCCGAGGCTCAGGGTCGAGATGTCGAAGGTGCCGCCGGTGCCGATCGGGCCGTCGATCGACGACGTCCAGGTGAGCGCCGCGGAGAGGTCGCCGTCTTCCGGATCGGCGGCGGAGCCGATGAAGGTGACGACGTCGCCTTCGACCGAAGTTGAGCCGTCGGCCGGAGCGGCGATGGCGATGGTCGGGACGCCGATGCCGAAATCGCTGTCGGAAATGTCGAAGAAGATGCTGCTCGCGCAACGCACCTGGACCCGGGCGGCGAAGTTCGCGGCGTTCGGCAGAGTGACGGCTTCAGAGCCGGAATTGGCGACGCCGGTGGCGAGAGTGGTCGGATAGGTCAAGCCGCCGTCTTCGGACAGGAAGATGTCGACCGTGGCGCAGCTGATCGGTGCCTGGTCGGTCGACGCCACGTCCCAGGTCACGGTCACCTCACTACCCTGGGGGACGCTGTCGCCGCCGTTGGGCGCGGTGACGCGGAACGGGCCGGCGGCATCCGTGACATCGACGGTGGTGGCGTCGTCGTTGACGCCACCGCCACCCGAGCGGTTGTCGCGTGCCGTCAGGCGAAAGGTCAGGGTGCGCGCCACCGTCGGCAGGATCTCGCCGATCGCCAGGGTTCCGGCAGCCAGGTCCGCGATCCGCGGGAACGTTCGGCAGGGCGATTCGGTGGGTAGCCACGAACGGAAGATCGGGGCGTTGCCCACCGGCATTTCCGGGGCGCCCGCCGGGCCGAGGTCGAACTGCTCCCAGCCGAAGGTCAGGGGATCGCCGTCCGGATCGGTACCGCTGCCGCACAGCTCGAACGGTGTGTCGATCGGGATGATGTGGGACATGCCCGCGTCAGGGGTCGGCGCGCTGTTACCGGTCGGCGTCTGCACGGCGCAGCCGTTGCCGTTACCGGTGGTGGAGTAGCTGATCATCTCGTCCAGGCTGATGCCGTGAAAGTAGGGATCGCTGTTGCCCTGGAGGTTCTGGGCGCCGCAGATGCCGGCATAGGCCTGGATGGTCGAGCCGCTGCCCGGCTCATAGGCGGTAGAGGGGTTGCGGTTGCCGCCGGCGCAGCTGCCGGCGTCGCCGTTGAAGCTGTGATTGCCGCCCCATTGATGACCCAACTCGTGAGCCACGAAGTCGACATCGAACGGATCGCCGATGGGCGAGCCCAGGCCCGTCACACCCCGCGCCTTGGAGCCGGAGACGCACGGCACGCGCAGCTGGGCGATGCCGCCGCCGCCGGTCGAGAACACGTGGCCGACGTCGTAGTTGGCGTCGCCGATGACCGCGTCCAGGTTGGCCTGGTTCTGATTCAGCATCACGGAGCCGTTGTTGTTGGTGTAAGGGTCCGTATCCGGATCGGTGTAAACGACCATGTCGTTGTTGGCGATCAGGACCATGCGAATCGCCAGCTCTGACTCGTAGATGCCGTTGACCCGGTTCATGGTGGTCACGATCGCGGCTTGCCCATCGGCCACGGTGCCGCCGTGAAAGATGGTGTACTCGCCCGTCGCTGCCACCGCCAGTCGATAGCTGCGCAGGGTGTCGCCGTTGCCTCCACCCTGGGCGCGGTAGAGGTCGACCAGGTCGGAGTGGTCATGGCCCTTGACGCCGCACTCGAAAGTTCGCCCTTCGCTCTCGGCGTCGCGAGCCCAATAGACGATGTAGTTCTCGGTATCGCGGCGGCTGTAGGGGTCGATGTAGACGCTTCCCGCCGGGGACCGGATCACGGCGTGAAAACCGGCCGGCGTGCGATCGAAACGCAGATTGGCGGCAGGATCGTCGAGGCCCTGTCCGCGATAGGTCTTGATCTGCGGGAATCGGGCTGCCAGGGCGGGTTCCATGATCGGTGACTCGACGATCGCGAAGCGACTGAAACCTCCGTCGGGCAGGGGCAAGCTCAGGATGGTTCCGCCGGTCCCGGGGAGTCGAGTCAAGTCAGTGCTGTTCTCGAACGGAGCCGTCGCCAGGAGAATCCCCAGAGATCCCGTATCCAGGGCCACGGTCCGATACTTCCGAGGCACGATGTCGCGCTCGGTCACGGTCCCCAGAAACGACTCATCCACGTCTCGCCACAGCTCGTCGCCGACGACTTGTGCGGAGGCAAAGGAAGGGCTGAGGAGCACGATCAGCAGTCTCGCCGCGCTGCGGCTGAGCAATCGAGCTGCCACGGTGAGGCCGCGAAGGCCGGCGAACAGGTCTTTCATGGGGACTCTCCTTGGACTTGGAGGTTGAGGGATATCAGCCGTCATCGGAATCTTTGAATCCGGCCGGTGGCTCGCCGGTCAACGCCGGGTCGCCGTCTTCAAGGCCGCCGCCCCACCATTGCCAGCGCAGGGTGCTGCGATCCCGGCGCAAAGGCGAGCGCCGGACCGGAGCGTCCGCGGGCGCTCCTTGGGTGGCGAGCGGCGACTGCCAGGCCTCGGGGCTGGTCGGTTGGGTTTCATCCTCCGACTGAGGTCGGGGACGCTTGCGGGAGCTGCGCCGGCGTCGAGGCTTGCGGGCTGGCTTTTCCTCTGCCTGCGCGGCCTGCGCGGCTTCCCCCGCTTCCCCGGCCGGGGCGGTGTCGGTCGCCGAGCCCGGAGGGGGAGGCTCGAAGTCGAACAGGCCAGCATTCCAGTCCTGGGCATCGTCATGCAGCGGAGGTGCCGGCGGAATCGGGAACGACTCGTCGCCGGATCCCGAGGTGTCGGCACCTGCTGCGGACTTCTCAGCGGCGGGTTTGCGGGCGCGTTTTCCACCCCGCCGACGGCGCCGGGAGCGAGACGGCTTGCCGTTACCCGACGGATCGGCGGCCACTTCATTGCTTGTCTCTGGAGCCGGGGACTCGCTAGCGGTCTTCTCCCGAGCGTCGTCCATCTTCTTTCCAGGCTTCTTCGCTCGAGAACTCTTGGCCTTGGAGCCAGCTTCCTTCTTCGACTCCTTGGCCTCGGCCGCTTCCGTCTTGGCCTCTTGGGACTTCGCCTTCGATTTCTTACGTCGGCGCCTCTTGCGCGGCTTCTTCTCGGCGGGCTTCGCTTCCTCGGCCTCTTCTTCCGGCGGGGCTTCGCCTTTCATGATCAGCCTGGCACCCTTGGCCGGACCGGCCGACTCGGCGAGATCGGACGAGGAGAAAGCGGCCTGGGCTTTGGGAGCGACGGCTTTCTCGCGGGTCTTGTAGTCGATACGCTCTTCGGTGCGACTGAAGTTGGCGGCTGAGATGACCTCGATCTCGAGATCGAGCTCCTGTTCGAGGGCTACCAGGCGGGCGCGATGGCAGTTTTGGAGAGCGTCGGTGACTTCCGGGTGGGCGGCGACGGTGGCTTTTTCGATCATGCCGTTGGCGACCCGCGCTTCGATCTTGCCCAGCAGAGCCGCGGCGGCGAACTCGGGGCTGGCGATCGAGCCGATGCCGTGGCAGATCGGGCAGGAACGGTGCGTTCGCTGTTGCAGCGCTTGCTTGATCCGTTGCCGATTGATCTCGAGCAGACCGTTGGGACTGATCTTGCCCACCGAATAACGGGCCTTGTCGATCTTCATCGAGTCGCGCATGGTCTTCTCGACCTTCGACTGGTTTTTGCGCGTACGCATATCGATGAAATCGACGACCACCAGACCGCCGATATCGCGCAGCCGAAGCTGGCGGGCGACTTCTTTGGCCGCCTCGAGATTGACCTTGAGAATCGATTCCTCGTGATCGCCACGCTGGGTCGAACGACCGGAGTTGACGTCGATGGCGGTCAATGCCTCGGTGCCGTCGATGACGATCGATCCGCCCGAGGGCAAAGGTGCCCTGCGGTCGTAGATCCGTTCGATCTGCTCCTCCAGCCGATGCTTGGTGAACAGCGGCAAGCGCTCGTTGTAGCGGATCAGCTGCGTCTTGGAGCGCGGCATGAAGGCTCGCATGTAGCTCTCGGCCTTCTCGTGAACGCTGTCGTCGTCGACGATGACCTGAGCGATCTTGGAGTCCAGGAAATCCCGTAGCGCCTGGACGATCAAGTCCTGATCGGTGTAGATCAGGCGCGGGCCTTTGCCCTTGGCAGCTTCGTCGCGGACCCGCTTCCAAAGTCGCAGCAAGGCATTCAGATCGCGGTTGAGCATGGTCTGGTTCTGCTCCAGACCGTTGGTGCGCACGATGACGCCGTGACCGTCGGGCAAGTTCAGCTTGCCCAGCCTCTGCCGGATTTTCTTGCGGGATTTGTCGTCCTCGGCTTTGCGCGAGATTCCGCGTGTCGACTCAAAGGGCGTCAGCACCAGGTAACGGCCGGCGAGTGCGACCGCGCTCGACAGCGCCGCGCCCTTGAGGCCGACGGCGTCCTTGGTCACCTGGACCAGGATCGGTTTGCCGCGCTCCAGGACCTGATCGACCTTGGGCCGCTTGACGCCCTTGGGCGGTTGCTTGTGGTAGGCGTCAGGGACAACGTCAGCGACGGGCAGAAAACCGTGACGATCTTCACCGATGTCGATGAAGGCGGCGCCCAGGCTGGGCTGGACGTTAGCGACGATGCCGCGGTAGATGTTGCCCCGGCACAGGTCCTTGTCGGTGATTTCGAACTGGTAGTCCTTGAGATCGGTGCCTTCGACGACCGCCACGCGCACCTGTTCGGCGCTCTGGGCGTTGATCAACATTTTGGTAGTCAAGAGAAAAGTGTCCTCCGAGCGGCCGGAGCGATATCGCGGGCGCAGGATCGTGCGCTCTGGCGGAGCTCGACAGCCGCTCTGTGAAGTAGTGCGTTGGGGTTGCGCGGAGGGCGGCTTTGCCGTAGGCGGGCCGTCGCGTAGGGACGGCGGGAGGCCACGGCCCGTCGGCGACGGGTGCCGGTGCTCCGCGATCACAAGACTGGACGCAGGCGCTGAACCGTGAGATGGAAGTCTCAGCGGTAGAAGATTGGAAAGCGCGCAGGGGAAGCCTCGTGCATCAATTCGTAAACGGCGGTGAACACGTGCTCGGGCTGTGGCTTCGACCAATAGTCTCCGTCGGAGCCGTAGGCCGGCCGGTGCTCGGTGCCGGTGAGGGTTCGCGGCTCGGCGTCGAGCCAGTGGTAGCCGCGTTGTTTTTCAAGAACCTGCTGCATCATGTAGGCCGAAGCGCCACCGGGGACGTCTTCATCGAGGAAGACGATGCGGTGAGTACGCTTGAGCGACCCCAGGATGACCCCCGGCCGGTCGAACGGCAGGAGGGTTTGCACATCGATCACTTCGACGTCGATGCCGGTTGAGGCCAGCCGCTCAGCGGCGTCCAGGGCCACCGAGCAACAGGCGCCGTAGGTCACGATGGTGACGTCCGAGCCCTCGCGCAGGATCTCGGGAACGCCCAGGGGAACGGTCATCTGATCGATGTTTGACGGTAGCTTTTCTTTCTTGCGGTAGCCGTTCAGGACCTCGATCACCAGCGCGGAGTCGTCTGACTGAAGCAGGGTGTTGTAAAAGCCTGCCGCCCGGGTCATGTCACGCGGCACGCAGACGTAGACGCCGCGCACCAGACCGAGGATTCCCGACATCGGCGAGCCGGAGTGCCAGATGCCCTCGAGACGGTGGCCGCGGGTGCGAATGATCACCGGCGCCATTTGCCGGCCGCGGGTGCGGTAGCGCACGGTCGCCAGGTCGTCGGAGAGGATCTGGAGCGCGTAGTGCAGGTAATCCAGGTATTGGATTTCGGCCAGCGGTCTGAGACCCCGCATCGCCATACCGATCGCCTGGCCGAGGATCGTGCACTCGCGGATGCCGGTGTCCGAGACGCGTAGCTTGCCGTACTTTTCCTGGAGCCCGCTGAGCCCCTGGTTGACGTCGCCGAGCTGGCCGACGTCCTCGCCGAAAGCGATCAGCTCCGGAGTTCGGTCGAAGGCGGCGTCGAAACAGCGGTTGAGGATTTCGAAACCGCGCAGATCGGCAGCGTCGTCGGCATAGATCGGGGCGATCTCTGCCACATCCGGCGCTCGCCGGGCCGATTCGCTGTAGAGATGCGAGCCGTAGCGTTCTTTACCGCGGCGTTCGAATTCGCGGTACCAATCGAGCAGCGCCTGGCGCGACGGCTGGTCTTCGCCACGGGTGGTGAACAGCACCTCCCAGGCGGCCGTCGCCAGATTGCGGCGCACCGGACTGGGCACGCGGCCGAGGGTGGTGGCCGTGCGCTCGATCGCCTCGCGCTGGGGCGACTGGCCGGCGACCGCATCGATCAGCCCCAGCAGAGTACTCTGCTGGTGGCGGATCGGATCCATGAAAGCTTTCCAGGCCCGTTTTTGGGCCGCCCGGACTTCTTCCTTGTCGGCGCGCTCGAAGTCGGCCAGCTCGGTCTCCGAGGCCAGGCCTTCGCTGACCATCCACTCACGCATCTTGGTGAGACAATCGTGCTCGCGCTCCCAGGCCAGGCGGGCCTCGGACTTGTAACGCTCGTGGCTACCGGACGTCGAGTGTCCCTGGGGCTGGGTCACTTCGATCACGTGAATGATCGCCGGCACATGATCCCGACGGACGGTGCGAGCGGCCTCGACGTAGGTGTCGCACAGGGTCGGATAGTCCCAGCCCTTGACCCTGTAGAGATCGTACCCGTCTTTGTCGTCGCTATCGGGGTCACGGCCGAAGCCGGCGAGCACTGCCGAGAGATCCTCTTTGACGATCTGGTGTTCGTTGTGCACCGAGATGCCGTAGTCGTCGTCCCAGATCGACATCAAGACCGGCGCCCGCAGCAGGCCAGCGGCGTTGATCGCCTCCCAGAACATGCCCTCGGCACAGCTGGCGTTGCCGATGGTGCCGAAGGCGATCTCATCACCGCCGCGCGAGAAGCTGTCGAGGTGGCGCAGCTCGTCGAGCTCGCGGTAGAGCCGCGAGGCGTAGGCGAGACCCACCAGGCGAGGCATCTGCGAGCCGGTGGGGGAGGTGTCGGCGGTCGAGTTCTTGAGGTCGACGAGCCGGCGCCAGGCGCCGTGATCGTCGAGCGTGTGGGTGGCGAAATGAGCGTTCATTTGCCGGCCGGAGGACGCCGGATCGTGGGCCGGGTCAGCGTAGAGCTGCGCGAACAACTGCTCGAGGGTGGTGAGGCCGGCGGCCAGCATGAAGGTCTGATCACGATAGTAGCCCGAGCGCAGGTCACCCGGGCGAAAAGCCCTGGCCATCGCCAGTTGCGGCACTTCTTTGCCGTCGCCGAAGACGCCGAACTTGGCCTTGCCGGTCAGCACCTCTTTGCGGCCGATCAGACTCGCCTGCCGGCTCTTGAAGGCGAGCCGGTAGTCGTCGATAACGTCCTCGACGCTGAGCGAGGATACGGCGGTATCCGTGGCGGTGCGGGTGGTCATCAGGATTGTAGCTGGTCGTCCGTCCTAGCGGCGGACAACGGCGGTGCGGCTGATCATAGGGATTGTGGCTGAAGGTCCCGTGGTAGGCGGGCCGACGGCGCGGGCACGCGGTTGAACTCGTCGCGCCGGGTGCGCGCTCAGGGTGTCGTGAGGCGGACCGGACAGCCGAGCCTCAGGGCTCGGTGACGCTCGGCGCATGGTAGCACGAATCGATCGTCCGTTGCGACCCGGCTCTGTTTCGTGAGGGCACGACGTGACATTTGCTCCCCTTGGGACGACGTGACATGCTTCGTCTCGTCATGACCGACCACGAATATTCCCACGAGTTTTTGGAAGCTCTGCCCAAGACTGATCTCCACGTCCACCTCGACGGTTCGCTGCGGCTGGAGACCTTGATCGAGCTGGCGAGGGAGCGCGATGTCAAACTGCCCTCCTACACCCCCGAAGGGCTGCTCGAGCTGGTGTTCAAGGAGAACTACCGCGACTTGCCGGACTATCTCCACGGATTCGCCTATACCAGCCCGGTGCTATGCGACGAGGAAGCGCTGGAGCGGGTCGCGTTCGAGTTGGGAGAGGATTGTCTGGCGGAGGGCGTGCTCTATGTGGAGGTTCGCTTCGCGCCCCAGCTCCACATTCGCCAAGATCTCGACATCGGCCAGATCATCGCCGCGGTCGACCGCGGGCTCGATCGCGTCCGGCGCACCCACGAGGCGACCGAGGACGTCAAGTCCGGCGGAGTGCCGCCGTTTCGTTACGGCATCATCGCTTGCGCCATGCGCATGTTCACCGGCGGTTTTGCGCCGTATTACAAGAGTCTACTGGCGGCGGTCGACCAGTTCCCGGCCAAGGAAGTCTACGGCGTGGCGTCGATGGCCCTCGCCCGGTCGGTGATCGAGGTCCGCAACCGGACCGGCCTGCCGATCGTCGGCTTTGATCTTGCGGGCGCCGAGGCCGGGCATCCGGCGCAGGACCACGAGCGGGCCTTCGAATACGCCAAACGTCATTTCTTGAAGACCACGGTGCATGCCGGTGAGGCCTACGGGCCGGAGAGCATGTTCCAGGCGATCACCCTGCTCAACGCCGATCGCATCGGCCACGGCACCCATCTCTACTCGAGCAATCTGGTGCACGACGATGCCGATCCGGAGCGCTATGTGCGCTGGTTGGCCGAATACGTTGCCGACCGCCGCATCACGCTCGAGGTGTGTATCACCTCCAACATGCAGACCATGCCGGAGTTGCGCCGGGTCGAGGATCATCCTTTCGGGCGCATGATGCGCGAGAAGCTGTCGGTAACGCTGTGTACCGACAACCGGCTGGTGTCACGCACGTCGGTGACCCAGGAGATTGCCCAGGCCTGCGACGCCTTCCACATCACCCCGACCGAGTTGCGCAACCTGATCATCTACGGCTTCAAGCGCAGCTTTTTTCCGGGGACCTATCGCGAAAAGCGCGCCTACGTGCGCCAGATCATCAACTACTACGACCAGGTCTCCAAGGACCACGGGGTAGAACGAGCGAAGCCTTGAGAGGAAGGGATCCGGGCGCCGCTCAGCGCTTTTCGGAAGGGTTTGGATATGTCTGATTTGACCGGCGCTCAGAAGAAATACCTGCGCGGTCTCGCCCACGGTTTGAAGCCGGTGGTCCATGTCGGCCGCGCCGGGCTGACCGAGGGGCTGATCGAGAACCTGGACCAGGCGCTGGAGAGCCACGAGCTGGTCAAGGTGAAATTTACCGATCATCAGGATCGGAAGCGCGAGTTGGCGGCCGAGATCCACGACCGCCTGAAATGCGCCCAGGCCGGCGCCATCGGCCACGTGGTGATCTTCTTTCGCCCGGCGCGCGATCCGGAAAAGCGGTCGATCCGGCTACCGTCCTGATGACTCCCGAGGTTCTGGCCGGCGTCGAATCGAGGCTTCGGCCGCTGTTGACCTGCTTGCCGTCGACCCTGGCAGTCAGGATCTACTCCGCGGGTCGCCGCCGGTTTCTCGACAGCTTCGCCCGCCGGCCGCCGCGTCAGTCGTTCGCGCCGCAGGGGCTGGAGCGGACGCTGTGGGGGCTGAGCTTCCGGTCGCCGATCTGCAATGCCGCCGGCATGTTCAAGAACGGGCAGGGCTACGAGGTGGTGGCGCGTCAGGGCGCCGGTGCCTATCTCGCCGGTACCACCACGCACCAGTTGCGGCGCGGCAACCGGCGTCGGGGCGTGGCGCAGCCGTTCGCGCCCTATCCGCGATCGGGGGCGGCGTCGAACTGGCTCGGCTTGCCCAACGTCGGCCACGAGGCGGTGGCTGGCCGACTCGAGGGCCTGGAGCGTCATCAGGGATGCCCGATCGGAGTCAGCGCCGCGATCGCGGGTGAGGACAACCTGGAGCAGCTGGTCGCAGGGCTGGAACGCTACCAGGCGGCGGCGGTCGACTTCTTGGAAATCAACGACAGCTGTCCCAATACCGCCGAGGATCCCGGAGGCTTCGAGCAGATGCGCGGGCGATTGAGTTACCTCGCGGAGCATTTCCTGGCGCACCGGCAGCGCGACTTGCCGGTGGTGGTGAAACTGTCCTGCGATACCGCTATCGCCGATGTGTCTCAGGTGGTGACGACGCTGGTTGAGCTGGGCTTCGACGGGGTCAACTTCGGCAATACCTCGACCGATTACAGCCGCCATCGGGATCGACTCGCCAGGTCCGAGGTCGGGTTGTACGATCGCTTCACCAGCACCTTCGGTGGCGGCGTCAGCGGGCGACCGTTGAAGGAAGATTCGCTGCGTCTGGTGGAGGCGGCGGCGGAGGTGCTGGCAGAGCAGACCCCGGATCAAGAGTTCCACATCGTCCGCACCGGCGGCATCGAGGACGCCTCCGACGTTCAGCGCTCCCTCGATGCCGGCGCATCACTGTGTCAGTGGTACTCCGGGTACTTCGAGGCCTTTGCTCGCCACGGGCACGGGCTCTACCGTGAGCTCTACCGCGGGCTTTGAGCGGCATCGATCTGCTGAGCCCAGGCCTTGGGCACCATGCCCTTCACCAGCCATTCGCCGTCCTCCTGCCAACAGCCGCCGATTCCGACAAGGCTTCCCTGGTGGCGGCCGATCACCCAGCCCGGCCCGTCGATAAGGGCGATCTGGCTCGGCTCGAGGACGAGCTCACGCCCGAGGACGAAGGGCATGACCTGTTCTGGGGCGAGCTCCACGACGTTGCGCGTCGCGTGATCGCCGAACTTGAGGACCGTGGCCGAGGTCGGTCGGGGATGGCGCATCTTCGAATAGAAGAACGGCATGCCCAGGGCTCGGGGCGCCGGAGATGGTGGAATTCGGACGTCTCGTCTGACGATCGAAAGGATGCTGGCGTTGGCGCGAAACGTCCGGTAGTCGTCAAAGAGCGCGGCGGGAATGCCGAAGCGCTGCTCGAGGATGGCGAGGTAGAGGGCCGTATCGGCGGTCTCGAAAGCGCGGTGCGGGCCGAGTTGTTTCGCTTCCTTCGGGGAACCGCCGACTTTCTCGATGACGGCGACGAAGAAGCCGCCGGTGTCGTTGTGGTGCGGCCAGACGCGCATCGCCAGCTCGAGCTGGTCGTCCCAGCGCTCGCCCTGCCATTCGGTGAGGCCGGGGGCCGTCTTCAAGCCGTCGATACGTGCCGGCAAGAGACGTAGCGTTCCCGGTGGAGCTTGGTTGAGGAGGGCGCCGACCACCGCTTCGTTCTCTTCCGGAGAGTAGGTGCAGGTGGAGTAGACGACGCGACCGCCGGGGCGGACGCGTTGAATCGCCTTGCGCAGGATCGCCAGCTGGCCGCCGGTGCGAGGATTGCCGCGACCGAGGCGCCGAAGCACTTCCGGGTTCTTGCGCGAGGTGCCTTCGCAGGAGCAGGGGACGTCGGCCAGCACCCGGTCATAGACGCCGATGGCTCGCGGCAGGTTGGCGGCGTCGGCGACCGTGACCGCCGCGCAGGTGACCCCCAGACGTTCCAGGTTGCGTCGCAGCACGCCGATCCGTTGCCGGTCTCTTTCGTTGGCGATCACGGTTCCGTGATCGGCCATACGCACCGCCGCCTGAACCGTCTTGTTGCCGGGCGCGGCGCAAAGGTCGAGCAGGTTTTCCCCGGGCTGTGGATCGAGCAGCGCGACCGGAATCAGGGCGGCCTCTTCCTGCACGTGGTAGTGACCGGCGATGTAGGGCAGCGATTTGCCCGGTCTGGAGTCCAGAGGCAGGCGAAAAGCGCCGGGATACCAGGTCAGGGGCTCAAGCTCGAAACCGTCGCGCATCAGCCGGGCCGCCAGGCGTTCGGGGGTGGTGCGAAGGGTGTTGGTCCAGATCGTAGGCGGCAATGGGCGTTCGAGCGCTGCGGTGAAGGCGTTCCAGTCGTCGATCAGCGGCCGGTAGCGCTCGAAGGGCAAGAAATCCATTGAGGGGATGCTACCTCCTCCCCAAGGAGAGAGGAGCAGGGGGTGTTTGGATGTTTGTCCAAGCTCCGGCAAGAGGCCATTTCGCGGTCTTGGACAAATGTCCAAGCGGCAGCGAGAGGCTATCTCGCGGGCTTGGACAAATGTCCAGGAGCGTCGAGAGGCTATCGCGCATGCTTGGACGTTTGTCTAGGAGCGTCGGGAGGCTATCGCGCGTGCTTGGACGTTGTCCAAGAGCACCGTGAGGCTATCCCGCGTGTCTGGATACTTGTCCAGGCTCTCCGGGAGCCTATCTGGAGACCATGGACAGTCAGACATTCGAGGCTCAGGCCGTGCCTAGCCACGGCAACGCCAGAAGACCAACGCTACTCTGCGGCCGACGATGAGTCGGCCACTGCGCTATATCCCCGACGGGGGCGCCTTGGTCGAGATCACCATCAATATGATCCAAGGCCGCTATCTCTTGCGACCCGACAAGCGTGGGCGTGTTAACGAACTCATCCTCGGCCTCAACACTCGCCAGAATTGCCCCGGTTCTGCTCACCAAGACTGACCCACTGGACCTGAGCCAGCTTCG
>JAAUYI010034669.1_pt1 | contig 13893 bp, 10 predicted proteins | sample 7278041 | NCBI WGS metagenome assembly JAAUYI01 (sample SAMN14350216, study PRJNA611818) | marine sediment metagenome | isolation source: surface marine sediment (0.6m) | place: French Polynesia: Moorea | collected 2018-08
CCCGTCTACATCGCACTTGCGCTGGGATCCTGTCTACTGCTCGTATTCATTTCCCTGATGTACTTCCGGCTCGCAAAGGCATCGACACTTCGTACACGGATCGCCGCATCCGTTCACGCGTCACTGGTTGCCGCAGTCTTACCGTACGGCCTGTTTGTGGATGCTGTAACGAAGGGCGAAGCCCCTCTAATTCTGCAGCTGCCGATATTCCTGCTACTGGTCCTTGCGGCGTTGTCGATGGCCTATTCAGTCCGGGTGTTTCGCACCAGGCAGCTTCTGCACCTTACTCATCTGCTCACCATCGCCCTGGGTATCCCGTTGACGTTCCTCGGGTCCGTTGCAGTGGTCGGATGGACGTAGTCAAGGAAGTTGCCGACCTGGTCACCGGATTCCCCACAAGACGTTTTTCGACAGTCGTCGGCTACTGCCGCGGTCGGAGATCGACGCAGCGCCAGGCAGTCGTATCAGGCTCCCAGCGTGACCGGGCTGACGAACTCGGGCGGCTTGACGGTCAGGACAGAGCAATCGAGCTGGTTGAGGATGGTTTCTGCCGTATTGCCCATCAGGAAGCCGGCAATGCCGGTACGCGCAACCGTTCCCATAACGACCACGTCAGCATCGAGCTCTTTCGCCGTTGCCGGGACCGCATGCTTTGGCAGATCCTTCACGACATGCAAATGCGGCTCGGCGCTTTGGCCGCCGTATTCCATCACAAGCCCTTCCAGCCATCGTTTGCGCTCGCTGGCTTCCTGCGCCTCCATCGCGTCCACTTCATCCTTGGAAAGGGTCGAACGTTTGGACCTGAGGATGTCCTCACCGGCAAACTGCCACGCGTGCAGAACGTGCAGCTCGCTGCCCTCTGCCCGTGCCAATGACGTGGACATCTCGATGATCTGGCGATTCAGAGAATCCTTGACCTCTTCGTCCGGCTCGAGGTCCACGGCGGCCAGAATCCGGCGATAGGGTGAGCGCTCAGTCGACTTCGTGATCCACACCGGGCAGGGACACTTGCGTAACAGGTGCATGTCGGTACCGCCAAACAGGATTTCCTTCAGGCGAGTGGCGCCTTCGGCGTTTTTGATCACGAGGTCGTGATTGTCTCTCAATACCTGGCGAATGATTTCGATCGATGACTTGCCGGTAAGGATCTTTGTTTCGGCAGATGCCCCGGCGTCAGCGACCATTTTCTCCAGCCGCTCGCGGATTTCGCTGACAACGATCTCTCGCAACTCGGCCGCGCTAAAGCCTGTCGAGACCATTTGCGATCCCGACGTTGCTTCATCGACGACCGCACAAACGGTCAGTTCAGCCCGGTTTTCTGATGCCAGCGTCGTGGCACGCTTCAGCGCGGCAGCAGCACCGGCCTCTGAGCCAGGTACCAGCAGTATGTTGGAGAAACGTTTCATGTCCCCTTGGTCACCGTGGATAGTTTGGGAGTCGTCCGGCGAGCGAGCCCGCAGCATCGAAACACTGCTCGCCTCGACAGGATGGTCCAGGGCACAGCGCGCTCTCAATTAGGGCATGTACTAATCCGGCACTGCGTTTCCGCAGGCGTCAACGATCTACAATTGGATGATCTGGCAACCCATTGGACCCGTGCAGCGATGCACTACCGGGGCGTTGTCACGGGGACTCCACGCATGACATCGAAGCTCAAGAACATCACCTGGTGGCGAACCGCGCTATCGAGAACGACCCTGTTTCTATTCGTGTGGTGGGTGCTGACGGACGGGTCTGCGTCATCGTGGCAGATCGGATTGCCTGCGGTCGTCCTGGTCGCCATCTTGAGCCTGGCCGTGGACCCGCCATCGACACTGACCTGGCTCGAGTTCCTGCGCTTCCTGCCGTTCTTCTTTTCGCGGTCGCTGGCGGGCGGCCTGGATGTTGCCAGTCGTGCGCTTCATCCACGCATGCCCATAGCTCCCGAGCTAATTGAGTTCGAGCTACGGCTGCCGAGGGGGCTGGCGCGAGTATTCATGGCCAATACCGTCACGTTAATGCCCGGCACCCTGTCGGCTGCCATTAACGGGGACGTATTGACGGTGCACGTGCTGAATCACCGCGACGAAGTCCGGGAAGAGCTCGAGACCGTAGAGCGACGTGTGGCGCGTTTGTTTCGCGCGTCCCTTGAACCGAGCACGGCTCGACACGAACAACAGGAGTAAGAATGCAGATTCTCTACGTCGCACTGGCAACGATACTGTTGCTGTCGCTCGGTGCCGGGATGTGGCGCATCATCGACGGCCCGACGGCCGCTGACCGCATGATGACTGCCCAGCTGTTCGGCACAACGGCGGTTGCAATCCTCCTGCTCATGGCGGAAGTATCCGGCGCCGGCGCCCTTCGCAACGTTGCCCTGGTATTTGCGCTGCTGGCCGCAGTAACGGCGGTCGCCTTCGTTCGCCAGGCGTGGACTGACGAATGAACGTACTCGACTACGTATCAGCGCTGTTGCTGGTTGCCGGCGGCGGATTCTTTTTTGCCGGCACGCTGGGCCTGTTGCGCTTCCCCGATGTCTACTCCCGCCTGCACGCCCTGTCCAAGGCCGACAACGTGGGACTGGGGCTGATCGTTACCGGCCTCGCTCTGCAGGCAGGCTCGTTTGCAGTCTTTGGCAAGCTGTTGATGATCTGGGTGTTCGTCATGCTGTCCGGGGCATGCGTGTCGCATCTCGTCGCACAACGGGCACTGGAGAAAGAGATCCCCGTATGGAAGCGTTGACTGCAGTCACCTGGGCATTCGATACGGTCCTGGCCGTGTTGATGCTGTGGCTCGCGTACCGGGCGCTGGGTTGCACGGACCTGTTCGAGGCTATCGTGCTGTTCATCGCGTTCAGCCTGTTGATGGCGCTGTCCTGGATCCGGCTGGGTGCGCCGGACGTTGCGCTCGCCGAGGCGGCCATTGGCGCCGGCCTGACCGGCGTATTGCTGCTCAGTGCGCTCGTGCGCCTGCGCGCCCCCGGGGGCGACGCAGAATCAACCAAACACGAGGAGGGCGGCGCGCTCTTTCCCCGTATGCTGGTCGGCGGCATGCTGGTGGGCGTTGCCGCCGGGCTTGGTTACGTCGTACTTGCTCTGCCGCCCGAGGCGGAAGGCCTCAGCGCGGAGGCTGTTGCCAACATGCAGGCCAGCGGTGTGACCAACCCGGTCACCGCGGTACTGCTCGATTTCCGCGGCTATGACACGCTGCTGGAGATGGTCGTGTTGCTGATGGCACTGCTTGGCGTCTGGTCACTCGGGCGCGCGGTGTACCCGACGTCGACCAGGCACGGTCCGGTGCTTGAGAACCTGGCGCGTTTCCTGGCGCCGATAATGGTCCTGGTTGCCATCTACCTGCTTTGGGTCGGCGGCCGGGCGCCGGGCGGCGCGTTCCAGGCAGGGTCGGTATTGAGTGCTGCAGCCGTGCTGCTGTTATTGGCGGGCCGGCGTCTACGGTCCGGATTGACGTCGCTGGTCCTTCGCGGGGTGCTGGTGGCCGGGCCCGCGGCGTTCCTGGTGCTCGCCGTTGTCACACTACTGATTGAAGGTCAGTTGCTGCAGTACCCGCAAGGCCGGGCCGGCACCCTGATACTCGTCATCGAAACCATCGCCGCGGTCTCAATCGGCGCAACGCTGGCCGCGCTGTACCTGGGCGGGCGTCCCGACAACGACAGGGAACGTCCATGACGGTCGCCTCTCTTTACGCACTCGTCGGCGTCGGCCTGTTCGCGCTGGGACTGCATGCACTGATCGTTCGCGCGCACCTGTTGCGCAAGATACTCGCACTCAACGTCATGGGTAGCGGCGTCTTCCTGGTATTCATTGCTCTCGCCAAGCGCACCGCCAGCGGTGTGCCGGATTCTGTTCCGCAGGCGATGGTGATTACCGGCATCGTGGTCACGGTTTCGGCTACCGCGATGGCACTCGCGTTGATGTTGCGGCTGAAGGCAAACACGGGACGCGCCGAACTGCCTGACGAGACCGAACCATAAGCCCGATGTCCGCAGCCGACGTTCCGTGGAGCTCGCTCCTGATCGTGATTCCCCTCGCGGGAGGCATGGTCTGTTTCCTCGCCCCGCGTATCGCAAAGTTGCTGGGAGTGACAACAGCGCTACTTGTTGGAGCGTCGGTCGTGGGCCTGGGTCGACAGATCTTGATGAACGGTCCCGAGCGTCACCTCGTCGGCGGCTGGGGCGCACCACTGGGCATCGAGCTTTACGCTGACGGCCTGACCCTGTTGATGCTGGCAGCAGCCGCACTCGTTGCGGTGGGTGTCAGCATCTACGGTGCGTCGTATTTCAAGGAAGAACAAGCCAAGCTGTTCTGGCCAATCTGGCTGTTCCTGCTTGGCGCATTGAACGCACTGTTCCTGGCAGCCGATGTGTTCAACCTCTACGTCACGCTGGAGTTGATGGGACTGGCAGCCGTCGCGCTGACGGCGCTGGAGGGCGGCCGCGACGCGATCAGCGGCGCCATGCGCTACATGCTCGCAACGCTGTTGGGGTCCCTGCTCTACCTGCTAGGCATCGGGCTGCTCTATCACGGCTTTGGCAGCGTGGACATTGCGACGCTGGCCGAGCGGGTCGAGGCGTCACCATCCACGTGGGCAGCAATCGGATTGATCAGCGCCGGGCTAATGATCAAAGCCGCGCTGTTCCCGCTGCACTTCTGGCTGCCACCGGCTCACGCCAGTGCGTCGGCGCCGGTCAGCGCGCTGCTGTCGGCGCTGGTTGTCAAAGCGCCCTTTTATATCCTGCTGCGCTTGTGGTTGGAGGTCTTCTCGCCACTCGATCCGGGCATCGATGAACTGCTGGGCCTGCTCGGTGCGGCAGCAGTGGTCTGGGGTGGCCTGCAGGCCTTGCGCCAGACGAAGCTGAAACTGCTGATTGCCTACTCCACGGTCGCGCAGATCGGTTACCTGTTCATGGCGTTCCCGATCGCCGCAGCCGCGGGAGTTAACGCCTGGTTCGGCGCGGTCTACCTTGTCCTGTCACATGCGCTGGCGAAGTCGGCGATGTTCCTCGCCGCCGGCAACCTCATCCACTTCGGCAAACACGACCGCATCGCGTACCTCGACAGGGTCGTGCAACGCCTGCCTGTGTCTGCAGGCGCGTTTGCGTTAGCCGCCGTAAGCATCATGGGGCTGCCACCGACGGGCGGGTTCGTCGGCAAATGGCTGATGCTGGAGTCGGCGTTCGATCAGGAGCAGTGGCACTACATCGTCGTCATCATCCTCGGCACGCTGCTCGCAGCGGGGTATGTGTTCAAAGTACTGGGGCACGCGTTCACGCCCGCCAGGACGCCCCACAAGCCTCGCGACGTACCGGCAGCGCTCGAGTGGACCGCGCTCACGCTTGCCGTGCTGACGTTTGTGTTGGGGTTCCTTGCACCATCTGTCGACACACTCGTCGGGGTGGGTAACCTGTTCGGTCTGGGGCTACGTGCGCCATGAACTGGAACGCCTGGATACCCGTGTTGGTGATCGCGAGCTCGCTCGTGCCGGGTGTGATCATCTTCGGCCTTGCCGAACACAAGGTCGCGCTGCGTACGACTCTCAACCTGAGCGGTGCGCTGATCAAGATCGCGCTGGTCGCCTGGATGCTGTGGGGCGTCAGCAACGGGCAGGCCTACGAAACCCGCCTCGCATTTTTGCCGGGGCTGGAACTGGTGCTGCGAGCGGATCCGCTCTCGCTGCTGTTCCTCACGTTGTCCTCGATCCTCTGGCTGGTGACGACGGTGTATGCCATCGGCTATCTCGAAGGCTCGCCCCATCGCAGTCGCTTTTTCGGCTTCTTCAGCCTGTGCGTCACGTCGACCGTTGGCGTGGCGCTGGCCGGCGACCTGCTCACGTTCCTGCTGTTCTACGAGATATTGACGTTGTCGACCTACCCGCTGGTCGTGCACCGCGGTACCGAGGAGGCGCGTCGTGCCGGCAATACCTATCTCTTCTACACGATAGGCGGTGGCGCACTGTTCCTGTTGGGAACGGTGTGGCTCTACTCGCTCACCGGCACGCTGGAGTTTTCACCGCGCGGTTTCGTCAGCGGGCTCGGCGACGAATATCGCCCGGCGCTCGTCATGATCTTTGCGATCGTCATTGCCGGTGTGGGTGTGAAAGCGGCATTGGTGCCGCTGCACGGTTGGTTACCGCAGGCGATGATCGCGCCGGCGCCGGTCAGTGCCCTGCTGCATGCCGTGGCCGTCGTGAAGGCGGGCGCGTTCGGGGTCGTGCGCGTTGTCTTCGAAGTCTTCGGTGTCGAGTACGCGGACTCGCTGGGTGTCTTGCAGCCGCTGGCATTCCTGGCGGCGTTCACGATCATTTACGGCTCGGTCCGTGCGCTGTTCCAGGACAGCCTGAAGCGAAGGCTCGCGTTCTCGACGGTCAGCCAGGTGTCCTACATCGTGCTGGGAGTCGCCATTGCGGGACCCGTCGCGATTGTCGGCGGCGTCGTTCACCTGGTTCACCAGGGCCTGATGAAAATCACATTGTTCTTCTGCGCCGGCAACCTGGCGGAAACCCTCGGCATCCACAAGATCAGCCAAATGGACGGTGTGGGTCGACGCATGCCGTGGACCATGGCGGCGTTCACGATCGGTGCCTTCGGCATGATCGGGGCGCCACCGATCGCCGGCTTTTTCAGCAAGTGGTACCTGGGACTGGGAGCGCTCGAAGCGGGTCAGGACTGGGTGGTCTACGTGCTGGCGGGCAGCAGCCTGCTCAACGCCGCCTACTTCCTGCCTATCCTGCACGCCGCCTGGTTCAAGGAGACGCCCGAGTCATGGCCCGAGGAACGTGACTTCGGCAGCAAAGAAACGGCCTGGGCATTGTTGCTGCCGTCGATCGTGACCGCAGTGATGGCGCTGGGTGTTGGTTTGTTTGCGGCTGCGCCTTTCAGTCCGCTGGACTGGGCACAACTGATTGCGGAACGTGAGCTGTACGGACCATGACTGAGGTAATCGTCAATACGGTTTTAGTCCTCGCCGTCGTATGGCCTTTGCTGCTGGCCGCTGCAATCGTTAACCACGCGACGCGTGGCATGGCCGTCGCGCTTGCCCCGTGGGCGGCGCTGCCGGCCCTTGCGGCGGCTTTGGTCCCCGAAACCGCGCTGCAACTGCCAGGCGTGCTGATGGACAGCAGGCTCCACCTCGACAGTATCGGGCGTGTGTTCTTGCTGTTGAGTGCCAGCCTCTGGCTGGCAACCGGGTTGCTCGCCCGTCCCCTTTTGTCCGGTCACGACAGCTATCGCGGCACCGTTCTGTTGTTGCTGGCCATCGCGGGCGGGGTTGCCATGCCGCTGGCCGCGGATGCGGTGTTGTTCTTTGCCGCGAGTACGATCACAGCTTATTCGCTTTATGGCTTGCTGGTGCATGACGGCGACGCGGTCAGGATTGGTCGTGTCTTTGTCGTGTTGTTGGTACTCAGCGACGTCGTCATTTTCGAACTCCTGCTGGTATTGGCGCAGGCATCCGGTAGCGTCGAATTTGCGTCCATGCGGCAGGGCTACGCCGATACTCATGGCCAGACGTTGACGCTTGTCCTCTTTGTGGTTGGTTTCGGGATCAAGATCGGCCTTGCCGGTTTCCACTTCTCGCCGATCATGACCAGCTCACGTCGAGCGCTGCGCCCGGCGCTTGTCAGCTTTGTCTTCACCGCCGGTTTGCTGGGGTGGCTACGGCTGTTGCCCAAGGATGTCATGGATTGGCCGACCGCTGTTACGGTGCTGCAGTGGCTCGCCGTGATCGCAGTCGGCGCATTCGTCGCACGGAGCCGATACCTGCGAGAGGCAATTGAGCAAAGCAGAAAACTCGCAACCGTGCATCTGCCTGCGTGGCGCGATGCGTGGTTCGGATTCCTGAAGTCTGCGTGGTCCAAACTGGAATTCTGGCGCGTGCTCGATCGGCTCGAGTCCGACCTCTGCCGCTGGCGCAACGTTCTGCAGATCCTGCTGCTGTTGGGCCTGATTGCCGCGTGGCTGGGCGCGTCAGCTTGAGCGCGTCGTTTCTATTTGTCGCGGTCCGCGTGGTCGAGGCATCTCGGCACGCGAACCGACAGGCACAAGGTCGTGGACGCTCCTAGGCGTCCCTGGCCAATTGCAGCAGCATCTCGCCGATGTCTTGGGGCTTACGCCGGCACTCATGAGACTTGCCGTACGCATACGCGCCGCGACTGTCCGCCCGGGCCGAAGACATAGTCACCCGACGCCTGGGTGTCCCCTCGACTGAAATATTGATCGCCTTTTTTGCAAACGGCGTCCACGAGCGCGCACCAACGAACCTCAGCAGGCCCTGCAGGTGGTCCGGATCCGGTGCACCATCGATCTCCTGGAACGCGTCCAGGCACTTCAGTACCGCCGCCCCTAGTTCATCGGCCGACGCATCCTGCCGGAGCCGCAGCATCGGTTCGACGGACACCCGGCCGTAATCGGTCATCTGGTGGCTGATGACAAAAACCGAGTCCGTCGTGACGTACACGGCGACGGTGGGAACGGTGGCCAAGGATGACTCTCCGGTAGCTGGGGCGGCACCAGCCGTGGCTGACAAGGATCAGGCCAGCGGCTGGTGCACATTTGCGATAACTATAGACCGGTCACGGTATCCACTGGAATACCAGGTCGATATTCAGGTCGCTCTTCAACTGACGTGCAACCTGCCGAAGTGCGCGTGCTTGCGTGCGAGTAACCGCACCCTGCTCGAATGCGTAGACAAGAACCCGTTTCTTGATGTCGGTCGACGCAATCGTCACACCACCGAACGTAGCGCCGTTGAAGTTTGCAAGGGCATTGGCACTACGGGTGATCGCGCTACGCAGCCGCGATGCCGACTGGTAGCTCGTTGCCGTCAGGTCGAGGCTCTTGATCGACGTAACCACGCCGCGGGCGCGTACCCAGTCATCGATGACCGGGAAATTCGCGGCAAGGAAGCGATTTGGTATGAGCCTAGCTTCCACGGCCCAACCGCGCGCAAATGGCGCGAGGTTCCAGATCGAGTTCTGCGATCGCAAGGCGCGGAATGCAGCCACGGACTGCGAAGCGGCCCTGACCGAAACCAGCGAGCGGGCAAAGCGGAACAGGTTGCCAATGGCGCCGCCAATCGCAACGTCGAAGCCGATGTTGGTTATGAGGCTGACCGTTACCGCGCCAAGGCTTGCACCCTCGGCGAGATCCTGCGCCGCCTCGAGGATCCGGAACGGCGCGCTGATCGCGGCCGAGATCAGGATGCTGCGGACGCTGAAGCTGAAGCCGATGCTGGCGATCCCGAATCGTCCGGTGGGATCGGACGCGTTGACAGGATCGTTTAGCGCGTAGCTGTACTTGTGCAGCGACGGTGGATCGAACGAGATGCCGGACAGCGGGTCGCGGCTGATGAACCGCCCGACGGACGGATCCATGTAACGTGCCCGCAGATAGTAGAACCCGATGTTTGCGTCGAGTTGTTCACCGACGTACAGGAACTCGTTCTCGGTCGTCCCGGTCCGCGCCAGCAGGTTGCCGAACGCGTCATAGTCGAACTCATCGCTGACCGCGCCGGCGCTATCCGAGAGCTGCCTCGTGCTGGCGTTGCCGTCGAACAGGTAGTAGGAGTCTGCGCCCCCTCGCTCCTGGCTGATCAGGTCGTCGCCTACCGTGTAGACGACGAGAGCGGCACCGGCGCCGTCGAGTTCCGCAAGCACACGGGGCAGCTCGCGATTGGTGTCGACGAGGAAACTGCTGCTGACGCCATTGACGCGTCTGGTCGCGCGATTGCCGAGCTCGTCGTATTCGTACTCGGTGGTATTCACTCCGTCGAATACTTCGATGAGCTCGTTCTCGAAGCTCCATGCATACGTCGTGACGGCTGCCCCCGACGTACGGGTCAGGAGGTTGCCGTTGTCGTCATAGGTGTAGTTCGACGCGTCGTCGACCAGCAGCCGATCATTGGCGTCGTACGTATAGTTCGTAACGACTCCGCCGGTTGTCCTCGTCAGGCGGTTGCCGACAGCGTCGTAGGTATAGTCGACCGTTGTTATGGTCGGACCCGGCTCAGTGACTCGCTCCTGCACCAGGCGATTAACCCCGTCGTAGGCATAGTCCACCTGCCGCCCGTCAGCCTCGACGACGCGCGTGCGTTTGCCGTCGGCGGCCAGCGTGTAGGCATAGCTCGACAGCACGGCGCCGCCCGCCGTCTCGTTGCTGAGGTTCGTCAGGCGGTTCAGCACGTCGTAGGTGTATCTCGCCACGTTGCCGTTCGGGTAAGTCAGCGTGGCGCGATTGCCGGTCGCATCGTAGGTATAGGTGCTGACGCCACCGTCGGCATCCGTGACGGTACCCAAACGACTCAGGGAATCGTAGGTGTGCGTCGTCGTGCCTGCGGATGTCGTCACGGTCAGGCGGTTGCCCGCGGCGTCATAGGCGTACGCCAGCACCTCGCCGTCCGGCAGCGTCTTCTGCGTGATCCGGTCGCGGAGGTCGTACTGGTACTGGGTGATGCCACGCGCATCGTCGACCGTCGCCAACAGACCGCTATCGAAGTAGGTGTATGCCTCCGATGACAGGTCGGGGAGAGTCTTGATCACGACGCGGTTGTTGATGTCATAGTCAAACGTCGTCGTGTCGCCGTTGAAGTCCTGGTGTGACAGCACATTACCGGCGGCATCGTACGTAAACTGCTCGACCTGGCCGAGCGGCAGTGTGTGCGTCAGGATCCTGCCGAGAGCATCGTAGGTCCAGGACTCGGTGTTGCCGTTAGCGTCGGTCTGCGACAGCTTGTTGCCTGCGGCGTCATACGTGAACGACGTGATGTTGCCGAGCGCGTCGGTCACCGTGAGCAGCTGACCGGCAGCATCGTACGCAAATTGCGTTGTCTGGCCGAGCTGGTCTGTCTCCGAGATGCGCCGTCCCAGGGCGTCGTAGGCAACGGTGGCCTGGGTACCATCGGCGAACACGGTCCGAACGAGCTGGTCATTACCGTCGTACTCGAACGTCGTTACGTTGCCGAGCGGGTCGGTCGACGATGTTTGGTTGCCGGCTGCGTCATACGTGAAGGACACAACGTTGCCGAGCGCGTCGGTGGTATTGATCACCCGGCCAGCGGCGTCGTAGGCATATGTCGTCGTATTGCCGTTCGCGTCCGTCGAGCTTGCGCGACGACTCGCTGCATCATAGGTCTGGCTGGTGGCCGTACCGTCGGCGTAGACCGTCCTCGTCAGCCGTCCCAACGCATCGTATTCGAGCTGGGTCGCCCTTCCCTGGCGGTCCGTCGAGGAGACAATGCGATTCTCGGCATCGTAGACGAAACCCTCGGAAGTACCATCCGGATACGTCGTCTGTATCCGGTTACCGCGGGCATCGTAGTCGTGACTGACCGAACGCCCGAGCTTGTCGATCTCGGTAACGATGTTTCCGCTGGCGTCATAGATCGTGTCGCGCATGTTGCCGAACGCGTCGATCTCACGGATCAGGCGGTTCAAGCCGTCGTACTCGAACGTCGTCACGTTGCCGAGCGGATCCGTGCGACTGAGCTGGTTGCCGTTCGCGTCGTACGTGTACGTCGTCACGTTGCCGAGCGGGTCGGTGACGCTGGTCTCGTTGCCGAAGCCGTCATACGTGAATGACGTTTGGGCTCCATCGTCGGTGGTCGTGGACAGCACGTTGCCGGCAGCGTTATAGGTGTTCGTCGTCGTGTTGCCGTTGCCGTCAGTCTCGGTCAGCAGGTTGCCGCTGGCGTCGTAACCGCGAGTGAAGGTATTGCCGTTCGGATCGACGATCGTCAGCGGATTGCCCGTGGCGTCGTAGGTAAACGTCGTGGTATTGCCGAGCGGGTCGGTCTCGCTGAGCGGGTTGTCGCTGGCGTCGAAAGTTCGGGTCGACGTATTTCCGAGTGGATCCGTCCTCGACAGCTGGTTGCCGTCGGCGTCATAGGTGAATGACGTCGTATTGCCGAGCGCGTCCGTTTGCGCCGTGACGTTGCCATCATCGTCATAACCGAACACGGTCACGTTGCCGAGACGGTCTGTCACGATTTCCTGGCGAGCATCGATGTCGCGCGTGTACTCAACACGGTTGCCGTCCGCATCGATGGTCGCGATCAACCTGCCGTCGTCGTCGTACTCATTGCGTGCGACGCCGCGGCCGAGCGGATCGATGATTTCCAGCAGCCCGTGGCTGTTGTTGTAGAGGTAACGTGTGGTGTTGCCTTCCGCATCGGTAGTTGCGACGAGATCGCCGTAAGCGTCGTAGTCGAACGTGAGCACGTTTCCAAGCGGGTCGGTGATGGTCGTGATGCGACCCTGGCCGTCCCGGGTAAACACGACGCTGGCACCCGATGAATGAATGATGCCGCCGGGCCCGAACGTGACGACATTGTCGTTACGATCGATGATGCGTTCGATGCTGCCGCTGGTCTGGTTGAGGTCGAACCTGGTGCCGTTGGCATCCGTCAGGCGGTAGCGGTCCGGATCGATCACGTTGAAGTTGAAGTCGAGGAGTTCGCCACCCAGGAGGAAATCGAAGGCAGTATTATCCAGAGCTGCGAGCGTGGACGACGTTCCAGCGAGTGGCTGGAACACCAGGTTGCCGCTTACCAATCCGCTTGGTTGCGCAAAACTGGTGTTGTCAAGGATCCTGAATTCGTCCTGCACGCCGTTTGGCCGGGTGATCACGACCCGGTGGTCTACCGACGGATCGATACCCCATTGGATGCAGGTGCCGAAAATCTGTGAGACGCAGACGATCGCCCACCCTTCTCCCGGCACGACGTTCTCGTCGATCGTGAAGCCGTTGAGTTCAAGCGTCCAGCCGGCACCGAAGTCACCCGTGGACGTACGCCGACTGTCGTAGGTGCGGCTGATCGTAATCGGGATACCGGATACCGGAACTTCCAGGTCCGTGATCGTCAGCGAGAAGTTGCCGACCTTGAGATCGCCTTCGATCCCCACGACGGTCTGCACCGCCGACGTGTTGCCGGACTCATCCTCGACGACGAGTCGCAGGTCGTAGAGACCGTTCTGCAGGAGGCTCGGGTCCAGCTGACCCAGTACGTCGTTTGTGACCGGCGTATCGCCAGTGCCAATGACCGAGAAGTCGTTGGCTCCCGCAGGAGATACTTCCAGCCGGTACTGCGCCAAAGCAGTGTCATCCGTCGCCGTACCGATCACATCAATCGGCGAATTGACGGGCTGTTCGTTCGCCGGCGACGTGATCGCCGCCGTCGGCGGCACGGTGTCCCCGACTGTCAGGAATCGCAGCGTCGCGGTCGCTGCGCCTTCGTTGCCGGAGGTATCGACTGCCGTGGCCAGCACTTCGAAGATTCCTGCCGACGCCGACGTAAACGTCGCGAAGCCGGCTGCATCCAGCGGCACGTCCGCGCCGTCGATCGTCAGCGCCGTATCGGCAACGGCCGTGTCGTCCGTAGCCGTCACCTGCAGCGTCACGACATCGTTGACGTTGACGTTCGGACCGGGTGCGATGCCCAGCGTGACCAACGGCCGCAGGAAGTCTTCCGCCGCTTCTGCCACGTCGATCGAGTACGACTGCGTGTCGACCAGGCCACCGGTATCCGCGACACGAACGGTGACGCTGTTCGGACCAGTCTGTGCCGCGCCCGGCGTCCACTGGATCAGGCCACTCGAGGCATCGATGCTCATGCCCGCTGGCGCCACGTCGAGGCTGAACGTCAGTACGTCACCCGCGTCGGGGTCGGTGGCCTCGACGTCATAGGAATACAGTTGGTCTACGGTAGCGACGGTGGACGGCACCGACGTGATCGACGGCGCCTGGTTGGCCGGAGCACTCACATCGATGGTGAACGACTGCGTGGCAAAGCCGCCGTTACCGTCGGCGACCCGTACAGTAACGGGGTTGAGGCCGGTCTGCCCCGCGGCCGGCGTCCTCTGGATCACACCGCTGGACGGATCGATGCTCATGCCTGCTGGCGCAAC
>JAAUYI010023263.1_pt1 | contig 13892 bp, 11 predicted proteins | sample 7278041 | NCBI WGS metagenome assembly JAAUYI01 (sample SAMN14350216, study PRJNA611818) | marine sediment metagenome | isolation source: surface marine sediment (0.6m) | place: French Polynesia: Moorea | collected 2018-08
CTCTGGTGGAACGAGCCGCTGCACAAGCCCGAGATCATCTGGATCTCCATCGCCTTCCTGTGGGGCCTGGTGATGTTCTTCGCCATGATTTACTGGCACCTGGAGGGCGAGCAGAACCTCTCCAACGAGGCCTACCGGATCACGCCCGACGCCTTCGCCGAGAAGACCGAGGCGATGGTCGAGCGGTACCGGGTCGGCGAGGAGGGCGACACCGGCGTACCCGTGGTCCATCCGCCGCCGGGCAGCGATGTCTACATGATCTCCCGGCTGTGGGAATGGTGGCCGGTCCTCGAGCTCGAGAAGGACCAGAGCTACCGCCTGCATCTCTCCTCGATGGACTGGCAGCACGGCTTCTCCCTGCAGCCAACCAACATCAACCTCCAGGTCCATCCGGACTACGAGATGGTGCTGACCATCACGCCGAACGAGACGGGCGATTTCTTCGTCGTGTGCAACGAATTCTGCGGCGTCGGCCATCACACCATGGTCGGCAAGATCCGCGTCGTCGACAAGCAATAGAGGCGGTCATGACGGCAGGTGCACTCGAAGGCGCTCTGGTTCAACCGGAGGAGAAGTACAGGGTCTGTGGCGACACCGGCTTGCGCGTCTATGCCAAGGCGGAAACGCTGATCAAGGTCAATGCCGTGGCGGCGGTCGTGTTCCTGGCCGTCGGCGGCCTGTTCGGCCTGCTGGTGGCTCTGACCCGCTGGCCGGCGGTGCACATTCTGCCGGCCGAGTGGTTCTACGCCATCCTGACCGCGCACGGCGCGGCGGTGCTGCTGTTCTGGATCATCTTTTTCGAGGTCGCCGTCCTCTACTTCGCCTCGGCGATCCTGCTGAATTGCCGTCTGGCCGCGCCCAGGTTCGCCTGGCTGAGCTTCGTGCTGATGATCGTCGGATCGCTGATGGCGACGGTGGCGGTGCTGCAAGGTGAATCGAGCGTGATGTTCACCTCCTACGTGCCCATGCAGGCGGCACCGCATTTCTATCTCGGCCTCATCCTCTTCGCCGTCGGCGCGCTGGTCGCCTGCATGGTTTTCTTCGGCACGCTGGTCATCGCCAAGGAGGAGCAGACCTACGAGGGCTCGGTGCCGCTGGTCACCTTCGGCGCGATCACGGCGGCGATCATCGCGGTCTTCACCATCGCCTCGGGCGCGATCATCCTGATCCCGACCTTCCTCTGGTCGGTCGGCTACATCGGCCACATCGACTCGGTGATGTACAAGCTGGTGTGGTGGGGCATGGGCCATTCCTCGCAGCAGATCAACGTCTCCGCCCACGTCGCCGTATGGTACGCGATCGCGGCCTTGGTGCTCGGCGCCAAGCCGCTGTCGGAGAAGGTCAGCCGCACGGCTTTCCTCTTGTACATCCTGTTCCTGCAGCTGGCCTGCGCCCACCACATGCTGGCCGAGCCTGGACTCAGCTCGGAATGGAAGGTCTTCAACACCAGCTATGCACTCTACTTGGCCGTTCTGGGCAGCATGATCCACGGCATGAGCCTGCCCGGCGCGATCGAGGCGGCCCAGCGCCGGCGCGGCTTCAACAAGGGCGTCTTCGGCTGGCTGCGCCAGGCGCCCTGGGGCAACCCGGCCTTTTCGGGGCTGTTCATTTCGCTCGTGCTCTTTGGCTTCCTGGGCGGCATCTCCGGTGTCGTGCTCGGCACCGAGCAGATCAACCTCTTGATGCACAACACACTCTACGTCCCCGGGCACTTCCACGCCACCGTGGTCGCGGGCACGACCCTGGCCTTCATGGCGATCACCTATCTGGTGGTGCCGCTGATCTTCCGCCGCGAGCTGATCATGACCACGGTCGCCAAGTGGCAGCCCTACGTCTTCGGAATCGGGGTCGCCGGCACCTCACTTTTCATGATGGGCGCCGGCACCCTCGGTGTGTCGCGCCGGCACTGGGACATCACCTTCGGCGATTCGGTCTTCACCTTCGACTATCCGGGCACGGCCTTCCTGATGATGGGGCTGAACGGCATCTTTGCCATCTTGGCCACCGTCGGCGGCGCCATGTACGTGATCGTCGTGGTCGGCTCGATCCTCTTCGGCAAGGTCCGCGACGAGGCCGCGATCAAGGCCAACCCGATCGTGGCGCCCGGTGGCGCGGTGTCGACCTACGGCAGCGAGGGCACCCTGAAGCTGCCCGGCACCATCGTCCTGGTCTCGATCTTCTTCCTGGCCTTTGTCCTCTACTACTTCATCAATTGGAAGTTCCTGTCAGAGGTCTGGCCGCTGAGCTGAGCCGGGAATTCGGAGACGGGGAATGACAGGTACCATCGGGCAGCTCTGGTCGGTCTTCAAGCTCCGCATCGGCCTGGCGATCATGCTCTGCGCGCTCGGTGGCCTGGCGGTGACCCCGGGGCCGGCGGTCGAGGGCTGGAGGGTTGCCGTCTTGGCCCTGGCCGTGCTGATGTCGGCGGCGAGCGCCGGTGCCTTCAACCAGTACGTCGAGCGCGACCTCGATGCCCGCATGGCGCGGACCCGCCGGCGCCCCTTCGTGACCGGCGCCTTCAAGCCGGGCCCGCTCTGGCCGGTCGCGATCCTGGGCATCCTGGCCCTCGCGGTGGCCATGGCAGCCTGGGCCTTCAACGCGGCGGTCGCGATCCACGTCTTCCTCGGCGCCTTCACTTACGGCGTGGTCTACACTATCTGGCTCAAGAACCGGACCTGGACGAACATCGTCTTCGGCGGCCTGGCCGGCAGCTTCGCGGTCCTGGCCGGGGCCTCGGCGGTGGACCCGAGCCTTTCGGCCGCGCCGATCGTGCTCGCGGTCGTCCTCTTCCTCTGGACGCCGCCGCATTTCTGGAGCCTGGCCACGGCCCTGCACAAGGACTATGCCGCCGCCGGGGTGCCGATGCTCCCTGTGGTGGCCGGCGACGCCCTGGCTGCCTGGGTCATCCTCGGACACACCCTGGCCCTGGTCATCCTCTCGCTGGTGCCGGCCGCGCTCGGCATGGGCTGGATCTATCTCCTGGGCGCGGCGGCCGGCGGCGCCTACTTCGTCCAGAAGTCGGTCCAGCTGGTTCTGGACCCCGGCCCCAAGGCGGCGATGGCCAACTTCTTCGCCTCCTTGATCCAGCTCGGCCTCCTGCTCTTCGCCGCGATCGCCGATCGCCTGATCCTCGGATAGGGCCGGCCATGCGCGCTTGGGCCTCGCATGCTCTGGCCAAGCAGGCCGGCCTGGTCGCCCTGGGTTTGCTCTGGGTCTTCGCGACCCCGACCGCTGCGGGGCAGGCCGTGCAGGACCCCGGCATAGCCTTTGACCCGGAAGCGGCGATCGCCTATAGCCAGAAGGCGGTCGGTCGGGAACTGGGCGACTACAGCTTCCTCGACACCGGGCGCCGGCCGGTCCGGCTGGCCGCCTACCGGGGCAAGCCCCTGGTGGTGAACATGGTCTTCACCGCCTGCTCCGATTCCTGTCCGATCGTCGTCCAGACGTTGCAGGATGCGGTGGCGGTCGCGCGTGACAGCCTCGGCGAGGACAGCTTCTCTGTGGTCACGATCGGCTTCGATACCCGGGGCGACACGCCGGAGCGCATGCGCGCCTTCGCGCACGGCCAGGGCGTCGACCTGGCGAATTGGGCCTTCCTCAGCAGCGACGCCGGGACCGTGGAGCGCCTGGTCGAGAACCTGGGCTTCATCTACTTTCCTTCGCCGCGCGGCTTCGACCACCTGGCGCAGACCACGGTGATCGATGCGGAGGGTCGCATCTACCGGCAGGTCTACGGCGCGACCTTCAAGGCCCAGGCGCTGGTGGAGCCGCTGATGGAACTGGTCTTCGGCCGACAGCCAGAGGCCGGCACGATCACCAACCTGGTGAACCGGATCCGGCTGTTCTGCACCTACTACGACCCGAACAGCCAGCGTTATCGCTTCGACTATTCGATCTTCATCGCCTTGGCCGTCGGGGCCGCCAGCCTGCTCGGCATGGCGGTGCTGCTGCTGCGCGCCTGGTGGCGGACGCGGGCCTCGGCCCGGCCCGGCCTGCCGGAGACCCGGCCTTGAGCTTGCTTCGGGGCTGGATGAGATGGGGTTTCCAGACCGTCGAGGCCTGGCTGGACGGCCTCTTCGGGCCGGCGTGGAACCCGCTCTACCAGTTGGGTGCGCTCGGCTTCTTCTATTTCTGGGTGGTCGCGGTCAGCGGCATCTACGTCTACATCTTCTTCGACACCGGCACGACTGAGGCCTACGATTCGATCGCCTACATGACCGAGGAGCAATGGTATCTAGGCGGCGTGATGCGCAGCCTGCACCGCTACGCGTCCGACGGCATGGTGCTGATGATGGTCGTCCACATGTTGCGCGAGTTCGCCCTCGGCCGCTATCGCGGGCCCCGCTGGTTCACCTGGGTGACCGGGGTGCCGGTGCTCGCGCTGGTCTTCGTCGCCGGGATTTCCGGCTACTGGCTGGTCTGGGACCAGCTCGCCCAGTACATCGCCATCGCCACCACCGAATGGCTGGACTGGCTGGCGATCTTCGGCGAGCCGATCGCGCGCAACTTCCTGACGCCGGCGTCGCTGGACGACCGCTTCTTCACCCTGATGACCTTCATCCACATCGTGGTCCCGTTGCTGCTGCTCCTGGTCCTCTGGATCCACCTGCAGCGGGTCACCAAGCCGCAGATCAATCCGAGGCGCGGGCTCGCCGCCGGTACCTTCGTCATGCTGCTGGCGCTTTCCTTCGTGAAGCCGGCGGTTAGTCACGGCCCGGCCGACCTCTCGACGGTGCCCTCGGTGCTCCAGCTCGACTGGTATTACCTGTCTGCCTATCCCCTGATGGATATCTTCTCCGAGGGGGCGGGCTGGGGCTTCCTCGCGGTGCTGGGCCTGATGCTGGTGATGCTGCCCTGGCTGCCGCCGCTGCGCCGGACGGCCGAAGCCGCGGCCGTGGTCGACCTGCCGAACTGCAACGGCTGCGAGCGCTGCGCCAACGACTGTCCCTACAACGCGATCCAGATGCGGCCGAGAAGCGACGGTCTGCCCTTCGAGCAGGAGGCCGTCGTCGATGCCGATCTCTGCGTCGCCTGCGGCATCTGCGCCGGCGCCTGCCCGACAAGCACCCCCTTCCGCCGGGCCAGCGCGCTGGTCCCCGGCATCGACCTGCCGCAGCGCGGCCTGCGCGACCTGCGCGACCGGGTCGAGGCCGCGGCGGCGCCGCTTTCGGGGCGGAGCCGGGTCCTGGTCTTCGGCTGCGACCACGCCGTCGCGGTGGAACAGCTCCGCCAGGCCGGGGTCGCGGCGATCTCTTTGCCCTGCACGGCGGCGCTTCCGCCCTCGTTCATCGACTACGCCCTCAGCCGGGATCTCGCCGACGGCGTGGTCGTGACCGGCTGCCGGGACGGCGAGTGCTACAATCGCTTCGGCATCGAGTGGATGGCCGCGCGCCTGGCCGGCACCCGCGATCCCTATCTGCGCCGCCGGGTCCCGCGCGAACGCCTTTCGGTCTGCTGGGCCGGTGGCGGCGATCGCCGCCGCCTCGAGCGTGCGATCGCCGACTTCCAGGCCTCGCTGGCCGATCTGCCGCTGCCGCGGAAGCCGGTTTCCGGACCGCCGTCGGGTCCAGCGCTCGGGCCGGAGACCGGGCGCCAAGGCGAGACGATCGATGCCTAGGCCGCTTCGATATCTAGGCCAGGCCTTGGTCTACGGCCTGATCGCGGTGCTGCTCGGGGTCTTCGCCGACAGTCCGGTCTACGAGCGCTTTCCCGAAGACCAGGGTCAGCTGACCTTGAACATCGCCCACAGTGGCGAACGCCTGGGCGAGTGCCGCCGCCTGACCGCCGAGGAAATCGCGGAACTGCCGCCGCAGCAGCGCAAGCCGATGATCTGCGAGGATCGCGGCCGCCAGGCTGTCTTGGTCGAGGTCGAACTCGACGGCGAGCTTTTGGTCGGCGAGGCGGTGCCGCCGGGCGGTCTTTTCGGCGACGGGCCCTCTAAGCTCTACGTGAACTTCGTTGTGCCCAGCGGCCGACATCGCTTGGTCGCCCGCCTGCGCGACAGCGACCGGGCCGAGGGCTTCGACTATAGCCGCGCGGAGACCGTGGAGATCGGGTCGCGCCGGCGCCTGGTGATCGAGTTCCAGGCCGAGGCCGGCGGCTTCATCTTCACCGAAGCGGCCGGACCCGACGGGCCGCGCAGCCTGGCCGGCGTCGACGTTCCGACCCTGGGAGGCCGGCCATGACCCTGGTCGTATGGCGTGACGAGTTCCGGACCGGGATCGCCTCGGTCGATCACGAGCACGAGGCCCTGATCGCGCTGCTCAACGAGCTGCACGGTCAAATCCAAGGCGGCGCGGACAACGACGCGGTGGCCGACTTCCTCGGCGAGGTCCACGCCCAGATCTCGGCGCACTTCGCGCTGGAGGAGAAGATCATGCGCGAGCGCAGCTACGACCAGTACGCCGACCACAAGGCGGACCACGAGGCTCTGCTCGACGGCATTCGCGACATCATGGACGATCAGGCCCGCGGCGCCTACGCCGACTACGACGAGGTCCTGTCAAGGCACCTGCAGGGCTGGTTCACCCAGCACTTCAAGACCAGGGACGCGCGCCTGCACCGGATGCTCGGGTAGGCGGCGGCTCGAAGCTACTGGGCGCGGCTCCAGGCCAGGGCGCGGTCCTCTTCGACGTAGTCGCGCAGGGTCTCCACGTCACGGATCGCGGCCTGGTTGTGCGAGACGCTCACGCCCTGTTCCCGCAGGCGGCCGAAAGCCCGCGACAGGCTCTCCGGCTTCATGCCCAGCCGCCCGGCGATCAGCGACTTGTCGTAGGGCAAGGTGATGGTGCAGGCGCCGGTGTCGACCGGGCAGAGGTCGACCAGGAACTCGGCCAGCCTCTGGGCGCCGGTGTGCGCCTTCAGCTGTTCGATCTGGCTGACCAGGCCGTGCAGGTGCAGGAAGGAGGCGGACAGCACCGCCAGGCAGATCTCCGGCCGCGCCCGCATGCGTGACAGGATGGTCTGGGCCGGAAGGGAGAGCAGCTGGCAGTCGGTGACCGCCTCGGCGGTGACGGGATAGGGCATGCCCGAGAAGACGGCGGCCTCGGCGAAGCTCCGGCCTTGCGTAAAGACGCCGACCACGGCCTCGGTTCCGTTCGGCGTCATGCGGAACAGCTTCACCCAGCCTTCGATCACGATGAAGATGTAGTCGGCGGGATCGCCCTGGAGAAAGATCGTCTCGCCGCGGTCGAAGGTCCTGGCGACGGCGCTTTGCAGGACCTCTTCCGCCAGATCCTGCGGCAGGCTCCTGAGAATCAGGGCCTCGCTGGCAATCCCCGCCGCCACAGGCTTGGCGTGCATGACGAACTCCCGGTTCGTGGGTTTCTTGTTGGGTGCTTGCAGTCTGCCACCGATTATGCCGGAAGCGCCATCAATCTCATTGATCGAGATCAATTTTTTGGGGGCGGCGCGCGATTGTTCCCGGCCGAAGGCCGGTGCCGCGCGGATGGAAGTGCTCCGGGCCAGGACGCCGAGGCCGGCGAGGATCGACCGGTAGCGGCGCCGGGGGATTCGGTCAGCCTGCTGGCTCCCCTCCGCTTGCGGCCGCGGCGGCTTTGCTCGCCCGTGCGCGGCGCTGCGCCCGCGCCACCAGGGGCGGGCAGGTCGTGGCGTCGTAGTAGAGCGTCTGGCAGTTCAGGCAATGGATGCATTCGTTGGGATTGATCTGGCCCAGGGGATGGATGGCCTGCACCGGGCAGCGGCTGGCGCAGATCCGGCATTCCCGGCCGCACTGGACCTTGCGCTTCAGCCATTCGAACATCCGCAGCCGCGCAGGAATCGCCAGCGCGGCGCCCAAGGGGCAGAGGTAGCGGCAGAAGAAGCGTTGCACGAAGAGCCCGATACCCAGCAGCCCGACCGCGTAGATCAGGTAGGGCCAGTCGCGCAGGAACTTCAGCGCGATGGCGGTCTTGAAGGGTTCGACCTCGGCGAAGCGGAAAGCCAGGGTCACGGAATGCAGCGAGATGGCGAAGAGGCCCAGAAAGAGGATGTACTTGATCGGCCAGAGCCGCTCGTGCAGGGCGAAGGGAATCGGGGCCTGCGGAATGCGCAGCCGCTGCGCCGCAATGTTCAGCAGTTCCTGCAAGGCGCCGAAGGGGCAGAGCCAGCCGCAGAAGACGCCGCGGCCGAAGAACAGCAGGCCGACGGCGACGAAGCCCCAGAGCACGAAGATCAGGGGATCGAGGAGGAAAAGCTCCCACTGGAACCCGGTCAATAGCGCTTGGATGAAGGTCAAGACGTTGACCACCGAGAGCTGCGCCCCGGCGATCCAGCCCAGCCAGACCAGCGTGACGACCAGGAAGCCGATACGGACCCGGCGGTAGAGCTGGTAGTGCCGGGCGAGGGAGTCCTGAAACGTCAGGATTGCCGCGAGAACCAGCAACAGAAGGGCCAAGGCCGCGATTTCGAAAGCCCGGTCCCGCCAGATCTCCTGCCACAAGGCGGCCTGGACCGGCGGTGCCTTGGCGGAAGTTTCTTCGTTGCCGCCGACGAAGAGCCAGTCCGGCGGCCGGTAGCGCAGTGGAAAGGTCGCCACGACCAGGCCGCCCGAGCTCGCCTCCCGGCTCACCAGGAGCACCAGCTCCCAGGGCTGGGCCGGGTCGAAGCCGCTGGCCGCCGGCAGCTTGAAGACCGCGATCTCACGCAGCGCCGGCGCCTGCTCGGCGCTGAGTTCCTCGACGTTGAGGTAGGAGTCCCGGGTCAGCTTGATCGTTCGGGCGTCCTGGCGCAGCTCTATACGCTCGAAGACGCCGCTGCGGCGATAGCTGGTGCCCTTGAAGGAGTAGAGCCCCTCCGCCGCGACCAGCAGCAGGTTGTCCTCGGCGCCCATCTCGGCCAGCAAGGACTCGTACCGCCGCCGGCCGAGCAGGTTCTGCCCGACGCTCGGTGGCGTGACCAAGCCGGCGAGCAGCGTGATGAAGGACTGCCCGGCCTCGGTCTCGCCCGGCGTCGTTTCGCCGAGGACCTGGGCGACCTCTCCGCGGCTGATGTCACGCCGGACCAGCGCGCCGCGGTCGAGCAGCGCCGGCCAAGTGGCCGGGGCGAAACTGCTGCGGTCGAGCCGGGGTCCTGTGGCCGGGCCGCCGAGGAGCCCGCGAGCGGCGGCGACCGTGCGGCCGCTGCGCAGGATCGCGTCCTTGATTACGGCGCTGGAGACCGTCGCCCCGGCGACCGCCTCGGGCAGGCCGCGGTCTTCCGTCGCGGCCGTGAGCCGGCCCGCCTCCAGGTCCAGGCCCGCGAAGCCAGAGACATAGGCCTCCAGGTCCTCCGGTGTGACCCCGATGACCAGGATCGGTTCCTGGTGCGCGACCAGCCGGGCCCCTGCGACCCGGGCCTCGAGATCGATAGCCAGCCAGACGTCGACCGGCTTGCCCGAATAGCCGACCGAGCCGATCGCCGCCTGGCTCGAGACCAGGTAGCCGAGGAGCCTGCCGTCAAGGCGCACCTCGGCGGCCGGCGGGCTGCCCTCGAAGGCGCCCAGGCTCAGCGAATCCTTCGGCACGGCGAAGAGCTCGGCGGCGAGGCTGGCATCGGCGTTCGCCGCGCTGCTTGCGGCTGAGATTAGGAGCAGCGCCGCGAAGAGCGCGGCCGCCAGGCGAGAAAGGGCGGAGGCGGGCAACATTCAAGGACACTAGCCCCGGTCCGGCGGCGGGCATTGACCAAGGTCAATCGCGGCGCCGCGGTTCCTTTTGACCGAAGTCAAGGCGGGAGGCCTTGCTGCAGTGCACCCTAGCGTCGCTCCATGAGTCCTGGGAGAAAGACCATGATTCCTCGCACTGCCCCGCGGACGGCGACGCTGCTGTCGTCTCTCGCTTTGTCCTTCGTCCTGTCGCTCGGCTTGGCGCTTTCAGCCGCTGCGCAATCGCCGTCGCCCTCCGACGTCGAGAAACACAAGACCACGCCCGGCGGGAAGTATGAGCCCAGCCTGGACGTCCTGAAAGAAGGCGAACTCGAAGCGCCCGGCGCCAAAGAGGGCGTGCCCTCGATGACGCAGGAGGAGTTCAACCGCGCTAACCAGATCTACTTCGAGCGCTGCGCCGGTTGCCACGGCGTGCTGCGCAAGGGCGCCACCGGCACGGCCCTGACCACCGACCTCACGCGGGAGAACGGCTACGAGTACCTGCGCGACTTCATCACCTACGGCTCCCCGGGCGGGATGCCGAACTGGGGAACCTCGGGCGACCTCACCGAGAAAGACGTCGACATCATGGCTCGTTACCTGCTGAACGAGCCGACGGCGCCGCCGGAGTTCGGCATGGCCGAGATGAAGGAGACCTGGAAGGTCTACATCCCGGTCGAGGAGCGGCCGACCGAGAAGATGAACGACTTCGACATCGAGAACCTCTTCTCGGTGACCCTGCGCGACACCGGCGAGATCGCCTTGATCGAGGGCGACTCCAAGAAGATCGTTTCGGTGATCCCGACCGGCTACGCGGTCCACATCTCCCGGCTCTCGGCCTCCGGCCGCTACCTCTTCACTATCGGTCGTGACGCCAAGATCAACCTGATCGACCTCTGGATGAAGGAGCCGAAGACGGTGGCCGAGCTCAAGGTCGGCTCGGAGGCGCGTTCGGTCGAGACCTCCAAGATGGAGGGCTGGGAGGACAAGTACGCCATCGCCGGATCCTACTGGCCGCCGCAGTACGTGATCATGGACGGCGCCACGCTGGAGCCGCTCAAGATCGTCTCCACCCGGGGCATGGTTTACGACACCCAGGAGTTCCATCCGGAGCCGCGGGTCGCCGCCATCGTGGCCTCGCATTTCCGGCCCGAGTTCATCGTCAACGTCAAGGAGACCGGGCAGATCCTGCTGGTCGACTATCAGGACATCAAGAACCTGAAGGTGACCACGATCGAGGCCGAGCGCTTCCTGCACGACGGCGGCTTCGACTCGACCGGTCGCTACTTCCTGGTCGCGGCCAATGCGCGGGATCGGTTGGCCATCGTCGACACCAAGGAAGGCCGTTTGGTTGACGTCATCGAGTCGGGCGGCGTCAAGCCGCACCCGGGACGTGGCGCCAACATCGTGCACCCGACCTTCGGTCCGGTCTGGGTGACCAGCCACCTGGGCGACGAGACGGTCTCGCTGATCGGCACCGACCCGGAGAAGAACGAGGAGCACGCCTGGAAGGTGGTGCAGACCCTGGAGGGCCAGGGTGGCGGCTCGCTCTTCGTCAAGACCCATCCGGAGTCCAAGCACCTCTACGTCGACACCCCGCTCAACCCGGAAGCGGAGATCGCCTCTTCAGTCGCGGTCTTCAAGATCGCCGATCTGACCAAGGAGGAGCCGGAGTACACCGTGCTGCCGATCGGCGAATGGTCGGGCATCAGCGAGGGCGTCCGCCGCGTGGTGCAGGGCGAGTTCAACCGGGCCGGCGACGAGATCTGGTTCTCGGTCTGGAACGCCGTGGACCAGGAGTCGGCCATCGTGGTCGTCGATGACAAGACTCTGAAGCTGAAGCACGTCATCAAGGACCCGCGGCTGAAGACGCCGACCGGGAAGTTCAACGTCTACAACACGCGCAAGGACGTCTACTGAGCGTGATGTGGTGCAGGCGGGCGGCGGGTTTCGACCGGCCGCCCGCCTCGCTTCGACGCTTCCAAGGGAGGCTCTGATGCAGGACGTTGGACGGGTCTTTCTGGTCGGCGCCGGGCCGGGCGATCCCGAACTCCTCACCGTGAAGGCTTTGCGTTGCCTGGAATCCGCCGAGGTCGTGGTCTACGACCGTCTCGTCTCGGAAGAGATCCTGGCGCTGGCGCCGGCCGGCGCGGCTCGGATCTACGTCGGCAAGCAGCCCGGCCATCATCCGGTGCCGCAGGGCGAGATCAACGCCTTGCTCATCCGACTTGCCGAAAGCGGCCGCCGCGTCGTTCGCCTCAAGGGCGGCGACCCCTTCGTCTTCGGCCGAGGCAGCGAGGAGGCCGCGGCCCTTTCGGCGCGCTGCATTCCCTACGATGTCGTTCCCGGAATCACCTCCGCCCAGGGCTGCGCGGCGCAAGCCCGCGTGCCCCTGACCCATCGCGGCCTGGCGACCGGCGTGCGCTACCTGACCGGACACTGCCGCGAGGACCAGGACCTCGACCTGGATTGGGACGGCTTGGCCGATCCGGAGACGACCCTCGTCGTCTACATGGGCCGTGCGCACATCGGGCAAATCGCCGAGGAGCTGATGACGCGCGGCCTGCCGGCCGAGACCCCGGCGCTCGCGATCAACAACGGCACGACCCCCCGGGAGCGCCGGCTGCTGACCGAGCTTGCGGCCTTGTCGGCGGCGGTCCGGGCGGCGGACTTCGAAGGTCCGGTCCTGTTCATCATCGGCAGGGTGGCGGCCCTGGGCGCCACCTTGGGAGTCGCGGAAGATGGCGAAGAAGCTCGCGTTGCTTCTGGCGTCTAGCCTTGCGGCGATCACGGCCTGGGGCGTGGCCGCCGGCACGATCGAGGTGCCGTCGCCCGAGCGCCAGGCGGCGCTGACCTACCTGGTGCGCCAGGACTGCGGCTCCTGCCACGGCATGACCCTGAAGGGCGGGCTCGGCCGTCCCCTGCTGCCGGAGGCCCTGGCCGGCGCCGAGGCCGAAGCGCTGGCCGAGGTCATCCTCGACGGGATCCCCGGCACGCCCATGCCGCCGTGGCGCGGTCAGCTCAGCGAGGCCGAGGCCCTGTGGATCGCCCGCGCCTTGAAGCAAGGAGCCATCGAATGATGCGGGTCGCGAGCCTGATATCGGTCTTTCTCCTGGCCTCGGTGCCGCTGGCTAACGTCGACGCCGACGAGCTGCGCGGCACCGGCGACCTCGGCATCGTCGTCGAGCGCGCCGGCGGCTCCCTGCAGATCGTCGACACCAGCGCACGGCGTTCGCTCGGGCGGGTCGAGGGCCTGGGGGATCTCTCGCACGCCTCGGCGGTCTTCTCGCCCGATCAGCGCTTCGCCTACGTCTTCGGTCGCGACGGCGGGCTGACCAAGGTCGACCTGCTGACCCGCGCCATTGCCAAGCGCATCGTCCAGGCCGGCAATTCGATCGGCGGGGCGATCTCCGACGACGGCCGGCTGATCGCGGTCTCCAACTACGAGCCAGGCGGGGTCCGCGTCTTCGACGCCGCGACCCTGGACCCGGTCGCCGACATCCCGGCCGACTACGGCCCCACAAGTCAAGGAATGGCGGGCGCCCGCTCGAAGACCGTGGGCCTGGTCGACGCGCCGGGCCGACGCTTCGTCTTCACGCTCTACGACGGCGGCGAGATCTGGGTCGCCGATTTCTCGACCGGCCAGGCGCCGCGCGTGACCAAGCACAAGGACATCGGCGAGCTGCCCTACGACGCCCTGATCACCGGCGACGGTCGGCACTACATCGCCGGACTCTTCGGCGAGGACGGTCTCGCGCACCTCGATCTCTGGACCGAGCCGCCCAGGGTCGAGCGGATTCTCGACGGCTACGGTCGGGGCGAGGAGAAGCTGCCGGTCTACAAGATGCCGCACCTCGAGGGCTGGGCGAGAGCCGGCGACCGTTTCATCCTGCCGGCGGTCGGCCGCCACGAACTGCTGGCGGTCGACGTCGCCAGCTTCGAGGAAATCGGCCGGATTCCGGTTCACGGGCAGCCGATCTTCGCCGTGGCGCGGCCAGACGGCCGCCAAGTCTGGGTCAACTTCGCCCATCCCCTTAACGATACGGTCCAAGTCGTCGACGTGCCGAGCCTGGAAGTGATCCACGCCTTCGAACCGGGTCCAGCGGTCCTGCATCTGGAATTCACGCCGCGCGGTCACGAGGTCTGGATCTCGGTCCGCGACGCCGACAAAGTCGAGGTCTACGACACCCGGACCTTTGAGAAAATGGCGGAGCTGCCGATGGCGAAGCCGAGCGGCATCTTCTTCACCGCCCGTGCCCAGAAGCTCGGCCTA
>JAAUYI010029378.1_pt1 | contig 13881 bp, 10 predicted proteins | sample 7278041 | NCBI WGS metagenome assembly JAAUYI01 (sample SAMN14350216, study PRJNA611818) | marine sediment metagenome | isolation source: surface marine sediment (0.6m) | place: French Polynesia: Moorea | collected 2018-08
CGTAGAGGTCGATGCCGTAGACCAGATCGATCTCGGCGCCGTAGAGTTCCGCCGAAGGGGCGTTGGCGAAGCTGGTCAGGACCTGGCCCGATGCCGAAACCAGCGTGTTCTCGATCGGGTTGTCGATCTCCTTGTAGAACCCGGCGACGCTCACCCGGTTCGGCCCGCCGAGATAGTATTCGGCGCGCGCCTCTACGTTGATCAGCTCGCTGTCGTCGAGGAACGGGTTACCGCGGAAGCGGCGGTTCGATTCCGGATCGAAATAGGTCTGCTCGACAAGTTCGCGGAACTGCGGGCGCGCGATCGTTTGCGAGGCCGACAGGCGGAGCTGGAGATCGTCGATCGGCTCCCACGTGATCGTCCCGCTCGGCAACAGGTAATCGTTGTTGAGGTTGGTCGGGGTCGCGCCCGCGATCGGGGTGTTGAAGATCGACTGGTCGAGATCGACCGTCTGCGTCGCCTCTTCGTAGCGCAGGCCGGCTTCAATGGTCAGGGTATCGGCGGGCAGCCAGCGCACCAAGCCATATGCACCAAAGATTTCCAGCGCGGCGTCGAACACCGGGAAGGGCGATGCTTCGGTCAGCGTCACGTTGAATCCGGCGAGGGTCGCCCCATTGATGATGTCGCCCGGACGGCGCAGGCCGAGTGCCGGGACCAGCGAATCGTCGACCACATCGCCGGTGATGAACGGACGGAATTCGCGGCTTGACGAGCGTCGATCGGTATCGGTGTACGAACCGCCGACCGTCACCGAGAACGTGTCGGTCAACTCGTATGACAGGTCGAGCCCGCCGAAGAGGTTCTCTTCCTTGAGGTCGTCGAACGAGACGGTGGTGATCCCGGCGTCCGAAAGCTGGTTGAAGTAGGCGACGAAGAATTCGCCGTAGGGATCGCCCGGAATGTTGGTGCGAGTGTAGCTGACATTGGTGTTGAACGGCGCTTCGCGATCGGTGCGAGCGTAGCCAGCGCGGACGTCGACGTCGAGACGATCGAAATCGAGTTCGGTCACGAGTTGCGTGTCAATCAGCTGACGTTCGAACCATGCGGTCTGCTGGTTCTGGAAGTCGAACCCGTCGAAGCCAGGCAGGATGTCGGTGCCCTGTTCCAGACGCGCAGTATTGAGCGTGTCGCGGATGTAGAGATTGGTCCAGCGGACGGTATGCTCGCCAAAGTCCAGGCCGAAGCTGATCAGGCCGTTCACCAGCACGTTTTCATCGGTGATGAAGGTGCTGAAATCCTGGAACAGTTCGGAGAGGTCTGAACTGCCACCCTGACTGATCACAGTGCGATTGCGCAGACTGTTCTTGATAGAAGCCGTGGCGATGATGCCGAGATAGGTATCGTCGCCGATGTCGAACGAAAGACCACCGGTGATCGAACCGGAGAAATTCGGACGCTGGCTGTCCTCACGTTGCAGCGTCACCAGATCGGTCGGCAGCAATTGTCCGGCGATCCCTTCGGACACCGAAACCGGCACTGTGCCGATGCGATCGCCGCTGTCGAAAAAGGCCTGCAGGTTCGACGGGATGTCGCGCTTGCCATTGTCGAAGCCGAACGAGTCTAGGCCCGAGCCCGGATAGGTCAGGCCATTCTCGAAGGTGGTTTCGGTGTCACCGCTTGCGGAAAAGCTGATCGACAGAAAGTCCTCGACCGGCACCGCCTTGGTGGTCAGATTGATCACACCGCCGCCGAATTCGCCGGGATAGTTGGCCGAATAGGTCTTCTGGACGAGCGAAGATGAAATCACGTTGGTCGGGAAAATATCGAGCGGAACGACGCGGCTCAGCGGTTCGGGGCTGGGCAGCGGCAGGCCATTGAGCAGGGCTAGCGAGTAGCGATCACCCAGGCCGCGCACGAAAACGCGCCCGTCGCCGACCACGGCAAGCCCACTGACACGGCCGAGCGCGCCGGCAATATCGCTTTCCCCGGTTCGCGCGATGTCTTCCTCGGACAGGACGCTGAGGACCTGTGTCGATGAGCGTTCGGGGTTGCGATCGCGGCGCCCGGTGACGATGATGCCGCCGCCCGGGACCGAGATTTCCGGGTCATCGAATTCTTCTTCCTGGGCGTCCTGTACCTCATCGGTCAGGTCCTCGCCCGTTTCCTCGACTTGCGGTTCTTCGCTTTGCTGAGCGTGGGCCACCGCAGGAAACGTAAGCGATGTTGTGAGAAGGAGCAGGCCTGCCAGGCGCGTTCCGGTCGACATAATTCTAGACCCCCTGATGAATAGGTCTTCAATTGACTTCGGACCGATGTGGTCCGGAATGCGGTTCTGGGAGACACCGGAGACAGCGGCATCTCCCCAAGAGAGGTGACGCGATTAATAGACCGGCAGCGAAGTGCAGGCGCCGGTAGCGCTGCCGAAGTCCATGATCGACGAGTTGCAGGTCCAGTCGCCGAATTCGGCGGTGATGTCGTTTTCGACCGCGCCGATGACCAGCGAGGTGGTAAAAAAGCTGGAGCGGGCGGTCGCGTCGAACACCGGCACGCTGTTTTCGAACGAACCGTTCACCAGCGTGTTGTTGAGCGTGAGCGTCGCCAGCAGGTTGTTGTTGGTACCGCCATCGACAACGGCCTGTACTTCACCGTCCGAAACACCCGCCGAACCGCGAACCGGACGATTGACACCATCGCAAACAATCGAGTCGAAGCCGATTGTCGCGTTGAGCGTGATCTGTTCGTCGATGCGGATGCAGCTGTCGTCAGCCGAGTCTGCATCCATCACACCATTGGTCAGCGAAAGAGCAGCACCTCCGCGCGCGCGGACGATTTGGCCAGACGACGACGAGCGCTGGACAAAGGTGAACCTGTTCACCTGCAAACGGCTCTGGGGCAGAGCGTTGCCCGGTGTGCCGCCAGCAAGATCATCGGGGGAGTCGAACTCGATCAGGCTGTCGCCGGTGCCAGAGCGCTGCACCACGACCACGGTCTCCAGGTTGGCCTGCGCACCGCTGTCGACGTCCAGCGAGTCGTCCGACGCGCCGATGATGGCGATGTTCCGGGCGTTGACCGATCCGCCGAAGAACTCGAACCCGTCATCCGAGCTGTTGAACGACAGGACGTTTTCGATAACCGTGCCCGAGCCGGTGCCGCCGGTGGTCAGCGATTGCAACTCGTTCGATTGCTGGAGTTCAAAGCCCGAGAAGCGGATCTGGTTGAACGTCATCGATCCGGAACTGTCGGCCGAATTCGTCCCGCCAAACGGGGTCGCGACAACCGTACCCTCGAGCTGCTGCTCGCATTGCGCATTGGCATTCGGGTTGGCGGCGGTGTTGAAGACCTGGGTCGAGCAATCCGCGACCGGGGCACGACCGAGCAGGACGACACCGCCCCACTGGGCCTGGCTGTTGTCGCCGGCAACACCGATCACGTTGTCGCGGCTGGTCCATACGATCGGGCGCGTGGCGGTGCCATTTGCCTGGATCGCGTTGCCTCGGTTGACGACGAGGAAGCTCTCGCCTTGGCCGTAAAGGATCGCACCTGGCTCGATCGTGAGGGTGACCGCTGTCCCGGTGCTGCTGAAACCCTGGTCGGTGCCGACGTTCACACGGTTTTCGATCTGGTAAACCAGCCCGCTGACGAAGGGCAGTGTGTCGTCGACGTTGAAGGTCGCGGGCAGGGTGCAGACTCGATACTCGCCCGTGGGGCCGCTGAGTGTCCCGGCGTCGGTAAGTCCACCGGTGGAAGCGATGGTCGGGCAGCCGGCTGCCGGGGTGACGGTACCACCCCCGGTCGGGGTTGGCGTCGGCGTGGGCGACGGCGACGGGAGGACGATCGGTCCAGTAGTGCCCGGCGACACGATTTCGTCCGCACCGCAGCCAGCCAAAACGACAAGGCTGCAACCAAGAACGAGCGTACGGTGGAAAGTCTTCACAGCGAGCGGTCCCCTAAAAACCCGAGAATCGGTGATGCGCAAGAACTTGCGCCGAGGGCTGCGCTAGGGGGCGCTGATGACAGAATTCTTTCAGGATTACACAACAGCGGCAAACTACGAATTATGACTCATGTGCGACAAATATGACGCCAAAAATTTCATTTTAATGGCGGATTTGTTGCAGCGTGACGATAAAATTACATCATAAAATCAATTGGTAAACGACATAATACGACCGCCGTATGGCAATGTTTCACTTTTATTGCATTCTTATGAAATATGTTTCACTATGACGACACATCGTAGGAGACAGGATCATGACCAAATCAGCACTTGCCCTCGCGCTTTCTGCGGCAGGCTCGCTTGCGGTCATCGCGGCATCGCCCGCAGCGGCACAGGCTCAACCAGACGGCGAACTTGCAGCCGGCAAGCTTGCGCGCGGGGAAACCACCACGGCGATTGCCTCGCTGGAAATCCAGCGCGAGGCCGCGCCTGACGATCCGGCGCTACTGATCAATCTGGGCATTGCCTATGCGCATATGGGCAAGGAAGAGAAGGCGCGTGCAATGTTCGACGCGGCGCTGAAGAGCGACGAGCCGACCGAGCTTGAGACCGCCGACGGCAATGCCACCGACTCCCGCCGCCTCGCCCGCAAGGCAATGGCCATGCTCGAGCGCGGCGAGTTCCGCGCCACCACCAGCCGCGTGGCACAGCGCGATTGATCAAACCATCGGTTTCGCCGCCTTGAGTGGCGTCAGAAAGCGAGCGGGAAGCGGAGTGCTTTTCGCTCGCTTTCTCGTTTCCAAGTCATCTCTGGCCTTCGTGGACAAAAGAGCGCACCGCGATTTGTCACCCCTCTGTCACTTACGGTAGACAAAGGGAGCCAATTGGAGGCCAATAGATGATTCTCGCGCGCGCGAGCTTGAATTGTATCGCAGCCCCGCTGGTCTTGGCGTTCGCTTCAGCGGCCGCGCCTGTTCATGCGGATGTGATGGAAGTGGATGCCGACGGAGCCCGCTGGGTGGCCGGCGGCACAGCCATTTCCGTCGATGCGCCAACGCAACTCGCCGCAGTCGAGCCAGTCGATGTAAGCGGCCTCGTCATACCCGAGGCCATTGTGGCCAACACCCGCCTGCATGCGGCTGGCGTGCCACATCGCTATGCCGCCAAGATTGCCGAACTCTCGCAGCGGTTCGATCTCAGTCCCAGCTTGCTCGAAGCACTCGTGTGGCAGGAAAGCCGCTGGCGTGAAAACGCGGTCAGCCATGCCGGAGCCCGGGGCCTCGCGCAATTGATGCCGGGGACCGCGCGCTACCTTGGCGTCGATCCCGACGATCCGATGCAAAACCTTGAAGGCGGCGCGCGCTACCTGCGTGAGCAACTCGACCGGTTCGATGGCGACATCGAAAAGGCGCTTGCCGCCTACAATGCCGGGCCGGGACGAGTGATTGCCGCGGGCGGCATTCCAAACATTCGCGAGACGCGGCTCTATGTCGCTGCGATCATGGGGCGGCTGGCAAGCCACTCGCGCGTCGACGGACAGTAAGGCGCGGTTCAAGCGCCGCAAGACAGTATTAGGAAAGTGACCGATTTGATGAATTCGCTGTTTCGACTGCCGGCCCGCTTCGCGGCATTGCTGGCTATTCTGATTACTCCCAGCGCGGCGATGGCGCAGTCCGACCCGCAGGGTTCCGGACCGATCGTGTCCGCCCTGGCTTGGTTGCAAGGCACTTTGCTGGGCACCGTTGCCACCACTGTCGCCGTGATGGCTGTCGCCGCGATTGGTTTCATGATGCTGACTGGCCGGATGAACTGGCGCTTCGGAGCGACCGTGATCGTGGGCGTGTTCATTCTGTTCGGCGCGACCACCATTGTCGCCGGCATTCAGGCGGCTGCGGGGTAGGACAGGGGCGATGACCGATCTCGTCCGTCACCCGGTGCACCGCGCACTGACCCGTCCGCAGATGTTTGCGGGCGTGACGATGAATTTCTTCATCATCAACCTGATGGTGACGACGATCGCATTCCTGATCCTGAAGAGCTGGTGGATCCTGCCAGTCCCGGCGGCAATGCACTTGATCGGCTACTTCGCATCTTTGCGCGAACCACGCATTCTCGACCTCTGGATCACCAAGGTTTCGAAATGCCCGCGCATCCCGAATTTCAAACGCTGGGGCTGCAACAGCTACGCACCCTGACGTGAATTGACCTGAGGCCCGGTAAAGGAGGCCCCGAGATGGCAAAGTGGATTGGCCCGGCGGCATGGAGCGCGAAGGAAGCGCGCGTCGGCGATCGCCTGCCTTATGAGCGGCTGATCGACGAGAACACCGTGCTGCTGCGCGATGGCTCGGTCATGTCCGCGATCCAGGTGCCGGGGCTGCTGTTCGAAACCGAGGACTCCGACGCGCTCAACGCCCATGCCGCGACCCGCGAGGTGATGCTGCGCTCGACCCTCGATGCGCGCTTCGTGCTGTACCACCACGTCATCCGCCGCCGGGTCGAGGTGGAGCTCGACGCGGAATTCGACGATCCGCTCTCGCGCCATATCGATGCGCGCTGGAAAGAGCGGCTGGCGGGTGGTTCGCTGTTCATCAACGACCAGTTCGTGACCCTGATCCGCCGCCCCGCGCGCGGCAAGACCGGTCTTCCGGAGCGCGTCGGCAGGTTCTTCTCTCGCCGCGGTCAGGAAGAGTTAGAAGCTGATCCCAAGGACATCCGTAGCCTCAAGGCTGCGGTGAACGGTCTCGTCGCATCTCTCTCGGCCTATGGCGCTGCGGTTCTGGGCGACTATCAGGCACCGGGTAGTGAAAAGGGCGGCACCAATTCGGAGATGCTCGAGCTGCTCTCGGCGCTCTATAACGGCGAGATGCGCCCGGTGCGGCGTCCGAGCGAAGGCACCGATATCGGCCACATGCTGCCCTATCGCCGTGCGAGCTTCGGCCTCGACGCGATGGAACTGCGCGGCAGCGGCCAGCCCGATTTTTCGGCGATCCTCGGGCTGAAGGACTATCCCGAAGCGACCTCGCCCGGCCTCCTCGACGGGCTGCTGCGGCTGCCATACGAGATGATCGTCACCGAGAGCTACGCGCCCAACGAGCGCACGACCGCCAAGGAGCGGATCGATCTCGCGCTTCGCCGTTCGCGCTCGGTCGACGAGGAAGCCGCCGCCGAACGCGCAGACATGATGGCTGCGCGAGATGCGTTGGGGAATGGCGGAGTCGGGTTCGGCGATCACCATCTCACCGTGCTGGTGCGCGAAAGCACGCTCGACCGGCTCGACGATGCGACCGCCGCCTGTTCGGCTGCGCTGGCCGATACCGGCGCGATTGCTGTGCGCGAGGATACCAATCTCGAACCCGCATTCTGGGCGCAGTTCCCCGGCAACGAGGAATATATCGTCCGCCGCGCGCTGATTTCGTCGGCCAACATGGCGAGCTTCGGCAGCTTCCACGGATTCGCACTGGGGCAGGCGAGCGGCAACCATTGGGGCGATGCGGTGACACTGCTGGAGACGACCAGCGCGACGCCGTTCTTTTTCAACTTCCACCACGGGGACTTGGGCAATTTCTCGGTCATCGGGCCGAGCGGTTCAGGCAAGACCGTCGTGATGAACTTCCTCGCCGCGCAGGCGCAGAAATTCAGCCCGCGCACGATCCTGTTCGACAAGGATCGCGGGGCAGAGCTGTTCATTCGCGGGATCGGCGGGCGCTACGACCGGATCAATCCGGGCGAACCGACCGGGTTCAACCCGCTTTCGCTCCCGGACACGCCGAGCAACAAGGCGTTCCTGCGCGACTGGCTTGGCGTGCTGCTCAAGGCAGACGGGCCGGAAGAATTTTCGCTGATCAGCGCGGCGGTCGATGCTGCATATCAAAACGATGCCAGCCTGCGACGCTTGCGGCATTTCAAGGAATTGCTGGCCGGGGCCAAGCGTCCCGAACCGGGCGATCTGGCCGACCGTCTCGGCGCGTGGATCGGAGAAGGCGAACACGCCTGGCTGTTCGACAATGACAGCGATTTGCTCGATCTCGACCAGCGCGTGCTCGGGTTCGACATGACGCAGCTACTCGAGAATCCGCGCCTGCGCACGCCGGTGATGATGTACCTGTTCCACCGGATCGACGAGCGGCTGGACGGCGATCCAACCATGATCCTGATCGACGAGGGCTGGAAGGCGCTTGACGATGAGGTGTTCGCCGCGCGCATCCGCGACTGGCTCAAGACACTGCGGAAGCGCAATGCGCTGGTCGGATTTGCGACACAATCCGCCCGCGATGCGCTCGACAGCCGCATTTCGACCGCACTGGTCGAGCAGACCGCAACAATGGTGTTCATGCCCAATTCGCGCGCTCGCCCCGAGGATTATTGCGATGGCTTCGGCCTGACCGAACACGAGCTCGCTCTGATCCGTTCGCTCCCGGCTCACAGCCGCTGTTTCCTCGTACGCCAGCCCGATGCCAGCGTCGTTGTGCGGCTCGATCTGTCGGGCGCGCCAGAGGTGCTGACCGTGCTTTCCGGCCGTGAAGCCGCAGTCCGGCGTCTCGACCTGCTGCGCGAAGCGGTGGGTGACGAGCCTTCCGAGTGGTATCCTGCGCTCACCGGCCATGCCTGGCCCGATGGCTCCGCCGGTCTCGACGAGGATGGCCAGCCGATCAGGTACGCCGCCGAATGACGACGACCTGCGATCTCGCCGCCCAGGAAATGGGCACCGGCGTCGCTTCGGCGCTGACCGCGGTCGACTGCATCGCCTCGCAAGTCAGCGAGCAGGCCTTCGGACGCATCTTCGGCACCGATGGCCAGCTCGCGGTGGTGCTGACGACATTGTTGATCTTTTACGTCGCGTTCTTCGGCATCAGCCTGATGCTGGGCCGGTCGAACCTTTCGGTCCGCGCGCTTCTGCCCAAAATGATGACGCTGGGGCTGGTGCTGACCTTTGCGACCAGCTTTGCGGCGTTTTCGACCGTATTCTACAACCTGTTCGTCAAGGGGCCGGACCAGATCGCCGGGGTGATCACCGGCACCGACGGATCGGCAACCTACACCTTCGCGCAAAAGCTCGACGTCGTGTTCCTTGCCGTCCAGCAAGCGAGCTCCGGACAGGTCGATATCGCCGCGTTCTCTCCCCCGGGCATGATGTGGCTGGGTGCGATGCTGTTGCTGCTCGGCACGGTCGGATTGCTGGTAACGGCCCGGATCGGACTTGCACTCTTGCTTGCGGTCGGGCCGATTTTCGTCGTGCTGGCGCTGTTCAACGGGACCCGCGGGCTGTTCACCGGTTGGCTCAAGGGAGTGGTCATGCTCGCGCTCGCGCCGCTCTTCGCCGTGCTGGGCGGATCGATCATGCTGGAAATGGCCGTTCCGATCCTCGCTGCGCTGGTGGCGACACCCGGCGAGATCGACCAGCAGGCGGCGATGGCGTTCTTCCTCGTCGGTGCGGTTCACGTCGCGCTGATGTTCATGATCCTCAAGGTCACGTCGAGCATGGTGGCGGGCTGGCAGGTCTTCGGACTAGTGTCGTCGAAGGAAAGCGAGCGCGGGGTCGACACGACACGCACGCCCCCGGCGGCAGCGCCTTCGACCGTTCCGGATCGCGCATCGCAAGTTGCCCCGGCTGCGGTCGCAACCACTGGCCAGCGCCGCGTCGATGTTGCGCCCGCTCAGACTGTCGCGGCAGCCAACGATACCGGACCGGCTGCTTCGACGACCCGCGAGACAAAAGTCTACGCAACCTCCTCCGGCGGCGGTCAGGTGACCCCGCTCAACCCGCCGACCTCGCGCACGCGCGGAATTGGCAATCGTTTCCGCTCGGTGGGGGCGGGCAGGATTTCGCGCAGTTCGGAGAAAGCAACATGATCCGCGCCGACTTCTTTCGGCTTCCAGTATTGGCTCTCGCGCTCGTGACGGCTCCGGCCTTCGCGCAAGATAACGACGCGGAAGGTGATCCGCGTTTGGTCACCCGCGTCTTCGACGAAGCCGCTGTCGTGACCATTCGCGGCAAGGTGAAAGTCCAGACCACGATCAAGTTTCGCGCCGACGAGCAGATCGAGAACGTCGCGATTGGTGACAGTCAGGCCTGGCAAGTCCAGCCCAACAAGGCGCAATCGATCCTGTTCGTGAAGCCGCTCGCGCCGACCGCGAAGACCAACATGACGGTGGTGACGAGCAAGCGCACCTATCTGTTCGACCTTGTTGCCAGCCCTCGGAACTCGCCGCTCTACGTACTGCAATTCAGCTATCCCAAGGCCGAGAAAGCCGAAGAAGAGGAGCGGCTTGCCGCCGCCGAACGGGATCAGCAGCAGCGCCAGGAGGCGAACGCGCTCGAACTCGCAGCCGCCAACGATCCCTATGCGGTGGCGGATCCGGCGGCGCTCAACTTTGCATGGGCGGGGGAGGGCGAAGCTGACCTGCTGCCCGCGCGCGCCTACGACAATGGCGAAGCGGTATTCCTCACCTGGCCCGCCGGGACCGCAATACCCGCGATCCTCGTCACCAACGAGGCAGGTGATGAAGGACCGGTCAACTTTACCGTACGCGGCGAAACCGTGGTGCTCGACACCGTCCCGGCGAGGATCATCCTGCGTTCGGGCGGCGACACCGCGACGCTGACCAACAACGGGCCTCTGCCCACCAACGGTCGCGGTGCGGGTGCCTCGGCCAATCTCGCGAGGGGCTCACGATGACCGGCCCAGTTTACGCGATCAGTTTCTCGATGGAGGTGAAGTAATGCGCCTTGCAATGCGTCTCCCGCCCAAGAAGGGCGGCAATGGTTCAGGCGAAGGTGGCGATCCGCGTGAGAACGAATCCGCCGACGTCATCGATCTCGCCAGCCGCAGCGGGTTCTCGCCGGTGGTCGAACGCAAGTCGAAGACCGACGGGCTGGGGCTCGCGGCAGGTGTCGCGATCGTGTTCGGCCTTGGAGCGGTGACCCTGTGGAGCATGAACGCGGCGCGGCTTTCCCCGCCCGAAAGCGTGGGCAGCCCCAATGTCGCGCCGCCGCAACAGGCTGCAGCGACTGCTCCGGCAACCGAAGTGCCTGCGCCGACGACCAATGCACCTGCACCAACGCGTCCCGATCCGGCGCCCGCGCCGATCCTCGCGAACGATCCGCGCATTGCCGCCGGTCCGGCGGTCAATCCCTATGCCAGCCCGACCATGATCTACGATGCCAGCCGGGCCGCCAATTTGTCCCAGTCGGCTGGCGCTGCGGGTGCCGTTGGCGCCGCTGGAGCACCGGTGACGAGCACCGGCGACAGCGGTGCCGGTGGTTCGGCAGCCGCGTTCGCGAGTCGCGTCGGCGGTGTCGGTGGAGCGCCTGCGCAGGCGCGCCCGATGTCCAACCCCGCGACCACCGTCACCGAAGGCACGATGATCCCGGCGATCCTCGAAACCGCGATCAACACCGATGTACCTGGCTATGTCCGCGCGGTGGTGAGCCAGGATGTGCGCAGCTTCGACGGCAGCAAGGTGCTGGTCCCCCGCTCCTCGCGGCTGGTCGGTCAGTACCAGTCCGGGGTGCAGCAGGGCCAGAAGCGTGCCTATGTGATCTGGACCCGTCTGATCCGCCCCGACGGTGCGTCGGTCAATATCGCTTCGCCTGCGGTTGCCTTCAACGGCACGACCGGGCTCGAGGGCGACGTCGACACACACTTTTTCAGCCGCTTTGGCTCCTCGATCCTGCTATCCGTAGTGGGCGGCCTCGGTGCGATCGCTTCGGGTGGTGCGTCGGTGGTGATTGGCGGGGCAGGGCAGAGTGCGGCGAGCACGGCGCTCGAGCAGGACGGCCAGCGACCGCCTACGATCCGCGTTCCGCCCGGCGAGCCGATCCGCGTTTTCACTGCGCGGGATCTCGACTTCAGCACGGTCACCCAGTGATCTGAGACCGACGACGCGATGACGGCCGATATCCATAACCTCGCCCCGCAATCCGGTGGTGACGAGCCCGAAAGCGAGACAGCGATCGGTGTGGGTGAGCGCAGCGTCTATCTCGACGCCTATCTCGCGCCGTTCAAGCGCTGGCTCGATCGCGACACGGTGACCGAGATCATGGTCAACCAGCCGGGCGAAGTGTGGATCGAAGACGCCTCCGACCCCGGCATCAAGAAGATCGACACGCCGGATATCGACGATCGGCTGGTGCAGCGTCTGGCCGAACAGGTCGCGCGGGTCAGCCACCAGGGGATCAATCGCGAACACCCGCTGCTCGGCGCGACCTTGCCCGACGGTGCGCGCATCCAGTTCTGTGGGCCGCCAGCGAGCCGCAAGCACTGGGTGATGGCAATCCGCCGCCACCGGCGGTTGGACCTGCCGCTCGACGCCTATGACGCAGGCCCGCTCAAAGGCGAGCAAGTGGTGGACATGCCCGATCCGCAGCGCGAACCGATCGTTTATCTGCGCGAAGCGATCCGCCATCGGCGCACGATCCTGATCTCCGGCGGGACCAGCACCGGCAAGACCACCTTCCTCAACGCCATGCTTGGCGAGATCCCGCGCGAGGAGCGCGTGGTGCTCGTCGAGGATACGCCTGAACTGAAATTCCCCGGCGAAAACTCTGTAGGGCTTGTCGCGGTCAAGGGTGAACTCGGCGAGGCCAAGGTCACGCCCAACGAGCTTCTGCAAGCCGCGCTGCGGTTGCGCCCCGACCGTATCGTGCTCGGCGAATTGCGGGGGGCGGAGAGCGTTTCGTTCCTGCGCGCCATCAACACCGGCCACCCGGGCAGTTTCTCCACCATCCACGCCAACTCGCTGCGCGGTGCGCTAGAGCAATTATCACTGATGGTGATGCAGACCGGCATCGGCCTCTCGCGCGGCGACACGATCGCCTATGCTGCGAGCGTGGTCGACGTGATCGTGCAGTTGGGCCGCGATGCCGATGGCAAACGCGGGATCACACAGATTGCGGACAGTCGCTCTTTGATCTGAGCCGTTTTAGGGCGCCCGCTTTGCGCCAAATTGACAATTGTGTGACATCGCGGGCTTCGTGATTTACACCGCGCGAGCACACGAACATGGCGCTCGGAAATAGACCGTGCGTCCCGATCATTCGATCCCCGGCTGGTGCCGGGCGGGCAAGGAAAGAATGGCCAGTCAAACGACATTGAGCGCTGCAAAGCCGATTGACGAAACCCGGCCTGCGCCCGTGCCCGCAGCTCATGAGGACACATCCTACTTCAACCGTGAACTGTCGTGGCTGTCCTTTAACGAACGCGTTCTCGCCGAAGCCTGTAACGAGCAGTACCCGCTGCTCGAACGGCTGAGGTTCCTTTCGATCTCGGGCAGCAATCTCGACGAATTCATGATGATCCGCGTTGCCGGGCTTGTGGGGCAAGCGCAGCGAGGGATCGACAAGCCGGCGATCGATGGCCGTTCCCCTTCGCAACAGCTTGCAGCAATCCGCGCGCAGCTCGCGATGCTGTCCGAACGACAGCAGGATATCTGGCGCGACTTGCACGATCGCCTTGCCGAAACCGACATCCACATTGCCGACGAGCAGCGCGTCAGCCGCGCTGCACATGAATGGCTCGAAGCGTTCTTTCTCGAGGAAATCCTGCCGGTCATTACCCCGCAGGCGCTCGATCCGGCACACCCGTTCCCGTTCATCCAGAATGAAGGGATGGGGCTGCTGTTCACGCTCGCGCGCGATGCCGACCGCGAACAGATCGTCGAGATGATCCTGATCCCCAGCGCCTTGCCGCGCTTTGTCCGGGTGCCGAGCGAGGTGAGCGAGCCTGGCGAAGCGATCTACATCTCGATCGCCAGCCTGGTCCAGCGCTATGCCAAAAAGCTGTTTCCCGGGTTCACGATCCAGGGAGACGGGCTGTTCCGTGTGCTACGCGACAGCGATATCGAGATCGAGGAAGAGGCAGAGGATCTCGTCCGGACTTTTCGCAGCGCGATCCAGCGGCGGCGGCGAGGGCAGGTGATCCAGCTCGAGTTGGAGGACGATTTCGACCTCGATGCCGAGGCAATCCTGCTCGAACAACTGGGCGTCCACGAAGCCGCGGTGATCA
>JAAUYI010069591.1_pt1 | contig 13880 bp, 11 predicted proteins | sample 7278041 | NCBI WGS metagenome assembly JAAUYI01 (sample SAMN14350216, study PRJNA611818) | marine sediment metagenome | isolation source: surface marine sediment (0.6m) | place: French Polynesia: Moorea | collected 2018-08
GATTCTTCTGGCTCTTCAAACCCCCTCTCTCCCTCAATCTGTTGTGAAAAAAAACACCCGATTTTTTACCTGGCGTAATGTTTTTCAGGAAATAGCAAAGAGCTATAGCGAACTGCTGAGCCACAGATAAGCTATTTTCATTATCACTCGATTCATTACGAGGAATGAATAAAATCGGATACTGTTTTGCCATGAATACCATTCTGCTGACTTACAATTAAATCAAAGAAATCCCCTTTAGAATTTTCACTACAACCAGACCCTTGATTCTCATCAAGGACAAAGGTCGATCATAAATAATTCTCCAAAAAATATTCATTTATGGTAAAATTTCTCCCCAATAACTTTACTCAGAAATTCATTAGTTTAAAGACCCTAGTTATCATTGGAGGAGAGATAGATGATAAGCACAGCTATATTGCGCAATATTTACATAACTGTGATGGTTGGAACGATAGTTTTAGCCGTAAGTGCGTGCAGTTCTCCTGAGGGAAATGCTGCCGACGGTCAAAGATGGTATAGAATGCACAATTGTCATGCCTGTCATGGAGAGACTGGCGATGACGGCAGAGGACCAAAAATTGGCGGGCTGAAAATGGGATATCACTCTTTTAAGAAACGATTGAGAAAAGCTAAGACACCTATCATGCCGGCATACAGTGAGGAACGAATCAGTGATCAGGATGTTGCCGACATTCTCGCTTTCCTCAAGGCTCAACAATAAAAAAAACAACCAATCAAGTGATTTGCGTTGTACAACTGTTCCTGGAATGATTAAAGCTTGTGTATATGTATAAAATCTTATCCATTCTCTAGAAAAGGAGATTCATATGGTTGAAGGCATATATTCTTTATTGGAAAGCGTAGGTTGGACCCATCCATTGCATCCTGCCATGGTTCATGCCCCCATGGGCCTCATTATAGGCATGCTGGTATTTGGTCTGTTGGCATTAAAATGGACGGATAAACATTTTGCAGTCAGCGCCTATTATTGTTCTGTTCTGGCTTTCCTCACCGTTTTTCCAACCATTATCACCGGTCTGCTTGATTGGCAATACCGTTATTTCGGCGAACTGAATAGCCTCATCGTCACGAAAATGATAATAAGCACAATCTTAACAGTATTGCTGCTTGTTGCTATTGTTCTCAGGAACAAAGGAACATCTCAGCCAAAACTGGTCATTGTTTACCTGCTGTGCATGGCCTGTGCTGGTGGTCTTGGCTATTCTGGCGGCGAGCTTGTTTACGGTGGCTAATCTCTTACATTTACATCTAGGGCAGCAGAGTGTGGTAAAGCTCTGCTGCCAATCAATTCCAGTATAGATAGCAAATATAGATGACATCCATGGGTTTCTGGTGCCTATGTTTGGTATTTTCAGGTAGGTGGTTTTACTACATCAATAATTGCTTCGCTTCCGATGATCAGGTATTTGCCACCCTCGCTTTTTACATAATTACATGAAGGTACTGCACACCTCCGACTGGCATCTTGGCCGCACAATTTATGGAAGAAGGTGTACAAGTGAATTTCAGCAATTCCTTGACTGGTTGGTGGGTGAAATTGAGCGATTGGAGATAGACTGTTTGTTGGTAGCCGGTGATGTATTCGACAGCACCACTCCTTCAAATACCAGCCAACGCCAATACTACTCCTTTCTACACAATGTCTCGCAAACCTGCTGTCGTCATGTCGTTATTATCGGCGGAAATCACGACTCACCTTCTCTGCTCAATGCTCCTCGCCAACTACTGCAGCACCTGAACGTTTTCATCGTCGGCAGCTACACCGGGGATTTAAACGATGAAGTGATTGTCCTCCGTAACCTTGATAATCAGCCGGAAGCCATAATCTGTGCCGTCCCTTTTTTGCGGGACCGCGATGTACGTCAAGCTGATAACTATGAGTCCATCGAAGACAAGGCTCGAAAGCTCATTCAGGGAATCAGCGATCATTATCATGAGGTCGTCGATATTGCTCTGTGCTTGCGTAATGATCTCGAGGCAAACATCCCCATCATTGCTATGGGACATCTTTTTACTGCCGGTGGAAGAGTGGCTGAGGATGGAGAATTGCGAGATTTGTATGTTGGCTCCCTCGCCCATGTTCATAGTACGGCATTTCCCGACAGTATCGACTATCTAGCCCTCGGCCATCTCCACATCGCCCAAGAGGTTAATTCCTGCGCAACCAAGCGCTACAGTGGTTCCCCCTTGCAGCTCAGCTTTGGTAAGGAAAAACCTGAAAAATCTGTTGCCATACTTGAGTTTGATGATCAGCCGATGATTACGAATGTTGTCGTTCCACCATTTTTACGACTTGAGACAATTGCCGGTGATCATCATGAGGTGCTTACCGGACTGGATCGCCTATCAACCAGCAGTAAGAACATCTTATTGGAAATTCATTATACAGGAGAAGACATCAGTGCATTTCGTCAGGAGCTTGCTGAAAAACTTCAAGACTCTCCCCTGGAACTTATACGCATCATCAATCGACGGATTACCAACCAGGTTTTAACCTGGAGCGAGCACTCAGAATCGCTTGGCAATCTTGACGAAGAGGCGGTTTTTCGTCGATGCCTGGATGCCCACGACATCGATCCGGAAGAACGTGAAGAACTTGAATACTATTTTGCCAGAACGCTGGAGCTTCTCAGAGAAGAAACAGAGGATGGGCCAAATCAATGAAGATTCTGCGGATTCGCTTCAGAAACCTTAATTCCCTTGAAGGAGAATGGGAAGTTGACTTCACTCATCCCGCCTTTTTGACAAACCCCATTTTTGCTATCACCGGTCCCACCGGCTCGGGTAAAACCACTCTGCTTGATGCCATCTGTCTCGCTTTGTATGGACGTACTCCCAGACTGAAAATTATTTCAAAATCAGTTAACGAAATAATGACCAGGCAAACCGGTGAATGTTTCGCCGAAGTCACCTTTGAGACCTTGAAAGGCAGATACCGCTGTCACTGGAGTCAGCATAGAGCCAGGAAAAGTTCTATCGGTGACTTACAGCAGCCACGCCACGAGATTGTCGATCACGAAGAAAAACGTGTTCTGGAAAATATGATAAAAAAGGTGGCGGTTAAGGTGGAAGAAGTAACCGGCATGACCTTTGACCAATTTACCAGGTCGATACTTCTTGCCCAGGGAAGCTTTGCTGCTTTTCTTCAGGCATCCCCGGACGAGCGGGCACCACTGCTTGAACAGCTGACCGGCACTGAAATATATAGTCGTATTTCCCAGAAGGTACATGAAGTTACCGCTCAACAGGCAAGAACTTTCACTATGCTAAACGATGAACTTGCGGGGCTCGCAGTCCTATCTGACGAAGAAAAGGACGAGTTGACCGTTGATCTGACAAACAAACACAACGATGCAAGTCAGCAACGTCAGGAACTTAATACTCTCACCCAAAAGATAAACTGGCTGGAGAAACTTGCCTCGCTGAGTCAGGAAATCAAGGTTCTAGAAGAAAAGCATAGCTCAGCCCAGGATGTAAAGCGGAGTCAAGATGAAAAGCGTACGTCTCTGCAACGGGCAAAAATCGCGTCACTGTATAGCACTCAGCATGAATTCCTCGAAAAAATGAAGCTGCAACAAACAGAGGAAATCTCGACAATTGCCACTTTGTTGAAAGAAGAGCAATCTCTTCAAGAAAACATCACCACGCTTGTTGAGCAACTGAACAAAGCGGCATCTTCCAGGCAAGGTGCAGAAGAGAGGCTGGAAAAAGAAAGAGAAATTATAGCCGTGGTTCGCACTCTTGATGTCCAGATACAGGAAGTTGAAAGCCAAGGGCAGCAGGAGGAAAAGAAAACCAGCCAGGTTATGGAAAACATCGATAAAGCACAACAGCTTCTAAATAACCTGGCGGAGCAGAGAAAAATAAAACAAAGGCAACTTCAGGAATGCCGCAGCTACCTGGAAAAACAGCAAGGTGATGGTACTCTCACTGAAAATCTGCCTGTTCTCAAAGAAAAAATTGATCAGTTGCAGTTAATGGTCGAGAGACAGTATAAACTGGAAAGACAACTTGCTGAGCTCCAGAAACAGGGCAAAAAAACATCTGAAGCAGTTAAAATTACCCAAGAATTATTTGAGAAATCAAATATAGCCCTTCTTGAAAGAGAGAAAAACTATAACACGATCTATCAAGTAGGTGCCTCAATACGATGCGATTATCCACAACTACTGCAGCAGTTGGAAAATAATAATCAACAACTGGTGCAGCTTGAGAAACTGCTACTAATGCACCAAGAGAGTGAGCAGACAACTACTGAGTTGACCACAACACATCAACAATATCAGAACTTTGAAGCTAAGTTACATGAAGTTGAAAGCAAAGAACAAGAGATACAAAAAAACCGGAAAACCCTGAATCAACTCGTCAAACAACAGGAGGAAATTCTCTTACTTGCCCAAAGGGTAAAAAATTATGAGGAAGAACGGACGGCGCTTCAACCTGGCAAACCCTGTCCCCTCTGTGGCGCTACCAGTCACCCGTATCAGGAAAATGAACCTCATCTGCCAGCAGTCGAAATTGATATAGATCTGGCAAAGACTAAAAACCAACTCGCCGCCCTGCAGGATGATTTAATAGAAGCGCAGACCGATATCAAATTCTATCGCAGACAACTGGAAGAAAACCAGGAATATGAACGGGGCCTCCAGAAGAAACTCGAAAAACAGCAAAATTCACTTGCAGAACTTCGAGGTTTTTTTAGCGCAACATCTCCTGAGAATTTCGAAAAAGAGCTTTTGCAGGAAGTTGAAACAAAAAAACGAAAAAAGAATGAACTCCATCAGAAATATGAGGAGTTAGACAAACTCGATCAGGAAGCTGCTGAGCTGCAATCGCAAGTAGAAAGTGCCAAGGAAGAAAATACCTTTCACTTACGCGCCCTGGAAGAGGAAAAGCACAAGCAGCAACAGACCAATCAAAAAGAAATTGATCTGCAGGAAGCTATCCAAGCATTGGTTGAAGAGGTAAACCAGCACTTTAAAACCCTTTCAGAAAGATTCACCTCTTTTGGTTTGAACGCTGTTCAGATAAAGGAAGTGGATCTGATTCTTGAAGAATTGCGGGTTCGACATGATCGTTGGCAACAACATAAGGAAAACGAAAATAGTCTGGAGGAAGAACTACAGATCACGGAACGGGATGAACATGGGCAACAGATCAGTTTGAAGTCACTTGAAAAAGAGCGACAACTTCAGCAGGCAACGACTGAAAAAATTATTCAAAAACTTGAAAACTTGAGAGTGAAACGTAGGGAGATCTACGGTGAGAAAGATCCTGACACTGAGGAGCAAAGCTTAAAGCGACAATTGACGTTAGCCTCACAGGAAGTGGAAAAGCTGAAGGAAAAGCTTACTGAACATGAGAGTAGAATTACCAGCCTACGAGCACAATTAGATAATCTCAAGGCATCGACTGCCAAAAGGGAGAAACAGATCCTTAATGAAGAGGAAATCCTTACCCAAAATCTTCACGCTCAGGGTTTTCATGACATCGATGATTTCCAAAAGGCAATCCTTTCTGAGCAGCATATTATTGAGCTAGAATCTGAATTTGCGAAAACTGATGAAGATATCGTCAGGCTGGCAACTCTGCTTAAAGAAAAACAAAAAGATCATCATCAGGAAAAAACGAGACAACTTACCTCGGCCACCGTCGAACAATTACAGCAAACACATCACGATCAGACCGAGATACTTCAGCAATCTCTTCAGGAAATCGGCAGAATTCAAGGACGTCTTGAGGAAAACCAGAAACTTGTCGACCAACAGCAACAAAAAAGGAAAGCCTTGCTGATGAAAAAACAGGAACTGGAACGTTGGCAGAAACTTGACTGGTTAATCGGCTCGGCCAGCGGGAAAAAGTTCCGTAACTTCGCCCAAGGAATAACCTTTGATATAATGGTGGACCATGCCAACAAAAACCTACAAAAAATGACCGACAGATATATACTTTTAAGGGATCAGGTCCAGCCGTTGGAGTTGAAAATCATTGACAGTTATCGCGGTGGCGATATACGGTCCACCCAAAACCTTTCCGGTGGTGAGAGCTTTCTGGTAAGTCTGGCACTGGCTCTCGGTCTTTCTAGCATGGCGGGTGACAGCGTAAGGGTAGATTCTTTTTTTCTTGATGAAGGGTTTGGCACCCTGGATGAAGAAACCCTTGATACCGCCCTGCAGACACTTGCCGGTTTGCAGCAGGAGGGGAAAATGATCGGAATAATTTCTCATGTGTCCCTCCTCAAGGAACGACTTGATACCCAAATCAAGCTCATCCCCAAAACGGGGGGCCACAGCGCGCTCAAAGGACCAGGAATTCGCGCTCTTTAGTTCGGAGAATAACGAGAAAAACCATGCTCATGCTTAAACAAATACTCCTCCTAATCCTCATTTTTTATATCGCTGTAACTCTCTTCCTCTTCCTCCAGCAGAAGAAATTTATTTTCTTTCCCACCAAAGCACAACACCCCTCTCCGCCTGGGGCCACTGAGTTCACTTTTACCCATGCAGATGTCACCCTTCACGGCTGGCTCTTCCAGGAGAAGTATGCAAAAGAAAGACTGATTATTTATTATGGAGGCAATGCCGAGGACGTTTATTATGCTGTCGAGCAGTTTGGCAAGTATGGTGACACTGCTGCTTTACTCGTGAATTACCGTGGTTATGGCAAAAGTACAGGTACGCCTGGAGAAAAAGAACTCTTTACCGATGCTCTGGAAATTTTTGATGAAATCCAAAATCGCTATTCACCTGACACGCTTTTTCTTATGGGGCGCAGCCTTGGTTCAGGTGTGGCCAGCTATGTCGCTTCGCAAAGAGACGTCACCGGCATCATTCTCATAACTCCCTTTGATTCCATAGCCAGCATTGCCAAGAGACAATTTCCCTTTTTACCCACCGGCAAACTCTTACAACATCAATTCCGCTCAATTGACTATGCCCCTCACTTCAAAGCGCCTACCCTGGTCATCTATGGCGGTCGTGATACTACTGTGCTGCCGGCACAAACCCAAAAACTCCTCGAATACATTCCAGGTAATCCGGTGGTCATTTTCATAGCCGAGGCTGAGCATAATAATATCGAACTTTTTGATGAATACGATCTGGCAATTCTCAAGTTTATCCAATGATAGTGTTGCTGGATTCTAATTCTCGTGTTGTACTTACTCCTTCAATTCATGATATTAGTTTTCACTTGATTTGTTCCTGTCTGGTCAATGTGATACATTGGTAGAATACATCACTCAATAAACCTGCAACGCTCGACATTATGAAAGATTCCAATTACGCGCGTATAGAAAAACAGATCGACTCCTTTCCTTCACTGCCTACTACCGTCACCGAGGTGATGAATGTGGTCAACAATCCGGAAAGTTCTGCCAAAGATCTCACCCAGGCCGTTCTTCCCGATCAATCGATGTGCGTTGCCATACTCAAAATTGCCAATTCCGCCCTCTTCGGCCGTCCGAAAAAAGTAAGCTCCCTGGAATCTGCCATAACCGTGCTCGGCTTTGACGAGATCCAAAATATAGTTTTAAGTAAGTCGGTACTGAATTCCTTTGGCAGTGTTTTTCAAGGAAATGATCAGATCATCAATGAATTTTGGGATCATTCCTTCACCTGTGCTCTGGCGGCTCGAGTTATTGCGGAACACTTCAGCATCTCTTTTCCGGGACGCTTCTTCATCGGCGGGCTTATCCATGATATTGGCAAGCTGGCAATGTTGATGACTTTTTCCAAGGAGTATACTACAGAAAAATGGCTTAGTGGCTTCTCCCAAGCTGAAAAGCTTGAGGAAGAAAAGGAAACGTTTGGAATCAACCATGCCGAGGTGGGGGGAAGACTTCTAAAAAAATGGGATTTCCCGGATACCTTGGTAAACGGTTTGCATTATCACCACGATCCGGGAAATTCCCCTGGTAGTCATGGCTTTCCAATTATCATTCAGCTGGCGGATGCCCTTTCCTATATCACCTGCACTTATGACAAGGATGATATTCAGAGCCTGGAAACAATGATCCTTGATCTGATACCAGGGATAGCGGAGACCTGGAACAATCATCAGCTCCCTTGGGAAACCCTACGTCTGGAGATGTGGCACAACTGGGTCAGCATCGAAAGAGAACATGGTTCTTCCATCTTAAGCATCTTGGCTTATTAGTGCCTTACCCCTATAAATTTGTTAGAAAACAAGAGAACGAAAATCAAATTTAGATCCATTGAGTTAGGCTCTCTATCCAAGGCACTTATACGCCCGTGCGGGGTAGAACCTTTCAATTTAAACTATCGCCATACCATCTCCACACATAACAGGTTAGGTCTTCAGCAATACTAAAATCTTTTCTAACCAGTCGAAGGAAGCTTGACTTTCTGTTGCTCCCTAATTTTCTCAACGAGTGTCTCTACGGCAAGCTTAAACACCAAGCGCCCCTTCTCCTCTGAAGCTAGCCAGGAGGCTGCGTTCATGCGACCGTCAGGAAAGATTGAGCGCATTTCCTCCGCAGTCAATGGCCACGGATGAGCAATGGTGGTCACCTCACCCTCCTTTTTCTTTTTGCCGGTAAACGCTGCAGGTCGCAGGGCCATGGTCAAGGAAATCTCGGACGGTGTGGCATGTAGGCCATCCTGACTTTGAAATAGCTCTTCAATGAGACCAGTATCCCGCAGGCCTTCATACCAAGGAAAGAAGGCCAACTGCCCTGCCGCTCCCTGCATTTTAACTTCCTGCATGGCAACCGTAAGGGGACCAACATTACCCCCATGACCGTTGATAAAGAAAATTCTCTGAAAACCATGACTGAGAAATGAACGCATAAGATCAACAATAACCCTTATAAATGTTGCGGGTGAAAGAGTTGCACTTCCCTTGAAGCTCATGTGATGTGGGGAGACACCATAGTTCACCGTGGGAGCCACCAGCAGATTCAATTTCTTTCCCACCGCCCTGGCAATACCTTCTGCAGCAATAAAGTCGGTACCCATCATGCCATACTCGCTATGCTGTTCGACGGAACCCACGGGTATCAGCATAGTATCTTCTTTCTGCAGATATTCTTCCACTTCTGTAAAGCTCAATTCTTCAAGCAACACGATGCTTCCTCCTTAACCAATCTGGTGAGAATTTCTTTCCGATTAACCTGTATAGACTTCGGCCGTTCGAAATGGTCTGCCGTCTTTATCTTTGTCTGATACAGTAGGCTCACCATCGAGTGGCCAGGTTATGTCGAGATCAGAGTCATTGTAGCAGATGCAACGCTCATGCTCCGGAGCATAGAAATCCGTTGCCGCATAGACTATTTCAGCGACATCGCTCACCACGTAAAAACCATGGGCGAATCCTTCTGGCACCCAGAGAGATTTTTTATTTTCTGCACTGAGATATTCACCTACCCACTTCCCGAAGGTTTCAGAATTCCTGCGCAGGTCCACCGCTACATCAAAAACTTTACCCACCACCGCCCGAATCAGCTTTCCCTGCGGTTGTCTTATTTGATAATGAAGACCACGCAGCACCCCCTGGCTGGAGCGGGAATGATTGTGTTGGACAAACTGCGTTGACAGGCCGGTTTGCGCCTGCCAATCCTGCAAATTAAAACTCTCGAAGAAAAAACCACGCTCATCGCCGAAAACCTTAGGCTCAATAATCAGGACATCGGCGATACTGGTTGCTGTCACCTTCATAGAACATCTCCTTCCATCTATTCCTCGCCGTACATTCTGTCATAGTATTCCTGGTAAGAGCCATCGATCACCCCGCTGACCCACTCCTGGTGAGAGAGATACCAGTCAATCGTTTTTCCGATACCCTCTTCAAATGAAATCTTTGGTGTCCAACCAAGTTCGCTGGCTATCCTGGAGGCATCAATGGCATATCTGCGATCATGACCCGCTCTGTCTTTAACAAAACTAATCAACGAACGCCTCGGCTCTCCAGAAGTCAAAGTACCAAGTTTATCGTCCAGCAGGTCACAGAGTGTGGTAACCACCTCAATGTTTTGTTTTTCTGAGTTGCCACCAATATTATAACCTCTTCCCGGCTTGCCTTGTTCCAACACGAGAGCGATTGCCTCACAATGATCTTCGACGTATAACCAGTCGCGAACATTTTTGCCATCCCCATAGACCGGCAGCTTTTTTTCCTGCAAACAATTATGAAGAATAAGGGGAATGAGTTTCTCGGGAAACTGATAAGGACCGTAATTGTTCGAACAATTGGTGATCACCACCGGCAAGCCGTATGTGTGAAAATAGGCATTGACCAGATGATCTGCCGACGCTTTGGAAGCGGAGTATGGAGATCTGGGGTCATAGGCGGTTTTCTCGCTAAACTTACCCGTTGGTCCAAGTGAGCCATATACTTCGTCGGTTGACACATGCAAAAAGAGAGGATCATTGCCGTACCATTTTTTATCGAGCCATATTTTCTTCGCAGCTTCAAGGAGAGTGAAGGTACCCAGAATATTTGTCTTCATAAAATCAGCTGGTCCGCTAATCGAACGGTCGACATGTGATTCGGCGGCAAAATGAACCAATGAGTCACACTTCTCCTCAGCAAAGATATGTCCTACCGTTTCAGCGTCGCAGATATCACCCTTTATGAAACGATAATTTTCACCTTCTTCTATTTCGGCAAGACTTGAAAGGTTACCGGCATAGGTCAGCCTGTCGAGATTGATAATGCGCCAATGCGGTTTTCTGGCCTGGGCAAATTTGATAAAATTAGCACCTATAAATCCACAACCACCGGTTACCAGGACTATTCTTTCTTTAGCCATAAAAAATTCTCAGTTTTATGTTTGCATTCTTCGCAAAAGATCATAAGTTGGTTCTTTTTCTCCCTAGGAGTGTGCCGGTGAATTGATATTTTTCTCAGATCAAGACATTTTCGGGAAATCAAGCACAGCCATATGGTCAATATCGGAGTCTGCGCTTACCTGCGAGCATTGATTTTCTGAAAATAACGCTGAGATGGGGAAAAGAACTTTCTCCGACAAGCTCCTAGTTTTTATACTAGGTAAACGTCAAAAATTAAAGATGAACTTTGTCCAACACCATTTACAGATATCCTTAGAAAATCATGAGTAAACATATAGAAAAAGAAGTAGCCAAGCGCCGGACCTTCGGCATCATCAGCCATCCGGATGCAGGAAAAACCACCTTGACCGAGAAACTGCTTCTCTATGGTGGTGCCATAAATCTTGCCGGTGCTGTCAAATCGAGAAAGAACGAGCGAAAAGCAACCAGTGACTGGATGTCAATTGAACAGGAGCGCGGTATCTCGGTGACAACTTCAGTGATGAAATTCACCTACCGGGACTACGAGATCAACCTGCTTGACACGCCTGGGCACCAGGATTTTTCCGAAGATACATATCGGGTACTTACCGCGGTAGATTCAGCCATCATGGTCATTGACAATGCCAAAGGGGTGGAAACGCAAACGGAAAAGCTGATGGAAGTCTGCCGGATGCGCAATACTCCGCTGATCACCTTCATCAATAAACTTGACCGGGAAGGACTGTCGCCACTGGACATCATGGCAGATATTGAAGAAAAACTGCAGATTGAATGCACCCCGCTGTCCTGGCCCATAGGCATGGGAAAAACCTTCAAAGGTGTCTACAATCTCATCCATAAGCAGATCCATCTCTTTACCGCCGGACAGGATTACCGCGAGGAAGATGGTATAACCATCGATGATCTCGACGATCCGCGTCTCGATGAATTACTAGGCGGCCAAGCCGATGAGCTCAGAGAGGACATCGAGCTACTGCAGGGAGCGGCTAATCCCTTTGAATATGAGCACTACCGTAATGCCAGCCAAACGCCCGTCTTTTTCGGCAGCGCAATTAATAACTTCGGTGTTCAGGAACTACTTGACGGTTTTGTCGAAATGGCGCCCTCGCCAGAACCGCGCCGTGCTGTGACCAGAAGCGTTGTCCCTCAGGAGGAGACGTTTTCAGGTTTCGTTTTTAAAATCCAGGCTAACATGAATCCGGCACATCGTGACCGCATCGCCTTTTTGCGTATCTGTTCAGGTAAATTTACCAGGGGTATGAAGGTAAAGCACCACCGGCTCGGTAAAGAAATTACCCTGGCCAATGCCACCATTTTCATGGCTCAGGACCGCGCCAACGTTGAAGAAGCCTGGCCGGGTGATATTATCGGACTGCACAACCACGGCACCATAAAAATAGGTGATACTTTTACTCCGAAAGAAGAGCTCAAGTTCACGGGCATTCCTAATTTTGCTCCGGAGCATTTCCGCCGAGTCGTGCTTAAAAACCCGTTGAAAATGAAGCAACTCCAAAAGGGCCTTGTGCAATTGGCAGAGGAAGGTGCTGTCCAGGTTTTCAGACCTTTGATCGGCTCGGATTACATCATGGGTGCTGTCGGGGTATTGCAGTTTGAAGTGACCGTTGCCAGGCTGAAGAATGAGTATGGTGTTGAAGCTATCTATGAACCCGTCAACTATCAGGCAGCACGCTGGGTTAGCTGCTCTGAAAAGAAAAAGATGGATCATTTTGAAGCAAAGAACCAGGGTGCACTTGCCAAAGATTCCGAGGGATTTCTCACCTATCTTGCTCAAAATGAATGGATGCTGAACTTTTTCATGGAAAAATGGCCGGATATTGAATTCCACAAAACCCGGGAAAATGTATAGAGGACTCTAGAAGGTTAGGTATAACATTCGGAGATCAATGCACCGAAATTTCTCCACCAGGCGGAACATTAGGTCTTACCTGTAGTGTAAACAACTGAGGGAAAAGCAGAAATATCAGCAAATATGCGCATACTGACGTGAGGAATAAAAAAATAAATATAGTACGGATATGTAAGGTGGCAAGAGAGAGGGAAAGCAGCATCTTAAAGCTCATTCAGAGCAAAGAAAACTCTACACAGATGAAACTGAAAAATGCTTTAGGCTAAGCGAATTTAACGACGAGTCTAATCATCTTCATCACGGACAAAAATGAGCGCAGCCCCCTCTGTCAGAGCAGCAGCAACCTTCCTCCTGGCAACGGTGATGATCCGCTGAATGGTTCCACGGGAGACGCCGACTCTTTCACCAGCCTCCTCCTGTGTCAAACCCTCTTTATCACACAGTCGCAGCACCTCCAGTTCATCAAGATGCAGTTCGATTTGACGGAGCTCATGCAATGGCTTTCCGGTTGGCTTGAATGCCTGCCCACAAAAATCGCCTTCACAGTTTCTTGCTTTTTTCGGTCGAGGTGACATATTTTCCCGTTTAAAAGATAGATGTTATATATCTTTGCAGACCCGATTGGTAAAATGCTGCAGGAGCTGTATGCTCTCAGTATAAATGGATAACCACTTTCCTTTTTTTGTCCTCCATATCACATGGATTTGGAGTAGATCCACGTGTGACATCAAGTCCTACAGTGTATCACAAATGGTGTTATATATCACAAAACTTTGTGATTATGCAAGCATCACCTTTTACCAGTTCTGCAATCCGGCGTTCTACTTGCTCTAACTACGCCAATATGTAATGATTTCAGTCTATAGAACTAAAATCAACAAAAATATCAAATGCTTTGAAAAAGAATATACGAGAAAAGTATAACTTAGTGCTACAAAAAATACGTCCCCAGTCAGGCATCCCTCTGATATGCATCGAAGACGATAATATTTATATACTCAGCCTATTTATTTTTCGTCCAAAAACTAGCAATTTCGGAGGATTCGCTTACCTGGCTGAGGTAAAGGCATGTGTAAAATTTTACCACATGCGCCCTGAAAGAAGTGCCCTTGAGGTGCATCTAATCGATATCTCTGATTCTCACTCCTTTCGCTTACCAGGGAATAAAATTTTGAGCATAACGAAGATATCTGTCA
>JAAUYI010224234.1_pt1 | contig 13877 bp, 10 predicted proteins | sample 7278041 | NCBI WGS metagenome assembly JAAUYI01 (sample SAMN14350216, study PRJNA611818) | marine sediment metagenome | isolation source: surface marine sediment (0.6m) | place: French Polynesia: Moorea | collected 2018-08
GCGTCGCTCACACCCTCAAGGGGACGGCGGCGATGTTCGACTTCAACGCCGTCGAGCGCCTGGCCCATACCCTGGAAGAGCTGCTGGACCGGCTGCGGCAGCAGGCGCTGGCGGTCACCGGCGAGCTGGTTTCACTGCTGCTGCGGGCGATCGACGCCCTGCGCGAGATGATCCCTCAGGCCGTGGCCGGCGAGACCGAGCCACGACCTTCCGTCGAGGCGCTGATCGAGCAGCTGGCGACTGCCGCGGCCGGCGGCGGCATGACGGCGACCGATGGCCCTACCGCGACCGCGAATTCGCAGCCGGCGGACCCCGCGATCCACGCCGAGTCCCCCGGCGCCGCCTCGTCCCGGGCCGGAACGCTGAGGGTCGACCTGGAGAAGCTCGATCGGCTGCTCACCCTCACCGGAGAGGCCAGCATCGCCCGCGGCCGGCTGTCACAGATGCTGGACAACCCGGCCGTGTCCCGGATCGAAGTTCTCGAGACCCTCCGCGACGCCGATCGCATCCATCTCGAGCTCCAGGAGTTGGTGATGAAGCTCCGCATGGTGCCGGTCGGCCCCACCTTTCGCCGCTACCGGCGCACGGTGCGCGACCTGGCGGAATCTCACGGCAAGATCGCCCGGCTGGTGACCGAGGGCGAGGATGTCGAGGTCGACGCGACGGTGATCGAGCACCTGCGGGCCCCCCTCACTCACATGGTCCGCAACGCGCTCGATCACGCCATCGAAACTCCGGACGAGCGAGCCGCGGCGGGCAAGGACCGCCAGGGCTTGCTCACCCTCAAAGCCTGGCACGACGCGGGCTCGATCGTCATCGAGCTGGCCGACGACGGCGCCGGGCTCAACCGTCGCCGGATCCTGGAGCGGGCGCGGGCCGCCGGCCTGGTGGCCCCGGGCACGGAACTCTCCGAGCCTCAGATCGAGCAGCTGATCTTCGAGCCCGGCTTCACCACCGCTGAGCAGGTCAGCGACCTGTCCGGCCGCGGCGTCGGCATGGACGTGGTGCGCCGCAACATCGAAAACCTTCGGGGCTCGGTGGCGATCCGCAGCCGTCCCGGCCGAGGCACGGCGATCACCATCCGCCTGCCCCTGACCCTGGCGATCATCGACGGACTGGCGGTGAACGTCGCAGAGGAGACCTTCTTCTTGCCGCTCGAGGCGGTGGTCGAATCGGTCGAGCTGCCGCCGGCCGAGGCACGGCACCACGACGGCCGCGGCATCCTCAACCTGCGCGGCAAGACCTTGCCCTACGTGCGGCTGAGAAACATCTTTCGACTCGGTGGGCGCCCGGCGTCACGGGAAAACGTGGTGGTCGTCGACCGGGGTCGCGGGCAAAGCGCGGGCCTGGTGGTCGACGCCCTCGAGGGCCAGAGCCACGCGGTGATCAAACCCCTCGCCAAGCTCTTTCGCGGCCTGCCCGGGGTCTCGGGCTCGACCCTCCTGGCCAACGGCCGGGTAGCGCTGATTCTCGACGTCCCGGGCCTGCTGATGCTGGCCCGCCGAGATGCCCAAACCGACCGCGACCCGTCACTCGCAATCCATTGAAACAACAACCCAGGAGATAGAGATCAACCGCCACGACCGACCGGCGGCGATCGGAGAAAAAAATGAGAAATCGACAGTCCGACACGAATCGCCTCATGACGCTCTACCGCAGCCCTCGCGCTCTCACCTTCCTATGCCTTGCTTTGATGGCGGCCCTGCCGACCGTGGCCCAGGACTCGGACGACCGCGTCAAGCTGCACGGCTTCGGCGGCTGGGCCGCCGGCGACACCGACGGCAACGAGTACCTCGCGGGCGCTGAAGATCGCGAATACGACTCGATCACCTTCGCTCTCGCGGCGAACGCCGAGGTGGGCGAAAACCTCGCGATCTCGGCCCAGATCTTCTCGGAGAGCGAGGACGAAGAGATCACCACCGAGCTCGAGTACGCCTTTGCCGAGTGGACCTTTACCGACCAGCTCAAGTTGCGCGGTGGCCTGGTGAAGCAGCCCTTCGGCATCTATACCGAGGTCTTCGACGTCGGCACCATCCGGCCCTTCTTCGACCTGCCCCAGGGCATCTACGGCCCGGCCGAGATCACCGCCGAGGCCTACCAGGGACTCGGCGTCACCGGGTTCAAGCAGCTCGAGAGCGGCTGGGGCTTCCAGTACGACGCCTACGGCGGCGAGATCGGGCTCGATTCTACCGAGGCGGCCAACTCCTTGCTGTTCGAAGCAGAAGACCCCCTCTTCGGGCAAGACGCGGACGAAGAGCCCGAACAAGAGGAGAAGATCAAGGACGTGCTCGGCGGCAGGCTGCAATTCCACTCTCCGGGCGGAAACTGGACCTTCGGCGTCTCCGCGTATTTCGGAGAGCCTGAAGACGACGACGATGATGACGACGATAGCGACGAAGACGACGATCACGACGATGACGACGAAGAGATGGAGGGCGAGGAAGCCTCGACCACTCACGAGGTGATCGGCGTCCACCTCCAGTACCTCACCTCCGACTGGAGCGTGCGGCTCGAATATGCCCACCGCAACGGCGGTGACGACCGGGTGGAGACCGACGCTGCGTATCTCGAAGTGGCCCGCTACTTCGGGCAGAAATGGCAGGTCGCCGGGCGCTACGACTGGGCGGAGGTCGAGTCCGATGAAGGCGAAGACCTGCCGGCGACCCTCGGAGAGCACGAGGATCGGGCGCTGAGCCTGAACTACTGGTTCAGCCCCAACCTGGTGTTCAAGCTCTCCTACCACCTGGTCGAAGGCAATCTCTACGCCACCGCCGACGATCTCGACGAGCTCGAGGACGAGACGCGACTGATCCAGCTCGGCGTCCAGTTCAGTTTCTAGGAGCGCAATCGATGAAGCGACTCATAACCATGCTCGCATGCGCCGGCTTGCTGTTGAGTGCCGGAGCAGCCCTGGCGCAACGCGCGTCGTTCAAGGTGGTGGTGAACGCCTCGAGCTCGACCTCCTCGCTGAGTCGAGCCACCGCCTCCAAGCTGTTCTTGAAGAAGAAGACCCGCTGGGAATCCGGCGGCAAGGTGTTGCCCGTCGACCAGGTGAAGAAGTCCTCTGTCCGAGAGAGCTTCTCGGAAGCGGTGCACAACAAGGACGTGCGAGCGATCGAGAGCTACTGGCAGACCCAGATCTTCGGCGGGCGCGCGACGCCGCCCCCGGAGCTCGTCTCTGACACCGAGATCCTGGACTATGTCCGTACCCACGCCGGCGCGATCGGCTACGTCTCGAGGAACGCGACCCTCGGCGAGGGCGTCAAGGCGGTGGAGATCACCGACTAGGGAGACAGGATTCTCCGAAGAATGGAAAGCCCATGCTCAAAAACCTGACCTTCACCTACAAGCTCCTCCTGATGCCGGCGGTCGCCACCCTGGCGCTATTCTTGATCGTCGTCGTGACCCTGCTCGCGGTCGCCCGCACCGGAGACCTGAACACCCAGATCGAGACCGGCTACTTCCCGGCTTCGGAGCTCTACCGCGACCTCGCCGAGACCCTGGTCTCGGTCCAGCGCGGACTCCAGGGCGCCGCCGCGGCCCGGGACGCGGACTTGCTGGAGGAGACCCGCGAGCTCAAGGATCACTTCCTGGCCCGGCTCGAGACGGCCAGGAGCAACCCGACCCTGGCGCGGGAGGAGATCGACGATCTGCACCAGCGATTCGAAACCTACTATGAGCTGGCCACCGCCACCACGCTGCGCATGATCTCCGAAGAGGCGGGGCTCGACATCGCCGGCGCGGTCGAGTCGATGACAGAGAGTCTGGTCGCCATCCAGGACCAGCTCGCGACTTCTACCGCCCGCGGCAAGTCCAACATGGAACAGGCGTTCCAGACCGTGGCTAAGAGCCAGCGCCGGGCGGTACAGGCGGTCATCGGCATCAGCGTTCTCTGCTTCGTGTTCCTGATCGTGCTCTCAAGCCTGGTCAGCCGCTCGCTGACCGGCCCCTTGAGACGAGCCGTCGACCTCGCGGACCGCCTGGCGGACGGCGACCTGACGGCGAGCATCGAGGTCGAGACGACCGACGAGATCGGGCAGCTTCAAGGCGCCATGCAACGGATGGTCGAGCGCCTCTCCCGCACTCTCGGCGAGGCCCTGTCCGGGGTGACCACCCTGTCCTCGGCCTCGACCCAGGTCTCGTCCACCGCCCAGAGCGTGTCCCGCGGCACCAGCGAGCAGGCGGCGTCGGTCGAGGAGACGACCTCGAGTCTCGAGGAGATCACCGCCTCGATCACCCAGAACGCCTCCAACAGTCGCAAGATGGAGACGATGGCGGTGCTGGGGGCCGCCGAGGCTGAAGAGAGCGGCCGGACGGTGGGCGAAACCATGCAGGCCATGGAGTCGATCGCCGAGAAGATCACGATCATCGAAGAGATCGCCTACCAGACCAACCTGCTGGCGCTCAACGCCGCGATCGAGGCAGCGCGGGCGGGCGAACACGGACGCGGCTTCGCGGTGGTCGCCACCGAGGTGCGCAAGCTGGCCGAGCGCAGCCAGGGTGCGGCCAAGGAGATCGGGTCGCTGGCGACGTCCAGCGTCCAGGTGGCGGAAAGCTCGACCCGCGCCCTGGCCGAGCTGGTGCCGGCGATCCGCAACACCGCCGAGTTGGTGCAGGAGGTGACGGCGGCCTCCGACGAGCAGGCTTCCGGGGTGGCTCAGATCAACCGCGCCATCGCCCGGGTCGACCAGGTGACGCAGCAAAACGCCTCGGCGGCCGAACAGCTCTCCGGCACCGCGGAACAACTGGCCGATCAGGCGCGAATCCTCGAGCAGCGGATGAGCTTCTTCAAGATCGCTGGCCGGGCCGCGCCGGGCGCGACCTCCGGGTACCGGACACGAAGGCCAGCGTCGGAGGTCCGATCGTACGAGGTCCCGGCCGTCGAGGACCGATCGCCGGCGGTGCCCGCGATCGGAACAGCGCAGCGCACGTTCAAGCCCGAGGATCCGGACTTCAAGCGTTTCTAGGAGCCTGGTGTGAAACTCAGCCGCAAGCGAGAGCGAGAGATTTTTCGCCAGATCAAGGCGTGAGACCAAGGAGAGCTCCTGACATGACCCAGCAAACCAGCCGCGGGGACGAGCCGCGGAGCGCGCCGAATCCGGAGCCGCCGGAGATCGCGGCCCAGGACCCGGCGGCGGTCGCAACCTCCGGCGACGACGCACCGCGGCCGAGCGTCCCCGCCCAATGCCTGACCTTCACCCTGGCTGGCGATGAATACGGCGTCGGCATCCTGCAGATCCGCGAGATCGTCGAGTACGACCCCCTGGCCCGGGTGCCGTCGACTCCGCCCTGGATCCTCGGGGTCATGAACCTGCGTGGCACGGTCGTGCCGGTGATCGACCTGGCGGTCAAGTTCGGCCTGCCCCGGACCGAGGTGACCCCGCGCACCTGCATCGTTATCGTCGAAACCGACTTGGGCGGCGAGGCGACGCTGATGGGAGTGATCGTCGACGCCGTGGTCCGGGTTCTCGACCTGGCGCCGGAAGACGTCGAGGACCCACCGGCCTTCGGCACCCGGGTGCGGGTCGACTTCCTGCTCGGAGTCGGCAATGTCGACGGCGATCTCGTCCTGGTGCTCGACATCGACCGCGTCTTGTCGCTGGACGAGCTCATCGTGGTGGCGGCGACGCCGAAGGCGGCCGAGGAAGCGGCTCTGGCGGCTGGCGCCTCGGAGACCGACGACGCTGAAACTTCGCCGGTAGAGTCCGCCGAGACACCGGAGACCGCGGAAAGCCAGCCGCCAGCGGACGACAGGCCGGGCGCGGGCGCCCCGGCTTAGGGGCCGGCGGTGGATCCCAGAGATTCCATCGACGCCGAGATCGCGGCGCTCCTGCCGTGGTTTCTGGCCGAGTCGGAGGAAGGCTTGACCCGGATGGAAGAGGTGCTGATGCTGCTCGAGCGCCATCCCGGAGATCTGGAAGCCCTGGGCGACGCCTTCCGCGTGATGCACACCCTCAAGGGCAACGCCGCGATCATGAAGCTACCGGCCATCGCAAACCTCGGCCACGCCGCCGAAGAACTGCTGGACCGGCTCCGGGACGGGTCCCTGCGGGTCACCGGCAGCCTGATCACGCTGCTGCTGCGGACGGTGGACACTCTTCGGGAGATGCTCTCCGCAGCCGCTGATGGACGGGCGACGGCGCTCACGCCCCCCGGATCCCTGCTCGAAGGGTTGACCCTAGCCGCCACCGGCAAGAGCGCTCCGACGGCACCCGCACCCACCGCGGGCGCCCGGCCGGAGACCCTCGAGCTCGAACCGCCCAGCGGCGAGAAGCCTCGGATCGTCGCCGCCCAGGGTACCACCGGCAGCCTGCGGGTCGACCTCGACAAGCTCGATCGGCTGCTCGATCTCGCCGGCGAGCTGAGCATCGCCCGCGGACGCCTGGCGCGGACCCTCGAGAATCCCGAGCGATCCCGGACGGCGGCTCGCGAGATCCTGCAGGAGGCCGACGGCCCGCACCTCGAGTTTCAGGATTTGGTGACGACCTTGCGCATGGTGCCGATCGGTCCCATCTTCCGGCGCTACCGGCGCACCGTGCGCGACCTGGCACGGACCCTCGGCAAGCAAGCCCGGCTGGTCATCGAGGGCGAGGACATCGAGGTCGACGCGACGGTGCTGGGCCACCTGCAAGATCCCCTGAACCACATCGTGCGCAACGCCCTGGAGCACGGGATCGAGGCGCCGGATGCCCGGTCGGCGGCGGGTAAAGATCGCCAAGGCCTGGTCAAGCTCGAGGCTCGTCACGAGGCGGGCTCGATCGTCATCGAGCTTTCCGACGACGGCGCCGGGCTCGATCGCCGCGGGATCCTCGAGCAGGACCGCGCCGCCGGTCTCGCAAACGAGGTTAGCGACCTGAGCGATCAGCAGATCCTGGACCTGGTGTTCGCGCCAGGTTTCTCGGCTACCGGAGCCGCGGCTGACCTGTCGGCCCGCGGCACCGGGCTGGATGTCTTGCGGCGCTACATCGAGGAGCTGCGCGGATCGGTGACCCTGACCAGCCGGCGAGGCGAGGGCACCACCGTCACCGTGCAGCTACCCTTGACCCTGGCGATCGTCGACGGCCTGACGGTCGAGGTCGCCGGCGAGATCTTCTTCGTGCCGCTGGCGAGGGTCGTCGAGGCGGTCGAGCTACCGCCGGAGGAGCGGCATGACGACCACGGGTCTCTCGACCTGCGCGGCAGGTCACTGCCCTATCTCCGCTTGCGGCGCTTCTTCGGCCTCGGTGACGGGACCCCGGCACGGCGCGAGAACGTGGTGGTCGTCCGCAACCTGAAAGGTCAGCTCGCGGGCCTGGTCGTCGATGCCCTCCACGGTCAGATCCAGGCGGTGCTCAAGCCCCTCGCCAAGCTCTTCCGCGGCCTGCCCGGATTCTCTGGTTCGACCATCCTCAGCAACGGCAGCGTCGCCTTGATCCTCGACGTCCCGGGGCTGCTGCGCCATTGCGTGAAGTCCGAGATCGCTGACGACTCGATGGCCGCGGGAGGCGCCCGCCCATGACCGCCGAGAGCTGCCACCGTCCGCCGGCGGCCGAGGTGGCGCCGATCCGCGACGGCGAGTTCCGGCTCTTTCAGCGCCTGATCTACGACCACGCCGGCATCTTCCTCGGCCCGGCGAAGAAGGAGCTCCTGGCCGCTCGCCTCAGGCGACGCTTGCGCGCCCGAGATACCCGCTCGTTCCTCGCCTACTACCGGTTGGTCCAGCACGAGCCCGGGGAGCGGACGAGGATGCTCGACTGCATCTCGACCAACGAGACCCGATTCTTTCGCGAGCCGCGGCAGTTCGAATATCTCCAGCAGCGCGTCTTTCCCGATCTGCGGGCCACTGCCCGGCTGCGACCGCGGCGCCTGCGGGTGTGGTCCGCCGGCTGCTCGACCGGCGAGGAGCCCTACTCTCTCGCCATGTCCCTGCTCGAAGGGCTGCCGGGCTGGAAAATCGAGATCCTGGCCACCGATCTCTCGACTCGCGCGTTGGCCCGAGCTCGGTCCGCATTGTGGCCGATCGACAAGGCCGAGGACATCCCGCCGCACTACCTGAAACGCTTCATGCTTCGCGGCACCCGGCGCCAGGCGGGCCAGATGAAGGCGGGTCCCGAGATTCGCTCCCTCATCCGTTTTCAGCATTTCAACCTCAATGCCCGGCACTACCCATCGCTCGGGCACTTCGACCTGATCTTCTGCCGCAACGTGCTGATCTATTTCAACGTCGAGTCCCGGGCGCGGACCCTCGAACGCCTGCTCGAGCACCTGGTGCCGAACGGAGCACTCTTCCTCGGTCACGCGGAGAGCTTGAGCGGCCTCACCCCCCAGGTGCGCGGCGTCGGACCCAATATCTACACCCACGCGGCGACGACCGCGCGGCGCGCCCCCGCGGCCGGACGAGGGGGGTGGCTTCACGCCCATCGCGGGGAAAGCGTGGCGTGAAAAGCGCGGACCTTGGCGACCGGCGCGGTCCGGTCCTGGTGCTGGTGGTCGACGACTCCGCCGTCGTTCGGCAGTTCATGACCGCCCTGCTGTCGCAACAGCCGGATATGGAAGTCATGGTGGCGGCAGACCCGATCATCGCCCAGCGCAAGATCCGCGAGACGCGGCCGGACGTCATCCTGCTCGATCTCGAGATGCCACGAATGGACGGCCTGACTTACCTGCGCCGCCTGATGGAGGAGGTCGATCCGATTCCGGTGGTGGTCTGCTCGAGCCATGCCGAGAGCGGTACCGAGGCCGCCCTACGCGCGCTCGACGAAGGCGCGGTGGAAGTCGTGGCCAAGCCCAGGCTCGGAGTCAGGGAGTTCCTCCACGAGGCCGCTCTGATCCTGATCGACACCCTGAAGGCTGCCGCCCAGGCCCGCCGCCGTCGAATGCTGCCGCCGCGACTCACCGCCGACGTCGTCCTCCCCCGCCGGCACGGCGCACCGGCCTTGGGAACCGCCGAGAAGCTCGTCGCCATCGGTGCCTCGACCGGCGGCGTCGAAGCCCTACATCTGATCCTGGGCGCTCTGCCCGAAGACGCCCCCGGCATCGTCGCCGTCCAGCACATGCCCGGGGCGTTCACCGCGGGCTTTGCGCGACGCCTCGATGAAGACTCCCGAATCCGGGTGCGGGAAGCCGCCGATGGCGATCGGGTCAAAAGGGGCACGGCGCTGATCGCGCACGGCGATCATCACCTCACGGTCGTCCGCGAAGGCTCCCGCCACGTGGCACGGTTGATCGACGGCCCCCTGGTATGCCGCCACCGACCGAGCGTCGATGTGCTCTTCCGCTCGGTCGCCCAGGCCGGCCCCGCCGCCGTCGGCGTGATCCTCACCGGCATGGGCGACGACGGCGCCGCGGGATTGCTGGAGATGAGGCAGGCGGGAGCCCTGACGATCGCCCAGGACGAAGCCAGCAGCGTCGTCTTCGGCATGCCGCGAGAAGCGATCGCCCGAGGGGCCGCCCACCGGGTCCTCGGCCTGGCCGACATTCCCGCGGCGCTGATCGCTGAGACCGAAACACCGCACCCCAGCCGTCTCCACCAGCCCGCGCCGCGCCTGCCCGGCTCCGCGGACTCGAAGTCCTGACCTCGCGCCGTTGGGGTAGAATCAGGAGACACCCGTCGACCTGCTGATCTCGCGTCCCGCTCATCCGGATGCCCGACGTGTACGAAACTCAAGAGAGTTCCGACCAGAACCAGCCAGAAGGAGGAGACAGTGATCCCGGGAGCCTTCGACTACCACTCCCCCACCACCCTCGACGAAGCGATCGGTCTGCTCGACCGCTTCGGCGACGACGCCAAGATCCTGGCCGGTGGCCAGAGTCTGATCCCGGCGATGCGCTTTCGCCTCGCTGCCCCCGAGACCCTGATCGATATCAATCGCCTGGGGGATCTCGACTACCTTCGCGAGCAAGACGGCTACCTGGCGATCGGTGCCTTGACCCGTGAGTCGGCGCTCGAAGATTCAGCCGCCGTCCAGCAGCGCTACTCTCTGCTGGCCGACGCCGCGGCGGTGATCGCCGACCCGCTGGTGCGCAACCTGGCGACGGTCGGCGGCAACATCGCCCACGCCGATCCCGCCAACGACCATCCGGCGGTGATGCTCGCCTATGGAGCCACCGTGGTCGCCCGCGGCCCGGGAGGCGAACGCACGATCGCGATCGACGACTTCTTCACCGATCTCTTCGAAACTTCTCTGGCGGAAAACGAGATCCTGACCGAAATCCGCATCCCGACGCCGGGCCCCGGAGCCGGCGGCTCATACATCAAAGTCGAGCGCAAGGTCGGCGATTACGCGGTCTCGGCGGTGGCGGTCCAACTACAGATGGACGGCGATATCGTCGGTTCGGTGCGCATCGGCCTGACCAACGTCAATCCGACCCCGATGCGCGCGAGAAACGCCGAGGCCCAATTGAACGGCAGCACCCTGAGCGACGAGGCCTTGGAGGCTGCCGGCCGCGCGGCTGCCGGGGAGTGCGAGCCGTCGCCCGACCTGCGCGGCTCGGTGGAGTACAAACGAGACCTCACCCGCGTGTTGACCAAGCGCGCGGTCCGACAAGCGGTCGCCAGAGCTAAGGGGAGCGCGGCATGAGCTCACACACCATCACCGTCAACGTCAACGGCGAAGATCAGACCCGTGAGGTCGACGCCCGCACCCTCCTGGTCCACTTCCTGCGCGAGGAGCTCGACCTCACCGGCACCCACATCGGCTGCGACACCACCAGCTGCGGTGCCTGCACCGTGTTGCTCGACGGTCACGCGGTCAAGAGCTGCACCGCCTTCGCCGTCCAGGCCGACGGCCGCAAAGTCGAGACCATCGAATCCCTGGCCGCCGACGGCAACCTGCACCCGCTACAAGAAGGTTTCTGGGAGAAGCATGGCCTGCAGTGCGGCTACTGCACCCCCGGCATGATCATGAGCGCCAAGCACTTGCTGGAGAAGAACCCCAACCCGAGCGAAGACGAGATCCGCCACGGAATCTCGGGCAACCTCTGCCGCTGTACCGGCTACAACAAGATCGTCGAGGCCGTGCAGTACGCGGCCGAGAAATTGAGCGCCGGGGATGAGGAGGTGACGGCATGACCCATCTGGACGATCGCTTCGAGCATCATAGTGAGAAGCCGGAAGGCGTCTCTGCCCAGGTCGAGACCACCTCCGAGGTACGGGTGACGACACCCGAAAAGGTGTGCGGCATGGGCCACCGGATGAAGCGCAAAGAGGATCCGCGCTTCATCCAGGGCGCCGGCAACTACGTCGACGACGTCAAGCTGCCGGGCATGCTCTACATGGACATCGTGCGCAGCCCCTACGCCCACGCCAAGATCCTGTCGATCGACACCGACGAGGCTCTGGCCACCCCGGGCGTGGCGGCGGTGATCACCGGCGAAGACTTGAAGGCCGCCGGCGACCTGCACTGGATGCCGACCCTGATGTCGGACACCCAGATGGTGCTGCCGATCGACAAAGTCGTCTACGCCGCCCAGGAAGTCTGCGTGGTGATCGCCACCAGCCGCTACGCCGCCGCCGACGGCGTCGAGGCCGTCTACGTCGACTACGAACCGCTCGACCCGGTGGTCGATCCTTTCGAGGCGATGAAAGACGAGACCCTGGTCCGCGACGACAAGGAGGAGCAGACCAACCACATCTGGCATTGGGAGGCCGGCAACAAAGAGTCGACCGAGCGCGTCTTCGCCGAGGCGGCACACGTCGTCGAACAGTCGATGCACATCCCGCGCATCCACGTCTCCTCGATCGAAACCTGCGGCATGGTGGCCAACTACAACAAGGTCACCGAGCACATGCAGATCTACATGACCTCGCAGGCGCCGCACGCCCATCGCACGGTCTTCGCTCTGGTCTCGGGCTTGCCCGAGCACAAGATCCAGATCATCTCGCCGGACATCGGCGGCGGCTTTGGCGGCAAGGTACCGGTCTATCCGGGCTACGTCTGCTGCGCGGTCGCATCGCTGGTGACGGGCAAGCCGGTGAAGTGGATCGAGGATCGCTCGGAGAACCTGCAAGCCGATAGCTTCGCCCGCGATTACCACATCAAAGCTCGGCTGGCCGCCGACGCCGAAGGGCGGATCACCGGGCTCTCAGTCGACACCCTGTCCGACTGTGGCTGCGCCGACGCCGCCGCCAATCCGTCGAAGTTCCCGGCCGGCCTGTACTCCATCTGCACCGGCTCCTACGACATGCAAGCAGCCCACGTAGCGGTCGACGGCGTCTACACCACCAAGCCGCCGGGGGGCGTCGCCTATCGCTGCTCCTTTCGCGTCACCGAGGCGGTGCACATGATCGAGCGGGTGACCGACATCCTGGCCCACGACCTGGGCGAAGATCCGGCCGACTTCCGGCTCAAGAACTTCATCCGCCCCGACCAGTTCCCCTACAAGTCGCCGACCGGCTGGGAATACGACTCGGGCAACTATGCCGCGGCGCTCGAAAAGGCGATGGAGATGATCGACTACCGCGGCCTGCGCCGCGAGCAGGCACAGAAGCGTGAGCGAGGCGAGCTGATGGGAATCGGCATCTCGAGCTTCACCGAGGTGGTCGGTGCCGGGCCGTCGCGCGACTACGACATCTTGGGCATCAAGATGTTCGACTCCGCGGAGATCCGCATTCACCCCACGGGCAAAGCCATCGCCCGCTTCGGCACCAAGTCCCAAGGCCAGGGCCATGAGACCACCTACGCCCAGATCGTCGCCGAGGAACTCGGTCTGCCGGCCGCCGACGTCCAGGTCGAAGAGGGCGACACCGACACCGCTCCTTACGGCCTCGGCACCTACGCCAGCCGCTCGACGCCCACCGCCGGCGCCGCCGCGGCGATCGCGGCGCGCAAGATCAAGGCCAAGGCCAAGAAGATCGCCGCTCATCTGCTCGAGGTCGGCGAAGACGATCTCGAGTGGAACATCGACCGCTTTCAGGTCAAGGGCTCCCCTGACCAGGCCAAGACCATCCAGGACATCGCCTTTGCCGCCTACACCAACCATCCCCCGGGCATGGAGGCAGGCCTCGAGGCCACCGACTACTACGACCCGCCCAATCTCACCTTCCCCTTCGGCAGCTACATCTGCGTCGTCGACATCGACAAGGGCACCGGCGAGGTCAAGGTGCGTCGTTTCGTCGCGATCGACGACTGCGGTCACATCATCAACCCGCTGATCGTCGAAGGTCAGATCCACGGTGGTCTGACCATGGGCCTGGCGCCGGCGCTCTACGAGGAGATCGTCTACAACGAGGACGGCCAAAACCTCTCGGGCACCTTCGCCGACTACCTGGTGCCGACCGCCGTCGAGTCACCGAAGTGGGAGACCGGCCACACCATCACCCCGTCGCCTCACCATCCCCTGGGCGCCAAGGGTGTCGGCGAGTCGCCCACCGTCGGCGCCCCGCCGGCGATCGCCAACGCCGTCGTCGACGCCCTGTGGCATCTCGGGGTGCGTCACATCGACATACCGATCACTCCGCCGAAGGTGTGGAAACTTCTGCGGGACGCCGGCGTGACCGACTGACCCAAACTGCGCTCCCGAAGCCGAAAACGGTGCTGGGAGCGCCGGCATCCTGCCGGCTTCTGGAGAGCGCATTCCAGCGCCCCAGCGCCCGCTCTGAATCCGTAGTGGTGCTGGGAGCGCCGCCGTCAGCTGTTCGTCAGGCTGGATGAAGCGAAATGATACGGCCTCTGTCTCTTCGGATGTACCCTCGTCAACGGAGACTGCCTCGCCGTGCTGCCACACTTGCTTCCACTCGATATTCTTCCGATGGAATGGGGCAAATCGAGGGCCGATTGCGCTGTTAGAGAAAAGACCTACTCGCGTGAAGGAGAAACGATGTACGCAGTCCGCCATGGTGGCCAGAAGGGCAATCGTTTTCGCGTTCGATGTCAGCAGCGTGTGGCCTCTGGCCATCA